>Ga0209472_1000933_pt1 | contig 17076 bp, 14 predicted proteins | sample GraSoiAngelo_130_FD_185887 | JGI IMG/M metagenome (GOLD analysis project Ga0209472, IMG submission 185887) | Grasslands soil microbial communities from the Angelo Coastal Reserve, California, USA - 14_0929_02_20cm (SPAdes) (version 2) | ecosystem: Environmental > Terrestrial > Soil > Grasslands ...
GTGAACTATCTGCCCAAGATGTCCTTAGATCATGGCGTTCGATGGATCATAAGGTTCCGTTGCTAATAGGTAATGCACTCTTAGCAGAGCGCACTTCGGGCCTTGGAATTGGAAAGATCGGATAGCCTCTTACCATCCGGGTGGGATTATTTCCGTGTTGCCCGTATCTCGGGCAGAATCGCGAAGGTCGCCGACGCTCATCAGCTGCTGAAGCACATCGCTTCTCTATGTAGCCGATAATCGAGCCGCAGTGAACATGTGGCATTCCTCAGTTACATCAGGTATGGCTGCTGGCGCGAAAAGCTGCACGTTGACTTGGTTTTCAGCGAGTCCTAACATGAGCGCCACAGGTGAGATTGTGGCAACTACGGGCCAAAGCTTAGGCCGATATCGCATTATCGAGCAGATCGGTGCGGGCGGCATGGGCGTAGTTTACCGCGCACGAGACGAACGTCTCGAACGCGACGTTGCGCTAAAGTTGCTGCCTGCTGGAACGCTGGCCGACAAGGTTGCACGTAAGCGTTTTCGCCAAGAAGCCCTTGCGCTCTCCCAGCTTAATCATCCCAACATTGCCACCATCTACGACTTCGATAGCCAGAGCGGTGTTGATTTTCTCGCGATGGAGTACATCCAGGGAACCACGCTCGACTGCAAGCTGACTGCTGGAGCGTTGGCGGAAAAAGAAGTGCTTTCGTTCGGAGGTCAGCTCGCGAGCGGCCTGGTGGCCGCACACGAGCGTGGCGTAGTGCATCGCGACTTGAAACCCGGAAACCTGCGTCTAACGCCGGACGGACAACTGAAAATCCTCGATTTCGGTTTAGCGAAACTATTGCCTCCAGAGGCTGCGAGTGCGGGGACGGAAACTCTGAGCCAGACGCAGCATACGGTAGCGGGCACGCTTCCGTATATGGCCCCTGAGCAACTGCTCGGCGAAAGGGTGGACGCGCGTACGGATATCTACGCCATGGGCGCGGTGCTCCATGCGATGGCCACGGGGCGGCCGCCGTTCCCGGAAGAGCAGACCTCCCGGTTGGCAGATGCGATCTTGCGGCAGACGCCGGTGCCCGTGCGCAATCTGAACCCACGCATCTCGCCTCAATTGGAAACCATCATTTTGAAGTGTCTGGAGAAAGATGCCGAGAACCGTTATCAGTCCGCGAAAGAAGCGGGTGTTGACCTGCGGCGGGCGGCGGGTGCGCACAGCGGAGAGATGCTTCGCGCAGCCCCAAAGAGAGCACTCTGGTATCGTGCATTGGCCGTCCTGGGCGCAGTGGCCGTAACAGGACTTCTGTTTAGCCTAAATGTTGGCGGCATGCGCAACCGTCTACTGGGAGGAGCGGCTTCACCTTCGCGGATCACTTCGCTGGCCGTATTGCCTTTAGATAATTTCTCGCATGATCCCGAGCAGGAGTTCTTCGCCGACGGCATGACAGAGGAGTTGATCACCGAGCTGGCGCAAGTCCATGCTTTGCGCATCATCTCGCGCACCTCGGCCATGATTTACAAGGGCACGCACAAACCATTGCCAGAGATCGCGCGAGAGTTGCACGTGGACGCAATTGTGGAGGGCTCCGTATTGCGCTCAGGCGACAAAGTCCGGATAACGGCGCAATTGGTGGAGGCAGCCACCGACCGACATCTCTGGGCCAAGAGCTTCGACCGTGATCTGCGGGATGTGTTGACCCTGCAAAGCGATGTGGCGCGCAATATAGCCCATGAAATCCAGGTCAATGTCACACCGCAGGAAGAGGCCCGCCTGGCACGCTCGCGGCCGGTGAAGCCCGCAGCCCACGAGGATTACTTGAAAGGTCTGTACTACTGGAATCAGTTCACGGATCAGGGAATGAAGAAGGCGACCGAGTATTTCCAGCAAGCGATCGCGGAAGACCCCGACTATGCTCTCGCCTACGTTGGCCTGGCGGATGCGTATCACGAGAGTGCGAATGCAACGCCCAACGAACTGATGCCCAAAGCTAAAGCCGCCGTCCTCAAAGCTCTGGAGCTGGATAGCACGTTGGGTGAGGCTCACGCGACGTTGGGATGGATTAAGTGGGTGTATGACTGGGACTGGCCAGGGGCGGAGCTGGAATTCAGGCGCTCGATCGAACTAGAACCCGATTCTGGAGCTGGCATGTACGCCGACTATCTGGATGCTATGGGGCGCTTTGAGGAGGGAATGCGGCAGCATAAGCGAGCCAGGGAATCGGACCCCATTTCCTTGATCGGTAGCAGCAACGTGGCATATGGCTTCTACCTGGCACGGCAATACGACCGAGCCATTGAGCATTTCAAGAAGACGCTCGAGATCGACCCTGGTTTCGCATTGGCGCACATGTCCTTAGCTGATCTCTATTGGCGAAAAGGAATGTACAAGGAGTACGTCGCCGAATTGCAGGAAGGCCTCAGACTCGGTGGATACGGGCAACAAGCCGAGGGGGTCGGGCGCGCATTTAGATCATCGGGGCCCAAGGGCGCAGCGATATTCCGGCTGCAGAGTCTAAAGCAGCAAAGATCACAGGGTTATGTTCCAGCCTCTTCGATTGCGGCAGCCTATCTCCGTCTCGGGGAGAAAGATAATGCAGTCACATGGCTCGAAAAGGCCTACGAAGAGCGCGATCCTGAGTTGGCGTGGGCCAGAGTGGAGCCTTTTTGGGATGGCCTGCGCTCCGAACCCAGATTCGTGGACCTGATGCGTCGGATGGGATTTTCGTCGACTCTTCACTAAAGTGCACGTTCTCCACCACTCGGCTGTTTACTTGTGATTTGGTTCTGTGTCCGGGTAATGCCTGGGGGAGTTCGACGGCTGTGCCGTCGTGCCTGTAGCGTCGTTCTCTCAGGCGAGCTCTGGAAGTGGCTACACACACAGTATTTCGACCCACCACGGTGCGGTGGCTCCCGGACGGTCGCCCACACGAAAGTTGAGATTTCCTGATACGGCAATACTACAAAAACTGGGCGTCAGAAGGGTAAAGGCCCTTAGACAGGCGCAATTCTAAGGTTCTGCAGACTATAATCACCTGAGCAGCTGCACCAACCCTCGACGTCATAATCTATGCCTCTACTCTGGCTGCGAGTCGCGCTCGGATGCTACGCCATCGGACTGCTCTATGCCTTGCTGGCGCTCACGCAGCGTAGCTATCTGCTGAACCGGATTGCGTTGCCGGCTATGAGCCTGGGGATGGTTTTTCAGTTTGTTTCGCTGAGCGAATCGGTGCTGGTCGGCGGGCCGGTTACCATCACTTTAGTTCATAACTCGGAATCATTTCTGGCGCTGCTGGTGATGGTGGCGTTCATGATTGTGTATCTCGTATATCGCACGACTTCGCCCGGGATTGTGGTGTTCCCGTTGGTGTTTCTGCTCAGTTTTGTGGCGGCCACTGGGCAGCAGCCATTCCTGCTGACCTCACCAGGACTACGGCGAGGGTGGCTGGTCGCCCACATCGCGCTGATCTTCACCGGATATGCGGCACTGTTTCTCAGCTTTGCAGCCAGCTTGTTGTACTTGGTGCAGGAGCGCAGCCTCAAATCAAAGAAAGCATCCGGAATTTTGTTACGACTGCCGGCGCTCGAAGTGATCGATGAAATCGGGTACCGGTCGCTGCTCCTGGGCTTTCCCTTCATGACGTTAGGACTGATTGCGGGGAGCATCGTGGCGCAGACTACATACGGGCGCGTGAACTTGCTCGATCCCAAAATTTTTCTTTCGCTGCTGATGTGGGCGGTTTACATGGTGATGGTTTTCACGCGTTGGAATGCCGGATGGCGCGGGCGTCGCGCTGCCTATCTGGCCGCAGGGGCAGTGCTGGCGGCCGTGATTGCCTGGTCGGCGAACTATTTCAGCCCGATTCACAGGTTTATCCAGTCATGAATTTTCAGCTCATCGGGGTGAACCACAATAGCGCGCCGATCGAAGTGCGTGAGCGGTTGGCCATCCCTGAATCCCGTTTGCCGGACGCGATGCGCCGCCTGGCAGAACACCCCGGAGTGGACGAAGGTTTGATCCTGTGTACGTGCAATCGCGTGGAGGTGCTGGCTCAGACTAAGAACGGCGCCGCCGATCTGCGCAGGTTTTTGCGTGAATATTTCCAGCTTGATCCAGCGCAATATGAGCCGCACCTGTATGAATATCGCGAGAGCGAAGCAGTCCGTCATTTATTTCGCGTGGCTGCAAGTTTGGATTCCATGGTGGTAGGCGAGCCGCAGATTTTGGGCCAGGTGAAAGAGGCATATGCAACGGCACGCGCGGTGGGTGCAGTCCATTCGCAGCTTGATCTGCTGCTGACGCGAGCGTTTGCTGTTGCCAAGCGAGTGCGGACGGAAACTGCCGTAGGATCATCGGCAGTATCGGTTGCCTCGGTTGCGGTCGAGCTGGCAAAGAAGATTTTCGGGTCACTTCAGGGAAGACACGTCTATCTCGTTGGCGCAGGGAAAATGAGCGAACTGGCTGCGCGTCACCTGATGGCGCATGGGGCGGCTTCGATCTTTGTAGCCAATCGCACCCATGAACGCGCGGCGCAGTTGGCGGGGAAATTTAACGGCCAAGTGATTTTGTTCGAGCAACTCTATGAGACCTGCGATCGCGCAGATATTGTCATCACTTCAACCGGTGCGCCGCACGCCATCTTCCGGCGGGAGCATGGCGAACTCTTCCTGAGCCGGCGTAAGAACCGCCCCATGTTTTTTATCGATATTGCGGTGCCGCGCGATGTGGCCCCGGAGATGAATGATCTCGATGGGATTTTCGTTTACGACATCGATGATCTTCAGCAGGCGGTCTCGTCGCACGTTGCCGATCGTAAGCGTGCGGCCGAGCACGCAGAAGCCATTGTGCAGAGCGAGGTCGAACGCTTCCAAGCCCGAGTACAGACGCTCGATGTTGTGCCCACGATTGTTTCCTTGCACGATCATCTGGAGACCATTCGCCAGGCGGAGATCGACCGTGTGCGTTCCCGCCTGGGGCCGCTTTCGCCTGAACAAGAGATGGCCGTCGAGACGCTGACTCGGGGGATTGTGAACAAGATCATGCACACGCCTATCAGTACTCTGAAAACCGCGGCGCGTGAGCCGGAAGCCACCACGGTGATTGACGTCGTGCGACGCCTTTTCAATCTCGAAGAAAAAAAGGCGGCAAGATCAGGCGCTGATCGCGATCAGAGTTGAGCTGGAGAAACTACAGCTATCTTGACCGAAACCCCTAAAACTCATCTCCGCATCGGCTCGCGCGGATCGCAACTGGCACTCTGGCAGGCCAATCATATTCGCGCACTCCTCGAAGCGCGCAGGCATACGGTCGAAATCGAAATCATCAAGACTACCGGCGATAAGATTCTCGATGTCGCGCTCGCCAAAGTCGGCACGAAAGGCATGTTCACAAAAGAAATCGAAGAGGCTCTGGCTGAGGGGCGTATCGATCTCGCGGTCCACAGCCTGAAAGATCTGCCGACCGAAATTTCGTCCGGATTTAAAATTGCCGCGATCACCAAGCGTGAAGATCCCCGCGACGTGTTCTGCTCCCAGAAATACCAGAGCTTGGATGATTTGCCTCACGGCGCGCGTGTGGGCACCAGCAGCCTACGCCGCCAGGCGCAGCTCAAGGCGTTGCGAAATGATCTGGAGCTTCATCCTTTGCGCGGCAATGTGGACACGCGGCTTCGCAAGCTCGCCGACGGTGAATATGACGCCATCATCCTGGCCGCCGCGGGACTAAGTCGGCTGGGCAAAAACCAATTCATGCGGCACGTGCTTCCTGCAGAGGTCATGTGTCCAGCCGCCGGTCAGGGAGCGCTTGCAATAGAAATTCGGGCTGGGGACTTCGCGACCGCAGAACTTGTGAAATTTCTTGATGACGGGGCAGCACGTTTAACCACAACCTGTGAGCGCGCCCTGCTGAGCAAACTCGGCGGCGGATGCCAGGTGCCGATCGGGGCGTTGGCCGAGGTGCGTGGGGATCGCTTGCATTTGGACGCTATCGTAGCCAGCCCTGACGGGGGTAAGTTGTTGCGCGAGTCACGCGAGGGCGACGATCCGATGAGTCTCGGTGAAGAGACAGGCGAGTCCCTGCTGCAGCGAGGAGGCGCGCAAATTCTGGAAGAAGTTTATGGGCGCACTGTGGCGCAACCTCAACAGCCGTGAGCAGCTAATAAAAGTATGGACAAGCTGTTCATAGCGCTCTGCCTTTAGCCGACGCGAAAACTGGGGAAAGTGCCCTCGTCAAATCGCAAGAACGACTGAGTGCCTGAGTCGCCGCCGCACGACGAACGCGTGGCGACTCGCCTAGTGCGCTGCCCTCTTCTCGTAGGCAAGAGGACGGGCGCTGCGCGGCGGGCGCTTGGCGCCATCTCGCAGTTGGCGGACATCTATCTTCAGTTCGGAAATGGTGCGGCTCAGAGTATTGCGGTGCATTCCTAGCTCGCGCGCGGCGCGGCACTGGTTGCCTTTGTTCTCCTGCAAGACTGTCAGAATAAATTTCTTCTTGAACTCGCGAACCGCCTCTGAATAAAGAATGTTGCTCTTGTACATCTGCATGATAAGCGATTCGAGCTGATCTCTCACGGCATCTCTCTTTCTTCACGAAGCAGTTCGTGAACTCTGCCATTGATACAATTCTGTTATTTACGTGCGCTGCCCGGAGGCGTTGCGCCGGCTTGTGCGGGCTGTTGCGCTCGATGCAGTAAATCCAAGCCCTGATAAAACCGTGCCCGCAGCTCCGATGGCGCCAGCCAAATTGCGGCCCGGCCAACCACCAGAAAATACGGCGCTAACTGTGAGCCTTTCAGCCACTGTGAGGCTGGCGAAAACGCGGTCATCATCAGGAGCACGATGGCAACCACCAAGCTGCCCCTAATCAGTCCGATTGCTCCCCCTAAAATTCGATCAACGAAACTCAAGCCCGATTCTTTTACTGCCCAACGGGCGATCCTGCCGGCCATTCCAGCAAGAATAATGACTCCCAGAAAAATCGTCAGAAAGCCCGCAATCTCAGCTACTGTTTGTGACTTCAGAAAACTTCCGAACCACGCTGCCACGCGATGGTATTGCCACGCCGCCAGCAAGTATCCGCAAACCAGGCCGGCAATGCCGAATGCTTCCTGAAAAAATCCCGCAGCGCCAGCCTGAATCGTCGACAGCAGAATCACCACGATGATGGTCCAATCTGGCCATCTCATGATGTTCTCCTGTCTACAGCGCCAGCCCTACACATCCAGCTCGCGTCCGGTGAGCCGATGATAAGCCTCGAGATATTTTTCGCTCGTCTTACGCGCCACCTCCGTAGGAAGCGCTGGAGCTGGCGGCTGCTTATTCCAGCCGATTTCCTCGAGGTAATTACGAACGTATTGCTTGTCAAAAGATTCCTGCGAGCGCCCGCGCAGGTACTTGTCCGCAGGCCAGAAGCGGGAAGAATCCGGCGTCAGAACTTCGTCAGCCAGAGTAATTCCTTGAGGCGTTCGCCCGAACTCGAACTTCGTATCCGCAATGATGATGCCCCGCTGCCGCGCATAATCCGCAGCCTTGCTGTAAATCTGCAGACTCAGATCTCGCAGTTGCCGACTGAGTTCCGGACCCACCAACTTCGCCATTTGCTCGAACGAAATGTTCTGGTCATGGCCCGAGGCAGCCTTGGTCGCCGGAGTGAAGATCGGTTCCGGAAGCTGATCGGATTCTCGAAGGCCGCTCGGAAGATGAATGCCGCAAACTGAGCCGCTCGCTTTGTATTCCTTCCAGGCCGATCCTGAGACATAGCCGCGCACCACGCATTCGACAGGCGACATTTCCGCTCGCATCACCAGCATCGAGCGACCACGGAGCTGTTCGTCGTATTTGCGGAGAGATGCGGGATATTTGCTCACATCGGCAGCGACGACATGATTGGGAACCACATCTCGCAGAAAATCAAACCAGAACAGCGAAAGTTGGCTTAGGACGCGGCCTTTGTGGGGAATACCCGTCGCAAGCACGTAATCAAATGCCGAAATGCGGTCGGTAGCGATAAAAAGCAGATGATCGTTATCCAACTGGTAAACGTCGCGCACTTTGCCACTGGCATGCAGTTCCAGCTCGGGGAAGTCGGTCTGTAAAAGGACGGGATCAAGAAGTTGGGGGCTCATGATGAAATTCTACAGGCGGAAAACGTCGCGTATTCTAGACCTTCAAAAATTTTTGTCAACGATTTAGATGAAGAGCGTGGCCAAAACTTCGATGTGCTTGAAGGCAAAAAAGTTGACAGGCTCGTGAGCGAGTGAACGAGGCTGCCGTAGCTGGTTTTGGGGGCATTGCGCTGTGGAAAAACTGAGGATGGCAGAGGATATCTGGTCCTGGGGACGAGGCTGGGTTTCCTAGAAACGAAAAAGCCAAGGCTAGTTCACGGCGGAGACTGCGGAAAATCTCAGCCGCCTTCGCGACAGGTTTGCCATTTGAGTTCATCCACGACGGAGCCCCATTGGCTCGCTCTATGCTCTTAGCCACTGGTCCGCGCGGAAATGGCCCGGCTCGCGTGGGGTTCTTCATCAACAGGTTAAAGATGAGTGGGCCATCTACGCGCCCCGTGCAGAAACCGCAATATTTCAACAACGTCTTCGCGCACGCGATAGGGCACTAGGTAGGGTGTATGGGGCACAACCCGTTCGCGCGTACCCGGCACCCGGCCGACGCGCCCCAACGAAGGATATTGTTTGAGCTGCTCCACCGCCTCATAAATTCTTTCAACTAGCCGTAGAGCTGCCCTTGCATTATCCCGTGCAACGTATTCCGCCTCAGCGTCCAGATTTGCCAGCGCCGTGCGCAGCCACCTAACTTCCACGACGCTTCCACTTGTTTAGAACCTGCTTGACGTCCTTCTCCGTGGCAAATTCACCGCGATCCGCCTCCGCCAATCCTTTTTTGATTTCCTCGATTTGCCATTCATTCAGGGCAACATATTCGCGGATGGCTTCTGCCGCAACAAACGAGCGACTGCGGCTCATTGTGCGGGACAGGCGCTCGAGCTGTTTCTTCAACTTAGCGTCGAGACGAAGGCTCAGTAGGGAAGATCGCGACATAATGTATACATCATACATCATATGTACACATTATGCCCTACGCGGTCGCCCCAAACCGCACCGACACCAGCTTCGAAACTCCCGGTTCCTGCATGGTCACACCATAGAGCACCGGCGCGATGCTCATCGTCTTCTTGCTGTGTGTAATGAGGACGAACTGCGTCTGCACAGCCATTTCTTTCACCAATTCAGTGAAGCGCCCTATATTCGCCTCATCCAGCGGCGCATCCACTTCATCCAGAATGCAGAACGGGCTGGGTTGATACTGAAAGATACCAACTAGCAACGCCAGCGCAGTGAGCGCCTTCTCACCGCCCGAGAGCAGCAACACGTTCTGCAGTTTTTTGCCTGGAGGCGAGGCCACCACATCAATTCCGCTCTCCGCGCTGTTTTCCTCGTCGGTCAGGCGCATGAAGGCATTTCCACCGCCGAAAAGTTTCTTGAAGGTGGTCTGGAAGTTCTCGTTGATTTTGTAGAATGCTTCTTCAAACTTCTGCCGAGAGAACGTATCGATCTCGCGAATGGTCGCCTGCGTGTTCTCAATCGATTCGAGCAGATCCTTTCTCTGCGTTTCAAGGAATGCATGCCGCTCGGCAGTTTCTTTGTATTCTTCCAGGGCCATCATGTTGACCGGGCCCATGGCATCGAGCCGGGCGCGCATTTCGCGATAAATCTGATCCTCGACAGTCAACTGCTCGCCTTCAGCAATCGGAATCGTCGCATCGGCCATCAATTCCGGCCGCTGCACGCCCAACTCGTTTAGACAAGTCTCGCTCATGTATTGAGCATCCGATTGCAACTTGGCCGCCGCGGCCGAGAGCTCGCCACGCCGGTCGCGAGCCTGATCCAGCAACTGCCGCGCACTACGTAGAGCTTCATCGATTTCAGCCAGGCGCGCGCGAACCTGCTCGGTTTCAAACTGAAGCAAGCCGTCGCGAGCTGCGCTTGCATTGCGTTCCGCGTCAACTTCCACCAGTTGGCTCGCAATCTGCTCGTTCTCCGCCTCTCGCTGCAGCTTCTCGGCGCCCGACGATTCGATCTGCGCCTGCAGCGAACTGACCCGCTCTAGCATTTCGCTGACCAGCGACTCGATGCGCTCCAGCACCGCCGCCGCTGCCCGATGCCGCTCTTCCAGCGTTGCCACACGCGCAACGCGTTGCGATGCGTTTTGCGCAGCTTGATCGCGCTGCGCGCGTAAGCCCGCTAACTGTTCCTGAGCGCTGGCGGTGCTGCGCTCCAGTTCATCACGTTTCTGCTGCAACGCTGCCATTTCGCTTTGGCGCGCGCTGATTACGCACTCCTGCTCATTGCGTTCGGCTCTCAGCCGTTCAAGTTCGCTCTGGCTGATGCCCAGCCGTTCACTGACTCGGGCCATTTCTGAGTCAAGCTGTTGAAGCAAATGACCGGAGGTCATCGCCTGTTTTTCCGCCTCGCGCTTTTCACCCTCCAGGCGGTCGAGCAGGGAAGTGAGCTCTTTAATTTCGCGCCCCAGGGTCAGGACCCGCATTTCTTCAGCCCGCAAGGCTTGTTCTAGCTCTGTCAGCATGCGCAGCACATCGCGCAACTCACGCTTCATTGAGAGCGGACCTTCGCTGCGCTGCTTGCCTCCGGTCACGGTCACGTTATGGAAACACTCGCCCGATTGCGCCAGGAAGAACGCATTCGGATTTTCCAGCGCCAGCCCGCGCGCATTCGCCGGATCGCCCACGATGTAGCCGTCACGCAATTTCGGGAGAATCACTTCCAGCGACCGTCCAAAACCATTGAGCACCCGAATCGCGTACTTTAGAGGAACAATCGATTGGCTCTGGGCTCCCAGGCCCGCATTGTCGTTCACCGCGAAAGAAAATTTTGCTTGCGAATCCTCAGGATGAACCAGAAAAGTCGCGCGGCCATCCACATCCGTGCGCAATAACCGCAGCCCCTCATCGGCCGCGTCCCACGACTTCACTACGACGTAATTCAGTTCATCGCGCAGAAAATCTTCCACGACGCTTTCATAGCGCGGCTCAACTTCGAGAAAATCAGCCAGCACACCAGCTGGAGCCAATCCGCCTTGAAGGCCGCCCGACTGAAACAGCCGCCGTACAGATTCGGTGGAGTAACCGTGCTCCGCGATCACAGCTTCCAGCGATCCCTTCTTCCCAATCGCCGATGCATACTCCGCCCGCAAGCCGTCGAGCCGATTCTTCGACTCAGCCTCTTCGCGCCGCTTTGATTCAAGCGCCTGCCGCGTATACCCGATCTCGCTGGTCAACCCCGCTACGCGCTGCGATACAGTTTCAAACTCCAACGCCAATTGCCCGCGCTGGCCCCCGAAGCTTTCCACCTGCGAATTGGCCGCCGTCATTTCAGCATGTAAGCGCTGCCCCTCGCGATCCACCGCCGCCAACCGTTCTTCAGCCTGCGTGAGCTGATTGCGCAGATTGGAAGCCGCCGCGACAGCTTCCATAATTGCTAGCCGCGAAGCTTCCTGCTGCTGCTCCAGTTCAGCCAGCGCCGTGGCCGCCGCAGTTGCTTCCTGCTGGCAACGTGCCAATTCCTCCTGTGCCGCCGCTACATCCGCCGCAGCGGAGTCCAGCACTTGCTGATTTGAATCTCTCTCCGCTTCGAGCGTCGTCAACCTATGCTGAGCCTGCGCCAGCTCGTTCTCCGAAGAACCGGCACGAATGATCAATTCCGCGCAGCGTTCTTCGTTGTGTCGCCGTTGAGCCTGCGCCCGGTCCGTTTCCAGCTTGATCTCATTCAGCCGCTCACGGTTTTCGCGCAGCTCTGTTTCGATCGCGTATCCGCGCTGCGTGCGCTCACCGTGCTCGGTTTCGAACTGCTGTACGTTGTCAGCCTGCGCGCGCATCTCTTCCGACACTGCATTGATCTGCGCGTCAATCTCTGCGCTCTCGCGATCCAATTGCGCGAACTTGCTGGCGAGCACAACCCGCAGCTTGGCTCGCATTTCGTCCCGCAGCTTGGCATAGCGCTCGGCTTTCGACGCCTGCCGTTTCAACGAATTCATCTGTCGCGTGACTTCCTCGAAAATGTCATTCACGCGCGCCAAGTTTTGTTTAGCGTCTTCGAGGCGTGCTTCCGCCAGCCGCTTCTTGGTTTTGAACTTGGTGATCCCGGCGGCTTCTTCGATAATCGCCCGCCGGTCGGTAGGACGGCTGCTCAGAATCTGCCCAATGCGCCCCTGCTCGATGAGCGCATAAGACTCCGGCCCAAGCCCTGTCCCCATGAACAGTTCCTGAATATCGCGCAACCGGCACAGCTTTCCATTCAGCAGATATTCACTGTCGCCCGAGCGAAACAGCCGCCGCGTAACGACGATCTCTCCCGCCCGAAACTGCTGCTGAAATTTCCTGCGTCGAATCTTGAGCACAACCGCAGGCCCGGCAGTGGTACTTGATTCGATGGAGCGCCGGGCGTCCTCGCCCGGCATGATCGCCGACCCACCACCCGTAGCGCCGGCGTCTTCGCCGGTCGTGGCGCGGGCGTCCCGCCCGCCACTCTCGCTGGCTACGATTGCAGATCCAGCACCCGAACCCGAGTCGATGTAGCGCCGGGCGTCCCCGCCCGGCATGATCGCGGCTTGCTCTTGCTCCGAGGACACAACGCATTCAGGATCTTCGGTGGAAAGATTTTGGGCGGAGGGATTTTGGGTGGCGCAGCGCTTTAGCGCTGCGAATTCCTGCCCATCACCAGATTCGGCTTTAGCCGCTGAGGGATCACCCGCCAATATCCCCGGCTGCAACTCTTCTGTCAGACGCTCCGTCTCCTCCGCTGCCTGGGCGCGAACTTCCGCTTCATCCCAGTCGTCGGGCATGTCGTCCCGAATATCGACTTCTGTCGGCTCGTTGGCGTCAACTCCGTCATACTCCTCAGGATTAATCAGCGTCAGCGATACCTCTGCCATCCCATTCGGCTTGCGGTCGCGCGTGCCGGCAAAAATCACATCCTCCATCCGTGACCCGCGCAGCGTCTTCGCCGACTGCTCTCCAAGGACCCAGGAGATGGCATCCGCAATGTTCGACTTCCCGCACCCGTTCGGCCCGATGATGGCCGCAATGCCGTCTCCATGAAACTTCAATTCGGTGCGGTCAGAGAACGACTTGAACCCGAGAATCTGCAGCTTCTTCAGTTTGAGCAACGGAAACTCCTTAATCTAAACGGCCGTCCAAAAAATCGTCGTTCACGAGTGTTCCTTAAATCTTGTCATTCCGTTCCTTAAGACTTGTCATTCCGAACGAAGAGAGGAATCTGCTTTTCGCCGGAAGCTCCCGTACAGATGTGTGAAGACCAAGTGCTGAATCGCCCGGTTTACCAACAGGGTTCCTCCGCCGTTCGCTCTCCTCGATTGCCGGCCCGGGCTGGATAGGGCAGGGCACAAATTAGAGCTACTGTAACGGCGAAATCCCAGCGGGGTCAAGGAATAAAACACCATATCTTGTATGACCTTACGGCGGACACCATCATTTTGCACACACAATGCAGCATGCGCCTGAAATATGGGTGGGGAAAGAGTAAGGAAGGGAGAATCGCGAGAGCGGAATTACTCTAGCTCACTGGGGAAAACAACGCAATCCAGTTTTGACAAAATGCGGCCCTACAGCCACTTCAGGAGATCGTCGACAGTTAACTCCACAGCTCTAAGGATAGAGCGCAACAGACCGGGGCCGAGCACCTCGCCAGCATGCACTGGCACCGTCGTAACTCTTCCATCCACGTGCCTTAAGAACACGTGACTTCCCCGAGTTCGGACTACCCGAAAACCAATCTTTTCTAGAATACGTATGAACTCTTTGCCCCTAATCCGCGGCAGCGAGTCATACCGAGATTTGCTGGATACCCACTAGCTCAAGCGGCCCGGTTTCATCGAGTTCATCTTCTAGACACAGCTCAATCACTTCGCGAGTGCGCTTCATGAGAGTGTCGAGGCTCTTCGCCTGAGTGTGACAACCGCGTAAGGCAGGAACCGTGGCGACGTACTGGCCATCTTCGTCCCGTTCAATCACGACGGTGAATTTGCGAGGATGTTTCACAGGGCGATTCTAACATGGGATGAAATCTGCAATGCCCGCGTAGGGACGGGTCTCTGACCCGTCCAGGCCGAGCAAAAGCTCGGCGGCAGTGGTGGAAGAGCAGGATCAACGCACCTACGGGCCACTTATTAGATAACAGACAGCAAATTGCAGGTAGTCTTGACGTGCCATCCCGACCGGAAGAAACTTGGTCACCACGCAGCGGCCAAAGGAGAATACAAAATGACTTCCTGGAAACAAGTGCTGCTAATTCTGTTTCCTGGCTGCTGTAACTGGCAATTTGGCTGGCCGGAGTCTTAAGCCGGTAACCGCCGATTGCTTCCCCTGCAAGGGTTTCTGCGCAACTCATCCCGACGCTCCGCAGTGTCGGCGCTGACCTGGCGCTCGGCAATAGAGGCGCGGGCCTGGTGCAGTTTGCCCATAGGGATGCGCGCCAAACGTGCGATTTCGCGCCTCGCAAAGAACGCGAGGCATTCGCACGGCGCGCCCAGGTCCCTCGCTCGCCAAAAGAGGGCGGCTCGGGATGACAAGGCAAACTTCACCTCTTTTTAATGAACAAATCTGGTGGGACCCCGCTGGTTCTACCCGCCCAGCTTCTCAAAAAACAGACAGATCGACTCAATCCCGCGATAGAAGTTCGGGATATGAAATTTCTCATTGGGCGCGTGCAGATTGTCATCGGGCAGGCCGAAGCCCATCATCACGCTGGGAATCTTGAGCACGTCCTGGAAATCGGTCACGATCGGAATTGATCCGCCGGAGCGAATGAACACCGTGTCTCTCTTAAAGATCTCGTGCATCGCCTCGGTCGCGGCTTTGATGTACTTATTATTCGTGCCCACAACGCACGCTGGACCTTTACTCCACACTTTAACGTTTGTCTGGATGCCCTTGGGCGTGAGCTTCTTCACGTATTTTTTGTAACGCTCGATAATGTCATCCGGATCCTGGTTCGGCACCAGCCGCATGGAAACTTTCGCCGAAGCTTTCGCCGGAATGACCGTCTTCGCGCCCGGAGCGGTAAATCCCCCCGGCATCCCGTGAACTTCGAGCGTTGGCCGCGCCCAGGTGCGGTAGAGAACGGAAAACCCCGGCTCGCCGGTAAGCACAGTTGAGCCCACTTCAGTCTTGCGATACTGCTCTTCGTCGAATGGCAGTTTCTTCCAGGCCTTTAGTTCGTCCTTGCTCGGCGCCTTTACTTTGGAATAGAAACCAGGAATCAGAACCCGGCCCTTGGCGTCTTTTAATTTGCTGATGATCTCGATGAGTCCAAAAAACGGATTGGGCGCCGCCCCGCCGTACATCCCGGAATGTAAATCTGTCTTCGCGCCGACAGCCTCGATCTCGGTATAAACCAGACCGCGCAGGCCCACGCATAGAGTGGGCAGGTCGGGCGCGAACAGCTCCGTGTCACATACCAGCGCAAAATCGGCCTTCAGCTTGGCTTTCTGCTTGCGGACGTACTCGGCAATCGACTCGCCACCAACTTCTTCTTCGCCCTCAATAATAAATTTCACGTTCAGTGGCAGCTTGCCGCCATGGCCCTTCATTAACGCTTCAATCGCCTTAATCTCCATCCAGAGCTGCCCTTTATCGTCGACGGCGCCTCGCGCATAGATGTTGTTGTTGCGCTCAGTGGGTTCGAACGGAGGCGAAACCCATTCATCCAGCGGGTCCGGAGGCTGCACGTCATAATGCGCATAACAAAGCGCCGTCGGCTTGCCCGGCGCATTCAGCCAATCGGCGTAGATAAGAGGATGGCCCTTGGTCGGGATAACCTCGACATGCTCCATCCCGATGCGTCGCAGTTCGCTGGCTACAAACTCGGCCGCTTTCTGTACGTCAGATTTGTGCTCTTCGAGGGTGCTGATACTGGGAATGCGGAGCAGATTTTTTAGTTCATTAAGAAAACGCTGCTGATTGCCACGGGCATAATCAACTGCGGGCGAAGCCATAGGTGTGTGTCCCTTTCTCGTAAGCTGGTGCCCAGCATGGGTGCTGAAATGACGGGAGGTGTTTAGTATAACTGAAGCGAGTGGCTGCTCTTCGCCGTGGCCGCGCTCATAACGCTGTAGGTCAAATCTCCCGATTGATAGCCTTCGAGAATCGTATCCATTCCGGCTGCAAAGGCCTGTACCGCGCGCGGCATCAGCTTGAGCACGGGTCTCGCCACGGACACGCGGTTACGGCAAATTTCCCACGTATGCATGACGCTAGCGCTGAGATCCTCGGCGTAAGTCACGTGCAGGCCAGCGGATTCGATTGCCAATTCATACTGCTCCCGCGTCCAGAGCTCCGGACACAGAAAAGCTCGCGCTACTGCGGCGACTCTGGGGTTGTCCATCGAGCCTGTCCAGGCTGCCAGCAAGAGCTTACCGCCGGGCCGCAGGGTACGCGTTACATTGCGGAAGAATCCGGCCTTGTCCTGAAAATGCTCGGAAGATTCCATCACCCAGACCACATCAAACGCGTCCGCAGGAAACGAAAACCTGTCCGCATCGCCGATTACAAAGCTCAACCGGTTTCCGAGACTTGCCCGGGCAGCATTCTCGTTTGCGATCCTCGCCTGCTTTTGGCTAATCGTCAGGCCCGTGCCACTGCAGCCAAACTCCTGCGCCAGATAAATGAGCGTGCCGCCGTGCCCGCAGCCGACGTCGAGTACTTCTTCTTCGCCACGCAACCCGAGAATTTCCACGCAATGCGAAAGCATCTTCACTTGTGCTTCAGCCGGTGATTCGCTGTCCCGGAATAAACCGTGGTGGATGTGATCGCCCCAGAACGTGCGATAGATGAAAGCGAGCGAGTCGTAATGCTCCTTGATTCGTTCAGCAGTGATTTCGGTTCGCGTGGGCATCAGACTTGGAAGCGCACTGGTGAGAATGCCGAGATATCGTACTCGGGTTTCGCTCCTGTAACCACCTGCGCCATAACATGAGCAGTCACCGGCGTGAGGAGAATTCCGTCACGGAAATGTCCGGTAGCGACGAAATAGCCCGGAGTTGGCA
>Ga0209472_1000939_pt1 | contig 17047 bp, 14 predicted proteins | sample GraSoiAngelo_130_FD_185887 | JGI IMG/M metagenome (GOLD analysis project Ga0209472, IMG submission 185887) | Grasslands soil microbial communities from the Angelo Coastal Reserve, California, USA - 14_0929_02_20cm (SPAdes) (version 2) | ecosystem: Environmental > Terrestrial > Soil > Grasslands ...
TGCACCTTTTTTGTTGCACTTTAACATTCCTGAAATATCTTCGGCTTAACATCCAAATAGGAGGCGTGCACACGTGGGGACGTCTCGTCCTAAATTTGCTCTGCCGCTCCAGGTCGCAGCCGTCTGTTACAGGCGGCGTGGCACTGAGCTGGAATTTTTATTGGTGAATACCAACGGCGGGGGCAAATGGACCTTTCCCAAGGGTGACCCTGCTCCCGAGATGTCGCACAGCCAGGCCGCGGAACGCGAAGCTTTGGAAGAGGCTGGAGTTCGCGGGCATATCGAGCCTCGGCACTTCCATGTGTATATTCACTCCAAAGGAGTTTTCTGGCGCAACCCAGGTGTGCAGGAATTCGTCATAAAAGCCTTTCTGCTGGAAGTGGAGCAGGCAGTTCACCCCGAAGAAGAGATGCGAAATCCCACCTGGTACTCTCCCGACGAAGCGCGGAAAGTTCTCGCCAAAGGGCGTGAGGTGAAGTACGCGCGGGAACTGCAAGCCGTAATTGATAGGGCCGTGGAAGAGATTGGGGCGGCGAAGGCGCTTGCGGTTCGCTAGACACTCTTTTAAAACTGTTATGCATTCCCATAAACGCGGGCGAGGGCGCCCGCGCCACATCTTTCTCTATCTGGCTCTCTCATGAGACGATTGAATCAACCTGATGATCCAGTTGTCCTCAGCCGGAAAACGTTATGGCCATAAGCTCCTGTTCGAGGGAGTGGACTGGCTGATCACGCCTAAGGACCGCATCGGTCTGGTGGGCGCGAACGGCACGGGAAAATCCACGCTGCTGAAAGTTCTCGGCGGACTGGAAACACTCGACTATGGCTCCATCAGCATTGCCAAAGGCATCAGCGCCGGCTATCTGCCGCAGGATGGACTCACACTGTCGGGACGCACAGTTTTTGCCGAGTGCATGTCGGTATTTTCCAAGCTGCGCGCCATGGAAGAAGAAATGGAGCAGCTTACCGCCAGCATGTCAGAGCTGGACCACGCCTCGGCGGAGTATGCACAGGTCGCCGATCGCTATCAACGTGTAGAGCATGAATTTCAAGCCCGTGACGGCTATGCCATCGAGGCGCAGGTGGGCAGCGTGCTCACTGGACTCGGATTTCGTAAGGACGATTGGGATCGGCAGACTGACGAATTCTCGGGCGGATGGCAGATGCGCATCGCGCTTGCCAAGCTGCTGCTGCAAAAGCCGAACCTGCTGCTTCTGGATGAGCCGACGAATCATCTCGATCTCGAAGCTCGCAACTGGCTCGAAGAATATCTCACCGAATATCCGTACGCGTTTGTGCTTATCTCGCATGACCGCTACTTTCTGGATGTGACGGTCGGCAAAATCGTGGAGATCTGGAACAAACGCATTCACTTCTACGCCGGCAATTACGACAAGTACGAAGAGCAGAAGACTCAGCGGCGCGAGCAGCTCGAAGCTGCATACCGAAACCAGCGGGAGCGTATCGAGCAGTTGGAAGTATTCATCAATCGCTTCCGTTATCAGGCGACCAAGGCCAAGCAGGTGCAGAGCCGGATCAAGGAACTCGAAAAGATGAATCGCATCGAGCTGCCGGAAGAAGAGAAGACGATCCACTTTTCGTTTCCGCAGCCAAAGGCGAGCGGTCGGATTGTCTCCGAGTTCGCCGGGATCGCAAAATCCTATGGTGAGAAAGAAGTTTTTCGCGACGTCAGCTTCATGATTGAGCGCGGCGATCGCATCGCGCTGGTTGGGGTGAACGGCGCAGGAAAATCCACATTAATCAAACTGCTCGCCGGCAAAGAACCGCCGAGCGCCGGCGCATACCGCCTGGGCCACAACGTTCAGGCAGATTACTTTGCCCAGGATCAGTACAAAGAGCTCGACCAGGACGCGCGCATCTTCGATGACTTGGCCGAGCTTTCGCCCCGCTCCACACAGACAGAGCTGCGCAGCCTGCTAGGCTGTTTTCTCTTTTCGGCCGACGAGGTTTTCAAGCGCATTGGCGTCCTCTCAGGCGGTGAGCGCAATCGTTACGCTCTGTTGCGGATGCTGCTTCATCCCGCCAACTTTCTTTTGCTGGATGAGCCGACAAACCACCTCGATATGCGCGCGAAAGATGTTTTGCTGGAGGCGTTAAGCAAGTACACAGGCACGGTAGTTTTTGTTTCGCATGACCGCTACTTCATCGACAAACTGGCTACGCGCGTGTTCGAGATTGGCGATGGTCGAGTAGAAGTCTATCCCGGCAACTACGAAGATTATCGTTGGCGCAAAGGGGGCGGAGCGGCGCGATTGCAGGAAGCCGTCGCGGCTGCCCCCGCGGCCGTTCAACCGGTGAACGGGAACGGAGCAGCGCCTGCAGAGTCTAAATCGAAGCGCCTGAACCCAATCAAGCGTAAACAGATGGAGGATCGAGTTCGCGAACTTGAACATGAGATCACGCGAATGGAAGCTGCGATTGCGGAATGCGAGTCGGCGTTGCAAACATTCGTCAGCGCTGATGAAACACAACGATTGACGCAGGAACTCGAAAAGCACAAGCGCTCATTGCAAGCAAAAGTACAAGAGTGGGAAGAGCTTGGGCAGGCGCTTGAGGCGTGAGCCATCTCATCATCTACAGCCCTGTCATTCTGAGCTACGAAGTCGAAGACCCGGTTAACACTGTCGGGGGAGCCATTCTCAGCGTGCACCTTCTTGCCGCCCCTTTCGCCCAGGATCATCGCTATTGTCCCGAGCAGGGCGTCAGTTACTGCTCGCCGACATTACTATTGATCAGCCTCGAGAAGAATGGATCGATGGGGATCAGATCTCTGCGAGTGCAGCATCCGCGTTGGATGTTGATCGATTCGTTCCGATAGTGTGTAGTGGACTTCAGTCAAGTGCCGGTCAGAACTATCAATCGCCATCTTCTTTCGCAGGCCTACCGGCGGCTGCCATCCTTTCGCAACTTGACTCACTTGTAACTGAAGCTGACCTTATCCAGGTAGACCGTATAAGGCTCCTGCTCGCTGTCCCCGTCCATCTGGTAGTTGATTGTCATTCCGTACCAGGTAGTCGCGCTCGGGTGATCGAACCGGTTCACAGTGCGGGTGACTCCGTTCAGGGTGATGCTCTTGAACTGCAAGCGATCGTCCGTCGTCCGTGATACCTGGATGACGAGGTGATTCCAAGCGTTGCTCAGCGGATTGCAGGGGATCCCGCTCTTCACCCAATGCTTGTTCACATTATCCCAGGTGTCCCATTCGTGGCCGCCCGCGATGCGGCATTCGTGTCCCCAGATGAATGACATGCCATTAAAAAACTGATTGATGTCAAACTCCAATGCCTGCGATTTCTCGAGATCCTCACCGTAGAAGTACACCTCGTACGTAAATTCGTGATAATTGGGGACGGACTTCTCATTTGCCAAACGCTTCGTGAACTTATTGTTCCAAAGAATATCGGCGTATTTGACGCTATGAGGGCCCAGACCGAATTGCATGGAGCTCCCACTTAGCGAAGGCGAACTAATTCCCTGCTGGATGAACCAGGATCCTTCCGGTCCGTCCGGCTGGCAAGTTCCGCAAATGCTATACGCAGGAGGAAGCAGGACGTAGCCGCTCCAATGACTATCCAATTGCAGGTCTGCGAACGTGTCGGATGAAGCGGATGGATTGGACGGGGTACTGGGATCCGGATTGCTTCCAACATCCAACCTGATGCCTGGTGCTGTAGCCGCCACGCCGCAATTGAGCGCGAACGCTGCAAGCGATATGACCATCAGAGTTGCGCCAACGCGAGCCTTGGACATAGCAAGGTCCCTGTCCCGGCGAGCAATATTGGCCTCTGTGAGCTTGCTGATCGTTCCAGATGGTCAAGCGCGGCTGAGACTTGCCGTCATTGTTCCATCGAGTGCCTAAGCTAGGCAGATTACGAAAGAACGGCGACCAAAGGAGACACTCTTAAGACTGTGAAATCCTTCGCAACCACGTTTCACGTCGCGAAGGTAAGCACATGCCGCAGCCTGCTGAGCAGGTGCCATGCGCTATTCAGACGGCTCGGTCGATACCAGTGGGTAGCAAGATTTAGGTGCAGCTTCGGCAAGCCAACAAAGTCGGATGAGGGCCAGAGAAAGTCAAATTGTTTGCAGGCTCTTAAGAGAACTGACCCAAATCTCCGCTATCCTTGGCCTATCAGGGATGCCCGGCAACTCAGAACCGGCTACTTACATCCTATCGATCCAGCTAGAACGGGGCGTTGTATGAAGTCTCTGCAGCCGGGTCTGCTGGCTCTGGCGACATTCTTTTGCATTTTCCCTGTAGGGTGTGGCGGGAGCAACGCGGAGCAACCGACGATAGCAAGTTCGGAGGTTGCCGTCTCTGTCGATCCGCCCGCGGTTTCGCTCTCCGTCTCCCAGACCCAGCAGTTCACAGCCACGGTCACGAGCACTAGTAACAAAAACGTGACTTGGGATGTGAATGGCGTTGCTGGCGGCACCGCCACCGTCGGAACGATCTCTTCCTCAGGTCTGTACACGGCGCCTGCCCAGGTCCCTAGTCCCGCACAGGTGTCCGTCAACGCTACTAGCATGGCTGACCCCACGAAAAGTGACAGCGCCAATGTCACCATCTCTGAAATTGCCGGCAGTGGTCCCTTCACTGGAGTTCTGACTTATCACAATGACAATTCGCGCACAGGGCAGAACCTCAACGAAAGCGTCCTGTCACCAGCCAACGTAACTCAGTCGAAATTTGGCAAACTGTTCTCGTACCCACTCGACGGGCAGGTCTTCGCCCAACCACTTTATGTCTATAAGGTCCCAATAGACGGACAGAACCACAATGTGATCTACGTCGCGACGGAGCACGACACCGTCTACGCCTTCGACGCCGATAATAAGGCCAGTTCTGCTCTGTGGTCCGTCAGTTTCCTCAACTCGGCCGAGGGCGTGACGCCGATTCCATCCTCCGATCTGGACTCGCCGATCAACCCGGAGATCGGCGTTACCAGCACACCAGTAATCGACGGCAACAGTGGAACGCTTTACGTGCTGGCCGCCACCAAGGAGAACGGCAACTACGTTCATCGTTTACACGCGCTCGATATCACCAGCGGCGCGGAAAAGTTTGGCGGCCCGGTTGTGATCCAGGGTTCGGTCCCAGGAAGCGGCAGCGGCAGCAGCAATGGCCAGATCACTTTCCAGACAAAAATCCAATTGCAGCGTCCAGCCTTGCTGCTCTCCAAGGGAGTAATTTACCTGGCGTGGGCCTCCTACAACGATCACGGCCTCTATCATGGCTGGGTAATGGCTTTCGACGCCTCCACGCTGCATCAAATCGCGATCTGGAACGATACACCAAATGGCGAGCGTGGCGGCATCTGGCAATCGGGATGTGGGCTCTCCGCCGACAGCGCTGGTAACGTATATGTCGCCACCGGCAACGGAACTTTTGACGCCCAAGCAGGCGGCACAAATTATGGTGATTCCTTCATCAAACTTACCCTGAATGGCAGCTCGCTTAGCGTTACCGACTACTTTACTCCCTTCAACCAACAGACTCTTTCCGACGAAGACAGCGATCTCGGCTCCAGCGGCCTCGTGCTTTTACCCGATCAGGCCGGCGTCAATCCGCACCTTGGCATCAGCGCTGGCAAGGAAGGCAAGATCTATCTCGTCAACCGCGACCATCTGGGGAAGTTCCAGTCAGATAACGATAGCCAAATCGTGCAGTCCATTCCTGACGCGCTCGGCACCACCCCTGATGACCGAAACTTCAGTTCCGCCGTGTATTGGAATGGGAGCGTCTACTTCGTTGGAAACACCGATGCCATCAAACAGTTCCAGCTCAACAGCGGGCTGCTCTCTACCTCACCCGTGTCGCAGAGCTCACACCAGTTCGGATACACCGGCACTAGTTCGATCTCAGCCAATGGAAGCGGCAATGGAATCCTCTGGACTATGGAGGCTGGCGGGAGCGTGCTCCATGCCTACGACGCAACGAATCTCGCGAACGAGCTCTACAATAGCAAACAAGCTGGCAGCCGCGATTTTTTCGGCTCCGCGATACGCTTCAATCCCCCTACAGTGGCCAACGGAAAGGTTTACGTAGCGGGTCAGACCGAGATAGCCGTTTTCGGCCTTCTTCCGTGATCTCTTTCAGGGCTCACGTGGGCACAGTCGTGCTCCCTCTACCCATTCGAACGTTATGGAATTCCGCTACTTGGCATGTGTTCAAATCACACAGTTCATTCACCCTTTCCTTGATCTCTTTTAGTTTGTCCTTGAACCAGTCATAATCAGTCTCGCTCGGTAGCAGTTCAGGGATAGAAATTCCTGCCTCTCAGGTGGGTTCATCAGGGTGGGGTCCTTCGACTCCTAGAGTCATTTGCAAGTGACTCAGCTCCGCTTGATTTGATAACAACGACGGATGACATTTCCCGGCGGGGCTGAGTCATCACTCAATCATTGCAGCGTCCCACAACGGGCCTTGTTCTTCCGTAACCTCCTCTAATCCTTACTCCCATGCCATAGTCAGCTTGGCTAGTCGCGTGAATCGCGCGGCCTAAATCCAAGACCCGCCGCTTGCGGCATTCGCAAACGCCGCGCGGAATAAGGAATCCAAATGCTGCAACCCGCAGATAACTCTCAGAAAGCACAGTTCTCCTCGACCCCGAATTATGCTCCGGCCAAGACCGTGACTGCTCCGGTAGAGCAGGCCACGATCGGCCGCTCGCTTGTGATCAAGGGCGAAGTCACCGGCTCAGAGTCGCTGTACATCGATGGAAAAATCGAGGGCACCATTAACCTAACCGACAATCGCGTGACCATCGGACGCAACGGGGTCGTGCACGCCAACATTACCGCCCGCGAAGTGGTGATCATGGGCAAGGTGCAAGGGAACCTGCAGTGCAGCGATCGTGTGGATATTCGCAGCGAAGGATCGTTGACAGGAGACGTGATCACGCAGCGCATCAGCGTTGAAGATGGCGCTGTGCTGAAGGGCGGCGTCGAAGTGCGCTCTTCGGAGCAGAAAAGTCAGAAGCCGCAATCGCAGGGACAAGTGAAGCCGGCTGAAACCAAACCGGCCGAGCAACCGAAAGCGGCAGCGGCAGCAGCGGGCGCAAGACCATAAGCGGGCGAAGCCCCGGACGAGGGCGGCCGTCCTTACTTGAGCGTTCTTATAGGGCACGTTTCGAAGCGTGCCCTATTTCTTTTCTTCCGGTTCTAAATCAAGCGACGCCGAGTTCATGCAGAAGCGCAGGCCGCCGGGGGCAGGACCATCGGGAAACACATGCCCCAGATGCGCGTCGCAGCGGGCACAGCGAACTTCGGTGCGAGTCATGCCGTAACTCTGATCGGTCTCAGTGACAACGGCACTCTTATCCGCAGGCTCAGAAAAACTTGGCCAACCGGTACCGGAGTCGAATTTCGTCTCTGAGCTGAATAATGGCTGACCACAGCACACACATGTGTAGATCCCAGGATCTTTCGTCTTCCAATATTTTCCCGTGAAAGCTGGCTCGGTTCCGGCGTGCCGGGTTACTTGATATTGCTCTGGGGAGAGCTCATTGCGCCATTCTTCATCAGTCTTGGTGAGCTTATCTGGCATCGTGTTCTCCATTTTGTAACATGAATTGGATGCGGAGCCGGTCGAATTTGTTTCAACGTGGCCTTGCCCTTTGCTCGGACGGCGTTCTCGCCCTTCTTCGTGACCACCTTCAAATCTCGATGATCATGTCATCCAGCCTCGTCGCATACTTGTTCATGATTTCGCCTTTATCTTTTCGGACCACGACGGTATCCGAGTGGCGAAAGCCGCCCCAATTGGGATCGTAGACACCCGGCTCACAACTGAAGGTCATGCCCTCTTTCAGGACTGTCTTGTCACCCTCGGCGATCCAGGGTGATTCGTGGCCGTCGAGTCCGATCCCGTGGCCGGTTCGGTGCCTGAGAAATTTCTCGAATCCTGCCTTGCGGATTTGGTCGAGGCTCTTCTGATCAACTTCCTGAGCAATAGCTCCTTCCTTCATGTTTTCAACTCCGGCGTCGTGCGCAGCGAGCATGGCATCGAACAGGCGCTTGGCGTAATCGTTCGGCTTCCCAATCGAGAATGAGCGCTCGCATTCCACATTGTAGCCGCCGACTTGCGCGCCGAAGCTGAGGATGAGCGCGTCGCCCTTCTTAAGCTGATCCTTGCTTGGGACCGCATGAGGAAATGCGGAGCGTTTGCCAAACGGCACAAGACCGCCGAAGGGAGGCTCAATGCCGACTCCGACTACGTCATTGAGTTCCTTGGACATTTTGTCGGCAACGGCGTCGGCGCTGGCTTTCAGAATTTGATCTTCGGTGACGCTTCCGTTCTTCTCGATGAACTCGCGCCCGGCCTGAACCGTGAAGTCTGCGAAGTACATGGCGCGGCGCATGATGCGTAACTCATCTTCATCTTTGATCCAACGCAAATTGTCGATAATGTCTTCGGCATCTACGATGGCTGCCTTCGGCGCGCCCTCCTTCATGTGCCGCAATCGGCTAGGCGTTGGCTCTTCCACCCCGATGCGCCCCCGTCCCAGCCCTCGCTTGGTGATTCGTTCGAAGATCCAGCGGACGCGATTCACTGGCCCGGGATAATCGAAGTACGCCTCGTAGTCTTTCACCCACCAGAGCTTCACCTGATCAGATTCAAGCCCTGGAATGAACAGCACGGGCTCGCCTGAGTCTGGGATGAGAACAGCTAGCGGGCGTTCGGTCGAGAGGTGAAAATATCCGGTGGTATAGATAACGTTGCTGGCATGCAGTAGGACCATGGCATTGAGCCGATGTTTCTTCATCTCTGTCTGCACTTGTTTAATCTTGCGCTGGTACCACTCAGGTTGAAGGCGGTCGTGCTCGCCCGTATTTGGCATCGCCATGGACATGCTCAACTGGCGCGCACTGCCAAAGCTGCGGATGTTCGCAGTAAAGCTTAGTGCCGCAGCACCTCCCAACGTGCGGAGAAACTGCCTTCTATCTGCCATTAAGCCTCCTCAGGACTTTGTGATGAAACGGAGCGCACCATCTTAGCTCAAGCACGATGATCTGCGCTCCACTGTGGACAATGCACGCGCTGCTTAATACACTTTTAGGGCTACGCATCCTACGCGGTGCTTTTATGCGACTTGTCACATTTGAAACTCCGGCCAAGCAATCGCGGATCGGCGCAATGACCACCGACGATCGAGTGGTTGATTTGCATTCGGCTTGCGCGCTTTATCTTCGTGACGTGGAGAACGAAAGCGCGTTCTATCGTCTGGCCGAAGCGCTGGTTCCTCCGGAGATGCGGGCCTTGTTTGAGGGCGGCGACACTAGCCTGGAAGCTGCACATAAGGCCTTCGATTACGTGCTGCAGCAAGACGGTGGTGCGCCCGAGCCCGGTGGCGAGACAATTTTTTATGCTGCCGACGAAATCACTCTGAAAGCGCCGATCATTCCGAGAAAGTTTTTTCACACGGCGGGCAATTTCCGCGAGCACCACGAGGAAGCGACCAAAGCAGGCTTTTCCCATCCGGTGATGCCCTGGATTGTTTTCTTCCAGAACGTCGATGCCATCATTGGCCACGACGAGCCGGTAATCTACCCCGAGCATCTGACTCAGGAACTTGACTACGAGTTGGAGTTGGCAGTCGTGCTGAAGAAAGGCGGCAAGCACTTCAGCCCGGAAGAGGCACAGGATTACGTCGGCGGGTACGTGATTTTCAATGACATTACCGCACGCGACATTCAGCGGCGGGAGATGAAGTCGGGAGTGTTCAGCTTCTGCAAGGGAATCGATACATTCTGCCCATTGGGGCCCTGGATTGTAACTGCTGATGAAATTCCCGATCCACATAATCTCGCGATGGAGTTGCGCGTGAACGGTGAGCCGCGGCAGCGCTCTCATTCCAGCAAGATGTCGGTGAAAATGCCAGAAATTCTCTCGCATTACTCGCCGATGGGCTACAGCGCTGGCGATGTGGTCTCAACCGGCACGGTTTCGGGTGTGGCGGCGTTCAGCGGTGATCCCAACGCCTGGTATCTGAAGGTTGGAGATGTGATGGAATGCGAGATTGAGAATATCGGCGTTCTGCGCAATCGCGTGATCTCATGGGAAGAAGCTTACGGGCATAAACCCGCGGCGATGGCTACGCGGGAAGCGATGAAATAGCTTTGTGGTGTTTGCCACGCGGTCCACGGATTTTTCTTGAAGATGACGACCGACTCGAAAATTTGGGTCAGTGAACTCAACGCACGACCTGAGATTCGTTCCGCTTTCCCGCGGGCGACCGTGCGATTTTATGACACAACTCTCCGCGACGGCGAACAAACCGTTGGTGTTGTACTCTCCCCGCAGCAGAAACTGGAAATCGCCCGCAAGCTGGATGAGCTAGGCCTAAGCCGCATTGAAGCAGGATTTCCACGGGTTTCACCGGATGATGTTGAAGCAATCCAGCTCATGCAGAGAGCCAACATAAAGGCTGAACTGTGGGGATTTTCGCGCGCGGTAAAGGGGGACATAGAGGAGCTTGTTCGTTTAGGGCTGCACGCTTCGGTTATTGAAGCTCCCACCAGCGATATCAAACTGAAGGCCTATGGAATTTCACGCGATGACGTGCTGCGCCGGGTCATCGAGGCCATATCTTTCGCAAAACAAAATGGAATTACCGCCGCTTTCTTCGCCGTTGATGGCACGCGTACGGAACTCGAGTTTCTCAAGAAAACCTATCTGGCCGCGCTCGACGCTGGTGCGACCGAGGTCGTAGTTGTCGACACCATGGGCGCTTGTGGCCCCGAGGCGGCCGAATTCCTCGTTCGTGACGTTTGCGATTGGGTAGGACCGAAGACGCCGGTACACTGGCACGGCCATAATGATTTTGGAATGGCTACGGCTTGCGCCGTTGCTGCTGTTCGCGGCGGAGCATCGTGGATTCAAGGCACGATCAATGGAATGGGCGAGCGCGCCGGAAACGCGGATATCGGTGAGATCGCGCTGGCGCTTCGGTGCCTGTATGACGTGCCCATCCAGTTCGATCTGAAGAAAGTCCGAGAAGTATCAGCCGTGGTCAGTAGAGCGGCCGAATATACCCTTGAAGCCTGGAAACCGCTGGTTGGGGACAACTTATTTATGCGCGAAAGTGGCGCGGTGGCCAGCCAGTTTCATATCCCCGAGGCCATCGAGCCGTACTCCTCCGAACTGGTCAATGCTCAGCGCAGCATTGTGCTGGGGAAAAAGAGCGGGCTGGACAGCATTGATTTGAAGTGCAAAGAACTTGGGCTAACCATCGCGCCGGAACAGCGCGCATCGGTTCTAGCAGAAGTTAAGAAGTGCGCGATCGCGAAACGGGGATTGCTGACTGATGAGGAGTTTCGTCAAATAGTGACCGTGCAGCACGTCACTGCCAGTTAATGATTCAGATAGGGCAGCACTTCCTCTCCAAATAATTTCGCCTGCCCAGTGCGGTCGTCTCCCCAAATTTCCAGCATGATGTGTGTACACCCGGCGGCACGATATTCCTGAACCCGCTCGATACATTCGCGTGGCGTGCCGGCAATGGGACAGACTTTGCGCAAGATTTTCTCAGTCACGGCCTTAGCTGCGGCTTTGCGGCCACCCTGTTCCATGGCATCAGCGATGGGACGCAGCTCATCGAAAGTCAGGCCCGCGCAGTCGAGCAGTACGTCAGCCGACCCCTTTATGTTCTGAACTTTATTCGCGAGATACATCGCCGCCTGCTCACGAGCGCCTTCCTTTCCTTTCGCCGAATCGCGGCCAATGCTGCCTACGATCACTGAGCCCAGAATCAACGTGGACGGATCCCTTTCGGCTTTGCGTGCTCCTTCCTCCAGATTCTTGCGGGAGTAACTTACGAAAGCTGGCGTGGTTATGCTGGCGGTAAGTAAGCCATCCCCTACAGATCCTGCCATCTTTTGCAAGACGGGACCTGTGCCAGCTATGTAGACAGGAGGAATTGCGCGTGGAATATGCGCCTCAGACCTGAGCGGCGGAACACTCGCGGAAAAGACTTTTCCATGGTACTCGAAAGCCTCGCCTTTGAGCACGCCGCGCACAACTTCGATGCTTTCCTTCATTACCGTAGCCGGGCCGACCTTTTCGCCTTCCCCTTCGCCAATCTCCTTCATGAAGATCTTTGACGCGCCAAGCCCCAGCAGGAACCGATCTCCCGCGATATCTTGCATCACTCGGGCTTCCATTGCGATCTGCACTGGATGCCGCGTGTACGGCGAAATAATTCCCCAGCCGAGCTGAATGCGCCGCGTCTGCGAAGCAATCACAGCCAGAATTGCGGTTGACGAACGGGCTTCGAACCCATGTTTGCGCCACCAGGGATAAGCCTCAGCAATCCAGAACGCGTCAAAACCGGCGTGCTCACACGCCTTCGCCATTTCGATGGTTTCGTGTGCCGGCTCCATGCTGAGTTGCAGCACGCCGACGTTGAAAGGAGTGGTCATGACTTGGTGCTATCTCCTGCTTTGGAAGAATCAGAGAAGTGAGTAATAACTCTTTCCAAGAAAAGCAGTCTCAGTCGTCAGTTTCTAGTTCTCAGTTTTGGGCTAATCAGGATCCCTCCACGAATGCTCCAAGCCTTTGATCAATTCCCACAAAGCTTTGTTTAGCGGCGTGGGTACGCCAGTTTTCTCGCCCCACTGCACGATTGCACCATTCATGAAGTCGACCTCAGTTTGGCGCCTGGCAAGGACATCCTGCAACATGCTCGCCCGATGCTTGCCGGGAGCATTTGCGCCTTTTTTCACTAGCTCACGGGGATCGCCATGCAACGTGATTTTCAACTTGCCGGCAACGGCTTCGCCTTCCGCAATCAGATCATTGAAGAGTCGGCCAGTTGGTTCAAAACGTGTTGCAGCGCCGTGATGAAGCGACGTGAGTGCTCCGACGGGATTGGTCGCGGCGTTAAAAATTAGCTTGGTCCATTGCGCGCCGCGCGCATCTTTCAAGGCAATCGTATTCATGCCGGAGCGCGTCATCAGCGCTGCGAGTTCTTCAACTTTTTGCATGGGTGTATTGGACGGCTCAAAGGGGCCAATCCAAGTGTCGCCCTTGATGTCATATCCGATGTGGCCGGGTACTATTGGATGACCTGCAGGAAAAGTCGTTCCGCGAATCACTAACTTTACGCGTTCGGCGATGATCTCCTCGTTTCCGACGCCGTTTTGCACCGAGCACACGGCGCCGTTCTGGTCAAAAATGTGAGCCGTTTGCGCGATTGCGCTCGCAGTATGAATGGCTTTTGTGGCAACAATTCCGTAATCGCATCGCGGTAACTCCTGCGGGTTGCTCGTTGCATTCATCTGGGCGGTGAATTCCGCTGCGCCAGACAGCCTGAGCCCGTGCTTGCGGATGGCGTCGATGTGCTCGTTCCAGACGTCATAGGCCCAGACCTCCGCTTCCCCAGCCCTGGCCAGGTGCGCAGCAAAGAGGCTGCCTACAGCGCCACAGCCGATAATACAAATCTTCATGCTGGTTCCTGGATAGCCGAAGCTAAGGTCAATCAGCGACTCGGATCTTTACTTCCTCTCCGGTAAAGAATTTCCACGGAACATCTGCAAGACACTCACCTTCAGTTTTGCCAATGCGGTATGTGTCCTGAGTATAGAGACAAACCTTTCCGTCTCTATCGACGACCTGCGGGTGAAGCGAGAAGATCATGTTCTCTTCCAATTGCACGTCGCTCTTGGAGCCGATTGATGGGTGCTCGATCATGGTTGCCCCAATGCTGTGGCCTGAGAGATGCCCAAGCGCAAAGCCGTGCTTGGCAAACATATCGGCAATCGCGTGGTGAACATTGCTGGCCGACTCTCCTTCGCGCATGAGCTTGCGTGCGGCCTCCAGTGCCTCAGGATACGCATCCGCCATGGCTTGAGTGCGTGCGCTAAGTCTGCCACGAATCAGCGGACGAGAAAATTCGACCCAATAGCCGCCTGCACCAGTGATTTCCAGCGAGTAGAGGAGAAGGTCATTTGCTGCAACCACGCGGTGGCCTGGCACTTTGAAAGATGCTTCGGCCTCGCCCTCGGTGCCGGAGAGAAGAATGTTCATCATGCGTGGACCGGCGCCACGGGCAAAGAAGCGCTCCACGGCGGGCGCCATGATTTCGGCTTCGGTTTTGCCCGGCTCGTAAGCGGCGACCAGAGCCCAGAAGCCGTCGAGAATGATGTCCATTGCATCGCGCACTTCGGCGAGTTCTTCTTGGCTTTTTACTGCGCGCGCCATATCAAATTGAAAATCGAACGGGATGAGTTCAAATTGTCCGTGGCAAAGCTCGCGATAATCACGAACCGCCATGATGAAGTTCATTCCATAGACACCAACTCGTTTCCAGCCACACTCGCGGCAACGCTCGCGGATCCATTGACCGGGGATATCCGGCCAGACTTGATCTTTGACCCAGGGCTTGGCTTTATCGCCAATCCAGCGCGCTTCGCGCGGGAAGACCAGAGTCGGTTCGCCTGCGAGCGGAAGCAGGACGTACACGTACCGATGCACAATCTCGAATCCTGAGGTATAGAAGACTGCCCCCTCGAAGCCCGCATACTGATTGCCGCAGACGATCAGGGCATCCAGACCTTCGCGCTCCATGCGCGACCGGACATTTTTGTAGCGGCGGTCGATTTCAGTTTGACTCGGCAATCAGATCCTCAGGAGCGATAACAAATGTCTCGCTAGTCCGGGGCTAAACCCTGACGATTTTCAACCAACAGCACGATTCCTCGCTTCGCTCGGAACGGCAATGCAAAAGACCTGGACATGCCCACCAATCATGAGTTCATGACACCGCAAAGCTCAGCCGCTGTCAGCGCGTAGATTTTCGTAATATCCACCAACGTCTGAATTTTCACCTTTTCTCCTTCGGCGTCGCGCGGGCCGCTGGAAGGGCCATAGTTCACCGTTTCTATCCCATATCGGCTTAAGACGCTCGCATCGGAGCACCAGGTGACAACCTCGCGCTCGGGCGGCGTGCCCATGATGCGCTGGTGATTCGCCTCGATCGTTTTCACCATCTCGTGTTCTTCGCTAATACGGGCACCGGGAACCGAGACGTATGTCTCAAATTCCAGTCCCCAATCGGGATGTTTGTGTTCCAGCTCGAAAAAGACTTGCTGAACTTCTCGGCGCGCATCGCTCATAGCAATATTCGGCGGTACGCGGACATCCAAGAACAAATCAGTTTTCTCGGGAGTGCGGCTGGCGCGCCAGGCATGGCCCCCGCGAATTCCACCCAGGTTGACGATCGCTTTTTTGCCGCCGTATGCAGCTTTATTCTCCCAAGCCGAAATCCACGTCATGATTTCGCTGAGCAATTCGTGCATCCGGCGAATAGAGTTCATCTCTTCGCGACCCACGCAAAATGCCGTATGCACATAAATCCCTGTGCAGGAGATTCGCACCCACATGGAGCCGAAGTGCTCGAGCACCACGTGCATATCCGTAGGCTCGCCGAGGATGCACATGTCCGGGAGAACGCCGTGATTCACCAGGTAATGAGTGCCGAAGCCATAGCCGCGATATTCCTTCCCTCTGAACTCGCCCCACTGCGTTTTTTCGATTTCGCCAGCGACGGCGGCGATGATCACATCGCCCTTGAGCCTCACTCCCGCACGCATCAGCGCTTTCACAGCATGCGTGTAACAGACGAGTGCACCCTTCATGTTGTAGATGCCGAGGCCGTAAATCATGCCGTTTTTTACGACTGCGCGAGGTTTGTAGCCGATGCCGGTTAGAAATGCTTCCTGTCCAGTGTTCGATGTATCCATGTGGCCGTTGAACATCAGATTCTGGCCACCGCCGCTCCCCCTCCATCGGCCGACGACATTGGCGCGGCCCTCTTCGACTTCCTGCCAAGTGACGTCAAGCCCGAGCTGCTTTAGCGCACTGTTCATGTACAGCGCCATCTGCAGCTCTTCTCCAGTTGGGCTGGGAATGTTGATCACATCGCACGCCATCGCGACGATTTCTTCTTCGCGAATTTCGGCAAGGATCGACTGCGCCAATTTGGCATCAAGCGTGTTCGTCGTCTTGGGGGCAGCCTTCAATCTGGCCTCTGGATCAAGCGGCTGACGATCTTGCCAGCCGGAAATCGTCCGGATAAGAGCACAGTTTTTCGTTGCCTTTTTGTGTAATCCAAAAATTATCTTCCAGGCGAAGCCCGCCGCCTTGCGGCCAGTAGATGCCGGGCTCGATCGCCAGCACCATGCCTTTCTTGATTGTTCCGCCGCCAGCTTGGTGCGCGTACGGAAATTCATGGGCGCGTGCGCCAACGCCATGGCAGACGGGATGCGATGGCTGTCCCGGATATCCACCTTCCGCAATCCGCGCGCGAACCAGCTTGTCTAATTCTGGAAAACTTGCGCCATCCCGTGAAAATGAGACGGCTTCGTTGAACACTTTGAGCAAAAGATCGAGTAACTTGTGATACTCCGGTTTTAATTCCCCGGGACAAGCGTTCTTGGTGAGATCGGTCCAGTAGCCGTCAACGCAAACCCAGATTTCAAACAACGTAGGTTCATTTTTCTGAATCGGGCGATCGCCGGTCGCAGTGAAAGTTCTGATCCCTTCGCCGGACCAGACCAGCGTGAATGCCCGCGCCATCTCGACTTTGCCTTTGTAGCCGACGCCCAAGCCGTGCACGAAGCTTTCGTACATGCCCCCAACTTCGCTTTCTTTCATACCCGGACGCATGTGCTCTCGCGTGTGCTCCATAGCCAGCGCCGCCAGTTCGTTGGCTAGCCGCATGCGCTCGATTTCCTGAGAAGTCTTAATGGCGCGAGCTTCGTTCAGCAACGGCGTGGCATCCACCACCTGGCCCGAAATCTTCCGAAATGCGTCGAAGTAGTTTTGTGTGGGCGTGGTTGGCTCCCCCACCATTCGATCCGCGGATTGCGTTCCCATATTGAGCTCGATGCCAACTTTGTCGGTGAGGTTCTGCTGCTCCAAGATTTCAAGCGCGAGATCGAGCGCTCGATACTGAGGAGGACGTGGATCGCGTTCGTCATACCCCTTAAATAAGCTCAAGTTCTTCGTCCAGGAATTGCGCTC
>Ga0209472_1000944_pt1 | contig 17001 bp, 15 predicted proteins | sample GraSoiAngelo_130_FD_185887 | JGI IMG/M metagenome (GOLD analysis project Ga0209472, IMG submission 185887) | Grasslands soil microbial communities from the Angelo Coastal Reserve, California, USA - 14_0929_02_20cm (SPAdes) (version 2) | ecosystem: Environmental > Terrestrial > Soil > Grasslands ...
CGATAAGGTGTCCGTGCCGGCCTCAAATCGACCTGAACTTCCTGCATCGCAACGCACTTGGAACTTCCGTCTATCCGGCGGTGCCATTAGGTCCACGCGTGTCTCCTTCACCTGACATTATGGGTGTTCACTCCGCTGTTTGATATGGTACGGAGCGGAAAATCGGGCGGTACGCAGGTACCCTTACCCCTACGACGCACCTGGAACTTCCACCTGTCAGACGCCACCATTAAGCCCACACCTGCGCTCCTTCATGCATCATCATAAGCGTGCCGAAGCTACGGTTTGTAGTGTTGACTTAGCCAGGGGAAAGCGCGCGGCTGGATACAATTGTTCTCGCAAGCCTGCGGCATGCAGTGGGCGACGCGCAGCTAGCTGTCGGAAGTAGCTAAAGGTCGCTGCCACCGGAATCACAACATTCATCGGCTCGAAGCTCCGCTGCATGCGGTCCACGCCGACCGCACGCCACGAGTCTTCCGAATCGCAGGTGCTCAACGCAGCTGACAATTTCAAAGCAGTCAGGATGGTAGGCAATTTGGAAACTATCCAGAAAGAAATTCAGGGAAATGAATGTGGGGCTGCTTCGGAGTTTGTGGACTTTTTCCAACCCACAACCCAGCCCACAAGAACCTCCGTCTTATATGATTTCCGCGTAGTTTGGCAGTCCCCGCGGTTTTGTAAGTTGTTGTAAAACCTAACCACGCTACGCTGATAAGGGCGAGGTTGGTGGTTCAAGTCCACCCAGGCCCACCAATTTCTTCTCCGGGTGGGCAAACCTAAGTCTTCCCTACCTGTGGGCTCACCGCTCCTCTTTTGGTTGGCTCGCTTTCTTAGCCTCCGTGTCCCCTGGAATCATCATTCCCTGCACTGTATAGTCCGCCGGGACATTGAAAATTGCTGCGTCAGGCTCCGCGCGGCGGATGTCCGTCACTCTGAGAGTCTTTGTCCCGCTCATGGGATCATCTCTCTTAAGAAACACCGTCATATGCAGTTCAGGGGAATACCACTGCTCGGTCACGAGTTGAAGCGGTTGATCGTTGCCCAGTTGACCTACCGGAATCGCGTGCGCGGTTCGGGTCCCGCTGACGCTCACTCCTTCCATGTTTTGCGTGCCAAGGTTCTCCGCGCTGCCACCCGCTACTCCAATCGCGTGAAACTTTTTCTCCGTGTTCGAGTCTCCATTCATTTTTTCCACTGGAGAGGCCGGCATGATCATCTTCATGGCCGTCTTGCTAGCGGGCATGAGGGTCCAATGAGCGCCCGTGGAAGGATCCGACATGATTACCATGTTTCCCAATTCCGCAGACGCGGACGCGGGTAAAGGCAGAGGGAGGGTTATTTCTTGCCGGACCCGGCCCAGGCCGTCACGGTAAAGAGCGCCGCCTGTCTTGCGCGCGATGTGCGTCCCGTCCGCAAGCACTTGATATGTTTCGATCGAAAATTTCGCGGAAAAGGGAAGGTCCTTCACGGCGCCACCTGTGAGCTCCATCTCAATCTCCATGAGCAGTTCCAAATCGTTTTGCATTGTTTTGGCAAAGGCCATGCCATCTGTGGCATCTACTGGCCCGGGTGCTTGTAGGGAAGCAGCGGTCTGCGCTTGTGCTTCTATAATAGTTGGATAACTGACGGGCAATAGAGCTGCGATCAAGATGTGAAATGGGGTGACTCGTTTCTGCATGCAGGTTCCTTCCTGAGGGCTTATCTAACGTAATTCGATTCAAGCCGGAATTCAAGACCTGCAGTGACTGGCACGTTGAATAAGAATTTTGCCTGTTTGCTTCGTCAGAATCGGGCTAGCCCCAATCAGATGCAAAAAGGAGTCTAGGGAGTCAAAGCTTTTGGTGCTGCGGCTTGTGCCGGCGGTGGTGTTGGGGCAGCAAACTTAGCATCATCCACCGGAGCATTTTGCCGAGTCTGTTCGACCTGAATCGAGAACTGTCCGCCTGGCCGTGCGATCGTCCAGCGGAACGGCACCTTCACACCGTCGGCATCGCGATAATCTGCATAATCAATCTGCGTCGGGTTGCGCCCCAGGGGGGTCTCCGCGTACCGAATCAGCCGCAGCAGCAGCCCTGACTCCTTATCCAGGTACAACCGCAGCGGCGGCTGGCCCGGGGTGTGCCCCACGACCAGATAAGTGTCATGGCCATCGATTTTTTTACCGGGATCAACGCTGAATTTCTCGTACAGCGTCTTCAAGTGTGCAGGAAAATAAAAATCAGCATCGATGCGCGCGGCGGCGTTTTCCGCCGCCGACATCATATGCACGCGTCCCGGCACGCTGAGCCATCCTTGTTTCCCGTCAAACGCCGTGACGCTCTCCCCGCTCTGCAGGCGCATGATCGTAACGCGCTTGTCCGGAGCCCTCGAATAAACCTCGGCTGGAAAATGCTGGCCGCCAAATACAGTAAGCGTTCCCTTTTGCACGCGGCTCGTGATTTTTCGAAGCGCCTCGCTTCCGCCGATAGCCGCAAGATACTTATCTAGCAATTCATCAGCCGCCGGCAGCGCTGGTTTTGCCTCGCCGGGCTTTTTCTCTTCCCCGCCTGCCCGCCGCGGCTCTTCGTCTGTGATGATGGGGGTGGCCACCGGATCCGCGGAGCCTCGATGGCACGAGTAGCAAGTCACTTCGCGATGGCCCTCGAAATTATCTTTGTTGATCGCGATCATCATGTTGATCATCTTGCGCGCCGTGACTTTGGGTTTCTTATCGTCCTTTTCGTTAGCGTGTGCGACGTGGCAGTACTCGCATTCCACGCCCAGCGAAGCAGCAATGAATTGCATCGAAGGAATCACCTGCTCGGCCGGGATTCCCTTGAGCGCCTGGATATTCTTGAATTCCTCTTCCGCAAGTTTTGGCCCCGCCGGAGCCGTCGCGGCTTTCGACGCGCTCGACTGTGCCCACGCGCCTGCAATCGCCAACAACAAGCACATCAATGTCCCGCACACGGCTAGCCAGAATTTCGCACCATTTCGATTCACGATTTTGACCCTCGCAGATAAATTGACGAAGCCACACGCAGCGCGGTTACAAGAAGCAACTGGGTTTTTACTGAATTGGGGGCAAGATCAGGCGCTGATTTCGCCCCGCTTCGCCAGCGCCGTGATGCGGTCGGCGGCTCGGAACGCCAGGGCTTCGATGGTCATAGTGGGTTGGCCGCGCCCAGAGGTCACCAGGCTGCTGCCGTCGCAAAGGAAAAGATTCTTCACGTCATGCGTGCGGTGATCCGCATTGATAACCGAAGTCTTCGGGTCATTCCCCATTCGGCATGTCCCAAGCAAGTGCACGCCAAATTGCTGTTCCTGAGCCGGAAAACCCCACTTTTTCTGCGCGCCCGCGGCCTCAAAAAGCTCGTGCGCACGCGCGAACATCCAGTTGCCCAGTTTCAAATCATCCGGATGGTCCTTGTACGTCAGGCGCAGCGCCGGCAATCCCCACGCATCCTTCAAATCAGGATCAAGCGAGAAGCTGTTGTTCTCCACCGGCAAAGATGTGCCATGGCAGAAAATTTCCATGGTGCGGTTGAAATCCTGCGCCAACGCCGCCTTGAAGTCTTTTCCCCAGCGCGGTGTTCCGGGCGGAAGCCCGCCGAAAGCAAAAGTTATTGGGGTGAAATCGAAGCGCGCGTCAAGTCCCCCTCCGCCGTAAAAGGCGACTTTTTGCGGATCGAGCTCGTAGAAATCGTGCAGCACGCGGCTGACGGCGTAGCCTTTGTAGTCGTTGAGCGGGTGCTCGAACTGCCCGGTGACAACGCCGCCGCTGTTGAACATCAAATATTTGCCGACGATCCCGCTCGAATTTGCGAGTCCGTTGGGAAATTGTTTATTGGCGGAAAGCAATAGCAGGCGAGGCGTCTCCGCTCCGTTCGCGCATACCACCACTGCCTTGGCCTTCTGCAGATGCACGACGCGCTTCTGGTCGAAGTACACGGCGCCGGTCGCGCGCCCATTGGCGTCCATTTCAATGCGATGAACGTAAGAATTAGGACGAATTTCGCAGCGGCCGGTCTTCTCCGCCACCCGAATAGCGGCAACGAGCGAGCTGGACTTCGCACCCACTTCGCATCCGAAGCCTAGACAGAATCCGCAATTCACGCAGGCGCTTCGTCCCGCCCGCGCCTGAGAAAGGATCGCCATCGGCGCCGGATACGGATGCCAGCCCAGCTTCCGCGCGGCTCGCTCGAAAATCACGCCCGACGATTTCACCGGCAGCGGCGGCATCGGATAAGGTTTCGATCGCGGGGGATCAAACGGGCTTGCGCCGGCTTGCCCGGAAACTCCAATTTCCCATTCCACTTTCGTGTAGTACGGCTCGAGATCGGCGTAGGTGATCGGCCAGTCCATCAGCCCGGCGCCGGGAACCGGTCCCACCTTGCTTCGTTCGATGAAATCAATTTCGTGAAACCGCCAGAAATTAGCGGTGAAGTGCACGCTCGTCCCGCCCACGCATCGCCCATAGACCAGTGCGCGCTGCTGCTTGGCCTTTTCGTCCGGCGTTTTCCGAACCGTAGTTGGCTGGAGTTTCGGATGGTTGGTGAGCTTGTCTAACACCAGGATTTCGATTTCGTTGTGCGTAAAATCGGCTTCCGTCAGGTAAGGGCCTTGCTCCAGCACGACCACGCGAAATCCGTTGGTCGAAAGTTCCTTGGCCAGGATGCCTCCGGCCGCCCCAGAGCCCACGATCACAAAATCCACTTCGTCGGAATTTTTGTAACGAGGCTGGTCCACCATCATCCCTTGTCCGCTTCTTTCGCCGCTGATTGCCAGCCGGGATAGTCTTTGTCGTAGTAGCCGAACGGGGATTGAAACACATGTTCGCGTTCGCGCCCAATCAGCTTCCATCCAACCCCGTCGCGGTTGCCGCCGTACTCGGGGTCGATCAGGAATCCTGCGATCGTGTGCTGGCGGAGTGTCTCAAAAAAATTCTGCGCACCCGGGCGCGCCCGGAAAGCTCTTCGGCCGGCCGGCGCGCTTTCATCGAACGAATGCAAAACCGCGTCCTGCTGTTCCGCCGTCAACCCCGAGAATTTGGAAGCGCCCGGGAACAGCTCACTCACTCTCGCGCGCAATTCGGGCAGCCCTTCGCGGTACGTCGTCTGGTCGTCGGCTCCAAACGTGACCAGCCCATGATCGATGAAATAAACGACACCCGCCTCGCGCGCCCCGGGAGTGTCGTCTGTCGGTATGATTCGCGCGCTGATGGCTTCGACCTCGGCCGCCTCTTCCGGCGTGAAAAATTCAAATTTTGGTGGCCTCGCAGCCCTTGCGGCGTTATGCGCGTGAGTCGCGGCGGACAACAAGGCAGGCCAGTTTGCGGTAACCCACGCGGCGCTGAAACCTGTTCCCGCGCGCAGCAGAAAATTGCGTCGATTAAGCTCGCTCATTGTTTTTGTCGTGTAGTCCCGGACTCTCCGACTGTAGGATGAAGCCGATAGCCCGTCAAGAACAATTGACGCATGCAAATGATCTAAATTCTCCATCCAAATTGGCACGCGCAAACGTCCGTTGGCAGCCAGCCCCTGCCGTTGGAGCAGTCGCGCCCATCCCGAATCCGGTGGCGATTTCGCGTTGTGAGTCTGTTTGGATTTTCTCAATCGTGACAATAGGGACCAAAATTCAAACTCACACAATACGCGATTTCGTGAATCTGCGGTAATTCTGAGACACTATTAGTCGCTTATGGCTACGTTAACCGGGGGAATTGGAACCGGCAGCAAATGGCTGCTTGACAAAATTGTCGGCGTGATCGCCGCTACGGGAATCAATCCCAACCTTCTTACATTTCTTGGATTGGTCGTGAACTTTATCGCCGCCGCTTTTTTTGCCGTGGGCGGATTCTTCACCGGCGCGTTGATTATTTTCTTCGCCGGATTTCTGGACATGCTGGATGGCCAGGTCGCGCGGCGCCAGAACCGCGTCACTGCTTTTGGCGCCTTCTACGATTCCACGTTGGACCGCTACGCGGACATGGCCCTCTACATGGGTCTCTTGGTCTACTATTCCGTGGCTGGCCGCACTCCCTACGTCGTTCTCGCCGCCGTCGCCACTGCCGGCTCCGTCATGGTCAGCTATGCGCGCGCACGCGCCGAGTCCCTCATTCCACTCTGTAAAGCCGGCTTCATGGAGCGCCCCGAGCGCATCGTTCTGCTCATCATCGGTGGAATCTTCAATCGCATGGGGCCGGTCCTCTGGGTGATTGCAGTCGTTTCCACGCTTACCGTTATCCACCGCATCTATTTCACTTGGCAGGAAACCAAGGCCGGCCGCATCCTCCCCGGAATCAAGCTCTCGCTCTAACTCACGCCTCATCCCGTTCTCACAAATAAGGCCCTTCCGAAAGCAAATCAATAACTTACGAAATGCTTTTTTTGTAAGTCCTTTCCTTTGATATTCATACAGAATCATGTGGGGGGGCCATGTGCCGACGAAGGAACCTCTTTGCTGACTAGCCCCGATTTTGCTTAGTGCCTCCGTGCGTCTGTCGGAGATTTTCTTCCACGGGCGTCGCTATGATTTCACGAACGCGTTCGCGCAGCGTCGGCACGTCTTCTTTCGTGAGTCCCTTGGTCTCGATGGTGTCATGCAAATGAACACTAATCTTCGCTGGCCACAGCATCCAGTGGCCCGTCGGGTGATGCTGGAAAGATCCTACGAGGCTCACCGGCACTATCGGAATGCCCAGTTGCTGCGCCACGCGGAACCCGCCATCTTGGAATTGATCCACGTGGCCGTCGCGCGTCCGTTTGGCCTCGGGAAAAATAATCAGGCTGGTGCCCCCACCGACGGCATCCTGCGTCAACCGCCACATGCGTTTCAGATCCGACGGACGCCGCACATTGGGAACCGGCACGTTGCCGAAGCGCTTCATCAGCCAGCCGTACGCCGGAATCTTGAAGTGCGATTCCAGTTCCCACCCGCGCACAAATTGTGGAATGGCGCAGTACAGCATGAACGGGTCGAAAAGATTGACGTGGTTGGACATGAAGAAGCAGGTCCGTTGCGGATCGAAACCGGCCGACCGCACTAATTCTACGCGCGCACCCGACAAAAGAGCGATGCGACGGCAGAAAGTGCGCTGCAACCAATCGTGTTTGCGGGCATCCAGAAAAATTCCCAGGAGCACCAGCGTCGGCGCAACAATGAAAAAATGCAGGATGCTTAGGACCCAAAGAATGGCGCTGCGGATCGCCAGCCAAATTTTTTTCATATGAAGACGTCCACGGTGGCGGGAAGAATGTCGAGCGCCCGGCACTCCACGCTGACAACTTCTCCATCGATCATGACGTCCACGGGCGCGGCTTCCTTGAATTCCACGTGGCGCACCGCACGCCGCGAAGCAAGCGCATGTTTGATATGAGAACCGTCGTAAAGCCGCGGCAATGTGCGCAGCAATCCCAGCCGCCCGATGGGGCCCCAGCGCACAAATTCAATCAATCCGTCAGTGGGATCGGCATCTGGCGCGATCAGCATCGTTCCGCCGGTGTACTTGCTGTTGTTGAACGTCAGGAAAAGAGAGCGCCCTTCGTCCCATTCCGCGTCGTCATCGCAGCGCAGGGCCAGGGAGCGCCGGCGCAACTGCGCCACGCGCACGAACACACCGAGCAAATAGCCAAGGTCGCCGAATGACTTGAACATACGATTCGTCAGCGCGGCAACATCGGCCGTAAACCCCATGCTCAAAAGATTAAAGGAGTAGATTTCGCCGCCAGCATGCGTCAGCCGCAAAAGATCGACAGCGCGCGTTCGGCCTTCGGACAGCGCCTGCATCGAAGCTGCCACTCCGTCCTTTGCAAAATCGCGCAAGAAAGAATTGCCTGTGCCCAGCGGCAGGAATCCCAGGGCGATGCGCTGAACCCCGCTGCGTCCCACAAACACTCCGTTGAGGATTTCGTGTGCCGTGCCGTCGCCACCAACCGCAAGAAAGCGCCGGTAACCTTGTTCGTAGGCTTCACGTGCAAGTTGTACCGCGTGCCCCTGGCCGGTCGAAGCGATGACGTCGACCTTCAGCCCTTTCTCGCGCAAACGTGCGAGCGCAGGCCCCGCGAGTTTCGCAGAGCGGCCGCCGCCGGCGGCGGGGTTGACGATGGCGAAAAATCGGTCCATGGGAAGCGCGAACGAATCCGAAGTTTTAATTTCCGATCCACGCAATCATCTTCAAGCTTGCATCACAAAGGCAGAATCGCAGTGCCGCTGTCGAGCTTCGCGACCCGTTCCGCCAGAACGTTGCGTTTGATCTTGAGTGAAGCCGTACGGGGAAAATCCTCGTCGAGAAGGACAACCCCATGAATACGCTTGTAGTTTATCAGGCGATTGTTGCGCGCGTTGATATCTTGGCGAAGTTCTTCGCCGTACTGGTGTCCCTGCTCGAGGTGGAGCGCCAGCACAAGTTTCTCGCCGGTCATCGGGCGTTTCGGCCAAATGTAGTTGGCGGCGAACACGCAAAATTCTTTCACAGGAAGGCTCTCGAAAACGATTTCGATGTCTTCGGGATAAATATTTTTCCCTTCTTCGGTGACGATCATGTTTTTCTTGCGGCCTGCGAGTTGCAAATGACCCTCGCCGTCAAAGCGGCCGAGGTCGCCGGTCAGAAGCCAGCCGTCGACGATGGTTTCCGCCGTGAGTTCCGGCTCATTCAAGTAGCCGGCCATGACGGTCTTGCTGCGGACACCAACTTCACCGACGCCGTCGGCGGCGGGATTCAAAATGCGCACTTCCATCCCGGGCAGCGGCTTGCCGACAGTGTCCGCGCGAAAGGGTTTCAAATCGTTGACGGTGATCGCCGTGCCCGCTTCCGTAAGTCCGTATCCGTTGGCGACGGGAATGCCCAAGTCGTAGAAAAATTGCAGCGTCTGCGGTTCACTGAAGGCGCCGCCAACAATGATCGCGCGAAGCTCTCCGCCAAACGCTTCGTGAACTTGCTTCAGCAGGAGGCGGCTGATCCCGAGGCGCGGACGGCTTTTTGTCACCGTTTTGTTCAGGCTAACCAGAGCTTTGAAAATTCTGCGTTTGCCCGGCGGGAGCGCATCGAAACGTGCCTGCAGGCCCTTCTGCAGATTTTTCAAGACGAGGGGAACGAGACTTACGTAAGTGATTTTGTATTTTGGAAAAGCTTCGCGCACATATTCTGGGCGCAGCGTACGCAAATGCACGACTGCCGCGCCGCACGTGAACGGCCCAAAAAAACCGACCATGAAATCGATGGCGTGGTTCGTCGGCAAAATACTGAGGTAGCGCACGCCCGGCCAGAACGGATAAAGCGACGTGAGCGCGACGCACTGCTCCAAGTAATTTTCGTGCGTCATCATGCAGCCCTTCGGACGGCCGCCGGTTCCAGATGAGTAGACAATGCAGGCGGTGTCGCTGCGTTTGCGCGCAACGAAGACAGGCTCGCCGGTTCCGCGAAATTCTTCCCAGCGTTTTCCGCCGACGAGATCGGTGTTTGCCGGAGCTTCGGTGATCAGCACGGTTTGCACGTTCGTCGCGGTGGCGCGGCCGGGCGAGCCGCTGAGCTGCCGCCAGATTGGATATTCCGTGATGAGAACGCTAGCTCCCGAATGCTTGAGCAATTGCCACTGTTCGTCGGGCGTCAGTTTGTAATCGAGGGGAACGAGAACGCCGCCCGCAAGAAAAATCGCGTAAGCGGAGATCAGCCACTTCGACTGACTGGTCATAATAATGCCGGCGCGAGCGCCGGCGGAGAAACCGCTATCCTGTAAAGCTTTCGCGAGCGGATGCGCACGTTGCTTGAAGTCGCGATAGGTTAGGCGCTCTTTTTCGCGCTCGCGGTCGGCTTCGATCAGGCACACTTCGTTCGCATATTGATCTAGCGCATCCCGCAGCGCTTCTCCAATGGATTGGTATTTCGAAAGGTCCAGCATTACAGGCGGGATTGAATCCGCTCAGCCAGAGTTTTGAAGTCGCTGACGCCCTGAACTTCGTAATCGGGCAGCTCGATGCCGAAATGATTTTCGAGGCGCGAAAGCATTTCCAGCGTCTGTAAGCTATCGATGCCCAGCTTCTTGAAAAAATCGTCATCCGGGGCGAGCGAACCCGATGGCAACTGAAAATGCTTCGCGGCCAGGTCCAAGACTTCCTGTGTGGTTTGTTCCAGGGTTCGCATGGAAAGGTCAATTTATCATTCCTTCGCCAAGAAAGAAAATTCTCAACGCGACGCTGCACGCGCGTTGTGACGCTTTGAAGACGCTCTTAGACCAGAACGAGACCACGGCGAATGCCCACAGAAACTGCTTCGGTTCGAGTGGAGACGCCGAGCTTGCCCAAAATCGAAGCTACGTGGAATTTCACAGTGTGATCGGAGATTGCGAGGCGAGCGGCAATTTCCTTATTGGCGAGTCCCCCGGCGAGCATTTGAAGCACTTCGCGTTCGCGCTTTGTTAAGGGCTCAAGCAATTCGTCGACAGGCGCGGAGGAGCCGACAGTTGCAGTGAGAACCGTATCCAGTTCCGAGGGATGAACAACTAGCAGTCCGGCTGCCGCGGCTTCGAGAGTGGCTCGGAGTTGTTCCGGTGTGACTTCACGCGGCAAAACGGCCCGCACGCCAGCGCGAAGAGTGTCGGAAAGCCAGGCAGCTTTAATCTGCTCCGATAACACGATGACGGGATACTCGCGCGCAATTTCTGTATCCTCAAGCATATCCAGCAATTCTTGATGAGCGTCTGCCGCCGCCTCAACCAGAACAACATCAGGCTCAATATCGACGAGCTGCGCTGAGATGGGTTCGAGATCCGCCGCGCTGCCTACGACGTCGACGCGGTTGTCCGCGAGCATACTCTGCAGGCCCGCGCGAATCAGCGGCGAAGCTGCGACGATAAAAACACGAATCACGCAGCGATTACATCCTTTCCGTCGTTCGAATCTCCCAGCCGCACCGTCACGCGACGGACTCGCGAGTAATCGCCACGAAGAAATTTGAAACGAAGCAGGCGCGAGTCTTGACCATCGATCGCCCTCGCAAGGTCTTCGACCGATTGAAATCTTCGTTCTTCCGTTCCCAGCAAAATGTCTCCAGCCATAAGCGAGGCTTGCGCGGCTGGACTATCCGGCTCGACTTCCAACAAGACCAGTCCGAACGCGCGGCCAGTGGCACGAGGCAGGCGCACGGGATGAACGGCAACACCAAGCCAGGCGCTGCGCGGTCCGCCCGCAAGAAAATCGCGTACCGCGTTGCTGGGAATGGCAAGCGCGAGGCGTCCGGCAACCATAGTGTTGATGCCGATCACACAACCACGAGCGTCAGCCAGCGGCCCGCCGGAATTGCCGGGGGCGAGCCGCACACTGGCCTGCACCCAGGTTTGCGAGCCAAGCCCGCGCAACGGGCCGATGGCGTGAATCACGCCGGTGGTGAGCGCGCCAACAAAGCCCATCGGGTTGCCAATTGCAATGGCGAGCTCACCCGGACGAAGTTGCGAGGAGTCCGCAGGCGACGCCGCCGGCAGAGAATCCGCGCTGATTCGGAGCGCTGCCAGGTCGCGGCGTGGATCGCGTGAGGCGACGGCTCCCTCGAACTCCCGTCCGTCCCAGAGTTGGACGCGAACGTTTGAACCGCGGACCACGTGAGTGTTGGTCACGACCAAGCCGTCGCTGGACCAGATCACACCGGAACCGCTCCCGCGACCTCCGGAATGAATCAGAACCGTCGAGCGGCGAAGTTGTTCCGCGATCTCACCAAATCCGGCAATGGCCATATCACTCTCCTTCGTTCGCACGGTCGCCCACAGCGATGGTCACGTCGCGCACGGCGCCTCCGCGAAGAATCTTCGCGGCCAGAGATTTGCCAATGTTTTCGGATTGCAAGTGAGACTGGACATTTTCGGGACGCGAAACGGGCTGCCCCGCCAAAGAGACCAGGATGTCGCCGATGACGATTCCCGCTTTCTGGGCCGGCCCATCGGGCTCGACCTCGAGAATAATGGCCGCGGTCTTCTCTTTGTGTTGAAGCAACTGGCGCAAATGATCCGGGAGACGCACAGGCTGCAGAGCCACGCCGAGATACCCGCGCGGGATGCGGCCTTTTTTCAATAGCGTTTCTGCGACACGATCGACCGTAGCGGCCGGGATCGCAATGGCGCCGAATCGCGCAAAGCGCGGCGATGCGATTCCCAGGATTTTGCCATGCGCATCAACGACGGCGCCGCCAACGGCCGTAGGTTGCAGGCCAACATCAAGACGGATGTATGGGGCAAGCGAGGAGCCAGTCCAGGTGCGGCGTTCCGCGACAACGAGGCTCACAACTCCGAGAGCCGCGACGGGACCGCTGGCGCGCGTTCTCCCCACGACCAAAGTAATGCTCCCCGGCTTGACCGCTGAGGCATCCCCGCGGTCGATGAAATGATTGCCTGCATCCGCGCATTTCAGGACAGCAAGATCCGTGGAAGGATCACGGCCAGCAAGAGTCGCAGGCACAACGCGGCCATCGGGCAAAGTTACCTGAATTTCTTCATCGCGGCGAAGAGCGTGTTCCGCCGTAACAATAACCCGTTCGCGCCAAACGACCCCGCTTGACGAACCGCGCGCTTCGGCGTGGATGGCGACCACGGATGCCGCGGCGTGATCGGTGACCTGAGCCAACGCATTCGAAAGTTCAATGAGTTCTGACATTTCCCTACCTCCTTGAACAAGATGCAACAGGAGCAGGGGCGTATACATCCGCCGGATGGCTAGGTAGGACCCGGTATTTCAGCCAGGTGAGAAGCGGTTCAGTTCAAATCTAGGGGAGATACGGCATGGGGCCGGAGTCTTCGACGAACTTCTTGAGGGCGGCCATGACGGCAGGGCGAGTGAAGAGTTCGCAAAAGAGGTCGATCTCGCGGCGAAGCTCGTCGTAGGGAATGGGCTTGATGAATTTCTTGGCGGCGGCACGGGTTACGGCGTCGTACTTGGTGATTTGGGCGGCGGTCGAGCGAGCTATCCGGAGGGCTTCACCTTCACCGGCAAGCTGCGCTACCAGCCCGACGGCTTGGGCGCGCGCAGCGTTGACAGTTCGCCCGGTGAATAGCAAATCGCGGATGAAAGCGTTGCCAAGATCGCGTTTCAAGCGGGGGATGCCGCCGAAGCCGGGGATGAATCCGAGGCGCAGTTCGGGAAAGGCAAAGCGCGCCATTTTGTCGGCGATAATCATGTCGCAGGCAAGAGCGAGCTCAAGTCCTCCACCGAGACAGGCGCCATGGACGGCGGCGATGGTGACAAAGGGCGCAGCATCGATGGCGTTCATTACGGCGTGGATGCGTTCGAGAAAAGCTCGCACGCCCGCGGGACGACCTTTTGCAGGGACTGCCGCAGCGGTCTCATACAGTTCGCGCAAATCTCCCCCAGCGGAGAAGACGGACTTCTTCGCGCTGACAAAAATGCAGACAGAAGTCTCCGGGGCCAGCGATTCGAACGAAGCGACAAACTTCTCCAGTTCGGCGAGCATGGCAGTGCCAATTTCGTTGGCAGCAGCATGATCAAGGGTCAGTTCGACTACGCCTTCGAGCCATTCCCAGCGCAGCGTCTTGCCAGTGAACTCTCTCATTTTCATGCGTGCTGCCTGCTAGCGGCCTCGCGCACGGCTTTCGAATCGTACATGGCATTGATTTCGGCGGCATAGCACGCATTGATGGCATCGCGGCGCAGTTTGCCGTTGGCGGTGAGCAAACCGTTTCCCGGGGTGAAAGCGTCGCCGACAATCGTGAAATCCCGAATCTGGCGGTAATGCGGGAGTTCCGGATTCACCGCATCGAGAGCGGACTGAACGGCTGCAGGTAGGACCGCGCCGGTCACGAGCGCACAGAGGTAGCCGCGGCCATTGCCAACGACTACGACCTGTTGCACCGCGGGAAGGAGGCGGGCGAGCTTTTCCTCGATGGGCTCGGGCGCAATGTTATGGCCTGAATTCAAAATGATCAGATTCTTGATGCGGCCGCTGATGCGCCAATTTCCGCGAACGTTGACTTCGCCCTGGTCTCCGGTGTGAAACCAGCCGTCTTGGAGGACGCGGGCGGTTTCTTCGGGGCGGTTCCAGTAGCCCCGAAAAATGTGCGGACCGCGCACGACGATCTCATCGTTTTCGGCGAGCTTCATTTCGATTCCGGTAATCGCAGCGCCCACGTAACCGGGCTCGACCGGCACGCGCGGATCATCGAGCGTGCAGATGCCGGTGGTTTCGGTGAGTCCATACGCCTGCAGAACGGGAATGCCGAGCATCAGGAAAAACTGCTGCGTCTCCGGAGCGAGCGGCGCGGAACCGCAGATCAGCGCGCGAAGGTGCGGGCCGAATCGGTCGCGAATCTTCCGAAAGATGAGCACGCGGCCAAGGGCGAGCCACAATGTATCGTTTACACGGCCGCGTCCGACGTGCAACCGCTGCCAAGCGGCACGCGCTTTCAAAAACAACGAACGGATTAACGCGGGGCGCTTGGCGATGGCCTCTTCCACGCCGCGGCGGACGCGCTCCAGCAGCGTGGGGACGTTAAGAAAATAATTCGGCGAAGCCAGGCGGATTTCGTCGGCGAGCTTGTTGAGATCGGTCGAGAGAGTAAGAACACTTTCGCGCGAGAGACAAGAGAGCAGAAGAATCGTAGAGGCCGCAAAATTGAAGGGCAGGTAATGGAAGACGCGGTCGGGCTCGCGGGTAGCGCCCATCAGTTGATTGAGGCGTTCCGTGGTGCAGGAGAGCATGTGGTTGAGATTTTCGACGTTGAGGCAAACCCCTTTCGGCTCACCGGAGGTTCCGGAAGTGTAGATGATGGTGACGATATCGCTGTCCTGGCGAGGATTGGGCACATCGGGAAGGCGGGGTTGAGGCGCTGATCCTTGGAGGGCTTCCTCGAAAAGGACGCGGCGCGGAGCGTCGGCCCAAGCCTGGGCCACGCTATCGCCGAACGCAGCATCACTCACAAAAATGAGGCGCGGCCGGCAATCCTTCGTCATAGCGACGAGTTCGGGGGGCGCTTGACGGAAATACAGTGGCACGACAATCGCGCCTTCAGCCATAAGCGCCAAATGGAAAGCTGCCCAGCGAATGGAGTTGGGCGCGAGAAGAGCGCAACGATCACCGGGCTGGGCGCCGGAGCTGCGAAGGAACAAACGGACCAGCTGAATCTGATCGAGCAATTCCCTGCCCGTCACGCTGATAAAGCGATCACCGTGAATTTCGCGAAGAACCACGCGGCCACTGGCGCGCTTCAGTTGAGCAACAATCGTTTCTAGAAAATTGGGCATGCAGGATCAGCGAACTGCCGCGAGCGCGGCCGGTGAAGAATCGTAGCGCTCTGCGAGATGAGTCAGACTCTTGCTGAGGGGCGGCAGATAATCTTCCCAGGAGAAAACGGCCGAACGCAACGGAAACTCCGGATAGGTCCGCCGGACAACGTCTTCGAGGAACGTGCCCATGCGGGCCATCACTTTGAGATTGCGGACAACGGTTTGCCCGATGCCTTCGCGGACGGAGTCGGCTTCCGCAACAAGAGTTTCCATGACCTGGAGGAGCTTCGGTTCGAGATCGGGGTCATCGACGGTAAGAAAGAGATGCTGATGCCCGCGCTCGCGCATGAGATTGCGGATGCGTTCGTCCATGGTCACGCCCGCGGAGGCCACGAGGCTGGGCATGCAAGTGACAATGCCGTGGTAGCGCGAGGAAACCATGTAAGAGCACGCGCGCAGGATGGAGACGAGCTGGAACATGTCGTAATCGTCGGAAGTGAAAACCGGCGTGCCGGGAATGCGCGCGGCAATCTCACGGCAGGCGACCGCGTCAAGGCGCTCCATGGCCACAAGAATTGGAAACACACGATGGCGTTGAGTGAAGGCTTGAGTAGCCTTGGTGAATCCAGAAATGTAGTGCTGAAATTTCCTATCGACTTCGGGTCCGGACTCGAAGAAATAAACAGTGCGGTACTGGCTGTCTTTATAAGCGCCGGTCGTGGCGCGCGCGATGTATTTCGCGATGGAAGCTCTTACCGGCCAGACAAAAGGATGAATGGGGCAGAGGACGAGGATGGGAGTTTTCTCATCCCATCCGGCATCGCGAAGGGCCTTGCGAGCGTATTCTGGAGGATGCGGCTCGAATGTCCAGGCCGTATCAGTGCCCAGCTCCGTCGGGATTCCGAGCGAACTGAGGAGCGTTTGTGATTCCACGTTTCGCGTGATGACCAGGGAATCAGGGACGTAGCGCGCGCACATCGATTGAATGAGCGCGTCCATGTGGCCGGCTTCGCCACCGTAGGCAAGCGAGAGCTTATTTTCAGCCGACGCCAGACCCAGCGAACCGATCATCATAGTGGTGAGGGCGTTAGCGAATTTGCTTTTGAACATGGAGCCTTCGCAGGCGATGACGCCGTGGTTGGCGCGGACTTCGCGAAAGAGAAAAGGCGGGTAAACGTCGGGAAGGTGAACCTGGCGGGTACCTTCGAAGTAGCCTTTGGTGTGGGCGAAGTTTTGCGTCATGACGTTGAAATCGACGTGCTCCGCGCCAAGAACGTGGCGAATCTGTCGCAGCATTTCCTGGACGCGCACATCGCTGCCGGTGTTGCGCGTACCGTTGTAACCGGCAAAGAGCAGCTTCAGTTTTTCACCCGGCGTCCAGCGCTCGCCGAGGCCGAACATCCATCCGAAGCGGGCGATCTCAATCAGGGCGCTGACCCAGGCGACAAGGAGAAAATCGGTCATGCGCGGGCTCTCTCGGCGACGGCATTCCTACCCGCTCCCGAATTGGAGGGCCAGGGCTTGGCTGGAAACTGGAATTTGTTCTCGCGGCAGTATTTCAGAAGCGGCGCCGCGTAGGCCGAAAATTTCGCGGGCGCTTCGCCAAGCTCCGCGACGACTCGGGAATTATCGAAAACGGTGTTCCAGTCGAGATAGGGCCAGAAGACTTTCAGTAGCGAGGCACCGTATCCCGCAGGGCCGCGGCGATTCGCGACCCAATTGACGGTGCTGGAAAAGGGTCCGCCGAGAGATGGGAAATAAATGGGCCGAAGCATGGCGCCGGCTTGGGCAATGGAGTCG
>Ga0209472_1000949_pt1 | contig 16956 bp, 17 predicted proteins | sample GraSoiAngelo_130_FD_185887 | JGI IMG/M metagenome (GOLD analysis project Ga0209472, IMG submission 185887) | Grasslands soil microbial communities from the Angelo Coastal Reserve, California, USA - 14_0929_02_20cm (SPAdes) (version 2) | ecosystem: Environmental > Terrestrial > Soil > Grasslands ...
CCGCGCCTTGCATCGTGTTGCGGCCGTTCGCGCGAACCGGAACGCTCGTTGCGCACCCTTCAAGTCCGATCTCGCGAGATGCGCCCGGCCGAGGAGGATGTTCAGCATTGCGACGAGTTTCAGATCAGACACGCCGATTGCCAGCTTGAGACCGGTGGCCGCTTCGCGGAGCGCGCGATCGACGTGGCCGCGCTCGAGAAAGACGAATGCGCGCCCATGGTGCAGGTAACACATACCCCATCGATCACCGATGGCGTCTTTCTGCCGGGCAGCCTGATCGAAGTAGCGGAGGGCGCTCTCCGCCTTTCCCGCGTGCAGGTAGGCATCCGCGATGTTGCCGAGGGCGATCGAGTGCTCCCAGGCATTGGACAATTCGCTGGCGGCGTTTGCTCCGCGCACGTAAGAGCGGACTGCTTTCCGTGGCAGGCCGGTGACGACGAACAGCGTCCCTTCCGCCCGCGCCACGTCCACGGTTGCTTTCAGTCCTTCGGTCCGGGACATGCGTATCGCTTCTCCGAGACCGGCGCGCGCGCGGGAGACTGCATTGTGCGCAAACGAGAGCTCTCCGCGATAACAATGCGCGAGGGCAAGCATCGACTCGGCGCTCGCGCGCTGTGCGGGACTCGCGTCAAGCGTCAGCGCTTCGCGACAATCCCGGTAAGCTGCCGCATATTTCGCGGTCATGAGGGAAATGCGCGCACGCCGTAGCAGATACTTGGCGCGCTCGCGCGCTGACCCAGCCGGTGCGCGCAGCGCGGCGCGGTATGCGCGCTGCGCTGCAGCATACTCGGCGCGGACCAGCAGCGAATCCCCGAATCGGAATGCGTCCTCCTCGCACGCGATCGTACCGGGTCTGGCGCATCCCTGACGGACCCGGGCGGTTCGCATCCGCGGGGCCCGCAGCTCGAGAGCACCGAGGCCTTCCAAGTGATGATGGACCGCGCGGACAACTGCACCGATACAGTCCCGCGATTCGTCGCCGGCGCGGCAAGTAACGAAGAGGGGGGTCGCAGAAACACCGGGTAGGGGAAGTCGGCACAAAGCGCCGTGCGTGACGTAGGAATGCGCGATCACGTCCGGAAGGACCGCGAGGAATTCTCCCCCGAGACACAGATCGAGCGCGGTCTCCTCATGATTCACGTATACCCCGATCTTCCTCTGCAGAACGGCGGGCCAGGCGCTTCCACGCGGGAAGCAAACGACGAAGGGATGCCGCAGAATCGCTGCCTGCCCCGCAGACGGAACCTGGAACAGCGGATGTCCGAGGCCACAGTAGACACCATTCGAAAATTGCCCGAGGGACTCCGCGGCAAGCGCCTTCTCTGACAGTCGCTCGGAAGACAGGACGAGATCGAGATCGCCCGTCAAGAGCAGTTTGCTCGCCTCTGCGCCGTCGACGCAGCCATGAAGAAAGGGCACGAAGTCGCTATGTTCGAGCTGCATGCTTCGCACGACCGGCATGACGACGCCCTGGCTGAGAGGATCCGCGATGCCGATATGCAATGCGGACGCGAACCCGTTCGCGGTAAGGCGATCGAATTCGGGCGCGAGAACGCCGATCGAACGCTCGACGGCCAAGAGCAACCCTTCTCCATGAGCGTTCAGCTGCAGATTCCGGCCGGTGCGGTGAAACAGCGGACGTCCGACGGCCGCTTCCAACAGACGAATTGTTCGTGAAAGGGCAGACACGCTGAGGTGAAGTCGCTTCGAAGCGGTCGGCAGATGCTGTGTCTGCGCCACCACGTAGAATGCAGGTAGCCAGTTCCAGACCGAGAACAGGATCATCGGGTCGACGTTTCCAGCCCGAGGCGCGGTTCCTGTTCCATCCGCACTCATTGTCACCGACCTTCGTTCGCGCTCTCCAGGATCCGAGCGGATCGTCGACTATAGCGCCCGCCCGTCGATCCACTAAGTATACGGAGGCCGCGGGAAGTACTCGATCTGCTTCTGCACCTTGCGAGCAAACTCTTCGCCCCAGATCTGCCCCGTCAGCCAGAGCGCCATGTCGATACCCGCAGAGACGCCGGCGGCGGTGACAAGGTTCCCGTCGACGACGTAGCGTTCGTTCTCCAACACCGTCACCTCGCCGCGATCGCGGAGCTGCTCGATGAACGTCCAGTGCGTCGTCACCCGCTTGCCGCGAGCGAAGCCCGCCTCGTGCAGCAGCAACGAGCCGGTGCAGACGCTCGTCACCCAGCTCGCCTGCGCTCCAGCGCGTCGGAGGAAGTCGGTCATCGCCTCGTTCTTCACCTCGCGCCGCGTGCCCACGCCGCCCGGTACCAGCAGCACGTCGAGCTTCGGCGCTTGAGCGAAGGTGAGGTCGGGCAGCACGCGCATCAGCTTGGCGCACCGGATGGGGGCCTCGCGCTCCGCCAGAAGCAGCAGGCGGTCGCCCTGGTCGCGCAGCTTGCGGGCCATCCCGAACACTTCCCAAGGCCCGGCGAAGTCCAGCTCTTCGACGTCGTCGAACGCCACGATCCCGATCGTCGTCATCCGCTACTCCTCCTTCTCGTACAGCGCCCAGCGGCCTTCGCGCGCCAGCAGGCGCCAGCGCGGCCCGGGCTGCGGGCGGGCGAACGGGTCGATCACACCGCCCACGAGAACGTAGTCGTAATAATAGCCGTCCAGGTCGTTGCGAAACGTATTCGCGTGCCACTCCCAGCCGGGCGGATGCGGCGGCGGCGCGCTCGCGGGACGGTAGCGAAGCGGAGACTGCGGCAGCTCGGCGAAGGAGAACGAGGCGATCCCTCCCATCCGCGCCCGGTAATAGGCCTGGAAATGGAGGAACGAGCTGAACTTCGCGTACCGCGAGTTGTGCTCGAAGATCATTCCGATCAGACGCCGCCCTGGCTGCGCGCGCGCCAGGACGGCGTCGAAGGGCCCTACCTCGCGCTCGAAAGCGCGGATGTTCGCCAGGGCGGACCCGGCCGCGAAGAAGCCCGTCGCCGCGACCAGCAGCAGCGGGAGCGCTCCCCGCAGGCCGCGCGCGGGCCGCAAGAGCGCCGGGACGAGAAGCGCGAAGATCAGCGCGTAGCGCTCGTTGAGCTGCCACATCCACCCGATGGACACAGGGAAGGCAAGGTAGAGCAGCGCCGCCCAGACGAGCCACACCGCCACCAGCCCGCGCCGCCAGGGATGCTCCTCGGCGTCCCGCCGCTGCGGCCAGGCGAGGAGCGCGGCGGCGGCGAGCAGCCCGAGGAGGCACCATTCGTCCTCGGGACCGCGCCAGATGTCGAGCAGCGCGTCGGTGACGTTGCGCAGCGAAGTCGCCGGCGCCTCCCAGTACACGGCCATCGGCTGACGCCAGCCCACCGTTTCCGGGTGCACCACCGGGCTATTCACCAGCCAGAGCACCGACAGCACGGCGATGGGGGCCGCCCAGAGCAGCTTGCGGGGCCATTCGCGGATCGGCGCGAGGCGTGGCACGCCGACGGAGATCACCGCCGCCACCGGCGCGAAGAAGATGAACGCCGAGAGGTGCAGGTAGAAGAGCGCCGCTCCAGCGCCCGCCAGGATCCACAGGTTCCGCCGCGAGGGCGATTCCGTCTCGCGCAGCGTGAGCGCAAGCGCCCAGATGGCGAGCGGCATCGCGGCGACGTAGTTGAAGAACCCGATCAAGAGCGCCTGGCTCCAGAACAGCGTGCACGCGAAGAGCGCCAGGCGCGTGTCGGCGCGGAGCGCGCGCAACAGCGCGCGCAGCGAATACGGGTACGCCACGGCGATGGCAGAGAGCAGGATCAGGTTCGCCCGCTCGGCGGTGCCGAAGGGGAATGCCAGCGCCGCGCCGACCAGGTAGTAGAGCAGGTATTGCGTCTGGCCGAGCTCGAGCGTGAAGTACTCCTGCGTCTTCCACGTCGGGTCCCACCAATGCCGCAGGGTGGCGATGGCCGATACGTGTTGGGGAAGATCGGTGAAGGGGAGGTGCGCGGCGGACCACAGCGGCACCACCATCGCCGCCGCGCACGCGCGCAAGAGCCAGGTCCACAGCGGGTGGTCTTCGTCGGTCCAGTGCAAGGCGACGCAGGTTAGTCTACTTTCGCCGCCGTGAAGTTTCGCCTTTTCGCGCTCGCGCTGCTCGCCTGCAGCGGCCCGAAGCGGGAGCCGTTCGCCTGGCCGAAGAACGTCGAGGACGCGCGGGCGCGCCTGCTCGTCTACATCCCCGAAGGGCGCGAGATCGAGGGAGCGCGGCAGTGGATGGCGGAGCACGCCTTCGCCTGCGATCCGCCGCTGCCTTCGGCGACCGACGCGCACGCGCACATCTGCCGTCCCGAAGCGGGTGCGCCAGCCGACGCGGGTTGGCGGACCTGGACCGTCGTCCTGTACGAGCGCCGCGGCCGCTTGGCCGACGTCTCGGCACGGTGATTATTGTGAGAACCCTTCGAGCTGGTAGTGCGCTTCGATGCGCTTGAGCGCCAGCACCATCGCGGCGGTGCGCATGTCGATCTCCTTGCCGATGCAGTAGCGGGAGCTGTTGTGCGTGGCGGTCCTGCGCGGCAGGTTGCGGGCGATGTCGCGGATGATCCGGTAGTTCGACTTGATCGCTTGCTCGAGACGCCCGTTCACCTCCGTCTCGCTCCAATGCTCCATGCGCTTGTTCTGGATCCACTCGTAGTAACTGACGGTAACGCCGCCGGCGTTGCCGATGATGTCGGGGATCAACTCGATGCCGCGCTTCGCCAGCACGCGGTCGCCTTCCGGGGTCGTCGGGCCGTTGGCCCCTTCGGCGATCAGCTTGCACTTGAGGCGCTCCGCGACCGGGCCGGTGATCTCGCCTCCCAGCGCCGCGGGAATGCAGATGTCGGCGTCCACGTCCCAGAGGTCCGCTTTGGAGATCTGCTGCGCCTTCGGGTACCCGCCCACGGTGCGCCGCAGGTTGCGGGGATTTTCGTAAACGTACGAGATGAGGTCGATCACGTCGATGCCGTTGGGATTGAAGATGGTGCCCCCGGCGTCGTTCACCGCCAGCAGGCGCGCCCCAAGGCCGCAGAGGATCTCGGCGGCATTCGACCCGACGTTCCCGAATCCCTGCAGGATGAACGTGCTGCCCGCTGGAGTGGCGCCGCGTTCGGCGAACCACTCCTGGATGCAGTACGCGAGCCCCTGTCCAGTGGCCTTGACGCGGCCCTCGGATCCGCCGATGCGCGTATCCTTCCCGGTGACCACGCCGCGGAGCTTGTGCCGCTCCCGTTCGCCGTCGGTGTACTGGCGGAGCAGCAGCCCCATGATGGTGCCGTCGGTTCCGACGTCCGGCGCGGGGATGTCGAGGTCCGGCCCGATCAGCGGCTTGAGCCTGTACATGTAACGGAGCGTCAGCGCCTCCAGCTCCTCGGAGCTGAGGCTCTTCGGATCGACCTTGATCCCGCCTTTGCCGCCCCCGAACGGCACGTCGGAGATGGCGGTCTTCCAGGTCATCTCCGCTGCGAGCACTTTGAAGAGATCGAGCGAGACGTCCTGATGGAAGCGCGTGCCGCCCTTGTACGGGCCGCGCGCCTGGTTGTGCTGCACGCGGTAGGCCTTGAAGCGCTCCGGCCGCCCCGGGACCACCTTGTAGAGGCCCTTGCCCTTGAGGCGGACCACGCCGTCTCGCATGGACAGGTTCGCGCCGATCAGCGCGCGGCGCTTGAAGACGAAGCTGCCGTCGAGCAGCGGCTCGAGGCCGTCCGGGAGCAGCTCGCTGTCGGGCAGGTCCTTGAATCGGTCCGCGTCCTGCGCGAGCGGCGCGAGGCGCGTGTGCAACTTCACGGTGACGTAGAAGATGTGCTCGTAGTCCGGCTCTTCCAGCTCCATCCGGACGCGCCGATCGAGTCCGATCAGGTCGGCCGCGCGATGGAACACCTCCATCGCTTCCGTATAGATGGTGGACCGTGCTTCGCTGGTGACGACTCTCGCTGCCAATCTTCCTCCGATCGGGGGTAGCGGCGCACGGGCCGTGCGTCATCGCCGGGGCGCGCGTTTCTAGGGGCGTTTGTCTCTCATGTCAATGTGCGTCGTGTCACTTCTTTCCGAAGGCGCGCACGTATCCGACCAGGGCCTGGATCTCTTCGGGCGAGAGCTTGTCCTTGAAGGCGGGCATCTTGCGCTTCTTGATCCCGTTGGTGATGGCGTCGACGATCTCCTTGTCGGTGGTGTGCTGCTGGAACTTCGGGCGCGTGAAGTCCTTGGCCTTCAGCTGCCGGCCTTTCTTCGTCTGCGCCTTGCCGTCCGCGCCGTGGCAGATCTTGCACCGCTGCTCGAAGATTTCCGGCGGCGTGCGCGCTCCGGTCACGGGACCGGGCGGCGGAGTGGTGGCCTGGGCAAGGAGTGCGACCGCGAATCCAATCATGTGCCGTCCTCCGTTCGTCGCAGTGCGCGCTCGACCTCGTCGCGGAGCGCCTCGCGCGCATGTTGAGGAGCGGCGATCTCCGCTTCGCCGGCGAGCGAAAGCGCGAGCTGCACCGCGTAGCCCGTCCCGGTGCTTTCGATCAGGACGTCCACCCGCCCGTCGGCGAGCTGGCGCGCGCGAGAGCCGTATCGCTGCAGCGCCCATGCCGCTGCCGCGCGCGAGAACCTCAGCGTGACCGCCTGCTCGCGGCCGCTGGGGAAGAAGAGCTGCTCGCGCTGGAAACGCACCGGATCGAGCGGACCGGGATCGGGAAACGTCTGTCCGGTCTCGCGGACGGCGAGGATGCGGTCGACGCGAAACGTGCGTTCCGCCTCGCGTCCGACGTCGTGGCCGATGACGTACCAGACGCCGCCATGATCGATGACGCCTTGCGGGCGCAGGGCGCGCTCGCCGGCGGCACCGCGTCCTTCTTTGTCATACTCGAGCGCCACTTCCCGGTGCTGCTCGGCGGCGGAGCGGAGCTGCGTGAGGATCTGCTGCGCGCCTCGCGGCGCTGGCGTCGAAGCGACGACGCGGCGAGCGAGCTGCGCGTAGAGCTGCCGGGCGGTGGGCGGCAGCTGGCCGGTGAGCTTGGCCAGCGCGGAACGGACGGCCGGATCCGCCGGCGCTACCTCTTCCGCCGCCGCGCCGAGGGCGAGCGCCTCCAGCGGTGTGAGCTGGGGGGGCCGCGAGAAGCTCTGGTCGAGCGACACCGTCACGCGGTCGCGCTCGTCGACGCTGATGTCGATCAGATCGTCGGGCGAGAAGGGTGGGCGGCCCACCAGGCCGAGAAGGTCGATGTCGAGGCGCAGCTCCTGCGGGTCGAGGGCGAGCTCGCGGGCGAGATCGGCGAGCTTCACGCCCGGCCTGCGCCGGGCAGCGGGAACGATGAGGAGCAGACGTCGCAGTCTCTCCCGTTTCAGCTGCGGCTCCGCGACGGGGCCAGGCTCTGCGCGCGCCTCGGACCGCGCGGGCGCGAACGCTTCGGCGGACGGCTCGGGCGCGCTACGCACCTTCTCCTGGATGCGCAGCAACGCGGTGCGGACCTTGTCTTGCGCAGCGGCCGGCGACTCGACCGAGACCCGGTCCCCGAGCGAGAGCAGCTGAGGCACGAGCCCTTCGAGGTTCGTCACCGTCAGGCGGCCGTCCGGCGCATCGAACAGGCGCTCGCCGATCGCTTCGCTTCCCTTGGCGAAGCGCAGCGCGACCTGTTCCGGAGCATGGTGCTCCCACAGCCAAGGCTTGCTGGATCGTGCCGCCGCATCGCCGGCGTCGAAATCTTCCGGAGGATCGAAGTCCGGCGTGTGCGGCTTCTGCGGATTGACCTCGATCCGCGCGATCCGCTCCACCAGGAAGACCCGCTGTCCCTTCTCCGGGTCGCGGCCCACCAGCCTCCAGGCGCGCCCGCGAAAAGCGAGGCCCCACGGCTCGACGTCGCGCTCGGTGCGGTTGCCGGGCTTGCCGTCGAGTCCGGGCGGCGCCTCGTAATGGATGTGGACGCGCTTGCGTCGAGCGACCGCGTCGCCCAGCGTGCGCAGCTTTTCCACCCGGAGCGGATCTCCCGGGCGGACGACCAGCAGGCGTCGCGCGGCCTCGTTCCCGACCGCGTGCGTGTCGCCGGCCAGGGAGATCTTGCGCAGCGCGTGCTGGAGATCCTGCGCGAAGGGAAACTCGCGCGTGGCCAGCGCCGCGGCGCCAGCCGCGTAGAGCGCGGCGGATTCCTCCGGCAGCAGCCTGGGATCGGGCAGGAAGAACGTCTTTCGATCGATGCGGTAGCCGCCCAGGTCGCGCTCGTCGAGCTGCTCCGGCGCGACGTACTCGATGGGGACGCCCAGGTCCAGCAGCTCCGCCTTGTCGCGCTCGAGCTTGCGCTCCGCCGCGGCGCGGCTGCCGCCGTACTCGTCGGGAAAGAGATCGCGCAGCTCCGCGAACGAGACGGGCTCCCGCGCGTCGAGCAGGAGCGCGACCAGGTCGAGGAGCCGCTCTGCCTTGTCCATCAGCTCGTCTTGATCGCGGGCTCGTCCAGCGTCCACTGGATGGCGGCTACGTTGTCGCCCGGGATCTCCACTTTCTTGCCCGCCAGCGGGCCGTCCTCGGTGCCGATCACGAAGTAGCTGTCGCCTTCCTTGTCGATGCGCTGGATGCCGGGCCCGATCTGGATCACGGTGATGTTCGGGTGCACCGGGAAGCGGAGGTAGAGGATCTCGATCGACGCGGCCACGCGAGCCTCCCGGGAGGACGGTGGGCGTTTCGTACCTTCGCAGCCGTCGCAGCGTCAAGCGCCGTTGGCGTGGTGGAAAAGTCGCGCTGGGTGTGCTTAATGCGCTCCCCGACCAACGAAGGAGTCAACGCATGCCTGTCGGACGAATCCTGCTCGCTGCCGCGATCCTCATCGCCACCTCCGCCGCTGCCGCTCCGGTGAAGATCGGCATCGTGAACTCGATGACCGGTCCCGAGGCGCCCATCGGCGAAGACCTGAGCAACGGCATCAAGCTCGCCATCGAGGATCTGAAGAAGAAGAACATCGAGGTGCAGGCCATCTGGGAGGACGACACCGGCAAGCCGCAGGTGGGCATCGGCGCCATGGAGAAGCTCGCCACCCGCGTCGTGGCGAAGACTGCGGAGCGCTACAAGGTCCCGCTGGTGAATCCCGTCGCCTCCAAGGAGGAGATCACCCGGCAGGGATACAAGTACGTCTTCCGAGTCTCCGCGACGACGAACGATTACGCGCAGGTGCTGCTCGACATGGCGCTCTCGTTCGGACAGCCGAAGACCCTCGGCATCCTCAACGAGAACACCGACTTCGGCGTCTCGGGAGGCCGCTCCGCCAAGGAGTATGCGGAGAAGAAGGGCCTGAAGGTGGTCTTCAACGAGGCGTACTCGAAGGGATCGCCGGACTACCGCTCCACGCTGGTGAACGTGAAGAACGCAAATCCCGACATCGTGTTCATGGTCTCCTACGTCGCGGACGCCATCCTCCTCATGCGCCAGTCGCGGGAGATCGGGTTGTCGCCGATGGCGTTCCTCGGCGCCGGCGCCGGCTTCGCCAACGCGCAGTTCGCCAAGGAGACCGCCGTCTCGAACGGCATCTTCTCCAGCACGCAGTGGACGGCCGCCGTCTCCTGGCCGGGAGCGAAGGAGTTCGCGAAGACGTACCAGGAGCGGTACGGCAAGACGGCCAGCTACCACGCGGCCACTGCCTACACGGCGATGTGGATCCTGGCCCAGGCCGCCTCGCAGTCGAACGGCGACCGCGAGAAGACCCGCGCGGCGCTCGACGGCGGCAGCTGGGAGACCCTCGACGGCACGGTAAAGTTCGCCGACTACGAGGGGTACACGAACCAGAACAAGCACCAGATGCTGGTCGAGCAGATCCAGAACGGCAAGTTCGTCACCGTCTGGCCGAAGGAGCTCCAGTCCGGCAAGCCGATTTGGCCGTTCCCTGGGTGGAAGTAAGCCCCCACCAACGCGGCGCGCGGCCCGTTCCGGTCGCGCGCCGCCGGCGAGCCTACCCTCTGGCCTGGCGCTCCAGGGCCTTCTGCGCAGCGCGCCGGCTGCTGCAGGAGAAGATGCCCGGGTTGCGCGCCTCGTCCTTGAACTTCGCGTGCGCGAGCTTCTTGAGCGCGAGCTTGGCCTTCTTGCCGCGCAGGGTGCCCAACGCGTCGGCGGCCTCCGAGCGGGCCTCGCACTTCTTCGCGTGGGTCATCGCCACCAGCTTCGTCAGCGCGCGCTTGTTGCCCTGGCGGGCCGCGTTCGCGTAGTTCTCGGCCGCGGCGCGGTAGGACCCGTTCGCTTGCTCCGCCTTGGCCACGGCGTAATTGCGCGCGGCCTGCCGCGTTTCCGTGGGAGCGGCGCGGACGTCGCTGGTCCGCACCGGCGGGGCGTCGACGATGGCGGCAGGAGTATTGCCCCGCAGCGCGAGCCCGCCGACGAAGAGCACGATGGCCGCGGCGCAGGCGCCGATCTTGATCTTCGTGGCCTTCGGCAGCGCGCGGAGATTACCGAGCGCCGGCTGCAGTCCATTCTGCACGCGGTCCGCCGTGTGGCGCACCATGTGTTTCAAATCGTCCGTGAAGCTCGTCTCCGACATGTGGAACCCCTCCTTCCGTCGATCGATGTTCGACGGGGGAGTCTCGCATCCGGCGACTGTGCGGCCACAAGGCGCGCGGGTAGGGCGCGCGCCGCTTCCACGCTTACATCTGCGGACGCCTCTCGTCGTCGGCGCGCGCGGAGGAAACGGAATCCGCGGAACGCGCGCCGCCGCCGTTTCCATGGCGTCTGTGGAAGCGGAACTCCTCGGCGAGCGATCGCCCGGAGGAGCGGCTTGCCGCCGCGATGGAGCCGAACAAAGCAGCGACCAGAGCGAGGAACGCGCCGCCTGCCGCCGCGCCGCTGCTCTTCGCTGCCGTGTCGGCCGTTTCCGATGCGCGCTCGCGGTCCTGCGCGGTGGGTCCGGCTGAGCGATCTCGGAGATTGCCTTCCCGCTGGGCCTTCGCCTGCACCCGCGGGCCGGAGGCGATTGACGCCGCGCTCTGGGCCGCGGTCCGCGCCGCGCCGATCGCGAGGAGCGCTCCGATCAGCATGGAGAGCGCCCAGCAGATTCCGCCGTGGAAGAGCGCGTCGTTGCGCTCGCGGCTGCCGGCGATGCGGACGGCAAAGAACGCGCCGAGAAAGGACGAAGCGATCAAGGCGATGATTCCGAAGACGCCGGAACCGGCGCCGAGCCCGCTCGCCGGTTGCGCCGAGTACGGATCGAATTTCGCAAACCCGATCGCGGCGCCGATCAGCGAGAGCAGCGAGAAGATGCTCCAGCCGAGGGCAGTTCCGCCGATGATTCCGCTCCAGCTCAGGCGCAGCGGGCGATCGGCGCCGGTGGAATGGACCTGTGATTCGTAGGACGTATCGTAAGAAGCCATTGAGAGTCGCTCCGTGATGGATGTGGTTGCGACTCAGGTTGGGACTTGTACGGGAGCCCCTACAAGCCACGGAGGACCGTGGGCCCGCCTCGCTGGCCTACACGGACTTACGGATGTGCGCGACGAGCAGAGGAGCTACGGCGGCGGGATTCTCGAGAAACGGAAGGTGCCCGGCGCCGCGGATCACCTCCAGCGTCGCGCCGCGCACGCCGGCGGCGATCTTCTCCATTTCCGCACGCGGCATGAGCTGATCCTGCTCGCCCGCGATCACCAGGCACGGCACGCTCCATCCCGGCAGGTCGGGCGTGGAGTCCGGTCGCTGCGCCATGCCGCGCAGCGTGTCGGCGATACCCTGCGCCGTCGCCCGTGCGGCGAGCGCTTCCACGCGGTCGCGGATCGATTGCGGCGCCTGCGGCGCGAGCAGCTTCGGGGCAAACTCGGCGATCACCGCCTGCGCGCCCTTGTCGAGCGCCAGCGCTGCCTGACGCTCGCGATTGCGGCGCGCTTCCTCGGTGTCGGCGCTGGCCTTGGTGGCGATCAACACGGCGGCTTTCATCCGCTGGGGAAACCTCCGCGCGAACGCCATCGCGGCGTAACCGCCCATCGAGCATCCGACGATGGCCGCCTTCGCGGCGCCGAGCGCATCGAGCGCCGCCGCGCCCAGCCCGGCGAGATGATCCATGGTCGTGGCGTGGCCCAGCGGGGGCGTGCCGCCGAATCCGGGAGCATCGAGAGCGGCCGCGCACAGTCCCGCGGATGCGCAAGCGGCGAGCATCTCCTCCCAGGCGTCGGCGTACAGCGGGAAGGGATGGAAGAAGAGCGCCGCCGGCGCCCCGACGCGTCCTTCGACGCGGAGGAGGGCAGGGCGTCCATCGTGCAACAGCGCGAGATGCATGCAGGCCTCCTATTGCACGACCACGACGATCGCTCCGCGGTACATGTTCATCGGACACGCAAAGGCGAGCTCCCCCGACTTTGGCGCAGTCACCTTCACCTCGACGGGCGCATTCAGCGGCAGCATGTGGCGGACCGGATCTCCCTGCACGTCGACGGCGTCCGCGCAGGTTTGCGCCACCTTCCGCGTGAAGCGCAGCGTGACCTGCTGGCCGGTTTTCACCTGGATCCGATCGGGCTCGAATCCCTTCTCGGTGACGGTGACGTCGGCGACTCCGGATTGCGCGGGCGCGGGGAGTTGTTGCTTGCAAGAGACGATGGCGAGCACGGCGATCAGGGTGACGCGCATGTGCGTACTTGTGGCTCAAACGCCTACCTCCCGCAATGCTTGCGGCGGGCGGGCGGCGAATCCTGGCCGCGAATTCCCGCCGCGTGATCACCTGTGCCAGACTGAAGAAGCCCGGAGGGGGAGCGCGGCTTCATGAGCGATCTGGAGATCCGGCAACGCGACCGCGATGTCCTGCGCCAGGGATACAGCGCCGCGGTGCGCAGGTTCGAGATCGCCAGCATCATCATCTACGCGGTGACGATGGCGTGGCTGCTCTCGGAGATCATCCCGCGCATCGTGCGGAGCCCTTTCCTCGCGCTCGCCGCTTTCATGGTGGGGTTCGTCGCGGGCGATTTCGTCTCCGGTTTCGTGCATTGGACGGCGGATACGTGGGGGACGGCGGACTGGCCGTTCATCGGCAAGGCGCTGATCCGGCCGTTTCGAGAGCACCACGTCGATCAAAAGGAGATCACCAGGCACGGCTTCGTGGAGACCAACGGAAACAACTGCTTCATCTCCATTCCTGCCGCCGCCGGCGCCGCGCTCTTGCCGGACGAGACCGGTTGGTTCTTCCTCGCGGCGATGACATTCGCGATGTGCCTCGCCATCTTCGGCACGAATCAGTTCCACAAGTGGGCGCACATGGATGCGCCGCCGAAGATCGCCAGTCTGCTGCAGCGCGCCGGTCTGATCCTGCCGCCCGACCACCATGCGGTCCATCATTCGGCGCCGTACGCGAAGTACTACTGCATCACCGTCGGCTGGCTGAACGAGGCGCTCTTCCGCTTCCGGTTCTTCCACACGCTGGAAAAGGTGATCACCTGGCTCACTGGGCTGACCCCGCGCGAAGACGACATCGGCAAACGGGCGGCGCTCGTGGTGGCGCAGCAACCGCTGCCGCCGCTTCCCGAGCTGCCGAAGATCGTGCTGCCGTCGATCGAGCTGCCCCTCGACCTGCAGGACGTCACGGGGCGGCCGGCGGCGAAGCCAGACTAGCGGATCGCGATTTTCTGGACGGGATCGCCGCCCGGTGCAGGATGGGCTGCATGGGCGAACCGACCTGGGGCTTTCTGACCAATCACTTCTACGTCCTGCGTTGCATTGCGCAGGAGCCATCGGTCACCTTGCGCGAGGTGGCCGATCGGATCGGGATCACCGAGCGCGCCGTGCAGCGGATCGTCTCCGAGCTCGAGCAAGGCGGATATCTGCTTCGCGAGCGCGCCGGTAGGCGCAACCGCTATGTGCTCCGGGAAGGGCGGCCGCGCCGCGAGCTGGACGCGGCTTTGCCGATGCGCGAGCTGCTCGGGATCGCCCGTTTGCCGGGAATCCCCTCGGGCTAGGAATTCATCTCGTCTGCGCCTGCGCACCGCCGGGAAGCGAGTGCGGGATCGATGCCGCCCAAGCGGCAAGCGCGGCTTTGCGCTGCCCGATTTCGGTCACGATGCGCGCGGGGTCGACAGAGACCACGACCAGGTTCGCCGCGGATCGCACTCCGGGCGGAACAGGGATGTCGTTGCGCAGAGGGAGGTACCCGGGCACGCGCGCGACGAGGAGCTGCTCGATGCTGCGGTCCGCGAGGCGCTCGGCGAGCTTCTGCGCCGATTCTGGGTTCTTCGCAGACTTCGGCACCGAGAGAGCAGTGGGCCAGACGAACGTGCCGATGCTCTTCTGATTCGGATAGACGGCAAGGACGTGCGCGGCGCTGGCCGCCGCCTTCGCCGCCTCGTCGCTCGCCACCAGGCCGACGGTGGCGCGCCCGCTGACCACGGCCTGTCGGACCTGATCGTCGTTGTCGTAGAGCTGCGGCTCGTTCGCCTTCAGCTGCTTGAGCCATGCGTCCATCCGCTCCGCGCCCCAGGCGGCGTAGAGAGCCGCGAAGTGGGCCAGCGCCATCCCTGCCGTCGGCGAGGGGAGCGCGACCTTGCCCTTCAGCCAGGATTCGGTGAGCGCGGTGAACCGGACCGGCGCACCGTGGTCGCCGAGCTCGTCGGTGGCGACGAGCAACACCACCGCGCGTCCGCCGATGGCTACCCAGGTGCCCGCGGGATCCTTCCACAGCGGCGGGACGTCGAGACCGGTCGTCGGCGCCGGAAGCAACTCGCCCTTGGCCGCTGCGGCGATGGCCCCGAACGGATCGCTGTCCCATCGGACGTCGCCTGCGGCAGCGGGCTTCGGAGCCTGCTCCGTGCCGGCCACCGGCGCTCCCGCCGGGCCCGGGAGAGACGACACTCCTGCGTGCATTCCGGCAATCCGCTGGCCGCGCGGACCTCCGTTGCGCGCGATCATCGCCAGGGCCGTATCCACCATCCCGGGATGAAGATCCGTAGAGACTTGCACGTCCGCCGGGCCTTGCGGCGCTGAAGGCTTGCTGCACGCCGCGAGCAGCGCGGCAGCGACCGCGACGCTGCGGAGGGAGCTCATGGCGCGGCAGTCTGGACCGCCCGGCGCGGTTGTCAATGGCGCCGGCGGGCAGGCGAGCAACATTGGAAAGCGGCTTGGACTTCGTCCGCTAAGAGCGGGCCGCTCGCAGCGCTGGGGCGCGTCTGGTGGCAGGAATGCAAGAACGCAGGCGTCGGTCGCGCTGTGATCGAGAGCTGGGACGACCTGAAGAAGTTGCTGTTCGTGCAGTGCGCCGGCGACCACGAGCGGGCGGCTGGTGTGGTGCCGCATACGTTCACTCGTGCGGACTCTCCAAGCGGACGCAAGTTCGAGCGCGAGAAGAAGGACCGCGACAGCCCGACTACGGGTCACCCTGCGGCGCGCCCTGCAAAGTTTTAGTGGCGTTGCTCTGTGAGCACCTTTCCACTTCTACTCCCTTGCGCCCAAGCAGCCGCCCGCTTCTAGTAGCCCGCATCGTTGTGACGACATCGCTAGATGCGTCGTTCTCTGCGTGGAGACGACCGAAGGGGATGCCGCATGATGGTCCATCGGAAAGCGAGCCTCTCGATCCTCGGCGCCGCGCTGACGGTCGTCGCTTGCAGTCCCGCGCACGTCGCAAGCGATCCGGCCGCGAACACGATCTCGATCGACCTCCGGCCTGGCAGCGTGGAGATCCGGCCCGGTGACGTCGTGAAGTTCGACGCCATCGTGACCGGAACGGCAAACGCGAGCGTCGCGTGGTCCGTGCAGGAGGCCGGTGGCGGAGCCATTGATGCGACGGGCCGCTACGTCGCCCCTCCGACACCCGGGACGTATCACGTGCTGGCAAGAGCGGTCGCTGACCTGACGGTGTCCTCGCTCTCCACGATCCTCGTGACCCCCGCTCCGACGGTCATGATCTCCATCACGCCGCACACGACATCCGTCACGAGCAGCGGGAGCGTCTCGTTCAGCGCGATCGTCACCGGCACGGCCAACACTGCCGCGACCTGGAAGGTGCAGGAGGGATCCGCGGGCGGCGCGGTCACCGCGGCCGGGGTCTACACCGCCCCCTCGGCAGCGGGGACCTACCACGTCGTCGCCACGAGCGTGGCCGATCCCTCCAAGAACGATACTGCGACCGTGAACGTGACCGCGCTCGTCGTCACCGTCTCGGTCACACCATCGGCGGCGACGATCCAGCCCGGCGGCTCGATCGCGTTCAGCGCGACGGTGACGGGCACGTCCAACACCGCCGTGAGCTGGCAGGTTCAGGAGGGCGCCAGCGGGGGCGCGGTCACCCAAGCGGGCCAGTACACGGCGCCGGCGGTCTCCGGCGTCTTCCACGTCGTCGCAACCAGCGCCGCGAATCCGGCGATCAATGGGCAGGCCGTCGTCACCGTCGACAGTGGAGTCCGCATCAGCGCTAGCTCGCCGGTGAGCGCCTTCGCGTGCGAAGCGGTCGCGCTGACCGCGACCGTCACCGGCTCGACGGATACGGGCGTGGTCTGGAGTGCGCCTGCCTCTTGCGGGACCATCACCTCCGCAGGCGTGTTCACGTCGGTGCGCGGCTCCGGCAACTGCGTGATCACTGCCCAAGCGCATGCCGACGCCGCGAAGACGGCGTCGATCACCGTCAACGTCGCGCCCGAGCGCGTCCTGAGCGTGGCAATCGTGCCTGCATCCGTATCGCTCGGCGTGAGCGCAACGCAGGCCTTTGCCGCGAACGTCACTACCGCGTGCGGGACGTTCCCGGCGGGGAGCTGAATTCGGGAGAAGCTGGATCCGAGCCCTTCGACGTCGTTCATCGAGGCTGCACGGCGATGGGCAGGTCGTTCATCCCCACTACGACGAGCGCAGCGACCTCGCTTCGTTCCACCGAGGCGTAGTGCCCTCAACGAGAACTGCTTCACGAACCTGCTCGAGGCGAGGACGACGATCGAGAAGTGGAGGAGGCACTACAACGAGGAGAGCCTGCACAGCCCGCCACCGTGAAACCGTTGGCGCAACCGTTGGGAGTCGTTCCCGAGCTTGACCCCAAGAGTCTCGCGCTGTTAGAAGCTGCCCCCGCCGTCCGGGCCGACATAGCTCAGTCGGTA
>Ga0209472_1000952_pt1 | contig 16944 bp, 15 predicted proteins | sample GraSoiAngelo_130_FD_185887 | JGI IMG/M metagenome (GOLD analysis project Ga0209472, IMG submission 185887) | Grasslands soil microbial communities from the Angelo Coastal Reserve, California, USA - 14_0929_02_20cm (SPAdes) (version 2) | ecosystem: Environmental > Terrestrial > Soil > Grasslands ...
CAGGCGCTTGACTCTCACCTTTTTCCCGGGTGTCGTTCGCGAAGTTGTCGGCATTGTAGGTGATGTAAAGCTCGATTCGCTGGACGAGACGCGTCCGGTGGCGACGATTTACGTTGCGCTGGCGCAGCTCACGGCTCCTCCTAGTGAGCCCTGGCGCTCCTTCGGCATGACTCTCACGGTGCGCACAAATTCCGATCCCATGAATTCCGTATCCGCGGTCACCAGCGCCATCCATCAGGTCGGGCCGGACCTTCCTGTGGTCGACGTGATGAGCATGAACGACGTGATTACTCAATCCGTCTCCTCGCAACGTTTCAATATGCTTCTACTCGCCTGTTTCGCGGGGCTCGCGTTGGTGCTTGCCGCGGTTGGTATTTACAGTGTTCTTTCCTATACCGTTCGCCGACGCGTGCGCGAAATCGGCATTCGCATCGCCCTCGGCGCCTCCCGCCAGGACGTCGTTCGAATGATCCTCACCGATGGCTTGAAGCCGATCCTCCTCGGTGTCGCGCTTGGCCTCGCCGCCGCGCTGGCCCTCAGCCGCGTCGTCTCTTCTCTCATTTACGGCGTCCGCGCTACCGATCCGCTCACTTTTGCCGCCGTCGCTCTGCTTCTTTTGATGGTCGGCATCTGCGCTACTATGATTCCGGCCTATCGCGCCACGCGGATCGAGCCCGTTCGAATCCTTCGCGAAGAATGAGGAGCGGCGTAGTCGCATCTCATTTCGACTAGTGCTTCGCTCCTGCTCCCCCGCGTTCCGATGGGGGGCAACGCTTCTCCGCAACTTTTCTCTGCGGCTGCGCAGAACTCCGAATTGTGGCAAACTGAATGTTTACTCGGCACGGTTTTTGCTTGCGTGTGGCGCATTGTCCTCAAGAGAAGCGGCTCCTGCCGGTAACTGAAAAAACGAATAGCAATTGCAAAGCTGGGCGATAATCGAGCTACATGGATCCAAAGTTCATACGGAATTTCTGCATCATCGCGCACATCGACCACGGCAAATCCACACTGGCCGACCGCTTGCTCGAAATGACCGGTGCGCTTTCCGAACGCGAAATGCACGAGCAGGTTCTCGACTCCATGGACCTGGAGCGCGAGCGCGGCATCACCATCAAAGCGAAAAGCATTCGCCTGCACTACAAAGCGAAAGACGGAAACACCTACCGCTTGAATTTAATCGATACGCCGGGGCACGTGGATTTTTCCTACGAAGTTTCCCGCGCGCTCTCCGCGTGCGAAGGTGCGCTGCTGGTGGTGGACGCTTCGCAGGGCGTAGAAGCGCAAACCGTCGCGAATACTTTTCTTGCCGCGGGACACAACCTCACCATCCTTCCGGTGATCAACAAAATTGATTTGCCTGCGGCGCAACCGGACTTCGTGAAAGAGCAAATCGAGAGCGTGCTAGCGATTCCGGCCGATGACGCGCTGATGATCAGCGCCAAGAGCGGCCTCGGCGTCGAGGACGTTATCGAAGCGATTGTGGCGCGTGTACCGCCCCCGAAAGGCAGCGCGGAAAACCCTTTGCAGGCACTGATTTTCGATTCGTGGTTCGACATTTACCGTGGCGCCGTGATTCTGGTGCGCGTCAAAGAAGGACGCGTGACGAATCACCTAAAAGTGAAACTCGTCGCCGGCGACCAAACCTACGAAGCCGAGCAGCTTGGCACGCTCACGCCAAAGCCCGTCGCGCTTGAAGAGCTCGAAGCGGGCGACGTCGGCTTCATCGTCGCGAACATCAAGCGCGTTGCCGATGCGCGCATGGGCGACACGGTGATCGAAGTCGATCGGCCGGCTCCCGCGCTGCCGGGTTTCGAAGCCATCAAGCCGATGGTCTTCGCTGGGCTTTTTCCCGTGCTTGCCGATGATTACGAGCCGCTGCGCGATGCCCTCGGAAAATTGCAGTTGAACGACGCAGCGTTTTTCTATGAGCCGGAGAATTCCGTCGCGCTGGGCTTCGGCTTCCGCTGCGGCTTCCTTGGCCTGCTGCACATGGAAATTGTGCAGGAGCGATTGGAGCGCGAGTTCGGGCTCAACCTGATTACCACGGCGCCGAGCGTGCGCTACCGCATCACACGGGTGACCGGCGAAGTGACGGAAGTCGACAGCCCGGCGAAGTTTCCGAATCCCAGCGACATTCAAAAAATCGAAGAGCCGATCATCAAGGCCATGATCATCACCAACGACGATTCGATCGGCGGAATCCTGCAGCTCTGCCAGGAGAAGCGGGGCACGCAAAAAAGGTTCGAGTACCTGTCGCCGACGCGCGTGATGCTCACTTACGAATTGCCGCTCAACGAAATCGTGCTCGATTTCTACGATCGGCTGAAATCGACTTCACGCGGCTACGCTTCGCTCGACTACCACCTTGCGGGCTACAGCGAATCGGACTTGGTAAAGCTGGACGTGCTGGTCGGTGGCGAGCCGGTGGATGCGCTGGCGCTCATTGTTCACCGCGATTTTGCATACGAGCGCGGGCGCGAACTCGTCTCGCGCCTGCGGAAACTGATTCCGCGGCAAATGTTCGAAGTGCCGATTCAGGCGGCCATCGGCAGCCGCGTGATCGCGCGCGAAACGGTTGCGGCGATCCGCAAGAACGTGTTGGCCAAGTGCTACGGCGGAGACATCACGCGCAAACGCAAACTCCTCGAAAAGCAAAAAGAAGGCAAGCGCCGCATGAAGCGCGTCGGCCAAGTCGATATTCCGCAGGAAGCGTTCCTTGCAGTTTTGAAAGTTTCCTCCTCCGACGAAGAATAGTTTCAAGTCATCAGTTGTAAGTTCTAAGTTTTGGGCCCCAAAGTCATTTCCGGTGCTATCTGTCTCTCCGCGTTTTCGAGGTTCCCTACGGCGGCGGCCGAGGGTAGAATGAGACTGCCCCCAGGTTAACCGGGGATTTCCATGCACAAATTCAGAAGCAGTGTATTCCCGGCGGGTATTTGTGCCGGGGTTGTGATCGTGTGGTTGGTTTTTCTGAGCAACCTGATGGCACCGAGATTGCCTGCTCAAGAGGCACCACCGCAAACGGAAGATCAGAGACAAGCACGCCAGGCACTCAATCAGGGTGTCCAAGTCTTCAAGAACGGCCAGTATGATGAAGCCATTGTTGAGTTCCAACGCGCTAAACTGCTGGACCCGAAGCTGATGAATGTGCGGCTGTATCTTGCTACCGCATACGCTTCGCAATACATTCCCGGCGCGCCAAGTGAGAAGAATCAGGAATTTGGGCGCAAGGCGGTCGAGGAATTCCGGGGCGTGCTTGATATTGATCCGCAAAACTTGAGCGCAATCGACGGAATCGGCTCGCTTATCTTTCAAATGGCTGGCACGCCATATGATCCGGGGAAGTTTGAAGAGTCGAAGTCTTTCCATCTAAAACACATTCAGATCAAACCGGAGGATCCGGAACCCTGTTACTGGGTAGGCGTGATTGACTGGACGCTGTCGTTTCGCGCGAACAACGAGTTGCGAGCGCGCTACAACCAAGCGCACATCGCGCACCAAGTGAAGGACACTGAGCCACTCCCGCCTGACGCTCGTGAGGAATATGTCCGCAAATACGGGGCAATCATTGATGAGGGAATTGAATCCCTGAAACACGCGATTACGCTGCGTCCGGATTACGATGATGCGATGGCGTATCTGAATCTTTTGTACCGGCGAAAAGCGGATGCGGTTGCCAGCCCCAGCGAACGAGACGACCTGCTCTTGATGGCTGATTACCTAGTCGACAGAGTTAAAGAAATCAAATGGAAGAGGGCCGGACAGGCGGCACAGCCCTGATTTAGAAGGAAGGAAACAGTTCATGTTGTTTCTTTCTTCTTCACTTCGGTGGTGAGGCGGCCGTGGTGGAGCTGCAGCAAGACGGAGTCGCCAATCTGGACTTGGGCGGCGTCGCGGAGAACGTCGCCGGAGGCGTCGGTGGCGATGGCGTAGCCGCGTTCGAGGACTTTTAGGGGGCTCCGTTCTTCGAGCTGTAGGGCGAGGCGGGCGACCCGCTCGCGCTTGGCGCGGAGCAGGCGTTCGGCGCGAACGCCGAGATCGGCGGCACGCTTTTCGAGGCGCAAGCGAAACGCGGCAATCTTCATACGAAAATCAAAGGACACGATGCGCAAATGAGCGGTGTTGAAGCGCTTGCGCGATTGTTCCAGGCGCGCGCGGAGGCCGAGAGCGAGCCGCGCGGTCATTTCATCCGCGCGCTGGCGCTGCTGACGAAGTAAATCGAGCGGGCGGCGGAAACCGGGACCGCCGGAAAGCTCGTGAATGCGGCGGCTGAGAACCAGGATGCGATAACGCATTTGCTCGGCAAGAGCGCCGCGCAGGTCGGCGATGTGCTTATCGAATTCGCGGCGGGTTTGCACGACGAGTTCGGCAGCGGCGGAAGGCGTGGAGGCGCGAACGTCGGCGACGAAATCGGCGATGGTGAAATCGGTTTCGTGGCCAACACCGGAGATCACCGGAATTTCCGAATCGAAAATGGCGCGCGCGACGATTTCTTCGTTGAAAGCCCACAAATCTTCAAGCGAGCCGCCACCACGGGCGAGAATCAGAACGTCCACAAACTTTTTTGCGTTGAAGAACTTCAGCGCTTTGACGACTTCCTGAGCAGCGCCTTCTCCCTGCACGCGCACGGGAAAAACAGTGAGATGGACGTTGGGAAAGCGGCGCGTGAGGATGCGCACAACGTCGCGCACGGCCGCGCCGCGCGACGAAGTGATAAGGCCGATGCGGCTGGGAAGCAGCGGGAGCGGCTTCTTCCGCGCGGCGTCGAAGAGGCCTTCGGCTTCGAGGCGTTTTTTTAATTGGTCGAAGGCGAGCTGGAGCGCGCCGAGGCCGATGGGCTCGATCTTCTCGACATAAACCTGATATTCGCCGCGCTGCTCGTAAACGCTGATGGTGCCGCGCACGGTGACTTGCAGGCCGTCTTCGGGGCGGAACTTGATGCCGCGCTGCTGCTGTTTGAAGAAGACGCAGCGGACCTGGGCGCGATCGTCCTTCAGAGTGAAGTAAATGTGGCCGGACTGGGCTTCGCGGCAATTGGAGATTTCGCCCTGGACGAAGATGTCGGTGAAGTTGCGCGCGAGCAGGTCGCGGATGCGAGCCGTGAGTTCACTGACGGTAAGAATTTGGCGCGTGGGCTGGAGATTGAATGTGAGTTGGCTCATTTTGAGTGGTCAGTCGTCAGTTGTCCGTTCTCATGTCCAGAAGAAGATTAAGGATAGCGCAGAGGCGCGTTCCAAATCGGGAAGAATAGGGCACACGCCGGCAGTTTTCGTAAGAGTGAGAAACAAAGGAGTTAGAGCATACGGAACTTGAAAGAATATACGGAAGACTGGAGGAACGAAAAATCGCGGCGTTACAAGCTGAGGGGGAGTACACCCACCCCCGGCAAGAGGACGCTGACGGTGAGACCTTCGAGGGGCTCGCCGTTTTCGTCGGAGACTTGGCCGGAGATGACGCCTTCGGGCGTGAGCTTGAGAAGGGTAGGCGCGGCGTCGGGGCCATGCTGAAAGGGGGTAACCCTGCCAGACCAGGGGACGAAGCCATCGTTGCCAAGGTAGCCGGGCTTAACGGCTTCAAGAGTGACGGAGCCGGCGGGGAGGCCTTCAAACTGGAATTTGCCTTCGGAGTCGGTGAGAGTGACACCAGGAGAATTGGTGGCGAGCTTCACGAGGGCATGAGGGATAGGCCGGGCCGGAAACGGAATCCACGACGGAACCCTGAAGGGTGCAAGGGCAAGAGGAGGACGATGAGGAGGATTGCGCGGGAGCTGGATAGGCGCAGAAAACAAATTGCACGGCGAAGAGAATGGTTGGGATGAGACGACGGGGCATTGTGGGTCCGAATTCCTGAAAGCACATCCGATTCAGTCTACTGCAACCTAGACGCACCTCGTTTGCGCAAGTTTGTATGAGGATTCGCTGGCAGCGCTAGCGATCAACTGCCAGAAATCTAACGGGAACGGCGCGCGATGAAGCGAAGGTTTTCGCTGAGGCCGAGGGCGGTGACACATTGCTTGAGGGAGGCGCAATGGCAATGTTGAAGGTTCTGGAGAAGGGTTTTGAGGCGGAGCGAGCGGACGATGTGGTCTTCGACCTCGATGAGTTTTTTGGCAGCGAGTTTTTTCCAGCGCGGGCCGACTGGAGCGTTGTCGCGGAGGCCGCTGAGAAAGAGCTTGATTTCGGCGAGGGAGAAACCCATTTCGCCGGCGAAGCGAATAAGCAGGACGCGGTCGAGGGCGTCAGGGGGATAGCGGCGCTGACCGCCAGTACGGTGTGGCGGGGCGAGCAGGCCGAGTTTCTCGTAGTAGCGGATGGCAGAGGCATGGAGGCCAGCGCGGCGGGCTAGTTCACCAATCTTCATGCGAGTCCCCTTTCGATGTCAGGCAAACATATCTGATGTGGGATCGGGTGAGACTCTTTCCGGCAGGAGCCGGAATCTTCGATCGCTTTGCTCAGCGTGACAACTCCTTGAAATCACGGCCCCGCAGGAAGGGAGCAGCCGTGCCGCCCTTAACCAAGGAATCTGCACGACCGTTCCCGCCACACAACAAAGTCTTGACTTAAAGCGGGCTTTAACTTTTAACATTTCGGGATGGGACGTGGCAAATCAATTCGGAGGAAAGGAAAGCCATGAATTACGTGAAGGAACAGTTTACAGGAATACGCAAGAAGATCGCGACCGTTGCAGCGCTGGCTTTCGTCGCCGGGAGCGCAGGAGCAGCAGGGTTGGCAGGACAGTCCGCGCCGGAAGGAAGAAAGGCGGAGAAGCAGATGACAACGACGCACAGCAAGTTTTTTTGCAACACCAAAGCGCTGACGCCGGAAGAGCGTGCACACCACAAGCAACTGAGCGAGAAGTTGATGGCGGTACGAAAGGAAATCGTCGAGACCGAGAAGGGGTACGAATTCCAGTTCAGTCCGCAAAACGTGACGCTTGCGGAATTGGCGGACTGGGTGCTGGCGGAAAGCAAGTGCTGCTCCTTCTTTGATTTTCACATTGATTTGGAAAACGAAGGCAAGCTGATTTGTTTGCGAGTGACGGGGGAAGAAGGAATCAAGCAATTCATGCGGACGGAATTTGGAGTGCACTGAGGCGGCCGCGGGGAAAAGCGAGAGCCGGCCTCCCATTGGCAATGGAAAGCCGGCGCACCGCTCGCATATCCAATTATTTCTGATCAGCGCTGGACTTGGAGGCGAGTTCTTTGGGAAGAGGATTGTCGCTGCGCTCCTCGTCCCACAAGATGCTGACAATCCACCAACGGCTGCCGTCGTTGAGCAACTGAATGCTATTGATGCCGCGGGCGAAGGGCGCTTCTCCGGCGGCGCGGCGAGATTCATAACTGCTGAAGATCTGTGAAATATTTCCAAACGTTTGGACGCGATTCACGATCGGGCTCTCAAAAAAGGCGTGTTGCAAAAAATAATCGCCGGCTCCCTTGGCGTAGTCTTCGACACCCATAGGGTGGACGCGCGATGTGCCGTCGGCGTTTTTCGTGGCGGAGGTGAGGCGCGCCTGAGACAGAAACAGGGAGCGGAAGCGATCCCAGTCGCGTGGCCCGGCGGGACCGGAGATCACGCCGTAGAGGGCAGACAGGACGCTGTCGATGGACTTCACGTCATCGGGGCGGGGCTGCGGAAGGTTTGCAGGGAGTGTGACGGGAGTTGGCAGGGACACTTGCTGAGGAGGGGCTGAAGTTTTTGCGGAGGGCGATTGAGCAGCAGCAGAAAGAGAAAAAGCAAGAATTAGCGGCAAAGCAAGAAGAGCACGACTCATGGATTCTCCATTCGGGATCGTGCAATCGTGAAAATCCCGATGATCAAGCATCGAGAATATATACCAGTAGTGCGGTCCATGCCGAAAGAAAGGTGTCGATTAGCGGCGGAAGTGGGAGAACAACCAAAAAATAAGAGAAAGCGCAGCGCTAAGGACAAGACAGGTAACGATAGGAAAGTAGAACGTAGTGTGTTCGCCGTGGTGGACGATGTCGCCGGGCAATTTTCCCAGGCGGAAGGGGAGCTTGTTCCCAAAGTAAAGAAGAGCGCCGAGAAGGACCAGGAGAGTGCCGAAGAGAAGGAGAGAGCGGCCGAGTTCGCGAAGGGGATCCATGGAAAGATTCTAGAAGAAATAAAGTAAAGAAGTAATGCGCCAACGATGAAAGAACTCCCCCTAAAACGAAGCCCACCGCAAGGGAAGGCGGTGCAAGCCCGCCCGTACGCAGAGTCAGATCAGTTCGAGGCCGGAGAAGAAGTAGCCGATTTCGAAGGCGGCGGTCTCGGGGGCGTCGGAGCCGTGCGTGCAATTGTTGCCGATGCTGGTGCCGAGGTCACGCCGGATAGTGCCGGGAGCGGCCTTCTTTGGGTCGGTGGCGCCCATGGTTTCGCGCCATTTGGAAATGGCGCCATCGGCTTCAAGAACCATGGCGAAGATCTTGCCGGAACTCATGAAGTCAGTGAGCTCGCCGAAGAAAGGGCGCTCGCGGTGGACCGCGTAGAAGCCACCGGCCTCTTCCTTAGTGAGGCGCATGGATTTGATGGCGACGATTTTGAAGCCGGCTTTGTGAATACGGCAAAGAATCTCGCCTTGGAGATTGCGCCCGACCGCATCGGGTTTGATGATTGCAAAAGTACGCTCGATTGACACGAAGAAATCCCTCCAAAATTGCACCGACACGCCGGGCTAAAAGCCCGGCCTCTACAAAATCAAAAACCTCCACCAACAGGCTCGCGCTGCAAGATCGGGTCAGCTGCACAGGATGAAGCCGGTGCTACCAAAATTCATTTCAGGGCGGCGGCGGCGGTGGAGCCGAGGTCCGCTGGCGTTTCGACGCAACGGATGCCGGCGGCGGCCATGGCGGCGTACTTATCCTTCGCAGTGCCCTGGCCGCCGCTGATGATGGCGCCGGCGTGGCCCATGCGGCGGCCCGGGGGCGCAGTTTGCCCGGCGATGAAGCCGACGACGGGCTTTTTCACGTTGGCCTTGATCCATTCAGCCGCTCGTTCTTCCGCGTTGCCGCCGATTTCGCCGATCAAAATGATCGCACGCGTGTCGGGATCATCGTTGAAGAGCTTGATGGCGTCGAGGAAAGGCGTGCCGACGATAGGATCGCCACCGATGCCGATGCAGGTGGACTGGCCGATGCCGAGAACCGTCAATTGATGGACCGCCTCGTAAGTGAGCGTGCCGCTGCGGCTCACGACACCAACATTTCCCTGTCTGTGAATGCGGCCCGGCATGATGCCGATTTTGCATTTGCCGGGAGAAATGATGCCCGGGCAGTTGGGGCCGATGAGGCGCGTCTTCTTGAAATCCACGACGGAGGCCACGCGCACCATGTCGAGCACGGGAATGCCCTCGGTGATGCAAACGACAAGCGCAGGGCCAGCGTCGGCAGCTTCGAGGATGGCGTCAGCCGCGTATGGCGGGGGAACGAAGATAACAGTGGCGTTGGCGTCAGTGGCCTTGGCGGCCTCGGCCACGGTATTGAAGACTGGACGCTCGAGATGCTTGGTTCCACCTTTGCCGGGTGTGACTCCGCCGACCACGTTGGTGCCATACTCGATCATCTGCTGGGCGTGGAACGTTCCTTCGCGGCCGGTGAAACCTTGAACGAGCAAACGCGTTTTTTCGTTGACGAGGACGCTCATCGGGCGCCTCCCGCGAGCGCCACGACTTTTTGGGCGCCGTCTTTCATGTCATTGGCGATAGTGAAGTTCAAGCCGCTTTCGCGGAGAATCTGCTGGCCGACCTCCACGTTGGTGCCTTCCATGCGAACCACAACAGGGACTTTCAGTTGCAAGTCCTTGGCGGCGGCAACTACGCCGGTAGCGAGGACGTCACAGCGGAGAATGCCGCCAAAAATATTGATGAACACGGCCTTCACGGCGGGATCGTTCATCAAAATGCGGAAGGCATTCTTGACCTGATCGGACGAGGCGCCGCCGCCCACGTCAAGAAAATTTGCGGGGGAGCCGCCAGCGTATTTAATGATGTCCATGGTAGCCATAGCGAGGCCAGCGCCGTTCACCATGCAGGCGACGCTGCCGTCGAGCTTGATGTAGTTGAGGCCGTAGTTGGAGGCTTCGACTTCGAGAGGGTCTTCTTCATCGAGGTCGCGCAGCTCGCGGAGTTCCTTGTGACGGAATAAAGCGTTGTCGTCGAAGGTCATCTTGGCATCGAGGGCAACGAGCTTGCCGTCGCCCGTCAAGACGCAGGGATTGATTTCGAGGAGCGAGGCGTCCGTGTCGGTAAAAGCGCGGTAGAGAGCTTGCAAAAAGGGCGTAGCGTACGTGGTGACTTCGAGCGGCAGACCGAGGCCGAAAGCAATCTTACGGGCCTGGTACGGTTGCAAGCCGACGGAAGGATGGATGGTCTCGTGCAAAATGGCGGCGGGATCTTTCTTGGCGACCTCTTCGATTTCCATGCCGCCTGCAGCGCTAGCCATGAAGAGGACGCGGCCGGAGGCGCGATCCACGAGAAGACCAAGATACAGTTCGCGCTTGATGTCGAGCCCTTCTTCGATCAGCAGGCGCTTGACGATACGACCGGCAGGGCCAGTCTGCGGAGTGACGAGCTTCATCCCGAGAATGTGTCCGGCAATGTCCGCCGCTTCGTCCGCCGAACGGGCGAGCTTGACGCCACCGCCTTTGCCGCGGCCTCCAGCATGGATTTGCGCTTTGACGACGCAAATGTTGGATTTCAGGCGCTGCGCCGCTTCGCGCGCTTCTTCTTTGGTGAAAGCAACTTCGCCTCGAGGAGTGGTGACGCCATAACGCGCGAGTATTGCTTTGGCTTGGTACTCGTGAATCTTCATTGAGGTTTCTGTGTTCCCGTTCGGGCTTGAAACAGTCAGCCGGTGTTAGAATTTGAGGCTAGTCGAAACATAAAAGTGTACTCGGAACACGAAAAGGGAGCAAGAACACGCCATTTCACTGGGAAAGAACTGGGGTAATGACGAGCAAATGTAAATTGTTGATGGCTGACAGCCGCTGCCGGGGCGCTGCGCGATGAGCCTAACTCTGATCGAACGCGTCGAGACGGGCCGAGCCCTGACGCGCGGTGACGCCGAATCGCTGATGGAAGAGCTGCTTTCGGGACGCCTTGGGACGCCCGAGATTGTGCGGCTGCTCGAAGCGCTGAACCGGCGGCCCGTGCAGGCGCAGGAGCTTGCAGGTTTCGCACAAGTGATGCGGCGGCACGCGACCCGCGTGTTTGCGGACGGTGATGCGCGGCCAACGAACATGGTGGATACGTGTGGGACCGGCGGCGACGCTTCGGGGACGTTCAACATTTCGACCGCGGCGGCGATTGTAGCGGCAGCCGCAGGAGCGCGCGTGGCCAAGCACGGAAACCGCGCGGCGAGTTCGCAGAGCGGGTCGGCGGATGTGCTGGAAGCACTCGGCGTGCGAATCGATTTGCCATTCGAACGGTATGGGCACGCAATCCGGGAGATTGGAATCGGATTTTTGTTCGCACAAGCGGCGCACACAGCGACGCGGCATTCGACTCCGGCGAGGAAGCAGATTGGCACGCGAACAGTGTTTAATCTCCTAGGTCCGCTGACGAATCCCGCAGGCGCGCAGGCACAGGTGCTTGGCGTTTTTTCAGTGGAAGTGATCGACCTGGTGGCAGCGACGCTGGCGGAACTAGGGACAGAGCACGCGTTCGTGGTACACGGCGCGGGGGGATTGGATGAGATTTCGCTGGCCGGAGAAACGACTGTTGCCGAGGTGCGCAACGGGAAAGTGCGAAAATTCAGCGTGACTCCGGAAGAGTTTGGCGTAAAGCGCGCGCCGGTTGAGGGCATTCGCGGGGGAACGGCAGAAGAGAATGCTTCGCTCATCCGTCGAATTTTGGAGGCCGAGGCGGGACCGCCGCGCGACATTGTAGTGATTAATGCCGCGGCGGCGTTGGTGGCAACGGGAGTGTCTGAGAATTTCCGCGACGCGGCAGAATTGGCGCGCTCCGCCATCGATTCCGGAGAGTCTTGCGAGAAACTGACAAGTCTTAAGGCGTTCACGAATGCAGCTTAGTCGCGAACAGAAAACTCGGGAGAAAATACCTTGAAGAAGATCGTAGGCGCAATTGCGGCCCTCGTTTTGCCGTGTCTAGCGCAGGGACAAAAGACCTGGCCTCCGAAGCCGGCGCAATTGGCCCAGGCGGTGCGCGAGTACCGGCTGGAGAACGAGGATCGCATCGTGCGGGAGCTGAGCGAATTTCTGGCCCTTCCGAATGTTGCAACCGACGCGCCAAACATTCAGAAGAATGCGGCGCACTTGATGGAAATGCTGGAAGCCAGAGGAATCGAAACGCATTTGCTGCCGATCACGGGACGCGGACCGGTGGTGTTCGGAAAACTGATCTCGGCGGAAGCGAAGCGCACGGTGATTTTCTATGCACATTACGACGGGCAACCTGTCGACCCCGCAGCATGGACCGATGGCGCGCCGTTCGAACCGGTGCTAAGAAGCGCAGCGATTGAGGCAGGAGGCAAGCGAATTCCCTTCCCGACAAACGGCGCCAATACACGCGGCGCGTACAACGACGACTGGCGGATCTATGCGCGCTCGTCTTCCGATGACAAGTCGCCGATCGTGGCGCTGCTGGCGGCGCTGGACGCGCTGAGGGCGAAAGGCATTCCGCTGGCGGTGAATCTCAAGGTGATTCTGGAGGGCGAGGAAGAGGCGGGATCGCCAAATCTGCAAAAGACATTGGAGCTGCATAAGAATCTGCTGGGCGCGGACCTGCTCATTACCGCGGATGGACCTGTGCATCAGAGCGGGCGCTCACTGGTTTTCTTTGGCAATCGAGGCGACATCGGGATCGAGGTCACGGTTTATGGTCCCGTGCGCGCGCTGCATAGCGGGCACTACGGAAACTGGGCGCCGAATCCGGCGATGGAATTGTCGCGGCTGCTGGCGTCGATGAAGGATGAGGACGGGCGCGTGCTGATCCCCGGCTATTACGACGACGTGACAGCGCTGGGCGAAGCGGAGAAAAAGGCGCTGGCAGAAATGCCAGAGAACGACGCTGATCTGAAACGCGAGCTCGGCATCGCGAAGCCGGAAGGCAGGGGAAAGAAGCTCGTGGAATTGATCATGGAACCTTCGCTGAATGTCCGCGGATTGCGCAGCGCGTACGTCGGCTCACAAGCGCAGAACGTGGTGCCGGAAGAGGCAGAAGCTTCGCTGGAAGCGCGGCTGGTGAAGGGCGAAGACCCCAAGAAGAAGTTTGAGCAGATTGCCTCGTTTATCGAGAAGCAGGGATTTTTCGTTGTCGACCACGAGCCAACCCTGGAGGAGCGGCGCGCGCATGCGCGGGTGGCGAAAGTGATTTATGAAGGAGGATATCGCGCATCGCGCACGCCGATGGATTTGCCGGTGTCCAAAGCCGTCGTGGAGGTAGTCCGCGGAGCGGCGGGGCGCGACACAGTAATCATGCCATCCACGGGGGGAAGCGTGCCCATGTACATCTTTGAAGACTTGGGCTTGCAATGGATTGGCGTGCCAATCGTGAATTACGATAATCACCAGCACAGCTCGGACGAGAATCTGAGGCTCGGGCATTTTTGGCGCGGGATGGAGATTTATGGGGCGATTTTGGCTGCTTTGAACTGGTGACGTTCCAAGAATGCCGGGCTAAAGCCCGGCCTCTACAAAGACAGGAAGTTGGAGAGAAGCTGCTTGCCGGAATCAGTGAGGACGGATTCGGGATGGAACTGGACGCCTTCGATTTTGTGGCGGCGGTGACGGAGACCCATGATGATACCGTCGTCGGTTTCCGCGGTGATGGAGAGCTCGCGGGGCAGAGATTTCCTTTCGACAATGAGGGAGTGATAGCGAGTGGCGGTGAGCGGGTCGGGCAGACTGCGGAAAATATTTTTGCCGTCGTGATGGATTTGGCTGGTTTTCCCGTGGAAAAGCTTTGGCGCGCGTATGATTATTCCGCCAAAAGCGGCGCCGATGGCCTGGTGCCCGAGACAAACACCCAGGATTGGGAATTTTCCGGCGAGGCGTTCGATGAGCTCGACGGAGATGCCCGCTTCTTGAGGCGTGCACGGTCCTGGAGAAATGACAATGCGTTCGGGCTTGCGGCGGGCAATTTCTTCGACCGTGATTTTGTCGTTGCGATGGACCTCGACGTTGCAACCCAGCTCGCCGAGATACTGAGCGAGGTTGTAAGTGAACGAATCGTAGTTGTCCAGAAGCAGAATCATCGCTGCTTCCCTGCCCCATTCGCGCGCGTTGCGGCTTCGAGCGCGGCCAGCAAAGCCTTGGACTTGTTGACGCTCTCCTGATATTCGCCTTCAGGCGTGGAATCCGCAACTATGCCGCCGCCGGCCTGCACGTAAGCCACGCCATTTTTTACGACCATGGTCCGAAGCGCGATGCAGGAATCGAGGTTGCCCGCGAAGTCGAGGTAGAGAATGCCGCCGGCGTAAATGCCGCGGCGGGTGCGCTCCAGCTCCTCGATGATTTCCATGGCGCGCACTTTGGGAGCGCCGGAGACGGTTCCCGCCGGGAAGCAAGCCATCAAAGCGTCGAAGCAATCGACATCTTCGCGCAGTCGGCCGCGCAGGCTCGAAACGATATGCATCACGTGCGAGTAACGCTCAACGGTGAGGAGTTTTTCCACTCTTACCGTGCCGTATTCGCAGACGCGGCCGAGATCGTTGCGTCCGAGATCGACGAGCATGATGTGCTCGGCGCGTTCCTTCTCGCTGGCGAGCATTTCGCGTTCCAGGCGCAGGTCTTCGGCTTCATCCTTGCCGCGCCACCGTGTGCCGGCGATGGGGCGGTAAAAGACGTCGCGTCCCTGCACCTTAACGAGCATTTCCGGCGAACTGCCGACGACGGCAACATCGTTGAGCTGAAGATAAAAAAGATAGGGCGAGGGGTTCAGCGCGCGGAGCTCACGGTAGATTTCAAACGGGTGGGACTGCGCTTTCACGGAAAAGCGCTGGCTCAACACCACCTGGAAAATGTCACCCGCGCGGATGTACTGCTTGGCCTTGCGAACGATGTCCAGATATTCAGGGCGGCGGAAATTGGAACTCACTTTCAAAGGGGCGCGCTTGGAAGTTTGGGGTGATTTCTTCGGGCGCTCCGCGGCGACTGGCTCTTCGAGAAGCTCTCGCGTCCTCTTGATTTCGCGCACGGCGGCGTCATATTTCGCGCGCAAGCTGCCGTGGCCCTCCGTGAAAACATTGCGGACGATCCACAAGCGGTGCTGGACGTGATCGAACGCAATGAGGCCGTGGTAGAACATGAGCACGGCGTCGTAAAGTCCGATTTCGTCGCCTAGACGCTGGGGTAGGCGCTCGATAAGGCGAACCATGTCGTAACTGAAGTAGCCGATGGCGCCAGCAACCAACGGGGGCAGACCGGGCAGTCGGACGGGGCGGAAACGCTCGATGCGCTCGCGCAAAAAAGAGATGGGATCGCGCTCTTCCCAGACGAGACGTTCGCGGTCTTCGAGGACACACGCACCGTTCCCGTAGCGGAAGACTTCTTCTGGATGCGCGCCGGCGAAGGTGTAGCGAGCGATTTTCTCTCCGCCTTCCACACTTTCAAGAAGAAACGAGTAGCGTGCGCCTTGCGCAATGCGCAGGTAGGCGCTGACGGGCGTAAGCAAATCCGCGGAAAATACGTCGTAGACGGGGATGAGGTTCCCCTGTTTCGCGAGACGCTGGAATTCGCGGAAGTCAGGCTGAATCATGGATGAAAGAGTTTACGGTCAGACATCGAAAGTCCAAAGTAGAAATAGCTTTTGTTTAGTGAGCGTGAGTGCCGGCTTCTTGTCGCGTCGAAGGAGGAAAAATCAAGAACGCCATCGCAGGGCGGAAAGAACAGCACGACGCATGGCCGCTTCAGGAGCGCGCTTCCCGGTCCAGATTTCCCACTGCGCAAAGCCTTGAGCGAGAAACATGTTCACCCCGGATACCGTAGCAATCCCTTTTCGCGCCGCAATCTCCAAGAGCTTGGTCCTCTCGGGGCGGTAGATGAGATCCACGACGATGCGACATTGTAACTCACCCGCCGACAAAGGGGAAATGGCTTCGTGAGGGTGCATGCCGATCGGTGTGGCGTTCAAGATGGCATCAAAGGGTTCCGTGCGAAGCGCGCGGCGAGGAATAACTTCCCCGCCAACCGCGCGGGCCAATTCCTTCGAGGCATTCTCGCGCCGGGCGCAAATGCAAACCGTAGCTCCGGCACGCGCCAGGGCAAACGCCGCAGCCCGCGCCGAGCCACCGGCGCCGAAGATCAAGGCTCGACTGCCCTGTAGGCGTAGCTTGCGCTGAAGCGCCCGCAGCACGCCGACATAATCCGTGTTGCAACCATACAGCGAGCCATCACGGCGGACCACAACGGTGTTGACCGCGCCAATCTCCGCCGCCAGCGGTTCGCATTCTTTCAGATGTTTGAGGATGGCCTGCTTGTGCGGCAGAGTGATGCTGAATCCGCGGATTCCAAAGTCCGGGATGGCCTTTAGAAAATCGCCGAGCCGATGCACGAGAAAAGGGAGATATGCAGCGTTCAGGTGGCGCGCCGTGAATCCCGTATTGTGAAGCAAGGGCGAGAGCGAGTGACCGACGGGGTCGCCGATCACCCCGTAAACGTGTGTTCCCCGATTGAGCGAGTGGGCGCGATAGAGCTGAAGCATTTCGTCGAGAGGGACCTGGCCGGGCGCCGTCGCCTCCGCCACGGGCGCATAGGCGAGTTCGCTACCTTCTCGAAGGGCAAGCAGGCGCGCGGGTAAGCCCACGTCCCCCAGGGGCACAGCTACAAAGTTTCGGGAGTGCCGGGCCACTTTCAAGAGGCGCACGCTGTCGGCGATGGTCCTAGCATGGGCGGCGATTTTCACGGCATCCACCAGACCGTGGCGCGCGACGACGATGTTTCGGGGCAAGTTCGGGGTACGGTCGAAGTCGTGGATCGAGAGTAGGATGCG
>Ga0209472_1000959_pt1 | contig 16885 bp, 10 predicted proteins | sample GraSoiAngelo_130_FD_185887 | JGI IMG/M metagenome (GOLD analysis project Ga0209472, IMG submission 185887) | Grasslands soil microbial communities from the Angelo Coastal Reserve, California, USA - 14_0929_02_20cm (SPAdes) (version 2) | ecosystem: Environmental > Terrestrial > Soil > Grasslands ...
GATGATGGCGCTGAGCGACGGCGGACCGCCCTACCAGCCGAAGCTCTCCGACGGCAGCGTCCTCACCAAGCTGTTCAATAGCTGCGTCAACGGCAACCTCAGCGCGAGCCACAAGGGCGTCAAGCAGTACGGCTTGAACCCGAAACGGGACAACGGCTGGGTACGCGCCTGCATCGCGTTCAACCTGGCGGAGGCCATCCACCCCGGCGAAATGCGCCGCGGTGACGCTGTCGGGATCGATTGGGATCCGAAAGGCGGCCACGCCGTCTACTGCTGGGACGTGCACACCGATCGCGACGGAAAGGTGGACGCGTTCCTCTACATTTCCTCGAACGGCAAGATCAACACCGACCCGCTCGGCGGCGCCGGATTCGGCGTCAGCATCGGCGGCTGCACGCAACATCTCAAGAAGGTGAAGGACGACGCGAAGACGGGCCAGCCCCGCTACGAGGTCCTGAAGACGCCCTGCTTCGAAGACGAAGAGGACAACGTCAGGCGGGGCGCGTGGGTGACCTGGCTTGGCGAGGCCGAGGCGAAGAAGATCGATCTCCAGGACGGCCGATGCCGGGTGCCGCCGAAGCAGAAGTACCCCTCCGCGAGGATCAAGGCCATCGAGGTCGCGCGCTTCCACGGAATGAACCGCCCGGAGCCCTACGCCATGGGCGCCGCCGCCGGCAAACCGCCGGTGCACATTCCGGAGGTGGAGACGACGGAGATCCCCGCGGGCGAAGAGGCCACTCCGGAAAAGGTGAAAGCGAAAGCCAAGCCGGTGGAGCAGAAGAAGGAGGAGCCAACGCTCTCGCAGCTGATGGTGGAGCAGCGCCTGAAGGCCCTCTACGTCCTCGGCATCATCGACAAGGACAATGGCGAGCCCGACGCGGTCAACGACTCGCAGAGCCAGGAGGCCGTGAAGGCCTTCCAGCAGAAGTACGGTCTGAAGGTCGACGGCATCGCCGGTCCGAAGACGAAGGCGAAGATGAGGGAGGTCTGGGTCGAGGTCTCCCGTTCACCGGAAGGCCAGCACTACCTGGCCACTGGAGAGAAGTCTGCACCGCCCGGGGAAGCCGCGAAGTTCCTGCTCGGGTTCTTCTGGCGCCACGGCAGCGCAAAGCCGGGCGAGAAGGTGAAGCTGCACGTCGTCGCCACCGGCTACGACGGGCAGAGCTTCCCGATCAAGGTGAAGGACCCGGTTTCCGGCAAGACCGCGGACCCCGGCGTCATCCTCAAGATCGATGACGGAAGCGGCGTCGCGGAGGTGGCCATCCCCGATACCGGATGGGGGTTCGGCTCGTCGGCGTCGATCTTCGCCACCGCCGATGGGCTTGGACAGTCGTTCGCGCCGCTGTACCTGCGAGCGTAGCCGGTCATGGCCTCCACGCAGACGCAGGGCGGCCCGAAGAAGGCGAAGGCCAGCTCCGGACAGGAGAAGACAGGCAAGACCAAGGCGGACGCGAAGCTTCCCGATCCCTTCTGGAAGAAGCTGGTCAAACACGGCTCGGACGCGCTCGGTGTCAGCCAGGAGATGCTCCAGAAGGACCTCGACGAAGAGCGCAAGAACATCAACGACCCGAAAGAGTTCAAGCCGTTCGTCCTTTACGTCGACGAGGCGTTCAAGCACCTCTACGCGGCCTTCAACTACAAGCCCGATCACAAGCCAGAGGAGCCGTTCGAGTTCGACTTCCATCCCTTCGAGCTGATCGAGGCGGTGGCGATCCTCGCCGAGGGCCTCTCGAAGAAGGACTTCAAGTTCATCGACGAGGTCTTCACGAAGCTGCAGCAGCGCTGCGACAAGCTCTTCGGCGTCGACGAAAAGGGCATGGACGCGGAGGAAAAGAAGAAGCGAATCAAGGCGTACACCACGCTCTTCATCTGCTTCCTCAAGCTGTGGGTCGTCGGCGACAAGGTCGTGCGCGCGTTCCACGATCCGGGCACCGATCCGGATCCGCCGAAGACCGACCCGGAAAAAAAGGCGGTCAAGGACGTCAGCGAGAAAATCGAGAAGGGAGAGGCGGCCAAGCTCGCCATCGAGTGGGTCGCGGACGTGGTCGAGGCGCTCACCACCTTGATGTGGAATCCCAAGGACCGGAAGAAGCTCGTCGAGTTGGGCGACGAGCTGAAGAAGGATCGGAAGAGTCTGGACCAGTCCAGGGACGATCTGGACAAGTCCTGGAAGCAGCTCGGGCTGCCGGCGAAGGTGAAGACTCCGTCCAACAAGCCGCCGGAACCGGGAGTGAAGGAAGCGCGAATCGGGGAATGGGTCGAGCGGTTGAAGGCGCTTGCCGAGCTCGTGAAGCAATCGCTCAACGTCTACGAAGCCTGGAACGCGATGCACCCCGAGGACATCCCGGGGACCTGGAAGGTCGAGACGTTCCCGGATGCGAACGTGAACTGGTCCCTGGAGATAGAACAGAATTCGAAGAATACTTTCGAGGGAACGCTGAAGGGCCACGGCAAGGCCCATCCGGAGGATCGCCGCGTCCGGCAGACCGACTGGTTCGACGAAGACAAGGCAACGGCGGAGATCTCGAGGCAGCCGCAAGGGACCACTCTCGCGTTCAAGTGGAAGCCCTCGGAGAAGAAACAGCGCCGGTTCTCCGCCGCGGGCGATTGGTTCTTTTACGGCACGGGCGAGATCGAGGACGAATTCGAGATCAAGGACGCCGGCACCGAGATCGACGGCGCTTCAGTGGCCATCGGGCAGAAGCCGGGTGCGAAAGCGGCGATCAAGCTCACCAGATCGCCGGAGGATCTGTCGCACGTCTTCCGCTTCGCCGTGGCCATCCTTCAGCTCGCGGGCGCGATCTGGGGCGTGCTGCCGGAGAAGTGGCGCAACAAGATCCTGAAGAAGGTGCTGGACGTTCTCGCGCCGAAGCTGGAGCCGATCATCGACGCCATCGAACGGCGGGTTCCCTCGCTTCTCCGCCAGGTCAAGCTGTTCATCGAGGGAGAGGGCGACGGCAATGCCCGCAAGTGGCTGATCAACCTCGAGATCAACGGGTGGCAGAAGAAGCTGACCCTCAGCGCGGGCTGGGAGATCGAGAAACTCCTGGCGGCGGCGCTGGACACTCTCAATCCCCAGCCGCAGAAATCGAAGGAAGAGCGATCCGCGCTCGTCCCGTGCAAGGGCAGCATCAAGGTGAAGGTGCGCCAGGCCTGCGAGTTGACCCTGTCGGTCGCTCCCTGGGACGGAGCGACGAAGGAGCCTACGGCGGGCAAGAACGTGGATCGGATCGTCGAGCTGTTCGGCGGGCTCGACACGCTTCAGTCCTGGAACTCGCTGACCAGGAAGAAGGGCGTGACGCTCGACGTGGCGATGCCACGCGTCCGGACGGGAAAATTGAGCTCCTCCGATTCGCTCGACGACGTCCTTCCGGCGGTCGAGTTGCCCATCACGTTCTACGTCGACGACCTGTTCGACCTCGGCCAGCAGGCCCCGCCGGTCGGCGGCGAGGTGCCCGTGAAGCTGACCCTGGTCGTGGGCCTGACGGCCGCGCAGGTCGCGTCGATGATCCCGCAGGTCCGGGCGGTACTGATCGCCTGGGACATCGGCTGGACCATCGGAAGCTTCATCAACGAGATCCCTGCGGTCCAGCAAGCGATGAACAGCTGGACGGACGCCGCGGCGCGCTGGCTGAACTACGAAGGCGTCGACGACCGCAGCGCCGACCTGGTCAAGATGGCGAGCGGCCTCGCCCAGCAGGGGAAGATCGCGGGCATCGAGGTTTCGGTCGTGGGCGCGAAGTCGTTGCTGTTCGCCGCCGACGAGTGGGCGGCGCAGCACGGGTTCCAGAAGATGTTCCGCGAGGGACGCCATCCGTCCTTCGATTCGGTGAACATCTACAAGGCCCGCATCGAGGCCGACGCGCAGAACTACGTGAAATCGAAGAAGGCGCCCAGCCACGCCTGGTGGACCCCGGGCCACGCGATGACGATGGCATGGCTCATGGGGAGCAGCGCCTTCACCCGCAAGGAAATCGACGACCAGCTCGACGCCGACTTCAACTCAGGCCACTTGCACGCGATGCAACGCGACCTCATCCGCTTCTATCTGCTGCCCTTCGACGAGAAGCAGTTCGATGGGGCATACAAGGACCTGGCCGACCGGTTCCAGTCGACCTACAAGGCGGCAGGAGACGACGCGCGCAAGCGCATCGCGGACGCGGAGAGCAAGAAGCAGGGCACGCCGGCCGATGCGTTGGTGATCAGGTCGTGGCTGGAAATGGTCGCGAGCAAGGATCACAAAGACCTGGTCGCCTGCATGATCTTCCAGCCCGCGAATCCCACGAAGAAGGACGCGATCAATGTCCTCGTGGGCCCGAAGGGATACCAGTGGGAGATCTGGCGGGCGCGCGAGATCGAGAGGATCCGCGTCGACTTCCTCGTCACCAGCCGGTACCTGACGCAGCAGCAGCTGCAGTTCGACGGACGGCGCGAGGGCGTCATCGCGAACTGCCGCTTCTATCACCTGAGCGGAGAGCTCTCGGCGTTTGCCGCAGAGCTTCTGCCGGAACGGCGGCCAGAACAGATCGCGGGCGCCCAACGGACCGGCGTCCGCTTCACCGTCCATGTCGCGGGAGGCGAAGAGAGCGAGGCGCCACAGCAGCGAACGTGGTTCCTGGAGCTCGACGCGAGCGGCACCGTCCTCGGGGCGTTCGACGTCTGATCGGGAGCCGATCAGTACTGCCGATCCGCTCCCCCTCCGCCGGACTCGCCGCCGCCTCCTCCTTTCCAGCCTTCGGCGGTGGTCGCCGACGTCCGGTGGGTCGAGGCAGCCCGGCCCGAACCGGGCGCGAAGGAGAACTCCGTCCGATAGCCGCAAGCGCAACTCTTCTCGACCAGGAGCGAGCTCCAGAGGATCCGGCGGCGAAGCCAGCGACCGTCGCGCGGGCACTGGCTTTCCTGCAGCTCCAGGTAGAGCGCGACGTCGACGACGGCGAGCACGATGGTGAGAAACAGCGCCCAGATCAACCAGTGCGCATTCGCCGCCACCAGGCCGACGAATCCCGGCAGGCACGTCAGCACCGACACCACCACCAGTACGTTTGCTTCCTTTCCCGGAATCCGCTTGCGTGCGTAGGCCAGTACGAATGCGAGGAACAGGGCAAAAATCGCGGCAACAGGCAGGAGCGCCAGGGCTATCGCGGTGCCGGGGGCGAGCCAGCTTTTGGCCCGTGCACTTCGCCCGCGGTCCTGCAGGGACCCTCCGGCGCCCGCTGCTTGCTCCACCGTCCGCGCCAGCGCCGAGGCGAGCGCGACGGCGGCCCCGCCGAACTCGCCCTTTCTGAGGTGCGGACCGGCGGCTTCGTCCATCAGCGCCCCGACCTTGCCGTCCGGAAGCGTGCCCTCCAGACCGTAACCGACCTCCACCTTGAGCCCGCGTTTTCCCGGAGGGCCGGTCACGAACAGGAGCAGCAAGCCGTCGGAGCCTTGTTTCGAGTGCCCAAGCTTCCATCGACGGAAGAGCTCGACCGCATACTCTGCGCGCGACAAATCGCCGAGATCCTCCGAACGGACGACGGCGACCGCGAGCTGCGCCAGTCCTTCGCGGTCGAGTTGGCTCGCGATCTGTCGGAGTGTCCCCTGCTCGCCTGCAGTCAGGACCTGCGCTGCATCGACGACCCAACCTGTCGAATCGGGATACTTCGGCGCGCCTCTTGCGGCAAAAAACGGCAGGCAGGCGAACGTCAGCGCGATGGCGGACCAGCGCATCGGCTGACAGTAGCAGACGAGGGCGGTCCTCGCTTGACGCGACCCGCACCGCCCCCTACACCCGACGAGGCATGCAGCTGCCCGTCCTCGACCGCCTCATCCTCTCCGCCCAGAGGCCCTCGCGCTACGCCGGCGGAGAGCTGAACGCGGTGCGCAAGGACCTCGCCGCGGCTCGGGTGAAGTGGGCGCTCGCGTTTCCCGACACCTATGAGGTGGGGATGAGCAACGTCGGGTTTCGCTTGCTGTACCACGCGCTGAACGAGCGTCCCGACGTCGCCTGCGAGCGCGTCTTCATGCCGTGGCCCGACATGGAGCGTGCCCTGAAGGCGGAGCGGCAACCGCTGTTCTCCATCGAAAGCCGCGCGCCGCTCGGCGCCTTCGACGTGGTCGGGTTCACCCTGCAGTTCGAGCTCTGCTACACCACGGTGCTCGCGATGCTCGAACTGGGCGGCATCGCGCTGCACGCGAGGGATCGGGAGCGGGAGGACCCGCTGATCCTGGGCGGCGGCCCGTGCACCTACAATCCGGAGCCCGTCGCGGACTTCTTCGACGCCTTCGTGATTGGGGAAGGCGAAGAGGTGGTGCATGAGATCAGCGACGCGATGGCCGACTGGAAGCGCGGGCGCGGTTCCCGCGAAGACCTGCTCTGGCTGCTCGCCGAAATCTCCGGCGTCTACGTTCCCTCGCTGTTTCGTCCCCACTACAACGGCGACGGCACGTTACGCGCGTACGAGCCGCTGAAGCCCGGATACGACAACATCGTCCGCCGCGTCATCCCGGATCTGAACCTCGTCCCGCAGGCGGAAAAGCCGATCGTGCCCTTCATGCAGACGGTGCACGACCGGCTGCCGCTGGAGATCCAGCGCGGCTGCACGCGGGGCTGCCGCTTCTGCCAGGTGGGAATGATCACGCGGCCGACGCGGCAGCGCGACCCGAACGACGTCCGCCGCATCGCCGAGCAGGGCCTGGAAGCGACGGGATACGAAGAGGTCGGGTTCCTCTCGCTCAGCGCGGGAGACTACTCCTGCATCGACGGCGTGCTGGAGGATTTCTTCGACGAGCTGGGGCCAGAGAACATCGGCATCTCGCTCCCCAGCCTCCGTACCGAGACGATGTCCGAGAAGCTCGCCTCGCAGATCAAGCGCGTGCGCAAGAGCGGATTCACGGTTGCACCCGAGGCGGCCACCGAGCGGATGCGGCGGGTGATCAACAAGGGCAACGCGGAGAAGGACCTGCTCCACGCGGTGGACACGGTGTTCGGCGCGGGCTGGGACCTGGTGAAGTTCTACTTCATGATCGGGCTGCCGGCGGAGCGCGACGAGGACGTGCGCGCGATCGTGAAGCTGTCGGCCGACGCGCTTCGGCGGGGAAAGAAGTCGAACCCGCGGGCGGAGATCAACGTCGGCGTCTCCACCTTCTGTCCCAAGCCGTTCACGCCGTTCCAGTGGGATCCGATGATCCCGCTGGAGGAGACGCAGCGGAAGCACGCGCTCTTGCGCGAGGAGCTGCGGCGGCTCGGGCGCGGCTACCGCGACCTGCACGTGAAGCCGCACGATGCGAGGCAGAGCGCTCTGGAAGGCGCTCTGGCGCTGGGCGATCGGCGGCTCGCGACCGCGGTGTTGCACGCGTACCGACGCGGACAGCGCCTCGACGGCTGGACCGAGCACTTCAATCTCGACGTCTGGCAGGAAGCGTTTGCCGAGACGGAGCGCCGTCATGGAGTCGGGCTGCGCTTCTTCGCCCACCGCGAGAAGGGCGAGCGCGAGACGCTGCCCTTCGATCACATCGACTGCGAGGTGACCAAGCCGTACCTGTGGAAGGCGCGGGTGGGGGCATTGCGCGAGGCGCAGGTACCCGACTGCGCGTACGGCGAGGAAATCTGCACCGCCTGCGGCGCCTGCGACTACGAGGTGGTGGATACCATCGTGTATCACCCGGGTGATTACCGGCGGCAGCCCGCGAGCGCGCCGGAAGCGCTCCCGGCGGAGCGGACGTTCCTGCGCTTGCGCTACGGGAAGGAGGGCGTGGCGGTCGCCCTCAGTCATCTGGAGACGATGACGGCGCTCTTGCGCACGTTCCGGCGCGCGAAGCTGTCGATCCCGCATTCGCAAGGGTTCCACCCGAAACCGAAGGTCAGTTTCGGGCCGGCGTGTCCCGTGGGGACGGAAAGCCGTGCCGAGTACCTCGATCTGGAGCTGTTCGGCATGCAGGAGCCGGCGGACGTCGCCCGGCGCGTCCGCCAGAACCTGCCCGAAGGATTCCGGATCCTCGAATGCGAGGCGCTGCGGCCCGGGGGGGAATCCCTCTCGCGCACCATCCGCGGGCTCGAGTATCGGGTCGAGCTTCCCGAAGGCTTGCCGGACGCGGCGGCGCGGCTGGCGGAGTTCGCCGTTGCGGGAGAGGCCCTGGTGCTTCGCGAACGCGAGGGCAAGGAGCCGGTGCGCGTCGATCTGAAGAAGTCCCTGGACTCTCTGGTGGCTGCGGGTACGCGCGAGATCCGGTTCACGCTGCGCGCCGGCGAGAACGAGGCGGTGGCGCGTCCTTCGGAGCTCCTCTCCGCGCTCTTCGGCGCCGACCTGACCCGGCCCGGCGTGGCGCGCATCGTTCGCGAGAACGCGATCTTCGGGACGCCGGCCGCGTGAACCGCACCTGGGCGCTCCTCGTCGCGCTCTGCGCCGCCGGCATCGCTCTGGCCTCGCCGTTCTTGCTCGCCGAAATCCGCGCAGTACACCCGCCCATGTCTCCGGCCGCGCTGCTGGCGCTCCAAGGTGTACAGGCGCTCGTGCTCTGCGCGCTGGCCGCATACGCGGGCGTGCGCTTTGCGCCGCGCGCGGGTCTCGATGCTCCCTGGCTGCGCGCCTTCGCCGAGCGCCGCCAGCGTCCGTCCGCTTTCAGCAGCGTGGCCATCGAGGCGGCTGCTGTGGGCAGCGTCACCGCGATCGCCGTCACCGCGATTGCGCTGATGCTGCGCTCCTCCGTGCCGGAGGGACTGTCGCACCCCGTGCCCGCGGGTTTCTGGACCCGCGCGAGCAGCGCGTTCTACGGCGGAATCGTCGAGGAGACGCTGCTGCGGTGGGGCGTGCTCACCGCGCTCTTTGCATTGGCGCGACGCATCGGCGTGCGCGCGCCCTTCTGGTCAAGCAACGTGGCCGCGGCGTTGCTCTTTGGCGCGCTCCATCTGCCTTCGGTTGCGTTCGCGCGGATTCCGATCACCGGCGCCGTGATCGCCCACGTGCTGCTCGGCAACGGGATCGCCGGCGTCGTGTTCGGCTGGATGTTCAAGCGACGCGGGCTGGAGGGCGCGATGGTCGCGCACGGCGCTGCGGACGTGTGGCTCCAGGCCGCTCTGCCGGCGCTGCTTGCCTGACGGCGTGCACCGCCGGCGGCAAGCTGTTCGCCGCTGATTCTGGCAGACTGGCGCCGTGGATCGCACGCGCCCCGGGACCCAGACCGGAAACCACGTCGCCAAACCGCGGCGAGGCGACGCTCCCTACTTGTTCGTCGCGCTGCGGTGCGACCGCCCGCTCGAGGGCGCCGCGCGGATCTGCCTCGGCCGCGCCGACGAAGTGACGGTCGGCCGTGGGTCGGCGCTCGCGGTCCGCGCCGAGCAGTCCGCCCTCCGGGTCGACGTCCCCGACGTACGCGTCTCCGGCCAGCATCTGCGCATCTCGCGCGTGCTGGGCGAGTGGGTGCTCGAAGATCTCAAGTCCCGCAACGGGACCTTGCTGGATGGTTCGCGCGTCGATCGGATCGGAATCGCGGATGGCGCACTGATCGAGGCGGGGCAGACCTTTTTCATCTTCCGCACCGCATTGCCGCAGGCCGGAAACGTGCTCGAGGCGACGGCACTGGAAACGCCGACCCCAGGCCTGGAAAGCCTTGTCCCCTCGGTCGCCAACGAGCTCGAGCGCGTCCGCACCGTCGCGAAGTCCCGCCTCCCGGTGCTCCTGCAGGGGGAAACCGGTACCGGCAAGGAGGTCATCGCGTCGGCGATCCACCAACTCTCCGGCCGCTCCGGTCCGTTCCTTCCAGTGAACTGCGGCGCCCTGCCAGCGACGCTCGTGGAATCGGAGATGTTCGGCTACCGCAAGGGCGCCTTCTCCGGCGCCATGGAAGACCGCCCGGGACTGATCCGCAGCGCGGAGGGCGGGACGCTGCTGCTCGATGAGATCGGCGACCTTCCGCTGCCGGCGCAAGCGACGCTCCTGCGCGTACTACAGGAGGAAGAGGTGATGCCGGTCGGTGGAACCCGGCCCACCAAGGTGGACGTGCGTGTCATCGCCGCGACGCATCGCGACCTGCCGGGCCTGGTCGCGCAGGAAAAGTTCCGCAACGATCTGTTGATGCGGTTGTGCGGGTTCACCGTGAACCTCTCGCCGCTGCGGGAGCGGCGAGAGGACTTCGGCCTGCTGCTTTCCCGGCTGCTGCGGCGCATCGATGCCGGCAAGCTCACGTTCACGCCCGAAGCGGGTCGCGCGATGCTGCGTCATTCCTGGCCCGGCAACATCCGCGAGCTGGAGAAGTGTCTCTCCCGAGCCTCGGTCCTCGCGGAGGATGGAGTGGTCGAGCTCGAACATCTTCCGCCATCCGTGACCGCGGCGCCCGCCGCGCCTGTCCGCCCGTCGGAAGCTCAGCTTTCTGCCGACGACCGGGCACGTCGCGAGCAGATCGTCTCCTTGCTCCGTGAGCACGGCGGCAACGTCACCTCGGTCGCCAAGGCGATGGGCAAGGCGCGCACCCAGGTTCAACGCTGGCTGCGCCGCTACGATCTCGATCCCCTGACGTACAGGCGCTGAACCGTGGCGCCACTGGGGAACGTCAACTCCCCGTAACGACCCTTCTTTGGGGGGTGGGCGGCGCGCTAGGACAGGGCGCCGCCCCGCTGTTTTTCCGTGGCAAATCCCGCCCTGCACGCGCTCGGTTCTTGCGACTCGGGAAACCGGATGCTACCCTGTGCCTTGTCTGCTTCGGTGGTAGTTTTTACAGCCGCCGAAGCCTCAATGCGCCTTCGGCGGCGGGGGCGGCGCGCAGCCGCGCACCTCCGACGCTTCCGGCGCCATGAGCGAGGCTGGGTGGCCCTGCCAGGTTCACTCTCCGGTTTCACGAAGCGGCGCCCCACGGGCGCCCCGCCGCCGTCGCGCGATATCCGCGCGACCGCGCCAGAAGGATCTTTCGATGTCCAACATCCTCGTGATCAACGCCTCGGGTCAGGAGACCCGGGTGGCGCTGATCGAGCAAGGGACGATCTCTGAGTACTACCTGGAGCGGAAGAACGAGAAAGGAATAGTCGGGAACATCTATAAAGGAAGGGTAGTCCGGGTGCTCCCCGGCATGCAGGCCGCGTTCGTCGACATCGGCCTCGACAAGGCAGCCTTCCTCTACGTCGGCGACATCGTTTCCGACCCCACCTTCCCCGGCTTCTCCGAGGAAATGGACATCAAGGCAGGCGCCGTCGAGGGCGATCCCCTCGAGGCCGACGACCTGCCCGAGCCGTCCGACGAGCCGCTTCCGCAAGCGGCCGAGAGCCCGCCGTCCGTCGCCGAAGTGGCCGCGGTCCCCGAGCCGGCGCAGGAGGCGCCTGCACCGGCGACGCAGGAGCCAGCCGAGGTCGCCACGCCCTCGCCGGAGCCTGTTCCCGCGGAAGCCGCGGCCGGTGCGCAGACGGCGGAGCCCGCCGACATCGTCGACCTGCATCCCGACGACGCACTCGACGACGAAGAAGAGGACGACGACGAGGAGCTGGACGAGGCCGACGCCGCACACGCTGCCGCGGAGGAGGTGCTGGCGGCGGAGCAGGCCAAGGCCTCCGAACCGCCGCCTGGCGGCGAGCCTGCTGCGGAGGCCGCGCAGCAACAGGCGGCGACTCCGCCACCGGAAGCGGGAGCCCGTGGGCTTCCTGCGGAACAGCGTCCAGCCGCGCGCGAAGGCAGACGGGGGCGGCGCCGCGGAGGCCGCGGTCGGCGCAGAGGGGGCGAGAGCGCGCGTCCCGAGCAGCCGAAAGGCGAGCGCCGGCAGGAAAATGGCAAGCCCTGGCAGAGCCAGGAACGCCGAGGCGGCAACGGCGACAAGCGCAACGGCAACGGCAAGCACCGCGCGCAGATCCAGGACCTGCTCAAGGAAGGCGACGAGGTCCTCGTCCAGGTGGTGAAGGACCCCATCGGCACCAAGGGCGCCCGCATCACCTGCCACATCTCGCTTCCGGGCCGGCACCTGGTCTTCATGCCGACAGTCGATCACGTCGGCATCTCCCGCCGCATCGAGAACGAGAAGGAGCGGCGGCGACTGCGCGAGCTGGTCGATCGCTACCGGCCGCCGGGCACCGGATTCATCGTCCGCACCGTCGCCGAGAACGAGCCGAGCGAAAAGCTGACGGCGGACATCAAGTTCCTCCTCGGGCTCTGGAACGAGGTGGGCAAGAAGCGCGAGTCGATGAAGGCTCCCGCCTGCGTGCACCCCGACCTCGACCTGATCCTGCGCAGCATCCGCGACCTCTTCTCCGACGAGGTGGAGAAGCTGGTGATCGACGACCGTTCCGAGTTCGAGCGGGTGCGGGCCTTCGTCGAGCAGGCGGCTCCCGAGCTGAAGGAGCGCATCGAGCTGTACGGCGGCGAGGAGCCCATCTTCGACGAGTTCGGCATCGAGCAGGAGCTGGTCCGCGCGCAGAACCGCAAGGTCTGGCTGAAGAGCGGAGGCTACATCATCATCGACCAGACGGAGGCGCTGGTCGCCATCGACGTGAACTCGGGACGCTATGTCGGCAAGAAGGGCGCCGGCGCATCGCTCGAGGACACCATCACCAAGATCAACTGCGAGGCGGCCAAGGAGATCGTGTACCAGCTCCGCCTGCGCAACATCGGCGGCATCATCATCATCGACTTCATCGACATGGACAAAGGCGCCAACCGGGAGAAGGTGTTCAAGACCCTCCAGGAAGCGCTGGCCGTCGACCGTGCGAAGACGAACGTCCTCAAGATCAGCGACATCGGCCTGGTGGAGATGACGCGCAAGCGCGTCCGCGAGAGCATCACCCGGCTGACGACCGAGATCTGCCCCACCTGCGACGGCCGCGGCCACGTCCGCAGCAAGACGACGATGGCGTACGACATCATGCGCGAGGTCCAGCGCGCCGCCGGCAAGCACCGCGAGGACCAGTTGGTGGTCTCCTGCCACCCCGATGTGGCGAAGCTGCTGCAGGGGCCGGAGCGCGAAGCGATGCGCCTGTTGATGATGAAGCTCAACAAGAGCATCACCGTCCGCCCGCAGCCGCAGTACCACCTCGAGCAGTACGATCTGCACGCGAAGTGGAGCCGCCCCGATCTGCAGCAGGCCCAGCGCGGCCAGGGACGGCGCGACGGCGGCCGGCGTGAGGGTAATCGCGGCTCGCAGACGCGTCCGGATCAACCGGCGGCGGCAGAAGCTCGTTCGCAGGAGCCGCCGGCGGTGAAGGTGGGCGACTGACCCGCCCCCTCACAGCCCGTTTCCTGGCGTTTCGTGAACGGGCGCACTCGTTCCCGGCGGTGCGGCGGCTCGTCCGCGCGCTGGTGCTCGTCGGCCGCGGGTTCCGGGGCGAGGTCATCTCGCTGCGCGCGGCGGCGCTCACCTATCTGACCCTGTTTGCCTTGGTGCCGCTCCTCGCCGTGCTCTACAGCGTCGTCGACCTCTTCACGGGCGAGGCGCAGATCCACGACCGGGTGCAGGGCTACGTCAATTCGCAGCTCGGCATCGGTGCCGGCGCCGCCATTGCCGGCGCGCTGACCACCTTCACCAGCAAGGCCACGGTGAAAACGCTGGGCGCCATCGGCTTTGCGGTGCTGCTCGTCTCGGTCCTCTCGCTGCTCTGGAACATCGAGAGCGCGTTCAACCACATCTACGCGGTAAGGAAGCCGCGCTCTCCCGTCCAGCGATTGCTCAAGTACTGGTCCTTCCTCACGCTCGGGCCGATCTTCCTCACGCTCTCCATCTACGTGACCTGGACCATCTCCCGGATGCAGGAGACGCACGGCGCGCACAACCACCCGAACCACAGCGAGGTGTTGCACGTGCTGGCGGCGCTTTCCTCGATCGCCATCACGTACGCGGCGCTTGCGTTTCTCTACAAGGTGATCCCCAACGCCCGCGTCCGCCTGCGCTCGGCGCTGCTCGCCGCGTTCGTCGCCGGCAGCGCCTGGGAGGTGGCGAAGTTCCTCTTCGCCTGGGCGTCGGGTCGGATGGTACAGGTCCACCGCATCTACGGTTCGGTGGCCGTCCTTCCCATCACGCTGACCTGGATCTACATCTCCTGGTTCATCGCGCTGATCGGGTGCCGCCTCTGCTATGCGCTCGATGCCTCGCGCAAGCCGGAGCCACATCCCGCGCTGCAGGCGGCGCTGGCCCGGGAGGCGTTCGTCATGCGCTCGATCGTCGCGCTCGCGCAGCTCCATCGCGAGCGGGGCGCGCCCGTCCGGGTGCAGGCGCTCGTTCGCGAGCTCGGAGCGTCGTCGCGCCTCGTACGGGAGGGGCTGGCGGCGCTGGCTGACGCAGGGCTCGCCGTGGAGGCGAAGCAGGGCGGATGGCTGCTGTCGCGCGATCCCTCGCGCATCACGCTGGCGGAAGTGCGCGCTGCCGGCCGCGCCTCCCTGCGCTTCCCCGCCCAGAACATCGAGGATGAAGTCGGCCTCGCCATCCAACGATCTTTGACGCGTGCGGACGGAGCCGCGGCTGCCGCCTTGGGCGAATCGCTCGAATCGCTCGTGCGGCTCTTCGAGGCGGCGCCTGTCGAGGGCGTCTCGACGCCGGAGCCTCGCCCGCTTGGGGTGGGGCAAAGTGCGCACAAGCCTGCCTGATTTTCCTGCGTTCCAGCGCTTGCCCGCGCCCGGCCCGTTCATGTAACGTTCCCATCCGTCGAACGTTTTCGACCGCCGGACCTCGCGGAGTGCATGCATGCTGAAGAGCGATCTGATCGCCATTCTGGTGGCAAAGCGCCAGCTCACGCAAAAGCAGGCTGAGCTCACCATCGAGACGATCTTCGAGTCGATGAAAGCGGCCCTCTGCAAGGGCGATAACATCGAAATTCGCGGTCTTGGCGCATTCCACGTCAAGAACTACCAGGGGTACAACGGGCGTAACCCCAAGACGGGAGAAGTGATCCCCGTCAAGCCGAAGCGGGGCATCCTCTTCCGCACCGGCAAGGAGCTGCGCGACCGGGTGAACCGGGCGCACGCGCCGCAGAAGCAGCCTTCGGCGCCGCCGAAGTCCGAGACCGGCACGGCGTAGGCTCTACGATCGGGGCGCGGAGGTCACCGCGCTCGGCGGCAGCGGGAACGAAAGGCGGAACAGCGCTCCCCGAGCTCCGGGCAGCGCGGCCAGCTCCCCGCCGTGCATGCGCGCGATCTCCGAGGAGATCCAGAGCCCCAACCCGTTCCCGCTCTCTCCCTTCGTGCTGAAGAACGGCTCGAAGATCCGCGTCCTCAGCTCCGCGGGAATCCCGGGACCGGAGTCCTCGACCTCGACGAACGCGAAAGCGCCGTCCGCCCGGACCCGCACGATCAGGCGCGCGTGCTGCTGCTGGTGCATGGCATCGAGCGCGTTGATCAAGAGATTGACCAGCACCTGCCCGAGGAGCGTGGGCTGGCAGGAGACGAGCGGGACATCCGGCGCGTACTGGCGCTCGAGCGCCACGCCGGCGGCGCGCATGCGCTGGGCGACGAGGGTGAGCGCCAGATCGATCTCGTGGCAGAGCATCACCTCGCGCAGCTCGCCGCCTGCGAATCGCGCGCCCTGCCGCATCGCGATGAGCACTTCCCGCATGCGCGCGGTCCCTGCCCGCGCCGCGAGCACCTTCTCGCGCACGGATGCGGCCAGCGGGTCCATCTCAAGGCTTTCCAGCTCGACGCTGACCCAGGTCAGCGGCGTGGACAGCTCGTGCGCCAGGCCTCCCGCGAGCGTTCCCAGGTTGATGAGGCCGATCTGGCGCGCAACTTCGACACGGGCCCGGTGCTCTCTTCGCCGGAGCGCGTCCTGCAGGTGCGCGCCGGCGATCGCGACCAGGGCGACGGTGACGAGATAGGAAGCGGCCGTGAGCAGGGGAAGCGCGTCGCCGGGCTGCATGCCGAAGAGCAGCGGCACGATGGCGATGCCAAGACCGACGAGCTGCACGATCGCCGCCTGCGGCGCGGTGAGGGGCATCAGGATGCCCACGCCGGCGAGCACGGCGATGTTCGACGTCAGGTAAGGGCTCTGCGCGCCGCCCGTCGCGAACACACCGGCCTCGATGGTCGCGCAGATCACCGCGACGGAGACCACTGCCAGCGGGAACGAGGAGGGAAGCCTGTGTGCGAAGCGGGCGACGAGCCCGAGCAGGGCGGCTGCGGCCGTCCGCGCCGCGAGCAGCGGAATCCACAGCAGCGGGGCCGTTGCGCGGTCGAGCAGGGTGAAGAGGACGAGGATCGGCGCGGCAAGCAAGGCCGCGGAGCGCATCGCCGTGCGCTGGTTCGCGGCGAGCTCCGTCTCGTATTCCGGCAGCGTCACCGACACGCGCGCTTCGGTCATGCGTTGGTTGGACAGTATGCGGCGGTCACAGAGCCGCTGTAAATGCACCAGATCGACGGCGGGTGGGGGGTTGCGCCTCTCGCGCGCACATCCCCACATCGACTGCGTTGCTGCGCCTGGACCGCGATTTTTATAGTCGAACGGCAATTCTGGAGAGAGGCTTCCGCTTTCGCACGCGCATCGGCTGGTACTCGCCGTCATCGGGCTACTTCCGCTCCTGGTGCTCGGCTGGCTCTCCTTTTCCCTGAACCGCGACGAGCTGGAAAGGACCGTCGGCGGCGCCCAGTGGCGCTTCTCGGCGCGTTGCTCAGTCCGGATCGCCCTCGTCAACGTTCGCCTGGTAGTCGAGCGGGAACGGCTGCTCGAGCAGCTGCGCAAGTTCGAGTCCGAGTTGGAGAAGCGCGATGCACAGCTCCACGAGAAGCGCACGGAGATCGAGATCATGTCGCGCTTCTGCGCGACAGGGAGAGCGGAACGACGCCCCGGCGCGATTGAGCGCTCCGGACCTTGTCGGGCAGCGGTTTGACAGTCCCCTGCCTGCGCATATACTGCCCCGCTTTCGCGCGGGTCCCTCCGCGTCGATCGAGGCCTTCGGGCCAGAAGGTGGTGATTCGGAGAATGCCGGGCGTGCGCGTCAAGGAAGGGGAGT
>Ga0209472_1000960_pt1 | contig 16873 bp, 14 predicted proteins | sample GraSoiAngelo_130_FD_185887 | JGI IMG/M metagenome (GOLD analysis project Ga0209472, IMG submission 185887) | Grasslands soil microbial communities from the Angelo Coastal Reserve, California, USA - 14_0929_02_20cm (SPAdes) (version 2) | ecosystem: Environmental > Terrestrial > Soil > Grasslands ...
GAAAAAGAGGGTTTGCCTAACCGGGAAAAAGCAGGTAATGAGGCAGGCATTGCGCTAGTGTTGGCCAAAGACCGTCCGCCGCTCAACGCCCAACGTTCAACAATGTTCTAGAGCGATTTCATAAATGTTGTAGCCACCGGTTCGCCGCAGGACGAATCCGTCCGGTGTGCGGACCTGTGGCCGGTCCATCTTTGGCGCTGCTTTTTTGACATCTAAGGAAACGGCCCACAGGGCCGTGACTACAACAATGCTACAGCGGCTACAGTTTTACTTAAAACGCTCTAAACTGAGCGTCGGATATTAGCTGTTCGACTTTGGACGTTTGCTCGGAATCGTGACTCTGCCCAGTCTTCCGATGTCGAGCGTTAGAGAACGAAACCGCCGACAGCGTGGAGGGCGGAGCTCTGCGACGCCTAACAAGACACGCGCCATCAGCCAGGCTCGCAGAGCTCGCCCCTCCATTTATTCCAACGGTTCAACGCTTTAACGCTTCAACGAGTGACCTCGTTCCGAGTTTCCTGATCGAGCACTGCTACCGCGCGCTGGTAGGTGGCCTTTGCATCCTCATGTGAGTTGCCCACGGCAGTTAGCCCTGTTCTTCCCAGCTCCCCCAGGGCACTCATCATGTGAAAAACCACGCCCGTCTGACGGGTCTGATCGAAATGCAGATCGTGCCGCACCACGATGTCGAAAAGATCGTCCGGCGTCAGGGTGCGATACGACGGCGACTCGACATGATCGCTGGCGACAAAGAACTTTTGCTGTCCGTTGGGCGCGGTGAAAATCGCCGTTTCAGGGTTGTAAGTGCCGTCCGTAAGAAATTGCAAAGTTAAGAAGGGATGAGTGGTGCCGCCCTTTCGTAAGTTAATCTCGATGGCATACGGCTCCCATTTTCCATTGGAACGTACGACCACGAAATCCAGTGCGAAACGCCCGATGACTCCTTCTTTCGCCAGACGCCTGCCAACCTTGGCGGCTTCCTGTGTAATCGACGCGGCGTAGCCCGGGTCGGCCGGGAACACGCAGCCGAGGTAACTCTGACCTGATCGCCCACCGAGAAGCTGGTCGTGTGTCGATAACAACTCCACTACGCCCAGGGGAGTAACGCGAAGCTGAACACTGGGGCTCCTGATTTCTTCTCCCAGGATTCGTTCTTCGACCACTCCCTTTCGTTCCTGAAGTTTCTTCATGTAGCTCTCGTAGGTAACACCAGCCAGCTCGAACTGCATGGCACGAAGGCGCTTCTCTAACATGGCTTTTTCTTTCGAGTCGCCCGGTGCCGGCAGCCCACTTAGATCGATAACAGCATTGCCTTCCCCTGAGACACCTTCATTAAGTTTTGCCAGGACTTGCCTGATCAAAGGCTTCTTCGCCCGCATCTGCGTGATGGCCCCGATCAGGTCTTCTTTGCTACCCAGGTTTTCAACGCCCAAAGGATGCGCGACATTTTCTTCCATGAAAATTTTCCGGCAACCGCTCTTTGTGCCCAGAGGGAAAAACTTTGGGTCGGCGCCGTACATGGGAATACCAAGCCGCAACGCCAGTTCTTTTTCGCGATTGGTTGTGTTGAAAGGAACAAGGTGCGCGCGATCGGGATCCATGATCAGGGAACGAATGCGCTCCATGAGCCTGGGACGGTCGAGCAGCTTGTCGCTTAGTGGACGCACGGAGAGGTCGAGAGGTGAAATAAGGAAAAGGCGCTGGCGAGCATGACTCGGAATAACACCGGGCAGAAGACCAAGGTAATAATCGATGATGCTCGGCAGAATCGTCTGCGAAGTCACATAGATGAGCCGGGCACGAGGTTGACGCAGCAGCAACAACAAAAACAAAAAGCGTTCCTCGTACGCCTGCATCACCGCGCCCGAGTTAATCGCGTCGATGGACATGGACGGCACGACCACGATGGTTTGCGGGTCCTGACTGAGGCGCTCAATCGATTTCCACAGCGGCACCAGTTTTTTCTGGAGCTGATCGAATTCGGCCTGGGAATCCGTAGCGATGGTTGGTTCGCGCATAGGCGTTCAATATTCAATTATCTTCTACATCAACCGAAGGAAATTCGAAATCCGAAATCCGAATGTCGAAACAAATTCGAACATCAAACCCCAAACAGAAAACAAAACGAAGTTGGAAGAGAGCGATTTCTGTTTCGATGATTTCTGATATTTCGAATTTTGGATTTTGTTTCGGATTTCGAGATTCGAATTTCGAATCTTATTTGGTCATCGCCTTCTTCCAAAGGAATATCCCCGATGAGTTCTGCCACCGCCGATTGCCCGACGACCGCTGGTGCCGGATTCCGGCTCAAAGAGCGCGGTGTACAAGTAGGCAAAATTCTCCAGCTTTAGTCGCGGGATTTTCTGGCCGATGAAACGTTCGATTGCCTGCAACGCCGGCAGCTCCGGGCCACTCATGAGCGTGAAGGCGTCGCCGACGTTTTGAGCGCGCCCCGTGCGCCCGATGCGGTGCACGTAATCTTCCGGGTGCTCGGGCACATCGTAATTGATGACATGACTCACGCCTGCGATGTCGAGTCCCCGCGACGCGATATCGGTCGCCACCATCACTTCGTACTTGCCGCTCTTAAAGCCTTCGAGCGCTTCGATCCGTTCCCGCTGCGTCCGGTTCGAATGCAATACCGCAACGGCGTGCTTCCCCTGCTTCAATTGGTGCGCGATGCGATCAGCGCCGTACTTGGTCCGGCAGAAAATCAGCGCGCTGTCGAAATTCGTCCTTTCGAGCAAAGCCATGAGCAGGTCGAACTTTTGCTCGGCGGCCACCGGATATACGGCATGGGTGACGGTTTCCGCCGGCGACCGGCGCACGCCGATTTCCACCAGAGTAGGATCACGCAACACCCACGCAGCCAGACGTTCGATCTCCGGCGGCAACGTGGCTGAGAAAAGAAGGGTCTGTCGGTCGGTCGAGATTTTCTCAACGATCCGGCGCACGTCCGGGAGAAAACCCATGTCCAGCATCCGGTCTACCTCGTCGAGTACGAGAATGTTTACGGACTTCAACGTGGTCGCGCGTTGTTCCAGCAGATCGAGCAGGCGTCCAGGCGTGGCAGCAAGAATGTCCACGCCACGCTTGAGTTCCTCGCGTTGTTTCCCGTAACCGACGCCACCATGCACGAGCGCGACTTGCAAATCTGTGAATCGCCCATAATCGCGAAACGCCGTTTCAACTTGCGCGGCCAGTTCCCGCGTTGGCTCGAGCACGAGACACCGGAACGTGCCGTGCTTTGCGAGCAACGTCAGAATGGGAAGAGCAAACGCCGCCGTCTTACCGGTGCCAGTCTGCGCGGTCCCGATTAAATCTTTTCCGGCAAGGACAATTGGGAACGCGCGAAGCTGAATAGGCGTTGGCTCGACAAAGCCCATCGCCTGCGTCCCGCGCACTACTTCAGGCGAAAGTCCAAACTTATTAAACGACATGGTTAGACAATTTAACCAGAAAACCACGAATTAACACGAATCAACACAAATAAGAAAGACAAGCAGATCGGCCCACGAAATAAGCTAAAGAAACGAAAAAAGGGTTTGCGCCTTCCGGCTGTAGAATTTTTATCGCGGCTTTTCGGATGTTTAGTGGGCGGCTATTCGTCAGTGACATCGGATTGTTTTCATTCGTGCCCATTAGTGTTCATTCGTGGTTAACATAAAGAACATTGACACCCATCCCGCGTGCAGCTACGAGGAGCACCCCATATCGGCCACTTGCCATGCAAAAGAAATCAACCTCCTCATCCGGCTTCCTTAATTCGCGCGTCCTAGTTGGTCTCCTCCTTTGCGCAGCGACAGCTTGTTTCATTCTGATCCCGATTCGATCGGGACTGGCGTTCCTCCATCCCCAGGCGCCTTCGAATCCCGCGGCTGCGGGACTTACCTTCGAAGAACGTGTGTCTTATCAACGCGCAATCGAAGACGTGTACTGGCGTCACCGTATCTGGCCCCGCGATCGCGGGGAGCGCCCTGATCCCAAGCCATCGCTCGATGCGGTGATGTCTCAGGCACAACTGGAAAAGAAAGTGGCGGATTATCTGCACAATTCCCAAGCCTTGGAGGATTACTGGCAACGCCCTATCACTGCTGAGCAGCTGCAAGCTGAGATGGATCGAATGGCAAAGCACACCAAACAGCCCGAGGTCTTGCATGAACTCTTTGAAGCTCTCGGGAATGATCCTTTTGTCATCGCCGAATGCCTGGCGAGACCAGAGCTCGCGGAGCGATTGTTAGCGGACTCCCTCGCCAACCAAGTGAAACAGACCAGCCAAACCTATAACCAGATTGGAGCTGCTACCGTCAGTTACAGGCTCCCAACAATATCGGATCCGGCCGACGGATGTACTGATGATACTTGGGCAGCTACCAGCGTGATCAATGCACCCTTGGCGCGAATCGAGCACACGGCAATATGGACTGGCAGCGAAATGATCGTGTGGGGCGGCATTGATGACTCGCTCAACTATTTGAACACAGGCGGGAGATACAATCCCGCCACGGACAGTTGGATGACCACCAGTACCACTGACGCGCCTACTCCCCCGAATCGCTCACACGGCAGTGTGGACTGGCAGCGAGATGATAGTTTGGGGTGGGCACGACGGCACCCTCGCAAATACCGGTGCCAGGTACAATCCTGCTACGAACGGTTGGATACCGACGAGCACCATCAACGCACCTCTGGGTCGAGCTGCCCAGACCGCAGTATGGACGGGTAGCGAAATGATCATCTGGGGTGGCACTGGCTTTCAAAACACCGGCGGCAGATACAACCCTAACACGGATAGTTGGACGGCTACGACGACGACCAACGCACCTGAGGGGCGAATCAGTCACACCGCAGTGTGGGCAGGCAGCGAAATGATTGTGTGGGGCGGGGAACTCGTGGGCGGCATCTTGGCTAACACTGGTGGTAGATACAACCCGGACGCGGATAGCTGGCTGGCTACCAGTACCGCCAACGCAGCCTCGGCGCGAAAATCTCACACTGCGGTCTGGACCGGCAATGAAATGATCATTTGGGGTGGGTACGATGGCAGCTTCTCGAACAGCGGCGGCCGGTATGATCCCACCACTAACGGTTGGACTGCCACCAGTATGACAAACGCGCCTGTTGGTCGAGACTCTCACACAGCCGTGTGGAGTGGCGGCGAAATGATCATTTGGGCTGGGTACAATGACTCGATCGGCGTATTGAACACCGGGGGCAGATATGCGCTCAGCACAAACAGTTGGACAGCGACCGGCACGACCAATGCACCTATTGGTCGTGCTAACCACACCGCAGTATGGACTGGGAGTGAAATGATCGTCTGGGGTGGATCTAATGGGAGTTACTTGAACAGTGGCGGTAGATACTGCGCGCAATCTGGTCCAACGCCTACTCCGACTCCAACGGTAACACCTACACCTACTTCTACACCAAGAGTCACGCCAAGGCCGCGCCCAGCCCCACACCCTCGTCCAACGCCGCGATGATAGCACAGTGGGGCACAAGCTAGAAAAACCACGAATTGACACGAATCAACAGGAATAAAGCCTAACAATCACCTCTGGAAGAGACACATTACAAAAATTAGTATCCATTCGGTTCATTCGTGATTAAAAGAAACTAGGGAACGCATAGGCTGGAAAGCCGGCGCTCCCTTGGTCATGAAAGAATCCGATCACGAGGATCAGCATGCGCCGCTGAGTTATCACGACGCCTGGCGGATTGTGTGGCTGGTTTTTCTGCTGATCGTCGCCTGGTTGGTCGTGCGCGCGCTGGAACCGGTGATACTGCTGTTCGCGCTCGTTTTTCTTCTGGCCATGGTCCTGAACCCGATCGTGGCCTGGTTGCAGAAACATCACGTACCTCGCTTTGTCGGCGTGATCCTGATTGTGCTTGCGCTGCTAACCGTTACGACCACAATCATCGTCTTTGCCATTCCGCCCCTAGCCAGGCAAAGTCAGGAGCTGGTGCGCAACGCGCCAGGAGTCTGGCAAGGTGTTCGCGGTCGCATCGAATCACTTACAAAAAATTATCCATCTGTCCGGCAGGCATTGCCGCGCACCGATGAAATCGCAGGGAAAGTCGGCGCGGCAGCTGGAACAGTCGGGAACATCTTGTTAAGATCGACACTTGGTCTGGTCGGTGGCGTGGCCAGCTTTGTGTTCGCAGTTCTGTTGCTTGTCTTTGTGCTGGCTAGCCCGCGCCCGCTCGTAGCCGCGTATCTGGCGCTCGCGCCCGATCGTTACCGCGCTCAAGCGCATCGCACCCTCGCCCGGCTGATGCGACAAATGACCGCCTGGGCGCGTGGCGTCGCTATCAATGGTGTTATTACCGGATTCTCCATCGGCGTGTTGCTTTGGCTGATAGGCGTGCAACCCGCGCTGATCTTCGGCGTGTTCGCTTTTCTCGGAGAATTTCTTCCAAACATCGGCGCGTTTCTTGTCGCCATTCCCATTCTGCTCGTCGCGTTAAGCCTGGGTGCGACAAAATTCTGGCTCGCCCTCGGGGTAATCGTGCTTGTTTACCAGGTCGAGCTGAACGTTCTTGTGCCGGGCGTGCTCGGCAAAGAGATGCGATTGCACCCAGTGAACATTTTGTTCTTTACTCTGGCGACCGCCACCATGTTTGGGTTGCTGGGAGTTTTTCTTGCCGTTCCGGCAGCGGCGCTGGTCCAGATTGTCATCGACGAATTTTATTTGCAACCGCGCAAACCGGATTACGCCGCGCTCGACAAGGAAGCCGCAGCGCTGGTGGAAGGGAAGACTGGGTAGCGCACGCGCCCTCGCGTGCTGCCGATGACGTCTCGCCATCGCGGACTTTCTCTTATGCGCTCAACCCAGATCAGATTGGCTCTGTCGAAGAGCTTTGCTTTTACCTCGCCGATGCTCAAGAATATGGCGGCGCCGTTAGGTGCGACATAAATATAGTTCCTGAGCATGAGCATGAGCAAGAGTAAGAATCGGAAGCCTTGACCAGTTCGTCACTCCTTCGTCATTGGTCATTCGTGCTTCGTCATTCCACTGCATCCTCGCCTGTGAGAAACTGGTGATTTGTAGGCCGCAATCGTACACGCGCCGAAGTTTTCAAATTTTTCTCTTGGCTTGCGCGGGCCGCGCATGAGACAAGCTAGAAGTTTAGCTTGCCCGAAAGCTCGTCGCTCGGGTTCAGGCGCAAAAAATCGGAGGATAAAACAATGTTAAAGAAAACCCTGCTTGCTTTCACATTCTCCTTGCTCGTGCTCCTTGGAAACTACGCAGCCGCCTCCGCCACGGCTACGGCGGCCAAGGCCCAACTCAAACAAAACACTTCGGAAAGCCAGCCTGCTGGCCGTCCCGTCCTCCGCAGTAGCTCTGCTACGGAGGGTGGAAGTCTCGACCAAGGCGGGACCGGCACACTTCAAAAGATGATTGTGAAGAGCGGGAACGTCACAATGGATCTCGATCTCAACGGGTTGAATGGAAGCAGTTCACTGGTGGCAAGACCTGTCACACTGCAATTCGCCGTAGCGGCTGATTCATTCTTTCCCATTTTGATTTTTAACGATCAGTTGCGCGGTCCCGTGCCAGGATCGATGGCGCTTATTCCACAGAACACTTCTTCGGCCGGGTTCGACGCCCCCGGCTACAGTAATCTGCCTGCGGCTTTAGGCGCGTCTCTCAAGCAGCTCGTCGTCGAGAAACTTCCGACGGGCGAAGCGTTCGATCTCGCCGTGCGCGACAGCAACACGGGATTCACCTTTTTTAATGTTGAAGGACACCAGTACGATTACGATGCCAACGCGCAGGCATTAAGTATAACAGACGGACGGCTTCTCGTTTCAAAAGAGTTTGCCAACGCGCTTGGCAGACCATCGGATGCAGGTTCGGTCGTTGGAAAAATCTCCGTCGGCGCGGCGATGCAACCGATCGAGGTCACGCAGCTTGCTAATGGTCAACCGCAATCAGTGGTCATGCCACCCATGCAACGTGAAGCCGGTGCAGAAGCGCCAACACTCGTGGCGGGTCCTGATATAATCGTCGGCGATCTGCCCAACATGAACCAACAAGGAAGTGCCGGGACCCAAGTCGGCCTTGCAGTGGCAACGACTTCCTGCAACAACGGCGATCAACCGGTCGATTGGCTTCAATTGCCAAATACTGATCACCCAGTCATCCCGCAAAATTTCTATCGGATGAGCGGTGGAGCTAACAACAACGACCGCTTTGAACAGATCGGCCATTCCTGGATGAAACATGCCTTTTTCGCATTGGAAGACAGGGACTGCTTTAGCTGCAACACCAACGGTTGCGAAACAGGCAGCCATCTTTGCCCGGGATGCTCCGACCCGTACAGCGCGGACCTAAATGGAGGCCAAGAAGGGATCGGCTCACGCGCATGGGTGAACCCGTTCACAGGCTCCTTCCCATCGAACGCCAATGACCACAGCGGCCATAACCACGACGGCGTATCGCACCGCATCCGGGTGGAGGCCAATGATCTGAACACAACACTCAATACAGGCGCCACTTATTTCGCCGAAGCACAATACATCGCCCCAAGTGAATACACGTGGTGTCAGTCACATCCCGGACAATGCAACATGTATAACAATGCTTCCTATCGTAAGTACAGCGTGAGCGGCACTACCACTTTCACATTTTCCCCCCTGCTCGCCACAGTGCGAATGCAGCCTGCTATTATGGCTTGGACCGGTGCCACAGTAAATCAGGTGCAGCCCGACCCTGGAAACGACGGGATCTGGTTCATGTGCTACAAAGTAAGCGGCCCGTCGGCTGGAGTCTGGCACTATGAGTATGCGCTCTATAACCAGAACCTCGATCGCGGGATTCAATCCTTCACCGTGCCCATAGGAGCTGGAGTCAACATCAGTAACATCGGGTTTCACGCGCCGCCTCAAGAACCGGGATGGTCAAACGACGGCACGTTTAACAACCAAGGCTATAGCAGCGCGCCCTGGAGCAATGAATACCAGCCCGGCGACAGCTCCATCACTTGGAACTGCGAAACTTTTGCGCAGAATCAAAACGCCAATGCGATTCGCTTCGGCACGCTTTACAATTTCCGGTTTGATGCCGACCACCCGCCAAACCCTACAGATGCAACAGTAGGCTTTTTTAAGACCGGCTCGCCAATTGGGGTTTTAATCCAAGCCCCCGGCGACGTTCCGGCACCCTCGCCAACGCCAACACCGACTGCGACGGCAACACCTACACCGACTGCTACAGCCACAGCCACACCTACGCCAACTGCAACGCCACGGCCTACGCCAATCCCCAGGGCTCGTCCAACTCCGCATCCCAGACCCTGATTGCGGAAAGCTGATAGCTGAGTCGATAGTTGATGGCCGATAGCCGGCTGCGCAATTTTCCTTGTAACTGCGAAACCTACGGCTACGCCAACTTCAACCCCGCGGCCTACTCCAACGCTGAGAGGTACCCCAGACACCGAGGCCTCGCCCCACTCCACGTCCTCGCCCGACTCCATAGCGATGATCTAGCAGGGCACGAGTAAAGGGATAGTTGTAGCCGCCTCGCTGTGTTGAGGCGCTTCCGCGCCGCTTGGATCAAACGGATTTGGCAGTTATCGGAATTCGGCGTTGGATGTTTGCGAACAAAGAGCAAGAGTTTCGCCTTTTCAGCGTTTCAGTTTTTAAAGTATCATCCAAACGGTTTTGAAAATTAAATGAATACTCAACCCGCAAACTTCCCTAAAATTATCCTTCCACTTGTAATCGCGACCGCGCTTAGCGGCATCGGTCCCGGTTTAGCGAGCGCGACCATTATCAATATCCATCCCATCAAGGACAACACGCTCTACGAATTCGATCCCGCAGAGGGCGACCGCAGCAATGCGCTTGGCAACCACTTCTTTGCCGGCGAGACAGCCATGGGCGAACTCCGCCGGGGCGTGCTTGCCTTCGACATCGCTGGAAGCATCCCTCCAGGCTCAACGATTCTAGGGGTCACGTTGAGTCTGAACACGTCGAGAACGGCTTCAGATACTCCTCGAAATGTCGAGCTGCACAAGCTGCTCGCAGACTGGGGAGAAGGTACGTCCGTGGCACCTGGAGAAGAAGGCGACGGAGCGCCGGCCACGACCAACGATGCCACATGGCGACACCGTTTCTTCGACACGGTTTTTTGGACGACCGAAGGCGGAGACTTTTCAGCCACGGTGAGCGCAACCCAGTCGGTTGGCGCAATTGGAATGTACACGTGGAGTTCGTCACAGATGGTCGCCGACGTGCAGTCGTGGCTGAATGATCCGGCCAGTAACTTCGGCTGGCTGGTGCTGGGAGACGAATCGGAGATCGCGACTGCGAAACGGTTCGATACCCGAGAGAGCGCCAGCCAGCCTGTGCTGACCATCCAATATACGAGAGTTACACCGAGGCCACGCCCGACGCCGCATCTTCGTCCCACGCCTTCCGCTTTTTCTCATCCGTTACTCTTTTTGTTACGGTTGTTCGCACTGCTTCCGGCGGCATAATCTGCATTGCCGCTGGTTGATTAGAACCACGCAAGGGACGCGCAGTTGATTAATCGCAAAGGGCTCAAAGGCTCTTGAATCCTAATGAATACACGACCTGTACACATTCCTAGGCCTTGTCCCGCACTTATGTTCGCGGCCACACTTGGCGGCATCGCTCCCGGGTTCGCTATCGCGGAAACTATCAATATCAACCCCAGTAAGGACAACACGCTCTACGAGTACTTCCTGCGGATGGTGACCTCAGCAATGCCCTCGGCAACCACTTCTTCACGGGCGAGACCGCCGTGGGCGAACTCCGCCGCGGTGTACTCGCGTTCGACATAACCGGAAACGTTCCGGCAGGCTCGACAATCACGAGCGTCACGCTGACCCTGAACATGTCGAAAACACCTTCTAATACTGCTAGAACCGTCGAGCTACACAGGCTGCTCGCTGACTGGGAAGAAGGAACATCTCAGGCATCTGGAGAAGAAGGCACGGGAGCGCCCGCCACTCCCAACGATGCCACGTGGCGCCATCGCTTCTTCGATACCATTTTTGGACGACGGAAGGCGGGGACTTTTTCGGCACGGTGAGCGCGAGCCAGTCGGTCGGCGCGATTGGCTCTTACACCTGGAGTTCGGCGCAGATGGTTGCCGATGTGCAGTCGTGGCTGGATAATTCGACCATTAACTTCGGCTGGCTGGTGCGAGGCGACGAGTCTGGCAGTGCGACGGCGAAGCGGTTCGACACTCGAGAGAGCGCCATCCCCCGGCGCTGGCTATCCAATACACGACATCAATTCCAAGACCGACTCCGACGGCCTCGCCAACCGCAACGCCTACGCCAACGCCTACCCCCTCAATAACACCCACACCAACAGCCTCGCCGACACCTTTCTCGCATCCGTTGCTGTTTCCGCCCGTCGCAACGGAGGCAAACGTGTCGATCGGTATCGACCAACGGTGCGTGCAGATATTAGATGGGCGCTGCACTAACATGTGGACCTATGGCGGAACATATCCTGGAATAACAATTCGCAGACCAACCGGTCAGATGACTAACGTCACATTTACTAATAACCTTGATCCGCCGGCGCGCGCATTAACGGTGCATAACCACGGCAACCACTCGTCCTCGGTGAATGATGGCCAACCAGACAGTTTTCTCATCCCGACGGGAGGATCGCGCACCTATATTTACGATGGCCTTGAAGGAGGCGGCAACCAGCGAGGTAAGATGCAGTTTTACCACGACCACCGCATGGATGTTACGGCTCGCAATGTATGGATGGGTCTCACCGGTATGTACATCATCGATGATCCGGCCGATCCGCCAACGCTTCCTACCGGTGCCTTCGACCTCCCGCTAGCAATCGCCGACAGGCAATTCGACAAGAACAACCAAATCCCATACATGTTTGACCCGAATGGCGTGACTGGCGCCAAGATCCTTATTAACGGTGTTTACCAGCCATATCTCGAGGTGGGCGACCGCAAATATCGCCTTCGAATCTTAAACGCGTCTAACCATCGTACCTACAACCTTGCGCTGAGCACAGGCGACATCTTTACACAAATTGGGACGGAGAGCGGCCTATTACCCACGCCGGTGGACCGAACCGGGATGCGAATAGGGCCGGCCGAACGTTTGGATGTCGTTGTCGATTTCGCTGGGAAACTAGGGCAGAACCTTTATCTCACGGACACGCTCACGAGTCTGCAACTGCTTCAGTTCCGAGTCACTCAGCATCTCGTCGACGACAGCACGATTCCGCCTACGTTGCGCGCGTTGCCGGATATCGGTGAGCCCACCGTGACGCGCAACTGGAGCTTTGATCATACGGCAGGCCACTGGACAATCAATGGCCTAAGGTTCGATCTCAATCGACTTGACGCGCGGCCTGCCCTTGGCACTACGGAGAAGTGGGTTTTCACAAACCCAACCGGCCAACCCCGTACCGTGCACATCCATGATGTTTCTCAGCAATGCCTGAGCCGCAACGGAGGACCATGTTACCCATACGATACCATGAAGGAAACCTGGTACCTCGCCGCCGGTGAAACTTTGGAGGTCAAGCTGAAGTTCACCGATCACCTCGGCATGTACATGCTTCATTGCCATATGATGGAGCACGAGGACGACGGAATGATGACGCAGTTTGAGGTGGTTCGTCCGAGTCCCACACCGCGGCCGCGACCAACTCCCGGGCGGCGCCCGACGCCATAGCGTTAGGAGATCGTGATCAACGCTAACTGATGAACGGTGTGTTATTCGCCCAACGTCCGATCGAAAGCCAATGGAGCCGCAGTGACGTTGCCAACGCGTTGAGGACAACGCGTTCCACCTTTGACCAGCGCTCGCTTCAGCGGGTCACTCCCGGGTCCAGCTGATTAACGCGCTGGAAATGTTTTTCGGCCAGCTCGGTCATACCAAGGTCCTGGAGCCGGCGTCCAATCATCCAATGGAAAAGCGGATCATTAGGCGTGAACTGGTCGGCTTGCCTTTCATGGTCATTGGCTTCTTCGATTTTGCCTAACGACTGCTTCGCTCCGGCAAGCTCGTTATTCACCATGGCCAGGCGCGGATTGCGCTGCGCGGCATCGGTCCACACCGAAATTGCTTCGTCCCTGCGGCCAAGTTGCCATAGCGATTCGCCTTTTTCCTGGCGCGCCAGAATCATATCCTCTCGTTCGGCCAAAGCCTGATCCAGACTCGCCTGGGCCTGGTCGTAACGCCCCAGCCGATTCAAGATCGCGCCGCGGTAATAGAGACTCAAAGCCTTCCCCTCTCCTTTCTGATAAGTGGCGGCTTGGCCGAGCAATTGGATGGATCGTTCTGTGTTGCCCAGGAGATATTCAAACCATGCCAGCTTCGGCAGCGTTTCACTATTCACAAACAGTCCAAGCTTCGAAGCAGATTGAAGATGTCCCTCTCCCTGGACGATGTTATCGCGGTCAGTGGGATTGAGCCAGCGACCGGGGTCCACCTGCGCCAGCGCCAGCTCGTCGGGCAGCCGGACTTTCTTAAATGCGCGGTTACCCAGTACCTCATGATAGCGCACCCAGCCACTGTGAATATTCAAGCCAATCCAGACACAAGCGAAGGCTGCAAATGCCCATCCCGTTTTTTGGATTTTACCCCCAGACTTCAAATTGAAACGGTAAAAGGACAATTCTTTTGCACGAAACAATCTCCACATTTTTAGCGTGAGAAACGTCGTAACCGTGGCGCAACCGAGCGCCATCAGGAACGGGACCAGTGCGTAAACGGCACGGACAGCGAGGAAACTTCCGAAAAATACGAGTACACCAACGATTTCTTCCGGCCATGTCAACGAATAGTTCCTCTTAATTGCGTCTGATTTGGGAACCAGGATCGACGGTTTGCCGAAACCAAAATACAAGGCGTCGTTCGGACAAACGCTGACGCAATCCATACATTTCATACAACCCGGATCGACCACCATTCCGTACTGCTTCACTTCCGCGTGCACCAGAACGTTTGACGTGCACGTCGCAGTGCAGTGGCCGCATTGATTGCAGGCAGGCGTAACGCGAATTTTGCCGGGCGACAATTTGTCGGCTAGTCCAAAAAATCCGCCGTAGGGACAGGCATAAGTACAAAAACCTTTTTGCCCCAAAAAATAGACCGTCATAAAACCGCAGACGAAAAGAAACGGGATGGCAACTGCGACGGATGGAAACGTCTGCCAAAAATTTGTGGTCACCAGATGATTCGTGAATTTGGGAATAAGCGGTTCGTGCGGTTCCGAGAACATTCGATACACGACGGGCCAAACAAACATGTACAGCGCGCCAATAATCGGCACGTAAACTAACAACCGCGATCGAAACGGTTTCGGATGAAGCCCCATCTTCTTTAAGAGCCATCCACAGAAATCCTGGAGCGCGAGGATGTGACAACCCCAGCCGCAGATGTATCGCCCGAAGATCAAGGTCGCCAGGATCGCCAGTGAAAAAAAGATGAATCCCGCGTTAATGAACCCATTTTGCAGCGTGTACATGGTCTCCGAAGGCTCGATCGGTGAAACCGTCTTGCCCATGACGCGCCACTCAATGATGTGCGCAATCATCAATAAATTGAGAAGGATCAGCGCCGTCGCCCGCCACCGGCTGGTCTTTGATTTACGCATCCCGGCTCTGCTGTAGCCGGGGCCGTTGACCCCGGCAGTGACACGCCGGGGAATCAATCCCGGTTTCTTCAGTTCTGGGCTGACGCAACCGCTTTTCACGAAGTTGGCGAATTTACGCTAAAACAAGGGACACGCCAGCGAGCAAGCGTGGTTGGGATCGAAAAGGCCGAACACTCAACGCCCAATTAGTAAAGCTTGCGTGAGAGCGTGCTCTGAATTGGATATTGGGCGTTCGGCGTTGGACGTTGGACGTTTCCAAACCGGCCAGTTGCAGGAACAACTGGTATTCGGCATTCCTCGACATTGGTCATTTTCCAAAAGGATCGTCACCAAGTTTTTTCAGGATTTCCTTTACTTCACCGAGGTGCCCATGAGAAATATTGCAGCTCTCTCCAGCACGTAGTCTACCAAGCTGATCACTCGCAGAATTCAAAACAATGTCTAAGAAAGCCCTCACTGCCTTGATCCTCCCGTTCGTTGTTCTCCTCAGCCCATCCGACGCGAGCTCTGCCACTCCCATTGCGCAACGCTCAACGTCCAACGTCCAACTCCGATAAATCGCGAGCAGGCGCTCAATTCGGGTCGCCTATGACGGTTGCTATTCAGGCGCCTGCGGGTGGTGGCACACCAACACCCACGCCTATCGCAACCCCAAGCGCTACTCCTCGGCCCACTCCTACACCGACGACTAGTCCCGTACCCAGGCCTCGCCCGACCGCGTAATAGGCTTGCACGTGGCGTCGGTATCCCTGCCCATGACTTTTGAGTATCGGCTGGAAGCCGATGCCACGACGCCCGATTTGCGACACGGATGTCTATCGAAGGCCCGAGTCGCATCGCCACTGGACCTTTGTCATTTTGCCAGCCACGACATCGACTTCGAAAGGTCCGTAGCGCCCGATATTGCTTGTCCTTCCCTTGAGCGAAACTTTGTAATGTCCGGGCAACAACGACGTCCGAAAGCGCCCCTCGGCATCAGTGGTAAAGGATGTGACCTCGCCCTTTTGGCTTTCCACCACGAAAGCCGTGTTCGCGAGTGGCCCTGAACTAGGAGCATCAGCCCGCACGGGGCCGGCCTGAATGGGGCTGATCGTAATGACGCCTTCGATCCCCGTCTCCGAACCGGATTGCGTTTGGCCTGGTAAAAAACCCGCGCACATGATTAGAACCGCCAGCGCAATCGAGAGTCTTCGCAATTGCATTGGCAAATTTACTCTCACAGCTTCATGTCGGTCAATAAGGAGGAAACTCGAATGTCGCAGCACGAAGGAATTCATAATGACGTGATAACGAGCGCCATTTGGGCTTGGTTCGTCATTCGGATTTCGGCATTCATGGGGCACGATTATTGATCTCGCTTGCGGCCTTCGCGATTACGCGTCAATGAACCGGGTTGACTCGCGCACTTGACGACTGATTCGTTACGCCGAAACTTTTCGCTCTCTCCTCGTAACTTATGAAGCGATATTTGCCTTTCGTTATTGTTGCGCTGGTCGCATTGGCCACCATCGGAAGCGGTGCAATGCTTTACCGAGCAAGGCGACCGCACGTTTTATCCATTCCTGAGAACAAAACAGTCTCCGCAAAAGGCGATGCAGGGGCACCGCACATTCGTGGGAACCCGGACGCACCCGTAACACTTGAAGAGTACGGCGATTTCCAATGCCCGCCGTGCGGTATGTTCGCGACGTTTCTTGGCCAGCTCGAGAACGAGTACGATTCGCGTTTGCGCGTAGTCTTTCGGAATTTTCCGCTCACGATGCACGAGCACGCTCGCGAGGCGGCGCTGGCCGCTGAGGCGGCCGGGCTGCAGGGCCGTTTTTGGGAGATGCACGACGTGCTCTATCGGGAACAAGAAACCTGGAGCAAGGCCCCTAATGTGCGCGAATTGTTCGAATCTTACGCTGGAACGATCGGACTCGACGTTGATAAGTTCAAAAAAGACATGGACGGCGAACAGGTCAAGGCACGAGTCGAAGCCGATCGCCAGCGCGGCCAGTCACTTGGGATACAGATTACCCCCACAGTGTTTATCAATAATCGGCCCCTCGATCCGAAAGACAAAAACCCGGAGGGCATTCGCGCCGAGATCAATGCTGCGCTGGGGAAAAAATCGCAGACATGACCGTATCGCGATTTCGCACGATCATTTACATCGTCGCCGCGATTGTCTCGCTGGCTGGGCTCGCGGACGCAACTTACTTGTCGGTGCAGGCGTTAACGGGCGAGACGCTCGGCTGTGGCGGA
>Ga0209472_1000963_pt1 | contig 16847 bp, 18 predicted proteins | sample GraSoiAngelo_130_FD_185887 | JGI IMG/M metagenome (GOLD analysis project Ga0209472, IMG submission 185887) | Grasslands soil microbial communities from the Angelo Coastal Reserve, California, USA - 14_0929_02_20cm (SPAdes) (version 2) | ecosystem: Environmental > Terrestrial > Soil > Grasslands ...
GTGGCCAGTGTCGGTGTTCGAGGCCACATATCCGGCATTCGTCGCTGTCGTGATCGAGCTGAATCCGCCCTGAAGCCCGCCGCCGCCTACGTTGCGTACCTTGCCGTTCCAGGCAGTCGGCAACCCGCCGTTATCTTGGCTATTGAGCGGAAACCCGACGAGGATGCCGATGCGTTGCGCCTGCCCGACCGCGTAGCCGTCTGCCGCGCCGCCCCGCGCCGAATAGATGAACTGCGCTTCACATCGCGTGCCGTTGATCCGCGTGAGCGGCGCCGGGACTTGCGGCTGCGGCAAAGGCGGAACGTACTGTGAAATGTTCGGCTGCGTCGCCAGGTAGCTGCCGAGCGCTGTGCAGCTCATTTGCGCCAACGCGGAAATCGGCACGGCGAGCAGCGCGGCGAGCGAAAGAAATCGTTTCGTCATGGCGCCTCCCCGAGAAATTTCAAGGAAATAAAAGGTATGCCGGTCGTACTTCATGCGGTATGAAGCAGATTACCGCTCTGCAGCAAATGCCTTTGTAACAGTTTGACGGGCGGCGAAACATTCCCGCGCCGGCGGCGGCCTTGATACGATTTAGCACACCGTCAACCACGACTTCAATTCGACTAAGTCATGAGTTGATTTGCGTTCGCCATGAATATCACCTCGCGGCAGCTCAAGGCCTTCCTTCTCACGGCGCAGCACCAGAGCTTCTCGCGCGCCGCCGAGCAGTTGTTCATCACCCAATCGGGAATGAGCGTTCTGGTGCGCGAGCTCGAGGCGCAGCTCGGCTTCCGGCTGTTCGACCGCACCACGCGGCGCGTGACGCTCACCGAGTTCGGCGTGAAATTCCTGCCGATCGCCGATCGCAGCCTGCTCGAGCTCGAGGCGGCGGCGGCGAACATCGGCCGCTCGGCGACGGAGGCGGACCGGCACCTGTCCGTCGGCGCCACCCCGCTCATTGCCGCCGAGCTGCTGCCGCCGGCGATCGCGGAATATGCAAAAAGAAAGCCGGAGCTCCAGATCCGGGTCTACGACACGGACCGGCCGCGCCTGATCGAAATGGTGCAGTCCGGCGAGATCGACGTCGGGCTGACCGCGTTCCAGCACGCCGCGCCGGGCGTGACCAAGATCCCGCTGGTGCGCTTTTCGCTCATCCTCATCCAGGCGGAAAGCGCGCCGCGCGATCTGGGGCCTCGAGTCCGCTGGGTGGACATCGCCGCGCGCAAGTTAGTCGGCAGCCCTCCCGACGCCCCGGTCCAGGAGCTCGTCGACGAGCATCTGCGCCGCGTCGGCCGGCACCAGCCGCCTGAGATCGTGTGCAATTACCTGGAGACTCAGATCGCGATGGTCGAGAGCGGCGCCGGCCTCGCCGTCATGCCGACGCTGGCGCTGCCGGCGTGCCTCAAGCGCAGGGTCACGCTGCACGCGCTGGTGGATCCGGTCGCCTCCGGCACCCTCTACTGGATCGTGAATCGCGCGCGCAAGCTTCCCGCCGCCGCGGACGGCTTCAACGCCTTCCTCAGGGAATACGTCTCCAGCGTGGTCGAGCGCTGGCCGCCTGCCGCCGCCAAGGCGGCCTGACCGTGGATCGTCTTACTGGATGATGGCGGTGCGGAACGCCGCCGGGGCCTCGTGCGCGATGGCACGGCCGCTGGCCCCCTGCAGCACCAGCGACGAGAGCTTGAGCTCGGCGGCGCCCGAGCGGATCGGCCGGAAGGTGACGATCAGGAATTCGGCGTCCGCCGCCGCGCCGCCGGCACCGGAGGCGCCCACGAAAATGGAGCCGCCCGGATTGACGCGGTAGGTGAAGTTGCCGTCGCTGAAGAACCCGCCGGGCCGCACTGCGACCGCCTCGAGCAGCTTCGCGTCGAAGCTCAGTTGCAGCGGCGAAGCGCGCACCGGCTGGTCGGAAGTCAGCTTGAGCGCCACGTTGAAGTTGCTCCCCGCCTGCACGCGCTCCGGTCCTTCCCAGCGCAGCTGCGCCGGACGCGATCCGCCGGCCGCCGACGACGGCTCGGGCGCTCTTCCGGGAGCGGGCGCGGCGCCAGCGCCCGCGACCGCGGGCGTATCGAGCTTCAGCGCCGCGCTCACCGGGAGCTGCTCGCGTACGCCGAGGGGCAGGTAGACGAGCGTGACCCCGTCAGCCTTGATCGACTCGACGCGGTAGTTGTCGTCGAGCATCTCGCCTTCGCGCACCGTCAGCACGCGATCGTCGCGCGCGAGCACCACGCGCGCCGTGCCGTCGTGCACCACTTGCCCGGCGATGCGGTAAGGCATCGGCGGCGGCACCGGCGCGGCCGGCGCCGCTGCCGGGCCAGCCTTCACGACGGGCCGCGGCGGCGCCCATGAGCGAAAGCCGAACAGCTCGCCGCGCGGCTTGCCGATCGCATCGCGCGAAGGCAGCGCGGCGAAGCGCCCGTCCGAAGAAGCGCTGCGTGCCTCGGTTCTCGCCGGCTGCGCGGAGTCAGGCTGCGGGCGCCCGGGCAGCAGCAGGCCCGCCACGGCGACCACGCCGCCCGCCACGACCAGCAAACCGAGAATTCGTTTCTTGCGCAAGGCGACACCCCTGCAGGCGCTACCATGTATGGACGCCCAGTAAAGCTCAATCGACCGCTGTCCGCAAGAGGGCTCGAGGCGGCGGTGAGGTAAATTGCACAGACAACGGGATTGACATGAATCGGATCCTCGTGATCGGCGCGGCCGGCATGATCGGCCGCAAGCTCCTTCAGAAGCTGGCGCAAGGCGGTTCTCTGAGCGGAAGTCGGATCGCGCACGCGACCTTGCACGACGTCGTCGCGCCGCAGCCCCCGCCAGGCGCGCCGTTCCAGGTGCGCTCGGTGGCCTCGGATCTGTCGCTGGAGGGCGAGGCGGACAAGCTCGTGGCCGAGCGCCCGGGCGTCATTTTCCATCTCGCCGCCGTCGTCTCGGGCGAGGCCGAGGCGGATTTCGAGAAGGGCTACCGCGTCAATCTGGACGGCACGCGCCAGCTCTTCGAGGCGATCCGCAGAGTCGGCGCCGGCTACAAGCCGCGCGTCGTCTTCACCTCTTCGATCGCCGTGTTCGGCGCGCCGTTTCCCGGGGCGATCGACGACGAGTTCCTCAGCGCGCCGCTGACAAGCTACGGCACGCAAAAGGCGATGGCAGAGCTGCTGCTCTCCGACTATACGCGCCGCGGCTTCTTCGACGGCATCGGCATCCGCCTGCCGACGGTCTGCGTGCGGCCGGGAAAGCCCAACCGGGCCGCTTCGGGCTTTTTTTCGGGGATCATTCGCGAGCCCCTCAACGGGCAGGAAGCCGTGCTGCCGGTTTCCGAGGACGTGCGTCATTGGCATGCGTCGCCGCGCGCGGCGGTCGGCTTTCTGCTCCATGCGGCCGCCTTGGCGGGAGAGCGCATCGGGCCGCGGCGCAATCTGACGATGCCCGGGCTTTCGGTGACGATAGCCGAGCAGATCGCCGCGCTGCGGCGGGTTGCCGGCGACGCGCCCGCTCGTCTCATTCGGCGCGAACCCGACCCTGCGATCATGCGCATCGTCAAGGGCTGGCCGCAGAATTTCGACGCGCAGCGCGCGCACGAGCTTGGCTTTCGGGCCGACGCGAGCTTCGAGGAGATCATCAAAATATATATCGAAGAAGAGCTATGAAAAAGACCAAACCGCTGGTCGATGCCGCGGAACTACCGCCGCAGCCCGATCCGGACGAACTCCTCGACGCCGCCATCGCTTACACCTTTCCCGCGAGCGATCCGATCGCGGTCGACTCGGCGTTCCGGCATGCGCTGTGCCGGCAGCAGCAGAAGAAGACGAACAGGTAGTTTCAGCTCCACAGTTGACGGCTGGCAAGCCGCGCGCCGTGCACCAGCGCTTCGAGCTTCGCCCACATGATCGACGGATGGACGCGGCGGTGAAACGGCCCCTGCGCGAAGCCGCAGTCGGTGCCGGCGATCAGGTTTTCGCGGCCGAGCACGCCGGCGAAGCGCACGATGCGCTCGGCCACCAGCTCGGGATGCTCGACGATGTTGGTGGCGTGGCTGATGACTCCCGGCACGAGGACTTTTCCGCGCGGCAGCTTGACCTCTTCCCACACGCGCCACTCGTGCTCGTGGCGCGGGTTCGCCGCCTCGATGAGATAGGCGCCGGCGCGCACGCCGAGGATCAGGTCGACGATGTCCCTAAGCGCGACGTCGCTGGTATGCGGTCCTGGCCAGCTTCCCCAGCAGACGTGGTAGCGCACGCGATCCTCGGGGATGCCCTCCAGGGCATGGTTGAGCGCCTCGACGTGCAGCGCGACCCAGCGGCGATAGTCGTCGAATTTCGCCGGCGGCACCATCCGGTCGTAGGTCACGGCGAGGCGCGCGTCGTCGAGCTGCAGCAGCAGGCCCGCGTCGATGATCGCACGGTACTCGACCCGCATGGCGTCGGCGATGGCATAGAGGCAGTCCGCGTCGCTCGCGTAGTATTCGTTTCTCCGGTCCGGGATCACGCTCGCCGGCGCCGCGACCGGAAGAAATCCCTCCACCGCGCCGGCCGCCTTGAGCGCGGCCTTGAAGTTCGCGATGTCGCGCTGGATCTCGGCCTGGCCGCTGTACGTGATCGGCGCCACGCACACCGCCTCGTCGGCCGTCGCGCCGGCCGTGGCGGGAGGACCGCTCGCCGCGTCGAGCTCGGCGTAAAACTCGGGGAAGCGGGCGCGGTCGGCGCCGCGCGCAAAAGGATGGGCGCCGGGCTTCACCGGCCGGCGCTCGAAGCCGCTCAGGCGCTCGAGCGCGTATTGCGACCAGCTGATCGACTTGCCGAATTCGCCGTCGCTCGGCGTGTCGATGCCGATCCTGGCCTGCCGCCCCACAATCTCGGAAACTGAATTCCTCAGGCAATCCCGGTAGGCCTGCTCGTCGTAGGGCTGCCGGCGCTGCTTCGCGCCGATGAACTGCAGCAGCGGCGCGGGCCGGATGAGGCTGCCGACGTGGGTGGTGAGAATGCGCTCGGTGCTGCGCCTCAGATCGCGTCCTCTTCGCCCTCTTCTTCGCCTTCTTCTTCGGCGATCCCCGAGGAGATCTGGCGCGCGGCCCTCGCCGAGCCTTCAGGCATCTTCGGCCTGTCCTCCGGCGGGAAGCCCGGCAATTGGGACAGCGCGGCGCTCCAGCTGGAACGCCGGGCGCGCGGGAGCTCTTCGTCTTCGATCACGTCGGGTGCCATGGTTCTGTTTCCCCCGGGACGTGATCCTATCGGCGCATGCCGGGGACGGCAACCTCCGCTCTTAGAATCGGCGCCGCAGGCCGAAGGAGATGCGCGCCCCGCCGATGCTGGGGCTGGAGCGCTTGAGGGTGATTTCTCCGCCGCGGTCGCTGTCGCGGTCGAGCTGGTTCTGATAGTGGATCACGCCGAGCCGGCCGAACAGCGTCCAAGCCTGAGGCCGCTGCTCCAACGAGCGGTCGAACGGATCAATGCGGCGCTTCCCACCGAACATATCGGCGCCGTCCAGCGCCAAGGGAGGCGCTGCGCAGGCAGCGAGCAGCGCCATGATCCCGAGCATGGCGACACGCACTGCAATCTCGGCTGCCCGCATGCGCGCTCTCCGCGAATGCATGCATGCTGCCGGATGCAGGTTAAACGCCCGTGACGGCCTATGCTAGTCCGTTCGCGGAGGCCTAGTCCTTGTGGACTATCCGCTAGCGTTCCTCCGTTTGGGGAGCAGCGCGAATGCGCTGGTTGCGAGAAGCAGGCAGCCGGCGAGCAGCGCTCCGGAGAGACCGCCGCGCGCTTCGATCAGCAGGCTCGCGAAGACCGGGCCCAGGATCTGCCCGGTCGCGAACGCGGCGGTCATGGCGGCCATGAGCCGCGCCGCCTGCGCGCCGGCCACCTGCAGCGCTTCCTGCATGCCGGTCATGGTGACCACCATGAAGCTGCCGCCGACGCAGAGCGCGGCGATCAGGATGCCGGCAAGGCCGTGCACCGCCAGCGGCGCGCCGACTCCCAGCGCCATCACGAGCTGGCTCATCGCCCATAAACGCCGGTCAGTGAAATGCCGGGAAAGGACTGCAACGGCGAGCGTCGAGGCGGCCGCAGCGGCGCCGAAGGCCGGCCAGGCCCAGCCGAACAGCGCCGGATCGGCGATTTCACCGCGCGCCATCGCCGGGAGGAAGGTCGCGGGAATGATGTAGCCGAAGCCGAAGGCGCCGTAACACAGTACCAGCGGCCACCATTGCGCGCTCCACTGTCGCGTTTCCCGGCCGCGCCCCGCGCTGCCGGAGGGCGAAAACACGTTCCATATGAGAAGCGTCGACAGCAAAGAAACCGCGCCGAGGACGATCCAGGCCTCGCTCGAGGCAGCGCGCCACGCCATCAATGCTCCGCAGAGCGCGCCTGCAACCACGATGCCGACGCCGACGCCCGCGTACATGGCCCCAGCCAGCGAGCGCCCTTCAAGGCGCGGCAAGCACCACGCCGACACATGAACCAGCACCCAGGCGCTCGCCATTCCGGCGGCGAGGCGCAGCGCCGCCCACACGGCGGTCTGATGGGTGATGCCCATGGCAAGCGTGGTGCCGGCAATGACCAGCAGGCCGAGGCGGATCACCCTCCCCGAGCGACGGAAAAAGCCTGCCGACAGCGCACCGAAGAGATAACCCAGGTAGTTCGCCGAGGCGAGCCAGCCGCCGGCGATGAGCGACAGGCCGCTGTCGGCCTGCATCATCGGCAGCAGCGGCGTGAATGCGAAGCGGCCGATCCCCATGGCGACGGCGAGGGCCGCAAGGCCGGCGAGCGCGACACGCATGCGCGCAGTCTAGGTTGACACGGAGTTCACTAAAAATGAATAATCATGAAAGAGTCGTTCTCTCCGAGAGATCATCATGGACCTCGCCGCGCTGCACATCTTCAAGACCGTCGCGGAGACCGGCGGCATCACCAAGGCTGCCGCGCGGCTGCACCGCGTGCAGTCGAACGTCACCACGCGCGTCAAGCAGCTCGAGGAGAGCCTCGGCACGCCGCTGTTTCACCGCCACAAGCGGCGCCTGACGCTCTCCGCCGAGGGCAAGCTGCTCCTCGCCTATGCCGAGCGCCTGCTGCGGCTTTCTTCCGAGGCCCAGGCGGCGCTGCGCAGCGGCGCGCCGCGCGGCACGCTGCGCATCGGCTCGCTCGAGAGCACCGCGGCGACCCGCCTGCCGCCGGTGCTGTCGGGCTATCACGCAGCCTACCCCGAGGTACGGCTCGAGCTGGTCACCGGCACCACCGGCGCGCTGGTCGCGCAGGTCCTCGGCGGCGACATCGAGGCTGCCTTCGTCGCCGAGCCGTTTACCGCCGAGGGACTCGAATCGCTTCACGCGTTCACGGAGGAGCTGGTGCTGGTCTCCTCCAAAGGCTTCCCGCGCATCCGCTCGGCGAAGGAGATCGGCCACACTCCGATCCTCGCCTTCACTACGGGGTGCTCGTACCGGCGCCGCCTCGAGGCCTGGCTCGGCGGCTCGGGCATTGCGCCCGAGCGGGTGATGGAGTACGGCTCGTATCACGCCATCATTGCCTGCGCGGCGGCGGGTTCAGGGGTCGCCGTGGTGCCGCGCTCGGTGATCCGGGCGGTGCGCCGCGACAAGGAACTGCGGATCCAGGCGTTGCCGCAGGAAGTGGCGCGCGCGAGAACGCTGCTCGTGTGGCGCAAGGGTCACAAGTCGACCGCCCTGGACGCGATGCAGGCTGCAATCAGGCGATCCGCCGCGTGAAGATCTGTGTCGTCTCGGACAGCCACGATCGCGCCGACGCGCTCGGCAAGGCGGTGAGCAACGCGAAAGAGCAAGGCGCGCAGGCGGTGATCCACTGCGGCGATCTCATCGGCGCTCACACGCTGCGCCCCGCGATGGCGCTCGGCCTGCCGATCCATCTTATCCACGGCAACAATCTCGGTGACTCCGTCGCGCTGCACAAGCTGGCGGGGAATCAGCTCAAGTACTACGGCCCCGATGCGCGCCTGGAGCTCGGAGGAAGAAAAATCTTCGTGGTCCACTACCCCGAGTACGGCCGCGCCATGGCATGCACGGGGGACTGGGACCTGGTGTGCTGCGGCCACTCCCACCAGGCGGGCGTCGAGCGCGTCGCGACCGTGAAGGGCGGCAGCGCCTGGCTCGTCAATCCAGGAACCATCGCCGGCCTCTCCGCGCCGGCGACCTGGGTGCTGGGCGATCTCGACGCGATGCGCTACGAGGTATTCAAGCTCTCTATGGCCGCATAGAGCACGTCGCTCACCGGCGCGCGCGCCGCCGTCTAGAATCGAAGCCGCCTGGAGGAGGCGGCTGATGTTCACCAACAACCCATTTGCTGCGTTGGGCGATTCTTGGTCCCCGCTCGTCATGCAGGTCTACGTCGTCCTCATGATCGTCCTGGTTGCGGCGGGGACGCTGTTCGACATCGTCCACAAAGGGAGCGCCAGGTATTTTCTTAATAACTGGCGAAAAACGAAGAGCAAGCACGTCGACGGCGGCGAGCTCGTGTCGATCGCCGTCAAGACCGCGGTTGTCGACGTTCTCGCGTCCGGGGAATTCTGCAACGCGCGCCGACGGATCGCCCACCTGCTTACGATGTACGGCTTCCTGCTCTACGTCATCTCAACCGCGGTGATGGTGTTCAGCTACCCGACGGCCTCCATCTGGCCGCAGCTCTGGTGGCTCGGCGGCCTGATGATTCTCCTCGGCGGCTACTGGTTCTGGTTCTTCATCCGGGTTGATGTTGCTGCCGAGGGCAATTCGCCGTTCCGCATCATGCCCGCGGATCTGTTCATCCTCTCGCTTCTCGCCAGCGTGACGCTGGGCCTGATCTGGGCCTACCTGCAAGCGAGGGCCAGTGCCGGGGCGAACGTGTTCTTCGGCTTGTACGTCTTCGCCACGACGGTGCTGTTCGCATCGGTACCGTGGTCCAAGTTCGCTCACATGTTTTTCAAGCCCGCGGCGGCGTTCGAAAAAAGGCTTTCCTACGCGAACGGCACGAGGAGCAACCTGCCCGGCCCCGCCGACAAGCCCGAGCAGTTCGGCAGTGCTCGCGAGCAGCCCCGGAACTACTGACCAGGGAGACATCCATGCCGACCTTCGTCTACATGACCCGGTGCGACGGTTGCGGACACTGCGTCGACATCTGCCCGTCCGACATCATGCACATCGACAAGACCTATCGGCGCGCCTACAACATCGAGCCGAACATGTGCTGGGAGTGCTACTCCTGCGTCAAGGCCTGTCCGCAGAACGCCATCGATGTGCGCGGCTATGCCGACTTCGCCCCGCTGGGGCACAGTGTCCGGGTGCTGCGGGAAGAGGCAAAGGCGACCGTTTCGTGGCGGCTCAAGTTCCGCGACGGCCGCGAGAAGAACTTCGAGTCCCCGATCCGGACCACGCCGTGGGGATCGATCAAGGGCCCGGCCGAGTACGCAGCACCTCGCCCCGAGGATTTCGCCAGGCAGGAACTCGCGCACGAGCCGGAAGCGCTCAAGACTGACAAGGCCTTGCCCGCGTTGCGTCCGGAGCAGCTCAAGCGGGGAGTCGCCTGATGGGGCTTTTCGGAGGAAGGAGAACCGTATTTGTCGACGCGGACATCCTCGTCATCGGCGGCGGGATGGCCGGTTGCGGGGCGACCTACGAATCCCGCTACTGGGGGCGCGACCTGAAGATCGTCTGCGTCGAAAAAGCGAACATCGAGCGCAGCGGCGCCGTCGCCCAGGGTCTCTACGCCATCAACTGCTACATGGGCATGCAATGGGGCGAGAACCAGCCCGAGGACCATGTCCGCTATGCGCGCAACGACCTCATGGGCCTGGTGCGCGAGGACCTGGGCTACGACATCGCCCGGCACGTGGACTCGACGGTGCACAAGTTCGAGGAATGGGGCCTGCCGATCATGCGGGACCCGAAGACCGGACGCTACCAGCGCGAAGGCAAGTGGCAGATCATGATCCACGGCGAAAGCTACAAGCCGATCGTCGCCGAGGCCGCCCGCAAGGCAGCGACCGAGGTCTGCAACCGGATCATGGTCACCCACCTGTTGATGGACGCGAAGAAGGCCAACCGGGTCGCCGGCGCCGTCGGGTTCAACGTCCGCACGGGTGACTTCCATGTGTTTCGCGCGAAGGCCGTCATCGTCTGCGCCGGTGGCGCTTCGCATATCTTCAAACCACGCTCCGTGGGCGAGGGAATGGGACGCACCTGGTATGCGCCCTGGAGCAGCGCGTCCGCCTACGCCTTGCCGATCCAGGTCGGCGCCAAGATGACGCAGATGGAGAACCGCATCGTCCTGACCCGTTTCAAGGACGGCTACGGCCCCGTGGGCGCGTACTTCCTCCATCTGAAGACGTACACGGAGAACGGCTATGGCGAGGAGTACGAGAAGAGGTGGTACGAGGACACCAAGGCTTTGGTGGGCGACTATATCGACCGTCACCCGGTGCCGACCTGCCTGCGCAACCACGCCATCCTGAGGGAAGTCGCGGCCGGCCGCGGTCCTATCCGCATGGTGACCAGGGAAGCTTTCCAGGACCCACACAAGGAGACCGTCGGCTGGGAGAACTTCCTGGGCATGACGATCGGGCAAGCGGTCGTCTGGGCCTCGCAGAACATCGACCCCAAGCACATCAACCCCGAGCTGACCACGTCCGAGCCTTACGTCATGGGCTCTCACGCCACCTGCTCCGGTGCGTGGGCGAGCGGACCGGAAGACTATGCTCCGGAAGAGTATCAGTGGGGATACAACCGGATGATGACGGTCGAGGGCCTTTTCGGCGCCGGCGACACCATCGGGGGTACCGCCCACAAGTTCTCGTCAGGGTCGTTCACGGAAGGCCGGATCGCCGGCAAGGCGGCGGTCAAGTACGTGAAGGACATGAAGAACGGACAGCCCCAGGTGAGCGAGCAGGAATACCGCCACCTCGAGAAGCTGATCTACCAGCCGCTGGAGAACTACCGGATCGGCCGCAACGAGATCGTCGCCGGGACCGTATCGCCGAGCTACCTCCTCCCGATCCACGGTCTTCAGCGCCTCGAGAAGATCATGGACGAATACGTCGGCGGCATCAGCACCAACTACATGACGAACGGCGTGCTGCTCGAGCGCGGCCTCGAGCTGCTCGCCATGCTGAAGGAAGACATGAGCAACATGGGCGCCGAAGACCTTCACTCGCTTCAGCGCACGTGGGAGCTGCACCACCGGCTGCTGGCCTCGGAGTCCGTCACCCAGCACACGCTGTTCCGCGAGGAAACGCGCTGGCCGGGGTATTACTACCGCGGCGATCACATGAAGCTGGATGACGAGAATTGGCATTGCTTCACCCTGTCCCGCTACGACCGGAATACCGGCAAATGGGAAATGGAGAAAGCGCCGGTCTACCACATCGTCGACTGAATATGCTTGAATAGCCTTTCCATATAACGGGAAGGCTCATGGCCGACCGGCGTCTTCAGGTTTTCCGCGCTGTCGCACAGCATCTGTCCTTTACCAAGGCGGCCGATGCGCTGTTCATGACGCAGCCGGCGGTGACCTTCCAGATCAAGCAGCTCGAGGAATCCTTCAACGCGCGCCTGTTCGACCGTGCGCACGGCGGCGTCACGCTTACTGCGGCCGGTGTCATGGCGCTCGATTATGCCGAGCGCATCCTTGCCCTTTCCGGCGAGCTCGAAGCCCGCCTGAAGGACATGAGCGGCCAGGTCGCGGGCTCGCTTCTCATCGGCGGCAGCATGACGATCGGCGAGTACCTGCTGCCGCAGCTGATCGGCGAGTTCAAGGGGCGCTTTCCCGCCGTGGTGCCGACGCTGTTCATCGGCAATTCGGAGGCGGTGCAGGATCGCGTCGCCGAGCGCACCCTGGACCTTGGCTTCATCGAGGGCGATTCGCACCTTTCCTCCCTGCTGAGCGAAGTCTGCTGCGAAGACGAGCTGCAGGTCGTGTGCGCGCCCTCCCACGCGATGGCCAGAGAAGCCTACGCATTGCCGGCGTCGCTCACCCGACATCCCTATATCAGCCGGGAGGCGGGCTCGGGGACCCGCGCTGTCATCGACCGCTACCTGCAAAAGGCAGGCGTACCGCCGGACTCCCTCAACGTGGTGGTCGAGCTCGGCAGCCCGGAGGCGCTGAAAGGGCTCGTCGCCACGGGCCTGGGCTTCGCCATCATGTCGCGCGTGATCGCCGCCAAGGAGCTCGAGCTCGGGCAGCTCGTCCAGATTCCCCTCAGGCCGCCGCTTCTGCGCAATTTTTCGGTGGTTTACCCGAAGGAAAGATTTCATTCCAAGCTGGTGGCGAGCTTCCTGCAGTTCGCCCGGGCGCGGCTGGCCGGCATGCACCCGCCCGGCCTGGCGGCTTCGGCGCTCCAGCAGGCTGAGTAGCTTGCCCGATCTCGTACCGCCGCACGGAGGAGGCTTTCTCAAGCCGCGAATGCTTTCAGGCGAAGCGCTCGCCGCCGAGCGTGCGCGTGCGCGGACCCTGCGCACGGTGCGCGTGAGCTCGCGCGAAAGAGGCGATCTCATCATGCTCGGGATCGGCGGTTTCACGCCGCTCGAGGGCTTCATGACCCGCGCGGACTGCGAAGGCGTGTGCAAAGATTACCGTACCGCTGCGGGGCTCTTCTGGCCGATCCCGATCACGCTGTCGGTCGATGCGCCTACTGCAGAATCAATCCGCATCTCGGACAGTATCGCGCTCACCGATCCGGAAACCGATGAGCCACTCGCCACCATGCGAGTCAGCGAGAAATACAGCATCGACAAGCTGCACGAGTGCAAGTCGGTGTTCCGCACCGCCGATGCCGCGCATCCCGGCGTGCGCATGGTGATGGAGCAGCCCGAGGTCAACCTCGCCGGGCCGGTGAAAGTGCTCTCCGACGGCGGCTTCAAGGCAAAATACGGCGCGCTTTTCATGACGCCCGCGGAGACGCGCGCCGAGTTCCAGCGCCTGGGCTGGTCGCGCGTCGCCGCCTTCCAGACGCGCAACCCGATGCATCGCTCGCATGAATATCTCGCCAAGGTCGCGATCGAGGTATGCGACGGCGTGCTGATTCATTCGCTGCTCGGCAATCTCAAGCCCGGTGACATTCCGGCCGAAGTGCGCACGCGGGCGATCGCCCTGCTCGTCGAGAAGTATTTCCGCCCCGGTACGGTGATCCAGGCCGGCTATCCGCTCGATATGCGGTATGCAGGTCCGCGCGAAGCTCTGCTGCACGCGCTGTTCCGGCAGAACTATGGCTGCTCGCATCTGCTGGTGGGCCGCGACCACGCCGGCGTAGGCAGCTACTACGGCCCGTTCGATGCGCATCACATCTTCGACCAGATTCCGGCGGACGCGCTGGTGACGCGGCCGCTCAAGATCGACTGGACCTTCTGGTGCTACAAGTGCGGCGGCATGGCCTCGGGGCGGACCTGCCCGCACGCCGACGCCGACCGCCTGCTCGTATCCGGCACCAAGCTGCGCGAATGGCTCTCGGAGGGCAGTCCGGTCCCGCCGGAGTTCAGCCGGCCCGAGGTTCTCGACATCCTGCGCGCATACTATGCGTCGCTCGATGCCCGTGAAAATGTGGAAGTGAAACTCCTGCCTTGAACCGTTCCAGCTGGCGCACGCCGACCGTGGTGCTGGTTTGCGGCGGCATCATCCTCGGGCTCGCCCTGGGCACGCGGCAGAGCTTCGGCTTGTTCCTGCGGCCGATGTCGCTAGACCTCGGCTGGGGACGCGAGACCTTCTCCTTCGCGATCGCGCTGCAGAACCTGGTGTGGGGGCTCGCCATGCCGGTCGCCGGCGCGATCGCAGACCGCTTCGGCGGGGCGCGCGTGCTGATTGCCGGAGGGCTCGCCTACGGGCTCGGGCTCTGGGCGATGGCGTACTCCACGCACCCGCTCGCGTTCGATCTCGCCGCCGGGCTGCTGGTGGGCCTGGGCCTGGCGTGCACCGGGTTCGGCGTAGTCCTGGCAGTGGTCGCGCGGGCGTTTCCCCCCGAGAAGAGAAGCGTCGCGGTCGGCATCGCCGGCGCCTGCGGCTCCTTCGGCCAGTTCGTCATGCTGCCGTGGGGCCAGGCGCTGATTTCCCGCTTCGGCTGGCTGAACGCGCTGCTGGTGCTCGGGGCCTGCGCCTTCGTGATGATTCCGCTCGGCACCGCGCTCGCCGGCCGCAATCGCGCAGGCGACGAGAGCGACCAGTCGATCGGCGCCGCGCTTGCCGAGGCGATCGCGCATCGCGGCTTCTGGCTGCTCACCGCGAGCTTCTTCGTCTGCGGCTTCCAGACCATCTTCGTCATGACGCACCTTCCCGCCTACCTGGTGGATCGCGGGCTCAGCCCGGCCGAGGGGATGGCCGCGCTCGCGACCATCGGGCTGTTCAACATCGCCGGCTCCTATTTCGCGGGAGCGCTCGGCGCGCGCTACAGCAGGAAGCGGCTGCTCGCCTGGATCTACGCGGTGCGCGCGCTCGTGATCGCGCTGTTCATTTCGACGCCGGTGTCGGCGGCGGGCGCGTATCTTTTTGCCGCGCTGCTCGGCGTCACCTGGCTCGCCACGGTTCCGCTCACCAATTCTCTCGTCGGCCAGATTTTCGGCGTGAAGTACCTTTCGACGCTGTTCTCGATCGCGTTTCTCGGCCACCAGCTCGGCGCGTTCATCGGCGCCTGGGCCGGCGGCGCCGCGTTCGATCTCGCCGGCTCGTATCTCCCGGTGTGGCTCGCCGCGATCGCGCTGTCGGTCATCGCCGCGGCGCTGTGCATGCCGATCGACGAGCGCGCGATCGAGCGCCAGGCCTTCACGGGCGCCGCGTGAGCGAGGAAAAGGAAACTGTCAATGCGCAGATGCAGCGCCTCGCCTCGCTCGGTTTCATGGTCGCGGGCGTGTGCCACGAAGTGTCCAACCCCCTGGCGGCGATCCACTCGATGCTGCAGATCCTGCAATCGAAGCGCGGCGTCACCCCCGAGACCCTCGAGAAAGGCCTCGCCTCCATCGGCTCGAACATCGCGCGCGTGCTGGCCATCACGAAGCGGCTCGGCGACTTCTCCCGCGTCGGCAGCGACCCGCCCGGCCCGGTGGCGATGGATGCGGCGGTGGAGGAAGCCATCTCGCTGCTGCGCCACAGCTCCTATGGAGCTGGCCTGCGCGTCGAGTATCGCGGCGCGCCCGGTGCCGCCGTGCTCGCCCGGCCCGGCAGTCTGCAGCAGGTGCTGTTCAATATCCTTCTCAACGCCGCGCAGGCGATGCAGGGCGCGGGCCTGATCGAGGCGCAGGCGCGAATCGTCGACGCGAAGACGCTGGTTCTGTCCGTCCGCGACTGCGGCCCTGGCATCCCGCTAGAGAATCTGCAGCGCGTGTTCGAGCCGTTCTTCACTACCAAGCAGGCGGGCGAAGGCACCGGCCTCGGTCTCGCCATCAGCTACGAGATCGTGCACGAGCTGGGCGGCGCGATCCGCGCGTACAACCACCCGCAGGGCGGCGCCTGCTTCGAGCTGCTCCTGCCTCTCTGCGAAGGTGCGGCCTGATGCGGGCGCGCGTGCTCCTGATCGACGATGACCCGGGCCTGTCGGAGGTGATCGAGCTGCTGCTCAGCCGGGAAGGCTATGGCGTGGAGCGCGCCGGCACGCTCAAGGCGGGGATCGCGCGCAGCGGCGCGGCCGGGATCGACCTCGTCATCACCGACCTGAAGCTGCCAGACGGCACGGGCCTCGATGCGATCCGCGAAATCCGAGGCGTGCATCCCGCGCTGCCGATCATCATGATCACCAGCTACTCGTCCATGGAGAGCGCCATCGGCGCGCTGCGCGCCGGGGCCGTCGACTACCTCATCAAGCCGTTCGACAACGACGAGCTCCTGCACGCCGTCGCGCGGGCGCTGAACGAGCGCCGCATCACGCGCGAGAACGCCGTCCTGAAGCGCAACCTGAAGAGCGCCTACGGTGCCTGGCCAATCGTCGGCGAGAGCCCCGGCATCCGGCGCGTGCTCGAGCTGATCCGCAAGGCCGCGCCCACGGATGCCAGCGTCCTCATCTCGGGCGAATCTGGCACCGGCAAGGAGCTCGCCGCGGCTGCGCTCCACTATGCGAGCCCGCGCGCCGAAGGCCCCTTCATCTCCGTGCAGTGCGGCGCGCTGGCGCGCGATGCGCAGGAAACGGAGCTCTTCGGGCACGCGCCCAGGGCGGGCGAGCGCAGGGAAGGGCTCATTCGGGAGGCCGGCGGCGGCACGCTGTTCCTGGACGAAATCGCCGAGCTCGCGCCGGCGGTCCAGGTGAAGCTCCTGCACCTGCTCGAGGAGAAGTCGGCGCAGCCGCCTTCCGGGGCGGACGTGCGCATCATCGCCGCCACGCACCGCGACCTCGCGGCGGCGGTCGACCGCGGCCAGTTTCGCAAAGACCTGTATTACCGGCTCAATGTGATCTCGATCCAGGTTCCGCCTTTGCGCGAGCGCGGACCGGACCGGCTGCTGCTCGCGCGGCACTTCGCCGAGCGCCACGCGCGCAAGCTCGGCAAGCGCGTCGGCGGCTTCGACGCCGAGTTCTCGGCGTTTCTCGAGAACTACCCCTGGCCGGGCAACGTGCGCGAGCTCGAGAACATGATCGAGCGCGCGGTGATCCTCGCCGAAGCGGACCTGCTCACCGGCCGCGACCTCGCAGAAGTGGCGCCTGCGTTGCCGATGGTGCGCGCCGCGGTGCCGCTTCCCGGCGGCGCGCGCCCGCTGGCGATCGAGGAATACATCCGCGAGGTCATCGAGCGCTTCCAGGATTCGCACAGCGAAACCGAGCTCGCGAGGATGCTCGGCATCGGCCGCAAGGCGCTGTGGATGCGCCGCCGCCAGTGGGGCCTCAAGCGTACGCGCAAGGACGTTTCCCGCTGACATAGTTTCTTTGTGAAACACTTGCATTCTGACGGCAGTCTTGCTATCCAA
>Ga0209472_1000966_pt1 | contig 16816 bp, 11 predicted proteins | sample GraSoiAngelo_130_FD_185887 | JGI IMG/M metagenome (GOLD analysis project Ga0209472, IMG submission 185887) | Grasslands soil microbial communities from the Angelo Coastal Reserve, California, USA - 14_0929_02_20cm (SPAdes) (version 2) | ecosystem: Environmental > Terrestrial > Soil > Grasslands ...
GGTCGACCGTGTAATGCGTTTGACCAGCGCCGCGACACGAGTGTTACCGTCGGTGAGCAGCACATCGCCATGATGCAGTACTGCGGAGAGCGATTGCGGATCGGCGTCTGTCGCTAGGCTGTAGCGCGTGACGGGCTGCGCGAGGTACCGCGCCAGTGCTCCAATCAGTCTGGTACGCAGCATTTGAGCCGATTGTGAAATCGGTCCATGCCGCTACGGTGTCGAACCCGGGCGTCATCGTTACAGTTGTAAAGGGGCTTAGAAGAGGGAGCACGCGCAGCCGGACGTCGCGAGCGGCGGGGCGTAGCCCCCGAACTTCGCCACCGGCGACCAGACCGGCAGCACCGGAAGCGCCGGCGGCGCCAGCGCGGCGAATTCGGCAGCCGCGTGAACCGCCTTGCCGCCGACCAGCGTGAGAACGGATTCGAGGCGCTTGATGTCCTCGTCCGGGATTGAGAAGTAGTCCGCCGAAAGCACCGCGAGGTCGGCGAGCTGGCCGGGAGCGAGCGCGCCCTTCCTGCCCTGCTCGCTCGAGAACCAGGCGCTGCTCGCCGTCCACAACCGCAGCGCTTCCATGCGCTCCAGGCGGTTCGCCTCGGTGTAAAGCGTCGTGCCGCCGACCGTTTTGCCGGTGATGAGCCAGTACAGCGATACGAACGGGTTGTAGCTTGCGACGCGCGTCGCGTCGGTGCCCGCGCCCAGTGGAACGCCGGCGGCGAGCATCCGCTTCACCGGCGGCGACTGCTCGGCCTTCGCCTTTCCATAGCGCTCGATGAAGCGCTCGCCCTGGTACGCCATGCGGTGCTGGATCGCGATGCCGCCGCCCAGGGCGCGGATGCGATCGATGTTGCGCGGCGAAATGGTCTCGGCGTGGTCGATGAACCAGTGCATGCCGGCGAGCGGGACCTCGCGATCGACCACCTCGAACACGTCGAGCGCCCGAGTAATCGTTTCGTCGTACGTCGCATGCAGCCGGAACGGCCAGCGCTGCTCGGCGAGCAGGCGCACCACAGCTTTGAGGTCGGGCTCCATGCGCGCCGGCAGCTCGGGCCGCGGCTCGAGGAAGTCCTCGAAGTCAGCCGCGGAATAGACCAGCATCTCGCCCGCGCCGTTGATTCGGAACATGTCATCGCCTTGGCCCGGTTTCACGCTCTTTGTCCACGACGCGAAATCTTCGAGCTCATGGCCATTACGCTGCGTAAAGAGATTGGCCGCGAGGCGCACCGTCGAAAGGCCGTCGCGATTCAGCGCCGTGACAACCTCGTAGTCCTGCGGGTAGTTCTGGAAGCCGCCGCCGGCGTCGATCACGCTCGTCACGCCGAGGCGGTTCAGCTCCCGCATGAAATGCCGCGTCGAATTGAGCTGCTCGTCGAACGGCAGCTTCGGGCCCTTGGCGAGCGTCGAGTACAGGATGAATGCATTGGGCCTGGCAATCAGCACGCCGGTCGGGTTGCCGGCCGCATCGCGCTGGATCTCTCCGCCCGCGGGATTAGGTGTGTCTCTGTCATAGCCGACCGCGCGCAGGGCGGCGCGGTTGAGGAGCGCCATCGCGTAAAGGTTGAGCACGAACACTGGTGTTTCGGGCGCCGCCGTATTGAGCTCGTCGAGCGTCGGCATGCGCTTTTCGGCGAACTGGAACTCAGACCAGCCGCCGACCACCCTCACCCACTGGTTGGGCGGCGTGCGCTGCGCCTGCTCGCGCAGCATGCGCAAGCCGTCGGCGAGCGATGGCACGCCGTCCCAGCGCAGCTCCAGGTTGTAGTACAGCCCGCCGCGGATCGGATGCGAATGCGAGTCGATGAGCCCGGGAATCACCGTGCGGCCGTTCAGGTCGATCTTCCGGCCCTGATAGCGGCTGATCTCCACGTCGCTGCCGGTCGCGAGGATGCGCCCGTCCTTGATCGCGAGCGCCTGCACCATCGAGCGGCGCTCGTCCTGCGTTGCAATGCGTCCGTTGAGAAGGATCAGGTCGGCATCTTTGGAACTCATGGAAGTGGCATTATCGGCCAGTTCAGCACAGGTCTTCGATAAGGACATTGCAGACGTGACCTCTTCCAGCATTACTATCGACTCCTCGATCCTCGGTTTCATCGCCGGGTTCGTGGACACGTGCGTATTTGTCGGGCTTTTCGGCCTCTTTACGGCTCACGTGACCGGCAATTTCGTCCTTATAGGCGCCGAGCTTGTCCATCATAGCGGCGACGTTCTGCCGAAGTTGCTGGCGCTTCCAGTTTTCATGCTCGCGGTCGCCGCCGCGGCCAAGGCGGTCGACGCTCTAAGGCAAAGGCGCCGAAACGCGGTCGTGGCCATTCTCGTCTTCGAGGCCCTCTTTCTTTTCATGTCCGCCGCGGCAGCGTTCTCGTTGAAAGCAGCAGCGCGTTCTGGCGACGCGTCGGCGCTCGCGATCGGGATGCTTGCTTGCGCGGCGATGGGTCTGCAGAACGCCATGATGCGCCTGGAGCTCACCGCGCTGCCATCCACGACGGTCATGACGATCAACGTGACTCAAGCGGTGATCGACGCCGTGACCATCGTCAGCAGCACGGACATTCAGAAAAGAAATGACGCGCGCGCGAGATCCTTCCGTGAATGGCCGGCAATTGTCGCGTTTACGCTAGGGGCGGCGAGCGGCGCGGCCGGCTACGCCTTCGCTGGCCTGGGCGCACTCGCGGTCCCGGCTTTTCTGTGCGTGCTGCTCGCCGCCCGTTACGCGGGCCTGCAGCATCCGGCTCCGTAATGATCGGATCGGACAATTGACACCAACCGTTAACGGTCGGCGAGCCAGTGCGTCGACTTGGTGGATTCGCCTTTCACCAGAAACTGGTTTGCCCGGCGCTGGACCTCGCGGTCCGAGACGCTCACGCGCTCGTGCTGGCGCAGGTGCTCGGTCCACGATTCGTCCATGAAGGACTCGAGAAACCGGGTCGGGTGCGCCGAGTCGTGGAACAGCTCCCAGAAAAATGCGCCGTTGCGCCTCCGCATCTCGCGCACGTCGCGCATCGCGGCGACGAATTCGGCGCGCCGGGCGGGATCGACCCGGTATTCGATCGTCACCAGCACCGGCCCGCTGTCGGGTTCCGGAGCTTCGGCCACGAGCGGCGCCGCCCAATCCATCGACGGCGTGAAGTCGGGCGCGCGGCCGTCAACCAGCCGGAAGCTCCATGTCAGCCCGATGGCAGCCACCATCCCGATGGCGGCCGTGGTCAGCGCGGCCGGAATCCCGATCCGGGTGGCGACCTGCCCCCACAGGATGCTGCCGAGCGCCATCCCGCCCATGAAGACGACGACGAATGCAGCGAGGCCGCGGGCGCGCACCCAGGCAGGCAACGTCAGCTGGGCCGAGACCTGCAGCGCGGCGAGGATCGCGATCCACGCCACACCCGTCGCCAGCATGGCCACCATCAGCAGCCCGACGTTGTGCAGGTGCGCCAGCGCGAGGGCGGCAAGCGCGTAAAGCGCGCTCGCGCAGGCGACCATGGCGCTGCGCGAAATCTTCTCCCTCACCCGGGGCAGCAGCATGGCTCCGGCCACCGCGCCGATCCCGATGCACGTCAGCAGCAGGCCGTAGACTTCCGGACCTCGCCCGAGCTCGCGGCGCACCACCAGAGGAAAAAGCGACCACGTCGCGCTGGCGAAGACGAAGAACGCGGCGCCGCGGATGAGCACGGCTTGCAGCGTCCGCGTGTGCGTGACGAAGCGCAAGCCGACGCGAATGGCGCTCAGGAAACGCTCCGCAGGCAGCGAGCTCTTGTGATGCTCGCGCCGCCACCGCAGCAATATCGCGAGGATGCCGACGCACGACAACGCGTTCAGCGCGAACACCAGCCACACGCCGACGGACGCGACGAGAACTCCTGCGATCGCCGGGCCGATGGCGCGCGAGATGTTGATGCCGATGCTGTTCAGCGCAATGGCCGACGGCAGCTCGTCGACGCTCACCAGCTCCGGGACGATCGCGGCCCACGCCGGCATCGTGATCGCCGTGCCGACGCCAACAGCGAAGGTGAATGCCAGCAGCCCCCAGGGAGTGGTCATGTCGAGAGCCGTGAGCAGCGCAAGCGCGCCGATGACGATCAGGAAATAGACCTGGACGGCGATCAGCAGCCTGCGACGATCGACGATATCGGCGATCGCCCCGGCAGGCAGCGCGAGCAGCATCACCGGAAGACTGTCCGCCGCCTCCACGAGCGCTACCATCGACGGCGACGACGAGAGCGAGGTCATCAACCAGCCGGCACCCACCTCGTGCATCCAGGTGCCGATGTTCGAGATAATGGTCGCGATCCACACACTGCGAAACAGCCCAATGCGCAGCGGGCTCCATGGTGACTGCGTGCTCAGGTATGGCTCCTTGCAACAGCCGTAACAAGCCGCTGCGTTTCTGAAATCATGCCGATAACCGGGGCGGCGAGACTGGGTTGGTGTTCGCCATGAAGCGCATTCTCGACCGCTCTTTCCGCTACGTCCCCAGCCACGAAACAGACGTGCGGAAAACCTTTGAACGCATCCGCAAGGAGCGTGAGGGCGCACAGCAGCCGCCTGCGGACACTGTAGTTCAAATCAACCGCGAGAAGAAGTCCGCCTAAGTCGCGGAAACTGGCCTCTCAGCAACGCCGCAAGAACCGTAAGTCTCACTTCAAAAAAACAGGGCACACCGCAATGGCGTGCCCTGTGTGCCTGACTGCCTGTTCAGCTTCGCTCAGTCATCGTCACCGTCATCGTCATCGCCACACTTCCCTAAGCCGATCTTCTGCGCCTTACCGGTCAGCTTCAGGATGTCCATCCCATTGCCGATGCGGTCGACGATGATGATGCAGCCGCGGTTGTCGACTTCGACGTTGTTGGTCATGTAGGTGTTGTTGGGAGCGGCCGGTACATAGAACCCCGCCTCCACGGCCCCCTGCGGGTCGCGGATGTCCCACGCGCGCACACCGGCGTTGAAGTAAGCGGTGAACGTCAGCTTGCCGTAATACGGATTGCGGAAGTTTTCTTCGACCGAATGCGTACCGAAGCGCTGGCCACGCAGGCAGTAGTTGCCGCGCGGGTATTTCTCACCCGACTGCGGATTGACCCACAGCGTCGAGAGCACCATCGGTCCCTGCCACGGGTCCTGCTTTACGCCGATCGAGTTTTCCGTCGACACGTCGACGATGAAGCCCCAATGTTGCGAATCACAGTTACCCGCTTCGGAGGTCAGCACCACGATATCCCGCACATCAGGGGAGGGGGTTCCAGGGCATGCCGAGCTGGAGCACTGCAAGCTCCTCGGCGCCAGCCCGAACACCGGCATGCTGGTGTGGCCGCCCTGATCCGGCGACATGTCCATGCGCCCGACTTGGGCTGAGAGCAACTCGGTGTCCGTGGGGTTGTCGGCGTCGCCGGAGAATGTGCCGCCATAGGCTGGCGGCAGCAATTTTTTGCGGTCCAAAATCTGCAGCACGCCGTTGGAACCAACGCCCCATGCCGCGTAGATCCGGTTCCCAATAGCGTCGACGCCGCTCACGAGCTTGTCGGCGGCATTGGGATGCTCATGCGCGGAGATCGCACCGTGAAGCGAGGTGGGCACAGGTCCGGTTCCGCTCGGTTGTCCACCCGGCAACCCGTGAGTGCGGATGTAAACCGGGGTGGCAGCAGGATTGCTCCAATCAAGGATGACCATGGACTGGCTCTGGCGCCAAAGCGGACCTGTGCTCTTGCTGCCGGGAAGATAGGCGATACCGGTCTTGCACTCCCACCAGCTCTTATGCGTGGAACGAAGGCCCCGTATGGCTGACGCAAGCACCGGCGCGCTGACATTGGTCACATCCCAGACCTCATACCCCGAGAGGCTGCCGCCCTGAACATTGCGCAGCATATAGACGTGTCCTGTAGTGCCGGCTGGCAGGTCGGAACCCAGGCACAGGCGTACCATCGTATATGTGCCGCCTGCCGAGCCCGGAATATGAAACTTCTGCACCGGGTTCTTCGGATTGGTGATATCGATGATCATCGTTCCGTTGGGTTCCGCTACATTGCCGTTCAGCGGATTCTTGACTGCGCCGGCCGGCACGCCGTTCAAGTTGGGCGACGGATGGAGGCCTGCAAATGCGATGACTCGCCCGTCCGGATACTTGATGAAGTTCGGTTGGTAGGCGCCGCGTCCTTGCAGGTCAGCGTGTCCCACCAGCTTCATGTTCTTCTGTTCGCCGCTCTGATCGATCGCCAGCGCACTGCCGGCGCTGAGCGCCAGAACTGCCAGGGCAGCCGCGGATAATGCGACGCGACGCCCTTTGCTCTTGTTGCACGATGACAAGACCATTTCCCTCTCCTCTAGGTATTCAAGCGGGTATGGATTAAACACCTGCGATCGCTCACCACCTAGTCCGGCGGGTCATCTATTCATGACCTTGCGTCATGAATCCCTACTCGCAGAAAAACTCGACCACCTCCCGCGTGTCCGCGCGCGACTGGCCGAGCGCGATCCAGCCGTGCTTTCGCAGCTGGAACTCTTCGCGCTGCAACATCACCTCCAGCTCGCTCTCGACGGTGATGAAGGTGCCGTTCGTGCTGTGGTCCCGCAGCATGAACTTGTCCTGGCGCCGCTCGATGGTGCAATGCTGTCGCGAGGCCTTGTGATCGGCGATCACGAGCTGGCAGGTCTGATCGCGCCCGAGCATGAGCGATTCGCTGCCGCGCCGCCGCACGATGTCCTGGCCCCGATGCACCAGGCGCAGCCTCGCCTGAGGCGAGCGCAGCAGCGAGACGGTCTGGGCCACGTCGGTGATATCGGCGTTTTGCTCCCACAGCAGCTCGACGAGCTCGACTTCTTCCGCCTTGCCCTTTACCGGCACGGGGTACAGGCGGCGTGTTGCACCGCGGATGATAGGGGCGAGCAGCGACACGGTATCGTCCGACGTGAGGACCTGGCCCTTCACCGCCTGCTCGTGGAGGCGGTACGCAAGATTGACCGTGTCGCCGAAAACGTCGTTTTCGCGCTGGATCACCGGCCCCGACTGAAAGCCGATGCGCAGCCCGAGCTTGCGATTCCCGACGGCCGGAAGCGATTCGACATCGGTCTGCATACGTGCCGCAGCCGCGGCGGCTGCGTTTGGGGTCGAGAAGAGCGCCATGATGGCGTCGCCCATGGTCTTCACCACCCGCCCGCCGTGCGCTTCGACCGCTTCGCGCAGCTTCTGCATGCAGACCGCGATCTCTTCCGCGGCCCGCGAGTCTCCGGCCGTCTCGTACAGCCTGGTGCTACCCGTTATATCGGCGAACAGGACGGTCGTCTGGCGGCTCGGTTCCATGCTTAACCCGCAGCTTACGCCCTCGGCGGCGTCTCGTTGAGCAGCAGCCAGTACATCCCCAGCTGGCTGACGGCATTGGCGAAGGAGCCGAATTCGACCGGCTTTCTCACGTAGCTGTTGGCGCCGACCTGGTAGCTCCGCAGCATGTCCTCGTCCTCGCTCGACGAGGTCAGCACCACCACGGGAATCAATTTCGTCCTGGGATCGGAGCGCAGCTGCTTCAATACCTCGAGGCCGCTCAATTTCGGCAGCTTCAGGTCGAGGAGAATGACCGCGGGCATCCGCTCGAGGTTACGTCCCGCGTACTGGCCCCTGCCGAAGACGAACTCGAGCGCCTCGTTACCGTCGCGCGTCACGACGATTTCGTTCGCTATTTTTCCCTGCCTCAGCGCGCGCAGGGTGAGCTCCTCGTCATCGGGGTTGTCCTCGACGATCATGATCATTTTCTGGGACATTGCGCCTCCTTCGTCTTCTATAGCTACACTTTCAGCGCTCGGGCCGCGATCAGCGATGAAGCGGCATCGGTCGCGCACGGGCGGGCAAACAGGTGCCCCTGCGCCTCGTCGCAGCCGTGCGAGCGGAGGAACCGCAGCTGTTCCTTCGTTTCGACTCCTTCGGCAAGCACTCTCAGCCCGAGCGAATGAGCGAGCGAGATGATCGCCTGCACGATCGCGGCGTCCCGCCCGCCCTGCTCGACGCGCGCCACGAAGGAGCGGTCGATCTTCAGGCAGTCCACCGGCAGCCGGGAGAGGTAGTTCAAGCTGGAGTAGCCGGTCCCGAAGTCATCGACCGAGATCCTGACGCCCAGCTTCTTCAGCGACCCCAGAACCGAGATCGCCACCTCCCGGTCGTCGATCAGCTCGCTTTCGGTCAGCTCCAGCTCCAGGCGGCTAGGATCGATCTCTTGAGCGCGCAAGGCCCGGGTGACGGCCCCGACGAAGCCCGCGCTGCGGAACTGCACCGCCGACACATTGATCCCCACCTGCAGATCGTAATGGCCGGCGCGGTCCCAGGCGGCGAGCTGGCGGCAACCTTCGGCCAGCGCCCAGTCGCCCAGCGGCTCGATCAGGTGGGACTCCTCGGCGACCGGGATGAACCGCCCGGGCGGGATCCAGCCTCGCTCGGCGTGGCGCCAGCGCATCAGGGCTTCGACGCCGCGGATCCGGCCGCTCGCGATATCCACCTGAGGCTGGTAATGCAGCTCCAGCTCCCGCCGCGCGACCGCGGTCCGCAACGCGTTCTCGAGCTCGATGCGCTCGGTCGCCTCGCGAGTCATCGCCGCCGCGTAGAACTGGAAGCCCTTTCCGCCGCTCGCCTTGACCCGGTGCTTGGCGACGTCGGCGTTGCCCAGCAACGCGTCGAAATTGTCCCCGTCCCTCGGAAACACGCTGGCTCCGATGCTCAGCGTTACATGGATCTCGTGCCCTTCGATCGAGAGAGGTACTTTGAACAATTCATGGACTTTGCGCGTCACGTTCAGCACGTCGTCCGCGCGCGCAAGATCGGCCGCCAGCACCGCGAAGGAGGCGGCCTCCAGCCTGGCCGTGGTATCGCCGTCGCGCACTGCTCCGCGAATGCGCTCGCCGACCTGCCGCAGCAGCGCGTCGCCGGCGCTGCGGCCGTAGCTGTCGTTGATCAGCTTGAAGCGATCCAGATCGAGGACGATCAGGGCGCAGGGCCGGCCGACACGGCGCGCATGGGTCATCGCCTGGGCGGTCCGGTCGCCGAGCAGGCTGCGGTTCGGAAGCCCCGACAGCGCATCGTAGCTGGCCAGATAGGTGATCCGCTTCTCGTAGGCCTTGCGCTCGCTGATGTCGCGGGCGATGGTCGAAAAGAACCGTATGCCGCCGTCGGAGGCGCGATGCGCAATGACCACCTGGGAAACGGGAATTTCCTTGCCTTCGGAATCGAGCATCGCCGTTTCGCCCTGCCACAACCCCTCGCGGGCCGCGGCCGGCAGCGCCTCGTTCTGGATGATTTCGCGCACCCATCCGGGATAGATCTCTGGGCTGAGCGCGCCCTCGGCGTGATGCTCCGGCACGCCGGTGAGCTTGCGGCCGGCGGCATTCAGGTAAATGCGCCTTCCTTGCGGGTCGGACATGCCGACGTAATCGCTGGTCGCCTCCAGGATCTCCACCAGGCGGGCGCGCTCCTCCTCCGCCGCGCGCACGCGCTCGCGGTCGCGGGCCTCGGCCAGGGCGCGCCGCAGCGCGGTGCCGAGCCTGCGCAAATTGTCCTTGAGTACGTAGTCGGTCGCGCCGAGCCGGATCGCCTCGATGGCCCGCTCCTCGCCGATCGTGCCCGAAACAAAGATGAACGGCACCCGCGGCGCAAAATCCCGCGCGATTTTCAGCGCCGCCAGGCCGTCGAAATCAGGCATCGAGAAATCGGACAGGATGGCGTCGGGGGTCGAGCTCTGCAGCGCTTCGCGCAGCTCCATTTCCGTCGCGACGTGCTTCCACGACGGCCGCAGGCCGTCGCGCTCGAGCGCCAGCAGCGCAAGCTGGACATCGTCCCGGGAATCCTCGATGAATAGCAGTTTGACGGGCGTGTCCGTCATCAGGCCTGGGCTTCCGCCATGTCGCGCCCCGCTTTTTCCACGCCGTCGGACTCGAGCGTGAAGTAGAACGCGGCGCCCTTGCCGGGCTTGGCATCGGCCCAGATGCGGCCGCCGTGCCGGTGGACGATGCGCTGGACCGTCGCCAGCCCGATCCCCGTGCCTTGATACTCGTTGCCCGAGTGCAGGCGCTGGAAAGCGCCGAACAGCTTGTTGGCGTACGCCATGTCGAAGCCGGCGCCGTTGTCGCGCACGTAGAACACCGCGCGCCCATCGTCGCTGAGGCTGCCGATCTCTATGCGCGGCTGGTCCGTCTTGGATGAGAACTTCCACGCGTTCCCGATCAGGTTCTCGAGCGCCGCCCGCAGCAGCCTCGAATCCGCGTTCGCGCGCATTCCGTCCCAGACGGAGATGTCGACCTTGCGCTGCGGCTCGCGGGTCTGCAGCTCGGTCACCACCTGCCTCGCCAGCTCGCTTATATCCGCGTCGCGCCGCTCGAGGCCGCCGCGCGACACGCGCGAGAGGTTGAGCAGGTCCTCGATCAGCTGCCCCATGCGCTGCGTGGAAGAGCGGATTCGCGATAGATAGCGTCGTGCCTCCTCCGGCACATCCTTCGGGAAGTCCTCCAGGAGCGCCTGGCTGAAGCCGTCGATGGCACGCAGCGGCGCGCGCAGGTCGTGCGACACGGAGTAGCAGAACGCCTCGAGCTCTCCGTTCGTGTATTCCAGCTGCGCGGTTCGCTCCTTCACGCGTTGTTCCAGCTCTGTGTTCAGCCGGAGGATTTCCTGCTCGGCGCGGTTGTGCTCGGCGATCTCGCGGCCAAGGACCTCGTTCGACGCCTGCAGGTCGCGGGTCGCGCGCTCGATCTCGGCGAGCATCGTGTTGAAGCTCTCCGCGAGCATGCCGATCTCGTCCTTGCTCAGCTTGGGCGCGCGCAGCGAGAACGTGCGCTTCTCGGTCACTTCCCGCGCGACGCCCGCGATCGCGAGCAGAGGGCTGGTGACGATGTGCTGAAGCTGGCGCGACAGGACGTAGGCCACCAGCATCGCTATCGCCGCGACGATTGCGGCTATCCCGAGGTAGCCGACCAGCCGGTCGTAAAGCTCATAATCCGCGCGCAGGTACACCGTGCCGAGAATCTCCCGGCTGTCGACGATGCGCTTGAACAGGACCAGCTCGTTGCCCTCGATGCGGGTTCCGTCGGCCTCCGGCAGCTTCGGGAACTCCCGGCCGTCCGTGCCCGAATAGCTGGCGAAGATTTTTCCCCTGGCGTTGTAAATCGCCGCGGCGCGGATCTGCGGGCGGTAATGAAGCAGCTCGAGGTTTTCCTGCGCCACCCGGGGATCGTCGAAGGTCAGCGCCGGCGCCGTGGTCCGCCCGAGCAAATCCGCCTGCGTCGTCATGTCGGAGATCAGGCTCTGCCGGTAAGTTCGCAGGTCGAAGCCCACCATCACAGCGATCGCGACGAGGAGCGCCGTCAGCGTCGTGACAAGCACGACCGCCAGCAGCTTCTGGCGCACCGAAAGCGGGGCGATCAGTCTCCTCATCAGGAGCTCGTGAGCACTTTGCGCGCCACCGCGAGAAGCCGCGCGCTGATCTTGAGGGCGCCGCGCTCGGCCTGCGGCAGCGCGACGTCGAAGCGCACCTTGTCATCGACGAAGACGAAATTGATCATGCTGCCGTGCGCCAGGGCATCCTCGGATTCCGTCACGGTGAGAACCGATTGCCCTTTTGCAACCGCGAGAATCTCCGCCAGCCGGGCGCCCTCCGCCTGGCCGATGAAAAGCATCTGGATCCCGGCGACGGACTCGCCGCGGCGCATGCGACGCACGACGACTGCGCGCTCCAGGACAGTGCGCCCTTTCACTATCTGCTCGAGTTCCGCGGCGAGCTCGTCGGCGCCGATCACTCCTATGGTGAAGGGGCTTTCGGGCCGGGTGAATGCCTTTGGCGGCCATTCCACGAAGCCGCTGAACTTGTAGAGAAAGGCGGCCTTGATCTGCGTTTCGGCGGCCGCACGATCGACTTGCGCGAGCGCCGAAACAGGCGCCACAGCGGCAAGCGAGACGACCAGCGCGCAGAGGCGAAGGCTCAAAGCGACCACCTCAGCTTGAGAAACACTCCGCGCTCGATTTCACTGCGCGTCGCGGCGGCGCCGAACTCCGGGTGGCTGCGATCGAAGAGGTTCTGCGCGATCAGCGCCAGCTCGAGGCCGCGCTCGAACTGCCAGGCATAGCGCGCGTCGAGCGCGGTGTATCCCGGTACGCTGGGGCTGGGAAGCGGCCCAACGTACCTGACCATCACGTCGAACTCCTGCCGCCCGGGGAGATCGAGCGACGAGCGCAGGTTCCACTGATGTCGCGGGTCATTTCCCGCCGCGGCGATGCCGCTCGTATCGCCGCTGCCAGGCTTGAGACGCAGGTTTTGGTCCAGCACCAGCAAGCCTGCGTTGAGCCGCCAGCTTTCTGCCGCCTGAAAGCTTCCCCAGGCCTCGATCCCGTCGGTCTTTCCTTCCATCTCGTTGCCGATCACTCGCGCACCCGCCGGCCCGGGCTCCACGCTGCGCAGGCGATCGTGAACGCTGTGAAACAGCGTGATGGAGTACGAGGCTCGCGGAGACGGCTGCGCCCGATAGCCGAGTTCCAGGACCTTCGAGATCTCCGATCGGAAATCGGGGCCGCCCGCGATTGGCTGCGGTAGCACGGGAGGCTGCGCAGAGACAAACAGATCCCTGTCCAGCCGGGCCGGCGCGCGGACGGCGCGCGACAGCGCACTCCACACGAGCCGGCTGGCGTCGGGCTTCCACGCAATTCGCGCCGACGGCAGGAACTCCGTGCTGGTGTAGGGGTTGCTCTGCGCCTTCGTACCGAGCGTCAGGCGCAGTTGATCGCCGCGCAACGCGATCTCGTCCTGCACGAACAGGTTGCCCCAGCGTAGATTGCGATCCGCGGGCAGGAACGCAATCGCGGCGGTATTGGTTACGTGGTCGTCTGCGCGGCGATACCCGCCGCCCCAGATCACGGAATGCTGCGAGCCAGCGCGCAGCGCATGCTGAAACTCGACATCGAATATGTTCAGCCGCTCTTCGAAGGTACCCGGGATTTCGCGCCCGGTGTTGTCAAAGTACGCCTGGGCCTGCACGCGGTCGCCTCCCGAGAGCTGCCGGGCCCAGCGGCCCAGCAGGTTCCCGCCCGAGATCCGGATATCGCCGGCGGCCGCCTGATCGATCGTGCCGCGGTAGGCGTCGCCCTGCAGCGTGAATGCGCCGGCCGCCGTTCCCCAATCCGCCCGGAACCCGACCTGGCCGCTGTCCCAGCTGTCGTGGGCCGAAGTACCGTCGGCCCGCGAGGTCTGGTCGCGGTCGGAGATCTTGCCGTAGACCCGAAACGCACCGTCCGCGCCCAGCTTTCCGCCCTGCCGCGCAGCGGCGCCGCGCTCGAGATTCCCGGCTCCTGCCACGAGCAAAGTGCCCTGCGTTTCCGCAGCGCGCCGGGTGATTACGTTGATCACGCCGTTCACCGCATTGGCGCCCCACAGCGTTGCGCCCGGGCCGCTGATCACCTCGATCCGGTCGACATCTTCGAGCAGCGTATCCTGGGCGTCCCAGAACACGCCCGAGAACAGCGGCGTGTAGACAGTGCGCCCGTCGATGAGGACCAGAAGCTTGTTCGCGATCAGGTTGGGTTGATTGAAGCCGCGTGCGCTGATCGCGTACTGGCGGGAGTCGACTCGCGCCACCTCGAGATTGGGGGCGAGCCGCAGCGCCTCGGGGAGATTGGTTGCTCCCGAGCGGCGAATATCGTCCCCGGTGATGACAAAGACGGAAGCAGGCGCGTCCGACAGGCGCTCGGGGCGGCGCGATACCGAGGTGATCTCGAGATTGGCGAGCTCCTCCAGGCTGAGGTCGGCCAGGTCGGAGGGCTTGCCGGTTTGAGCGTTGGCCGCGAAAGCGGCCAGCGCGGCAATAGTGGTTATGCAGGCGCGCGCTGCGTTAACGCGCTCTTCTTTTTTATCGACCTTAACTATCCCTCCCAAGTATCGGAGACTGAAACGGGATGCATCCTAGACTAGGTGCGAAACCCAGTCACGTCTGTCGGGATAATCCTCACTCCCGAGCAACCAGCGATTTATCCTTCAGTCCGATGGATCGAGGGCATAAAAAAGCCCGGCATGGCGTAGCCACATCCGGGCTTGGTGTCTCGAATCGAGGAGGAGGAGGAAAACGAGACACTCCATGGCAAAGTACCCCCCTGTTCATGACCTGTCTGTGAGATTTTCCGCACTTCGGGCCGGGTAGCCGACAATCGGCGCGTTCGCGTCGATGTGCGGCGGCCGGGCTTCAATCCTCTTCCTCGAGGATGGTCAGGCCATACGGATCATTGCCGACACCAGTCACGGTCGCGACGACGGCGCGCTGATGGAGGTCGATCACCCACACCGTCCCGCTCGGCGGGGCGTCGGGAGCGAGGCGCGGCCCGCCGGAGACGACCGCGTAGCGTCCGTCCAGCGTGACCGCGGTGCCCTTGGGGCGGCCCGGGCGGATCTGACCATCAGCATCTGCCGGACGGGTGACCGCAATGCGCGCGACTTCCGCGCCTGGTTCATGGGCGAGAGCCTTGCGCAGGTCGACGATGGACACATTGTTCGTACGGTAATTCGCGACGATGATCTGGCGTCCGTCGGGCGTCCAGGCGAGCGTGAACGGCCGTGCCTGCCCGTCGGGATCGTCGGTCCCGACCCGCACGCGGGCCGCCTCGGCGCCGCGCGCGCCGGTGCGGGCGCGATCCACGTCGATGATCGAGATGCTGTTGCCTTCGAAGTCGGCCTGTGCGCTTTCTCGCGCGGTCACGGCGATGAATTTGCCGTTCGGGCTCGCCTTGATGCCGAAGGGGCCGGTCTGCACTGGAATGCGCGGCGCAACCTCCACGACCGGAACGCCCATCAGCGCTTGCCGCAGATCCATCACCGATACGTCATTGGTGCCCGCGTTTCCCGAAAAAAGGTACGCCTTCCCGTCGCTGCCGTGGCCCAGGGCAAGGAACTCGGGGTTCGGCCAGCAGCCGAACTGCTGATCGGGAGCCTCGAAAGGAACCACCGGGGGCGGCGTCGGCGAGACGAAAGGCACCGGGAACGCAGGACACGCGTGCCCCGGCTGGCCCAGCGCCATCTCGATCTGTCCTCGGCGGCCGCCGGTCCTGCGCTCGATGATGCTGATGCGGTTCGAGCCGTCCTCGGTGAGCCAGTTTTCAGAGTGGCTCACGAGCAGCAGCTCCGGAAGGACCAGCAGACCGACTGCCCCGAAGTAGCCGCTGTCGTAGTTCCGCTCTACGGCGCGATCGGTATCGTCGAATTCCGGCCTGAGCATCTTCCTTACGTCCATGACCGAGACGCTGCCGCGCCCGCCGTGCTGCAGGAACTCGGCATTGTTCACGGGGCCGTGATGGTTGATCACGTAGGCCGTCCGGCGATCCTCGCTCAGCACGATGTTCGCCGGATCCCCGACTGGTGTGCCGTCGAGGCGATCCGGGTGGACCCTGGACCGGCTGACGATGGCGTTCGACGTGTTGTTGTTCTGCCGCTTCAGCGCCGCGTTGAAGTCGATGGCGTAGATGCGCGGATCCCTCCGCCCGGTCGCCAGGATGAACAGGTCGCCGGCAAGCGCGATGTCCGCAGCGGCCAACAACAACAGCGGGAAGGCAATCAAAGACACAGTGCGTTTCATCACCGATTCCTCCCTATGGGCGAAAAAAAGGTCGCAGGCGCGGCTGTCACCCCGCGCCGCGACCCTTCGGCACTACTTGATCGACTTCGTACTACCGGTCGCCGTGCTCGTCCCTGTCATCGTCGTCGTCGCGGTCACCGTCGACATAATGCACATAAACGGCGACGCAGCCGTTGGTGCTGCCGCAGATTCCCTCGCCCACAGCCGTGGTATCGCCGCCGGCACCGACTATCCGGACAGGCGCAGATTGCGGGACGAAGATGAGGTTGCGCTTGGAATCGGCCGCCACCGAGTGCGAGCCGGACGACTGCGGGACGGTTTCGATCAGGACGCTGGTCGCGTCGATCACGCCGAGCACTGCCGCCTGGGTCGCGGCGGTCGGACAGGGGGCCGTTGTCCTGCAATTCCTGTTCGAGCCCGTGTAGTAGCGTCCATCGCCCTTGTTGAACCAGACTTCATCCGAGCCGACGATGCCGTTGACGTGGGAGAAATGCTTGGTCGTGGCGTTGATCACCAGCGTACTTGAGTTGCTCGGGTTGTTGGCCGGGGTGCAGCCCAAGAGCAGATTGTCATGCGGTCCGACCGTGGCCCCATTGGGTCCGCAGTCGCTGAGTTTCAGGACGCCGCTGTTCGTGGCCGGATTGAAGGCACCGAGCACCATGGTCCCCGGCGTGACGGTGGTCGGATCGATCACCATCAGCCCGCCGTCGCACGTGGTGCACCCTGGCGGGTTTTCCCCGAGGTTCGGCACCGACACGTAGAAACGCTTGGTCTTCGGATCCCAGGTGGGCTGCTCGATTCCCGGGGTATTCGGGAAAAGCGTGGCGTCAATCGTGATCTTGCTGAGCTTCAGGACCGAGCTGTGGTTCCGATCCCCGTTCGCCGCGAACAGGGTCGCGAAGGGCGGATCCTCGGCGTTGTTAGCGACGAGCAGCAATTCGCCGTCCGTCGTCAACGCCATTTCGTCAACTCTCGTGGTGCCGCCGGTACTGAGTGTTTGAACGGACGAGTTAGACCCGTCAAGATCGAACACCTTGAGGGTGCTGTCGCCGTCGCCGGCATAAAGCCACCTGCCGTGCGTCACGACCCCGTCGGGACCGGAGATGTCGTTGTTCACTGCGGTGCCGGTGCCGTTGAGCTTAACACCCACGAAACCGCCGAGGCTCCTCTTGAAAGTGAGGTGATGGGTGTCGATGATGTCGATGGCCGCGTTCGAGCGATCGGCGAGGTAGTACTCGGCACGATGCGGGA
>Ga0209472_1000967_pt1 | contig 16795 bp, 18 predicted proteins | sample GraSoiAngelo_130_FD_185887 | JGI IMG/M metagenome (GOLD analysis project Ga0209472, IMG submission 185887) | Grasslands soil microbial communities from the Angelo Coastal Reserve, California, USA - 14_0929_02_20cm (SPAdes) (version 2) | ecosystem: Environmental > Terrestrial > Soil > Grasslands ...
CTCAAGCCGGCGGGTTGTTTCCGCCCGTGGAGAACTCCACAGCAGCTGCCGGGCGGGCACGTCGCGGAGCGTGCGGCGCAGCGCCCGCTTCAGCTGAGCCAGCGCTGAATCCGGTCGTGCAGCGGGCTCGAGCGCGGGAAATGCGCGATGAGATATTCCATCTGATCGGCGAGCACCCGGCGGCCCTTGAGGAAGATGTACTCCGCGTAGGTGGGAGTGAACGGCACCGCGATCAGCTGCATGCGCGACTGCTCGGGCGTGCGCGAGGCCTTGTGGTTGTTGCAGCGCCGGCACGCCGCGACCACGTTCGTCCAGCTGTCGGTGCCCCCTTGGCTGAAGGGCCGGATGTGATCGCGCGACAGCTCGCGCGAAGCGAAGCGCTGACTGCAATACATGCACAGGTACGCGTCGCGCCGGAACAGGGTCTGGTTGTTGAGCGGCGGCACGTAGTCGTGGCGCGTGTTGCCGGGGTTGCCGGTGTGCCCGACCGTGGCGACGATCGAGTTGACCTCGAGCACCGTGCGCCGTCCGGTGCGCGCGTTGGTGCCGCCGTACAGCTCGTAGAGGAGCGAGCCGCACGTGTAAGCGACCTGCTCCTGATGGTAGAGTCGCGCCGCCTCCTTGTAGTCGATCCACTCGAGCGGCATACCGGCGACGTCGGTGCGCAGCACCAGCTGCGACAGCCCGCGCGCCGCGGCGGTCGGCACTACGCGCAGGTCGTCCAGGAGGCCGTGATCGGCACGCTCGAGATCGATGCCCAGCATAGCGGCGTAAGATACGGCAGTTGTGTGCATGAATTCAACAACACAAGATCTTAATTCAACTGGGGATTTCCGGGCACGTGGCCACTCGGCCACGGACCTCGGGCGTCTGGGCTGCGCATGTCGGTAACCATCGGCGTACTGCGCGAGAGCGCCCCCAACGAGACGCGGGTCGCGCTCGTCCCCGAGGTGGCCGACAAGCTCGCCCGCGACGGTGCGCGGGTCGTGATGGAGCGCGGCGCGGGCGAGCGCGCCCGCTTCCCCGACTCTCTCTTCAAGAGCGTCGTGTGGGCCGATGGCGCCCAATCGGTGCTCGCCGGATCGGGTGTGATCCTCACCGTCCAGCCGCTCACCGTCGGGCAGATCGGTGAGCTCAAGCCCTCCGCGGTGGTCATCGGCTTCATGCAGCCGCACGCGCGCGCCGCCGAGGTGCGGGAGCTCGTGGCGCGCGGCATCACGAGCTTCGCCATGGAGCTCGTGCCGCGCATCTCGCGCGCGCAGTCGATGGATGCGCTGTCTTCGCAGGCCTCCATCGCGGGCTACAAGGCGGTGCTGATCGCCGCGAGCCACCTGCAGAAGTTCCTGCCCATGCTCACGACGGCCGCCGGCACCATCCGCCCCTCCCAGGTGCTGATCATCGGCGCGGGCGTTGCGGGGTTGCAGGCGATCGCCACCGCGCGGCGACTCGGCGCGGTGGTCGAGGCCTACGACGTGCGCGGCGCGACGCGCGAGCAGGTGAAGTCGCTCGGCGCGAGGTTCGTCGACACCGGGGTGAGCGCCGAAGGCTCCGGCGGCTACGCGCGCGAGCTCACCGCCGAAGAGAGGGCGAAGCAGCAGGAAGTGCTCGACGCGCGCATCGCCGCGGCCGATGCCGTGATCAGCACCGCGGCGGTCCCCGGACGCCCGGCGCCGAGAATCATCTCGCGCGCGGTGGTCGAGCGCATGCGCGCAGGCTCCGTGGTGATCGACATCGCCGCCGAGCAGGGCGGCAACTGCGAGCTCACCAGAGCCGGCGAGGTGATCGAGCACCGCGGGGTGAGGGTGGTGGGGCCCGTCAACCTCCCCGCCGAGCTCGCCTACAACGCGAGCGAGATGTACGCGCGCAATCTCTACAATTTCCTCAAGCCGGCGCTCGTGAAGGGCGAGCTCGTCATCGACTGGAGCGACGAGGTATTCGCGCAGTCGTGTCTGACACACGGCGGCGAGATCAAGCACGCAGCGACGGCCGGGGCTCTCGGGGGTGCGAAATGACCGGGATGGTGGCGCTCTATATCTTCATGCTCGCGGCCTTCACCGGTTACGAGGTCATCGCGCGCGTGCCGGTGATCCTGCACACGCCGCTCATGTCGGGCTCGAACTTCGTGCACGGCATCGTTCTGGTCGGGGCGATGGTGGCGCTCGGCGGCGCGCAGACGCCGCTCGAGAAGGCGATCGGCTTCGTCGGCGTGCTGCTCGCCGCCGGCAACGCCGTCGGCGGGTACGTCGTCACCGAGCGCATGCTCGAGATGTTCAAGGCGAGCGGTACGCGCCGCGTCGGCAAGGGACCGCACTGATGCCGGCATGGATGTCCGCGGATCTGGCGATCCAGGCGAGCTACTTCGTCACCGCGGTGCTGTTCATCATGGGGCTCAAGCGCATGAGCTCCCCGGTGACTGCGCGCAGCGGCATCCTCTGGGCCGGCGCCGGCATGGCGGTCGCGACCGCCATCACCTTCCTCTACCCGTCGATGACCAACTACGGACTGATCGTGCCGGCGATGCTCATCGGCTCGGTGCTCGCGTGGTGGAGCGGCAAGCGCGTGGCGATGACCAACATGCCGCAGATGATCGCGCTCTACAACGGCATGGGGGGCGGCGCCGCCGCGGCCATCGCCGCGGTCGAGCTGTATCGCGGCGGCACCGCAGGCTACGTCACGACGACGCTCGCCGTGGCGGGCGGCATCATCGGCGCGGTGTCCTTCAGCGGCAGCGCCGTCGCCTTCGGAAAGCTCCAGGGCCTCATCACGCGCAGCCTGCGCTTCGGCGGGCAGCAGCTGCTGAATCTCCTGCTGCTCGCCGCCGCACTCACGCTCGGCGCGCTGGTCGCAGCCGGCGTCAACTCCTCGTTCGCGGTTCTCACCGGATTCTTCGTGGTGGCGCTGGTGCTCGGGATCAGCATGACGCTGCCGATCGGCGGCGCCGACATGCCGGTGGTGATCTCGCTCTACAACGCGCTCACGGGGCTCGCGGTCGGGCTCGAGGGCTTCGTGCTCGAGAACGCCGCGATGATCATCGCCGGTACGGTGGTGGGCTCGGCGGGCACGCTGCTCACGCAGCTGATGGCGAGGGCCATGAACCGCTCGCTCGGCAACGTGCTGTTCTCGGGCTTCGGCGACACCGGCGGGCCGGCCACCGGCGCGGTCACCGGGAGCCTGAAGCCGATCGAGGCGAGCGACGTCGGCGTGATGCTGGCCTTCGCGCAGAAAGTCATCGTGGTGCCCGGCTACGGCATGGCGGTTGCGCAGGCGCAGCACAAGATCTGGGAGCTGTGCCAGCTGCTCATCGAGCGCGGCGTACAGCTGCGCTTCGCGATCCACCCCGTGGCCGGGCGCATGCCCGGGCACATGAACGTGCTGCTGGCGGAGGCGGGTGTGCCCTACGACCTGATCTCGGACCTCGACGAGATCAACGCCGAGTTCGAGACCGCCGACGTAGCGCTCATCATCGGCGCGAACGACGTGGTGAACCCGGTCGCGCGTACCGACAAGTCGAGCCCCATCTACGGCATGCCGATCCTGAACGCCGACAAGGCGAAGAACGTCATCGTCATCAAGCGCGGCCAGGGCGCCGGGTTCTCCGGGATCGAGAACGCGCTCTTCTATCTCGACAACACCCGGATGCTCTACGGGGACGCGCAGAAGGCGGGCGCGGAGCTCATCCAGGCGATCAAGGCGGTGGGCTGAAGTGTACGAGCATCGCCGCCACGCGCCGCTCTCGCCCCGCCGTTTCGTGTGGCGCCTGCTGCGGCATTTCGCGCTCGCCGCGCTGCTGCTCGCCGTATCGTTGTGGCTCGGAATGGCCGGCTACCAGCACTACGAGCATCTCGCCTGGCGCGACGCGTTTCTCAATGCGTCCATGCTGCTCGGCGGGATGGGACCGGTGAACAATCCCCTGACCAACGCGGGAAAGCTGTTCGCGGGCGGATACGCTCTGTATGCGGGGCTGGTGTTCGTCGTGACGGCGAGCATCATCCTGGCGCCCGTGTTGCACCGCATGTTGCACCTGTTTCACTGCGACGAGAGGGACGCATGACGCAGCCTCCGCTGGGCCTGGTCGCGGCGCTGCTGTGCGCCAGCGCCACGCTGTACGCCGCCCCGCCCGCGCACGAGCCCGGGAAAAAGTCGCTCACCGCCGCGGAAGTGCTGCGCTCCTCGACCGCTTCCGACTGGCGAGCGCTCGATCCGCAGAACACGCTCTACCTCGAGCTGCCCGCCGGCCGGGTCGTCATCGAGCTCGCGCCGCAGTTCGCCCCCCATCACGTCGCGAACGTCGAGGCGCTCGCACGCGGGCACTATTTCGACGGACTCGCCGTGATGCGCGCCCAGGACAACTACGTCGTACAGTGGGGCGACCCGGACGCGAAGAAGCCGGTCGGCGCGGCGCAGCGCGCGGTCGGCGCCGAGTTCGAGCGGGCGCTGCGCGGGCTCGCGATCACGAAGCTCCCCGACCCCGACACCTACGCCCCCGAGATTGGATTCGTGGACGGCTTTCCGGTCGCCGCCGAGCCGGTCACGGGCCGCGCCTGGCTCGTGCACTGCTACGGCATGGTGGGCGCAGGTCGCGACAACGACGTCGACAGCGGCGGCGGCACGGAGCTCTACGTGGTGATCGGACAGGCCCCGAGACACCTCGACCGCAACGTCACGCTTCTCGGGCGCGTGGTCTCGGGGATGGAGCGGCTGTCGGTCATGCCGCGCGGGTCCGGGACGCTCGGATTCTACGAGCGCCCCGGAGAGCGCACCCCGATCAGGTCGCTGCGGCTCGCAGCGGACGTGCCGGCGGCAGAGCGGAGCGACCTCGAGGTGCTCCGTACCGACACGCCGACCTTTCTCGCCTACGCCGAGGCGCGGCGCAGCCGCCACGAAGAATGGTTCAAGGTGCCCGCCGGGCGGATCGACGTGTGCAATGTGCCGATCCCGATCCGCCCACGAGCGAGCGGCGCCGAGAAGTAATCAGCGGTGCGGCGGATGCGGCGCCTTGGCCGGGCGCTCCACCGGCGCTCGCTCCCCCTCGCGCTTCTGCCGCTGCTCGCGCGCCTGATGGATCATCTCCTGGCGCTGGGCGGGGCTCGCGTTGTGCCATTGCTCGCGCAGCATCTGGCGCCGCTCCGGCGGCAGCTGCTTGAACTTGTGAAAATTCTCCCGCACCTTCGTCTGCTCCTGCGGCGGCAGCGACTGGAACTTCTCCCATCGGCTGCGCAGCGCGCGGCGCTGCTCGGGCGGCAGCGACTGAAAGTGCTGGAAGCGCTCGCGCGCCTGGTCGCGCTGCTCGGCCGACATGCCGAGCCAGCGCTCGCTCCCGTGTACGAGAGCCTGCTGGCGCTCCGGCGGCAGGCTGTTCCACTGGCTGCCGAAACGCGACAGGACCTTCTGTTGCATAGGCGTGAGGCTCGACCAGGCGATCGGCGCGGCGGGACCGGCAGCCGGTGCCGGCGGCTCCTCAGCCGTTGCGGGCGCCGCGGCGAGCAGCAGCGCGGCCGCGGCCGCAGCCGGGAGCCACGCGAGAGTCCGGGCACGGCATGGGTTACTCATTATTTTTCACCCCCGTTGGGCCTGTCGGCGGCGGCGGAGCCGCCGGTGATGGTGCGCGCGGCGGCCGGCCCTTGACGGCGAGCCGCGCCACGCGCGCGCGCTCGGCCTGTGCGAGATAGTCGGGGCTCACCTCGGCGAGACCGTCGACGCTCCCGAGAAACTCCAGCAGGCCTGGATCGGGGTCGGGCGGCGCCTTGCGCGCGGCATCCTCCCCGAAGGCGAGAGCGGCGCCGAGCATCACGAGCGTGACCCCGGCGAGCCTCACCCTGAGCGCGCGGGGTCCGCTCATCAGCCGTCGCTCGCAACATTGCCCTCATTCTCGGTGCTCGCCCATTCGTAGAACGGGCCGTCCCAGCCATCCATGAGCTCGAGGCCCTCGCTGTCGGCCAGGAGATCCATGTCCTCGACGGCATGCTGCCCCTCGAGCACCGGCGACTCGACCGAGGGCTCGCGATTAAAGAGCACGAGCGTCACGAGCAGCGCCGCCGCCACCCCTGCGGCCGGCATCAGCGTGTAGCTGCGCCACCGCCAGGCGCGGCGCGGTGCGGCAGCCGCCTCGAGAGCCGCGTGCCGCGCCTGGTTCAACCGCGAGCGCGTGCGGCCGTCGATGCGCGACACGCTCTCCTCGAGCAGCACGCGCGCATTGCGCTCGAAATCCGTCAGCGGCTCATTGACCGGGTTCATGAGTGAAAATCCCCAAGCTCGGCGCGCAGCGCCTGCAGCGCGCGAAAGTAATGTGTCTTGACGCTGCCCTGCGAGCAGCCCATCGCGAGCGCCGTCTCGGCGACGTCCATGCCCTCGAGCGTCCGCAGCAGAAACGCCTGGCGCTGCCGGCGCGGCAGGCCCCCGAGCGAGCGCTCGAGCGCCGTCATCGCCTGCTCCAGCTCGAGACGCCGCGCCGGCTGCGGGTCGGGGCTCGGAGCCTGGGCGATCGGGTCCGGTTCCTCCCCCTCGTCCTCGCCGCGCACGGGCAGCCACGCCATCACCCGTCCGCGCACCGTGCGCCGGCGCTGCATGTCGCGAATGCGGTTTTCGAGTATGCGATAGAAGAGCGGCTTCCACTCCTGCGGAGGCCTGCCGGCGTAGGCGCGCGCGAGCTGCAGCATGGCGTCCTGCACGGCATCGAGCGCGTCATCCTCGTGCCGCAGCGCCGCCTGTGCGATCTTGAACGCCTTGAGCTCGACGCCGGCCAGGAACTGGTTCAGCGCACGCGATCGGGTCTGGGCTTCAGGATCGGTCAGGTCCAGGTCCCCGTGTAGCGCAACCGGCATGCTATAAGGCGACTCGAGCGTAGCAAACTCGCACATGCGCTGTATAACGCGCGCCCGAGAGAGCCGGTTGACCGGCCCTCCGTGGCGCAAATCGCTGTTTTAACTGATCCCTGGCGACCCGTGCCCCAAGTCCTTCGGGTGGCGCTCGACACGCCCCTCAGGCGGTTGTTCGACTACCTTCCTCCGGCCGCGGCGGGGGCGGGTCCCCTGCCCGCCATCGGAGCGCGTGTGCGGGTCCCCTTCGGCCGCCAGCGCCTCATCGGCCTCGTGCTCGCGGCCGCGGACACGTCCGAAGTCCCGCAGGAGAGGCTGAAGCCCATCCTCGAGGTCCTCGATGCGAGGCCGGTGCTCGATTCCGCGGCGATCGAGCTCCTGACCTGGGCGGCGCACTACTACCACCATCCGATCGGCGAGGTGCTCACCGGGGCGCTGCCCCGGCCGCTTCGTTTCGGCGCGGCTGCGGTGGAGGTCGAGGAGCGTTGGCTTGCGACGGATGCCGGCGCCAGGGCCGGCGCGGACGGCGAGCCGCGGCGCGCCCCGAAGCAGCGCCTGCTCCTCACGTTCCTCATCGAGAACGGCGCTGCCCCGGCCGGGATCCTGGACGAGCGGCTGGGTTCCTGGCGCGAGGCCGCCCGGGCGCTGCTCGCGCGCGGCCTCATCGCGAGCGCCGGGATCCGGATCGAGACTCCCCCCTCACCCGAAGCCCGGCTGCGCGCGGCGGGTCCGGTACTCCTGGCCGAGCAGAGCGCGGCGATCGAGGCGGTGGCGAGCGGCTTCGGCCGCTTCGGCGCCTACGTGCTGCATGGCATCACGGGCAGCGGCAAGACCGAGGTTTACCTGCGCCTCATCGAGCGCGTCCTCGCGCAGGGCCGGCGGGCGCTGGTGCTGGTGCCCGAGATCGGCCTCACCCCGCAGCTCCTCGGGCGCTTTCGCGAGCGATTCGACGCCCCGATGGCGGTGCTCCACTCGGCGCTTAGCGATTCCGAGCGTCTCGGCGGCTGGCGCGAGGCCTGGAGCGGCCGCGCCCGCATCGTGCTCGGCACCCGCTCGGTGGTGTTCGCGCCCGTGCCCGATCTCGGGCTCGTCGTCGTCGACGAGGAGCACGATGCCTCCTACAAGCAGCACGAAGGCGGCTTCCACTATTCCGCCCGCGACCTGGCGGTGGTGCGGGCCCGGCACGCGGGCGCGCCGGTCGTGCTCGGCTCCGCGACGCCCTCTCTCGAGACCTTGCACAACGTCGCCGCTGGCCGCTATGCGCGCCTCACGCTGCCGCGACGGGCGGCGGAGGCGCAGCCTCCGCGCCTGGCGCTGCTCGATCTGCGCACGAGCGCCGTGCGCTCCGGGATCGCAACCCCGGCGGTGCTGGCGATCGAGCGCCACCTCGCGGACGACGGTCAGGTGCTGGTGTTCCTCAACCGCCGCGGCTATGCGCCGACGCTGCTCTGCACCGCGTGCGGCTGGATCGCCCCGTGCCGCGACTGCGACGCGCGGCTCACGGTGCATCTGGCCGCGGGGAGGCTGCGCTGTCACCACTGCGGGGCGGACGTGCCGCTGCCTGCGCGCTGTACGCAGTGCGGCTTCGCCGTGAAGCCGGTCGGCCAGGGAACCGAGCGCATCGAGGAGACGCTCGCGGCGCTCTTTCCGGGCGTGCGCATCGCGCGGCTCGACCGCGACGTCGTGAGGCGCCGGGGGGAGCTGGAGGACGTCATGCGCCGCATGTCATCGGGCGAGGCGCGCATCCTCGTCGGCACGCAGATGGTCACCAAGGGGCACGACTTCCCGAACGTGACGCTGGTCGTGGTGCTCAACGCCGACCAGGGGCTCTTCAGCACTGATTTCCGCGCACCCGAGCGTCTCGCTCAGACCATCGTGCAGGTGGCCGGACGCGCCGGGCGCGGCGCGAAGCCCGGCGAGGTGCTGATCCAGACCGAATTCCCCGAGCATCCGCTGCTGCAGAGCCTGCTCGCGGAAGGCTATGACGGCTTTGCGCGCGCGGCGCTCGAGGAGCGCGCGCAGGCCGCGTGGCCTCCCTTCAGCCGCCTCGCCGCCGTGCGCGACTCGGCGACGACGGCGCAGGCGGCGCTCGGCTTTCTCACCGATGCCCGCTCGATCGCGCGGCGCGCGCCGCGCGGCGTGCGCCTCCTCGGGCCGGTGCCGGCGGCGATGGCCAAGCGCGCCGGGCGCTTCCACGCGCAGCTGCTGATCGAGAGCGCCGAGCGCGCGCGGCTGCACGAGTTCCTCGATGCCTGGCTGCCCGAGGTCGAGGCGCTTCGCAGCGCGCGGCGCGTGCGCTGGTCGCTCGATGTGGATCCGATCGAGCTGTTCTGAGCGCTTCGGAGAGACCCGCAGGTTGTTGACTTTTAACTCAACAACGTAAAGAATTTGTTGATGTCAAAGTCTACTGAAGCTCTGGGCAGGGCGCTGGGCGACCTCACGCACCGGGCGCGCCTGCTCGGACTGAACGACACCCAATGGGCGGCCCGGGCCGGTATCCGCAAGGAGACGCTTTCGCGCTTGCGCCGGCGCGAAGGCTGCGACTTCGAGACGCTGCAATCGCTGGCACGGGCCGTTGGCGCGAGCCTGGGCGTGCTCGAGCAGGCAGCGCCGGACTCGACGGCTGACGGCCATTTCCCCGCGCGTCTCGACCGCGCGTACGAGGATCGTCTGCTCGAGCTGTGCGCGTCCGGCGACTTGAATCCGGAACGCTGGGCGAGCGCCGGGCCGCGTTTCTTCATGGCCGGCCTTGCCGTCATGCTCGCGAGCGCACGCCGCAGCGACCGGCGGGAGCTCCTTGCGCTGGCGGAGCGCTTGCATGCCGGCGCGAGCGACGCGGCGGTGTTCGATCGCTGGCTCAAGCGCAGCCCCCTGCGCCCGGCGCGCTTCCTGCCGCTTCTCGATGCTCCGCGCGCTCATGCGGCCTGATCGCAACGCGCGCCCCGAGTACGTGGCTGCGTTTCGCGAGATCATGACTCGCATCGCAGGCGCGCTGGCGGACCTGCCGAGGAGCGCGCTGCCCGTGAGGATGTACGTCGCCGGCGGAGCGGCGCTCCATCTTTACACCGGAGAGCGCGTATCACGGGACATCGACGCCGCCTTTTCCCGCCGCGTCGCTCTTCCGGAGAATCTCGAGGTCTCTTATCGCGACGCCGATGGAGCTGCGCAGCTTCTGTACTTCGACCGCCAGTACAGCGATACATTCGGGCTGCTGCACGAGGATGCTTACGACGACTCCGTGCCGCTCGTGCTGGAAGGGGTCGATTCCCGCGTGTTGGACGTGCGGCTGCTCTCTGCGCTTGATCTGGCCGTGAGCAAGCTCGGCCGATTCTCGAGCCAGGACCAGGACGACATCGTGACACTGGCCAGACGCAAGCTCATCGATTCGGCGTCACTGCGGCGGCGGGCCGAGGATGCTCTGAGCGCTTACGTCGGCGACACCGCCCGGGTTCAGGGCGCGATCGAGGTGGCCGTACGGTTGGTGGCGGATGCAGAGGCGCGCCCCCGCAAGGGGCGCGGCTGATGTTTCCTGTACACTTCCGCGCCGGCCGGATTTTGCGGATCTCTCGCCCTTGAAGCAAGAACTCGAGCAACTGCTGCGCGACTCGCTCGCCAAGCTCGCCGGCACGGTGCTCCCGGCGCCGCCCGCCGCGGATGCGGTGGTGCTCGAGCGCACCCGGGAGGCGCAGCACGGCGACTTCGCCACCAATGTCGCGCTGCGCCTCGCGAAGTCGGCGCGCAGGAATCCGCGCGAGCTTGCGGAGGCCATCGTCGCGGCGCTTCCGGCGAGTCCGCTCCTCGGGCGCGCCGAGGTGGCCGGCGCCGGATTCATCAACTTCCACCTCACCGCTGCGGCCTACGCGCGCGAGCTCGCGAGCCTCCACGCGCAGGCCGGCGCCTACGGCGAGAGCCGGCTCGGGCGGGGGGAGCGGGTGCTGGTGGAGTTCGTGTCAGCGAACCCGACCGGGCCGCTGCACGTGGGTCACGGCCGGCAGGCCGCCTACGGGGCCACGCTCGCGAACATCCTCGCCGCGGTGGGCTTTAGGATCGAGCGCGAGTACTACGTGAACGACGCCGGGCGGCAGATGGACATCCTCGCGGCCAGCGTCTGGCTGCGCTATCTCGAGCACTGCGGCGAGCGGCTGCCGTTTCCGGAGAATGGCTATCGCGGCGATTACGTGCGCACCGTCGCCGAGGGGCTGGAGGCCTCCGCCGGCGCGCGGCTGCGCCGTCCGGCAGCCTCGGTGCTGGACGGGCTCCCGCCGGATGCCCCCGCAGGGGACAAGGAAGGCTACATCGATGCGCTGATCGCGCGGGCCCGCGCGCTGCTCGGCGCGGACGGTTTTCGCGAGGTGCTCGAGCACTCGCTCGCCGAGATGCTCGCGGACATCCGCGGCGACCTCGCCGAGTTCGGCGTCGTCTTCGATCACTGGACCTCCGAGCGCGCGCTCGCCGACAGCGGCGCGATCGATCACGCGCTCTCGGTGCTCGAGGCGCGCGGACACCTGCGCCGTGAGGAGGGCGCGGTCTGGTTCCGCGCCACCGAGTTCGGCGACGAGAAGGACCGCGTCGTGGTGCGCGAGAACGGCCAGAGGACCTACTTCGCCTCCGACATCGCCTATCACCTCGCCAAGCGCGAACGCGGCTTCGCGCGTCTCATCGACGTGCTGGGCGCCGATCATCACGGTTATGTCGCGCGGGTGCGCGCCGGGCTCATCGCCATGGGCCAGCCGGGCGAGTGCCTCGAGGCGCCGCTGATCCAGTTCGTGAATCTCTACCGCGGCGCGGACAAGGTCCCGATGGGCAAGCGCGAGGCGCAGTTCGTGACACTGCGCCAGCTGCGCGAGGAGGTCGGGAGCGACGCCTGCCGCTTCTTCTATCTCATGCGCAGCCACGACCAGCCGCTCGACTTCGACCTCGAGCTCGCCAAGTCGCGCAGCAACGAGAATCCGGTGTACTACATCCAGTACGCGCACGCGCGCGTGGCGAGCGTCATGAAGCAGCTCGCCGCCCGCGGCCTCGCCTTCGAGCGCGAGGCGGGGCTCATCGCCGCGGAGCGGCTCGCGAGCCCGCACGAGCAGGCGCTGCTCAAGTCCCTCACCCGCTACCCGGAGATCCTCGAGCAGGCGGCCGTCAATCGCGCCCCGCACACGCTCGCCCATTACCTGCGGGATCTCGCCAACGAGTTCCACACCTACTACAACGCGGAAGCCTTCATCGTCGCCGAGGCGCCGCTGCGCAACGCGCGCCTGGCGCTGGTGCTCGCCGCTCAGCAGGTGCTGCGGAACGGACTCACGCTGCTCGGCGTGTCGGCCCCGGAGAGCATGTGAGAAGCGCGCGCACCCACGCTTGCGCAGGGTTGACTCGCCGATGCCCAGGCTGACCGCGCGCGACTACAAGTCGAGGCAGCGCCGGCCGCTCGAGTTCCTGTCGCGGCTGCGCGGGTTCGGCTATGGGGCGCTGAGCGGTGTCGTCGTGACGAGCCTCACGTTCGTGTATTTCGGCGCCGCGGCCCACAGAGCGCCCGAGGCCGCGGACACGCCGCGCCCCGATCCCCATCGCGCCGCGCGCGCCGAGCCGGAAGGCCCGGGCGCCGGCGCCGGCCGAGCTTCTGACAAGTACGACTTCTACGAGATGCTGCCCAACTTCGAGGTCGTGGTGCCGGAGAAGGACAAGGACGTGAAGCGGGACCCGCCGGCCGCGGCCAGGATCGAGCGCCCCGGGGTGTACGTGCTGCAGGCGGGCTCATACCGCAACGAGGCGGATGCCGACCGGGTGCGCGCGCAGCTCGCGCTCCAGGGGGTCGACGCCAGGGTGCAGCGCGTCGCGGTGGACAACGACGTCTGGCATCGCGTGCGCATCGGTCCGATCACCAGTCTCGACGAGCTCAACAGGGTGCGCCGGCAGCTGCGGGCGGCCGAGGTCGATGCGCTCGTGATCCGGGTGGGGGACTAGGGCGGAGAGGAAATCAGGAGCCACGACATGAAATTCTTCGCGACTCTGTTATTCGCAGTCCTCGCGCTTCCGGCCGCCCTGGCGCAAGGCGCCAAGCCCACCGCGGCATCGGTCAAGCAGCTGTTCGAGACGATGCACAGCAGCAGCATGGTCGACAGCTACATGAAGCAGGTCGAAACCACCATGCACACGGCGGTGCAGCAGGCGACCGCCGGAAAGACGCCCGACGCCCGGCAGAAGAAGATCATGGAGGACCTGCAGGCCCGGATCATGGCGCTGGTGAAGGAGCAGCTGAACTGGACGGACCTCGAGCCGATCATGATCGAGGTCTACCGGGACACATTCACGCAGCACGAGATCGACGGGATGCTCAGGTTCTACCGGTCGGAGGCCGGACAGGCGGTCATCAACAAGCTCCCGACCGCCACGCAGGAGTCGATGGCGAGGATTCAGGGCCGCGTCAACGCCCTGACGCCGAAGATCATGGAGCTGGAGAAGGAGACGTCCGCGCAGATCAAGGCGGCGGGCGATGCGCCGCCGGGCGCCCCGCAGCCCGCCCCGCAGCCCGCCCCGCCGCCGCCGGAAGCACCCCGCCGCTGACGGAGGCGCTCGCCCGCCCGCCGCGCCGCTGCCCGGCGGCGCGCGCGTGGTGAGAACCCGCGCGCAAATTCCGCACTGGCTCGCAGCTGACGGCGGTGTTAGCTGATGTAATCCGCGGCATGCCGCGATCGAGGCGATACTTCGATTCCCAGCCACAACCCGTGATCGACGTCACGCGGCTGGTCGCGCGGTTGATGAAGGGAAGACTGCCGACCGGCGTCGACCGGGTGTGCCTCACCTACGTGCAGCGTTATGCCAACAGAGCGCGCGCTGCGCTGCACCGCGGCCGGTTTAACATCATCCTGCCCGGCGCCGCGTCGCGGCAGCTGTTCGCGCTGCTGCTCGAGCCGCCGCGCAATCTCACGCGGCGCGTCGTGGCTCTGGTCGCGAAGGCGGCGCTGTTCGCCTGGCGCGACCGCAGTTGCGCGGGCTCGATGCTGCTCAACATCGGCCACAGCGGCCCCGAGCAGCCACAATATGTCGCCTGGCTGCGCCGCCGCGGGCTGCGGCCGGTGTTCATGATTCACGATGTGATCCCGGTCACACACCCGGAGTACTGCCGTCCGCCCGAACGGCAACGGCACATGCGGCGGCTGGACGCCGTGCTGCGCACCGCTTCCGCGGTCATCACCAACTCCGGAGCGACACTGCGGGCGCTGTCGGAATACGCGCGGAGCCGCGGACTCGCGATGCCGCCGGTGATCGCCGCACCGCTCGCCGCGTCCGCTTTCTCCGCCGACTCGGAGCAGCGGCCGCTCGCGGAGCCTTATTTTGTGATGCTGAGCACAATCGAGCCCCGCAAGAATCACTGGATGATCCTGCAGGTGTGGCGCCGCCTGGTCGAGTTGCACGGCGCGGCTGCGCCGCGTCTGGTCATCGTCGGCCAACGCGGCTGGGAGTGTGAGAACGTTCTCGATCTGTTGGAGAGATGTGAATCATTGCGTGGCTTTGTGCTCGAGAAGCCCGTATGTTCCGACTCGGAGTTGGTGACATATCTACGTCACGCCCAGGCGCTGTTGTTTCCCTCATTCGTGGAGGGTTACGGGCTGCCGCTGGCCGAGGCGCTGTCGCTGGGGGTCCCGGCAATCGCGAGTGACTTGCCGGTGTTCCGCGAGATCGCCGCCGACATTCCTGAGTACCTGGATCCGTTGGACGCATTAGGCTGGTTGAAATGCATCGAGTCCTTTTGTCAGCCCGACAGCCCTCTCAGGGAGAACCAACTCCTGAAGATGTCACGCTTCACCCCTCCGGCGTGGGCCAAGCACTTCGAGACCTTCGAAGGACTGCTGCGCCAGGTGTGACGCTGCCGGCGCGGGTCTTCGCCTGCGGGTTCTCGCTCAACAAGCTGCGCCTGCTCCGCCGTTTCGCCGGCGACTCGACGGTGCACTCCGTCCGGAGCGCTGGCCGCATACCGTCCGGCTCGACCCTGCTGTTGTGGGGAAGTACCCCGCCGCCGCCGGGTCTGGCCGCGGACGTCGCGCTGATCCGGGTGGAGGACGGCTTCCTGCGATCAGTGGGCCTCGGGGCGGAGCTCGCCCGTCCGCTGTCGTGGGTCCTCGATCGCACCGGCATGTACTACGACGCCACGCGGCCCTCGGACCTGGAGCAGTTGCTGGAGAGCTGGGAGTTCACGCCGCAGTTGCTGGCGCGCGCCGCCGCGCTGCGCAAGCGCATCGTCGCCTCCGGCATCACCAAGTACAGCGTGGGAGAGCGTGCCTGGCGCCGCCCCGGTCGGGCGCGCGTGATCCTCGTGCCGGGGCAAGTGGAGTCGGACGCTTCGCTCCGCCTCGGGGCGCCGACGCTGCGCACCAACCTCGCCCTGGTGCGCGCGGTGCGGGAGGCGAACCCGGACGCCTGTCTCGTGTACAAGCCGCACCCCGATGTGGCTGCGGGGCTGCGGGCCCGGGGCAAGGACGAGCAGCAGGTGCGCGGCTGGTGCGACGAAGTGGTCACCGACGTCGCCATGGGCACACTCCTCGAGCAGGTCGACGAGGTGCACGTGCTCACCTCGCTCGCGGGATTCGAAGCATTGCTGCGCGGCAGGCTCGTGGCCTGTTACGGCCTGCCGTTCTACGCCGGCTGGGGACTCACCCAGGACGTGGAGCCCCTTCCGCGGCGCCGGCGGCGCCTGAGCGTGAATGAGCTCGTAGCGGGGACGCTGATCGCTTACCCGACCTACGTGAGCCGCCGCACCGGCCGCTACATCTCTCCCGAGCAGGCGCTCGACGAGCTGCTCGCGTGGCGCGAGGCCGCGGGCCAGCCCAATCGCGCCTGGCAGCAGCTGCGCCGGGCGGTCCTGCGCCTGACGGTGGCGCGCCCATGAGTGCGGCCCGCCCGGAGGCGCTGCGGGGCAAGAGGATCCTGTTGCTGCAGGGCCCGGTGGGGCCTTTCTTCCGGCGCCTCGCGAAGGAGCTGCGCGCGGCGGACGCGGAGGTCCACAAGATCAATTTCAACGGCGGCGATTGGCTGTTTTATCCGACCGGCGCGATCAGCTGGCGGGGACACCCGGGCGACTGGCCGCAATTCCTTGCGCGTCTGCTGCAAGAACGACGGATCGACATCGTGCTGCTGTTCGGCGACTGCCGGCCGATTCACCGCGTGGCCCGCACCGTCGCGCAGCGCCACGGCGTCAAGCTCGGCGCCTTCGAAGAGGGCTACATCCGGCCCAACTTCGTCACCTTCGAGCAGTTCGGAGTCAACGGCTTCTCGCTGATGCCGCGTCAGGCACAGTTCTATCGCCACCTGCCGTGCAGGCCGGGGAAAGCAGAGCGCGAAATCGGCAGCACCTTCCGCTACGCGGCCCTGTGGTCGGTCCTGTATTACGCCGCAGCCGCCATCGGGCGTCCCTGGTTTTCCCACTATCGACATCACCGCCCCCTGAGGTTGTCGGAGGCGTTTCCCTGGCTGAGGTCGGCGTGGCGCAAGGCGCTCTATCGCGTCAGAGAGCGCGCCATGCTCAGGCTGCTCACGAACGCTCTGCACCGGAAGTTCTACCTCGTGCCTCTGCAGATGTCGCTCGATTCCCAGGTCCGCCAGCATTCCGATTTTCGCTCCGTCGGACGGTTCATCCGGCATGTGGTGCGCTCTTTCGCAGAGCGCGCACCGGCCGATGCCTCATTGGTGATCAAGCATCATCCGCTGGATCGCGGATTCCACGATTACAGCCGCCTGATCGGCCGCCTGCGGGCACAGTTCCGGCTTGGCGCGCGGCTGCTCTACGTCCACGACCAACACCTGCCGACGCTGCTCGAGAGCATGCGGGGCGCGGTGGTGATCAACAGCACGGCCGGCCTCTCGGCCCTCTCTCATAACGCGCCCGTCAAGGTGTGCGGCGTCGCGATATACGACATGGGGGGCCTGACGTTCCAGGGACCGCTCGATGACTTCTGGCTTGAGGCCGATTCGTTCCGGCCGGATCCCGATCT
>Ga0209472_1000968_pt1 | contig 16781 bp, 11 predicted proteins | sample GraSoiAngelo_130_FD_185887 | JGI IMG/M metagenome (GOLD analysis project Ga0209472, IMG submission 185887) | Grasslands soil microbial communities from the Angelo Coastal Reserve, California, USA - 14_0929_02_20cm (SPAdes) (version 2) | ecosystem: Environmental > Terrestrial > Soil > Grasslands ...
GGCTTGGGATCTGGCGCTATAAGCGCATGGCGGGGACCTGTGGCCTTGATCGAGGGCATCGGCCTTGCTTTAGTGCGGTGGCCGGTAGCTGGTCTTGGGTTCTGAGCGAACCCGGCGAGAACCGCTACTCCCAGCCCTAAGCAAATCACAGAAAATCGCTTCATATGGAAGATGCCCCTTACCTACACAGTCCCACTCTTTATGATACTCGCTCGCACAGCCGGTTTTAAAGATGAATGTCGCCATAGGTGCAGGTCCTGTTGCTGGTAGGCCTGCTCGAACTCGGCGCCGAACTCCGAGCCGCCGTCGGAGCCTGTATAGAAACTCGCAACGCGTGTCCGATAGTTCAATTACGCGGACACGATCTTACTGTTCCAGCCGCCTCTTGAACGACGGCAACAGAAGCGCGAGGACCGCGGCGACTCCAATGATTTCTCGGGCGAATAAACTCTCTCCGGTTCGATAAATCATATAAATCATAGGCACAAATGTGCCTCCCGCGCAACGACGGGAAAACGTCGGGATCGCGGCACACCGTGACACTTTCTTTCGGCCGCTGCTCGAGATTCGTCCTAGAGACATGATCACCCTGGCGAGTCTTCACCAGGAAAAACAACCTTCGGTGCCTTGAGGCAAACTTGTTGTTTGACCCTTTTTCGAACTATTCACGCGATTGGGTTCATTCTGCTTGGGCACATTCGGATACCTTCGGATATAAAGCATTTCTAGAGGTGCACTCTTATGAGCCTTTGCGTCCGACGCTTGTTGATTCTAAAGAGGGTTGTTGGGTTCGTTTCGCAAATCTGGCGTCTACCGGTGACCTGATGGTATGGACCCGGCCTGGCGAGTAGCAGTCTGCTACCGTCGAGGCAGGAGGGTTCCATGGCCATTAGGTCAATATCGGCTGGCTGAATCACCAAATCCTTTGAAAATAAGCCGTGTTTTATGGTATCCCGCGAGGAATTTTTCTTACCAGAGGCAGTGCTCGGCGGTTGATTGTTCTGCGTTTCAGGCGATTGGCTTGGATCATTCGTTCCGAAACTGCAGGTCTTTCAGAACAATCCTTTGGCGGAGCGTCTTGCGTATCCATAGTTCCCCCTGATAGGGATTTGCAGTTCCCCCTGATAGGGATTTGCGCCCGCATCAGGGGTACAGACGCATTTTCATTTTAGCGCACTGGCTAGTAAATTCCATTTACTAGCTGGATTCCGCAATGGGAGATGCGAAAAGCTTTGAGAGATTACTGCTGATTGTATTTTTCTCACACACATTTTGAACGTGCCATTTTTCTTTTACTCCAATCCCGCCAGCACACCAATTATTTCGATACTGTTTGCTTTTTCCCGGCCCTCTCCTTGGCCCATCTGGCCATAACCGCCTTTCGTGCAATTTTCATAGCCAACGATTTGACCGGACGCTATGACGGGGCGTGTTTATTCTTTATTCTTTGCGGCCGACGAAGCGCTGTAGGAATTTGGACCCTTCTTTTTGATATGTCCTCATTGCGGCCTGTAAAAAGACTTCACATATCTGCGCCACACTCCTGCCTTCCCGCGCAGCGATAGCTTCTAAGCTCTCCTTCAAATCTGAGCGTACTCTAAAGCTCAACCTAGTATCTTTTGCCATTGGCGCGAATTCTACCACCCCAATGCACGCTGCTTTTCTCGCGGTACACTCCTTGACAACCTTGGATCTGATGTGTCATCCTATGGGTGACATTTGTTCCCATTGGATGCGAAGCGATGTCACGAAATTCCATTCGGCTAAACATTAGACTCGCCAAGAAATTGTGGGGTGAAATCTCTCACTCTAGTCTGCAAAATCTCGTCGGGTTGATCGAGGTTCATGCTCTGTCCGTCGCGTCGGGCGACCTGCTCTATCTGCGAAGCGGGTGGTACGTCACGCACTCGGGATTGTTAGCCTTGGCGCGCCGCAATCGCTGCGCTGGCATTCACGTCCAGCTCCTGGCGAAGTTCTGCGACCCATCGGCTCGCCGTTGGGCATTTCGGGCGACTGTTTACAAAACCAGGAACTGTCGAGGTTTCGTCGGCTATGGGGATGCTGATCCTTCCAATGTTTCACCACTCATGAAGGGCGCCGAAATGCGTGTGGCCGAAACTAGGGCCGTAAGTCGCGCGCTCCGCAAAGCGTATGGAATCGGCATCTGCTCGGTCGAGGAGATCGGTTCTGTTGCCGAGCCGGAATCCTATCGGCAAGTGAGCAAGATTCCGCCGCAACCTGCCAATGGAGACTACGGTGGGCCTAAGGTCCGCGATCGGCTTTGCCAAATCATCCGCCACCATCAACTTGACCCGAATCTGGTGAAGGCCTACGCCATGAATTTTTGCGGCGTCACGGCCCTGCGTGAAGCCACCCGCGAGCAGATCGAAAACTTTGTCGCTCATTTAGCCGATTGGGCTGAGAAAGATAGAAACGGCCTGCTCTGCCAGCTCAACAGCTATATGTCACCGGAACAAGGTGCAGAATGAGGCGTTATTTCGAAAGCCTCCGCCGAGCAGATCGATCCGCCATTGAGTCCGTCCCGGATGGATTATTCCTCGTCCGAGTGGTTCGAGTCGAGTACCGCTGGCAGGCGCGGAAGTCGTATTACCAGATCCGCTTCGCAGTTCTCGAGCCCAAGCATCTAGCCGGATGCTTGATCTCTGGCCGCCTCTACTGCACCGCCAGGGCTATGTGGAAACTGACCTGGTTCCTGCGCGACTTCGGCTACGACACCGAGCTGTTGGGAAAAGATGAAATCGATGACCAGGCGCTGGTCGGCCTGCAGGGTGTAGTGAAAATAAGTCATGCCATCGTGCATGGTATCTCCGTCCTCAACCTCGACGGATTCGCACCTCTTAGTCGCTGGAAGGAACTCTCGCCTATAGCCGTGGACGATCCTCCCGAATCGGAGGTCGCCTCATGATCTATAGCTATACCCAGATCAGCCAATATCTGACCTGCCCGCGCCGCTACCGACATCGCTTTCTCGATGGCTGGCAGGAGAAAGACACCCGAGCAGCCATGCTCTTCGGGCGCGCCTTTGAACGCGCTTTGGCCGCCTACTTTCTGCGCGAAGACGCGGCGGCTGTGCTGTTTCAGGAATGGAAGCTCTGTCACGATCAGAAGCTCGAGTACTCGCATGGGAATACCTGGGACCGCATGCTCGAGCAAGGCATTCAACTGCTCAATCGCTTCTGCCAGGACGATCGCGTCCGCATTCGTCAGCCCCGCCGCAACCTGCAGCTCAAGTTTGTCCGGCCGCTTTCGGGCCAAAACGAGTTCGTGGCGTACATCGATGCCATCGGACAGTTGGACGACCGCGGCTGCCTGCTTGAGTGGAAGACCACTTCGAGCCGCTACCCGGAAAAACCGGATGGATTGTTAGCCTTAGACCCGCAGCTGATTTGCTACTCCTGGATCACCGGAGTTTCAGAAGTCGCCCAGGTGGTCTTCGTGCGCAAGCGGTTAGTCGAAATTCAATACTTGTGCACCACCATCACGGATGAGCAGCGCCTGGAATTCGGCCAGCTGGTCGAGGCGACCATCCGGCAGATCGAGTCGGCTCAGTTCCTGCCCCACAGCGGCATCCGCTTCCCGCAGAACCCGTGTAGCAGCTGCTCTTATATTGGGCTCTGTCTTGGACGACAGGAATTGGTCGAGGCCGCTCTCATCCGGCGGCCAGGAGCAGAACAGCGTGATTGGCTTGACAAGCTTTATTACTAAGAATCCGTCCGTGCTGCCCAAGCTCAATCGTCGGCGAGCGCAGTTCGTGCTCACCAAAATTGATGAGATCTTGGCCTGGGAGCAGCGCAAGGAAGCGGAGAAAGATACCAGGTTTGTCGAGCTGGGACGATATCTGTGCGAAGTGCGGGCCGGGCAGTACTGGCGGCTGGAGAACCTGGGGTCGTTTGATGAATTCCTGGAGCGGCGGTTTCCGGAATCCAGACGAAAGGCCTATTACCTGATGTCGATTCACGAACACCTGCCGCCGCAGATGAGACGGGAGCTAAAGCAGGTGGGTTGGACGAAAGGGCTGGAGCTGGCAAAGCTGGCGAGGAGGAGGGATGGGCAGGAGTTCGATTGTGCAACCTGGTTGCACAAGGCTCGCGAGATGCCAAAAGACGAGTTCCGGCGAGAGGTGGAGAAGGAGCTGACCGGGAAAGAAACCGAGCCCTGGGAGATCGTGTATTTCAAACTTTACAAGAGCCAGATCCCGGTCATCGAGCAGGCGCTGGAGACAGCGGCTCTGATGCTCGGAACCGATAAATCCCGCGGCTACTGTCTGGAGATGATCTGTGCGGATTTCCTGGCGGGAGCGAATTTGGACAACGGTGATCCTAATGTGCTCCTGCGTGCGCTTTCTCGGTTTTTCCAGTTTCTCCCGGGGGACCAAAGGCAAGCTTTTGCGCAGTTGGTTACCGAGAAGATTCAATGAGTCAAACTATTGGGAAACAGGCACCGATCAGGCTAGAAGATGAAAATTACGGGGAGCTCTGCAAACAGATACTGCGGCGAGATGGCTGGCGATGCCAGCTGTGCGGCTCGATGACAAATCTGGAGATCCATCACAAGCGGTTCCGCAGCCGCTCTGGTGAAGACAATGCGCACAATCTGATTACCCTCTGCCACGATTGTCACGCTTCCACCCACATCCCGATTTCAACCGTGCAACTGGGATTTCGGAATTAGATTCGTCTGCCATAGCGGTGCCACATTGTTGCTGGTGTTGTGGTCGTCGAATGCATTCGGGCGACCCCAGAAATTGGTAAACACCTCGATGTGCTGGCATACAGGGCCGGACATGACTTCGAGAAAGAAGAATTCCCCGCCTGCACGACAACTCCGAAATTTTTCTTTACCCGAGATGAATTGCTTGGACTTGTTGCGTTGCTGCAATGATTCTTGCCGCATGAAGTCGCGCTGATTCGTCGAGTTAGCAGACGCCACCCCAAAAATCGGTTGACACCTGGACGATGTCATCTTGGGATCAAGCCGTTGTATTACCTACAGCCTGTGTCTAAAATCTTTTGAACTGGATTTCCCATTTGAATCTGACTTACTGACCGTATGGTGACCTCAACTTGGATTCTTACTTTCCTGATGGATCCCGGTGCAACAAGACCGGAGCGCTTCGCCCCGGTTGCACGTATACCTGCCACTGGACTCGGCATCATCGAAGAGGTATTGGCTCCGTAGATCTTAATGGATAGAGTCCTCTTTCCCTTTTTGAGCCGCAAGGGAATCCCGGTGTGCTGACGCAAAACCGCACTAGTTTAGTTTTAGTGCGTGGTCGTGGTGGCCGAGGCCTTGCAGTTGTTGGTCTCGTTGGTTTCTGAAACGAGTTTTGTGTCATCCGAGCACGCCAGCAAAAAATACGTCCCGCTCGGCAGCGTGGACGGGACGGTGATGGAGGCGTTGCCGCTGGACGTTGCTGCGGGTGCGAGCGAAGGTACCGAGCGATTACCCGTCAGGAGGATGCTGCTGGTGGTCTTCGAGGTCGTCGTGGACAGATAATAGCGCGTGGTCGAAGCTGCCGCAGTCACATTGCCGATGTTCTGCACGGTGTCGGTGATGGAGAATGTGCCACCCGGGGTTACAGTGGTGGGCGGATTACTTACAACGGTTTCGACGAGATCCGGACCGCTCACTGTGACCTGCGTGGCCGAAGCCTTGCAGTTGTTGCTCTCGTTTGTTTCTGGGACCACGAGGGTGTAGTCGGCGCAGGCCAGCAGGAAATAGGTTCCGCCTGCCGTACCCGCACTGACCGTCACGGTCACAGTGCCGCTTGAGGTGGCGCTGGAGGCCAGCGAGGGCACAGCGCGGCTGCCAGTCAGCAGACGAGCGCCGCTCTTCGAGGTCGTGGTGGAGAGGTAGTAGCGCGTGGTCGAAGCTGCAGCCGCCGCACTGCCGATGTTCTGCACGCTGTCGGTGACAGAGAAGCTGCTGCCGTCCAGAACAGTTGCGGGCGGATTGGTCACGCTAGTCTCGGTCAGGTCGGGTCCGGAGACGGTTGTCTTGGCCGTCGAAGCCTTGCAGTTGTTGCTCTCGTTTGTTTCTGGGACCACGAGGGTGTCGTCGGCGCAGGCCAGCAGGAAATAGGTTCCGCCTGCCGTGCCCGCACTGACCGTCACGGTCACAGTGCCGCTTGAGGTGGCGCTGGAGGCCAGCGAGGGCACAGCGCGGCTGCCAGTCAGCAGACGAGCGCCGCTCTTCGAGGTCGTGGTGGAGAGGTGGTAGCGCGTGGTCGAAGCTGCCCCAGTCACATTGCCAATGTTCTGCACGCTGTCGGTGACAGAGAAGCTGCTGCCGTCCAGAACAGTTGCGGGCGGATTGGTCACGCTAGTCTCGGTCAAGTCGGGTAAGCCGGGAAGCGGGAGTAGTCCATACACGATGAGGCTATTCTGGGTTCCGACAAATACCTTTCCATCGGCAGCAATAGGAGTTGCGAAATGAGCCAGCGGTGGCAAGGTGTCTCGGCCATTCGCAGCTTGGTTGCTGGTGTACAGAGTCTGCAACGTAATCGCGTCCATCGCCCACAGGTCCCTCGCTCCATTGATGAACCAGAGAATCCCATGGGAATTTCCATTGGCCGTAATAATGGCGTGGCCTCCGCCGCCAATCCTGATGGACTGCGCGGAAGGCGGATTTACGAGCGCACCATTGCTAAGCGTGTAGGCGAATACCGGGCTGGACTGACCGGTGAAATATACGGTGTTGTTCCAATAAACAGGCGTACCGCTTTGTCTGCCAGCGCCCTGGGGTATTTCCTGCACAATCTGCGTGTCCCCGGTAGTGCAATTCGAACATAGCTGGCCCATGCTATCTCGGTTCAAAAGATAGATTGTGCCTTCTTTACCTTCAGCGACCGCTTCATGTGGATATGGCCCCGGCTGGTCTGGCAAAATAAGAACGCCATCGTTCAGGTCCAAATCCTTGTCGGAGAGGTATTGATAATTGTAGGGAGTGAACCAGTCAGCTAAGGCGAGAGAGGTTCCCGTTTGGCTAAGCTTCAACACGCTGATTGACAGGTTCGTGCCGGCTGCATAGAAACCTTCTGAAGTTTCAGCGTAGATATTTCCGTCGCCGTCGGCGGAAAGACCTGCACCCTTTTGCCATATGGAAGCGAGGATTTTGCCAGGCTCGGCGGTATACGCACCTTCCTGCTGCAGGGTGGTCGCGTTATAAGAAAGCACCCATCCCTGGCTGTAGTCATTACAGCAATTAGAGCCAAAGGCGATATAGATATGGCCATTAGCCAGCAGCAGCCCCGGCCGATTCATTTGGTAGAGGTCCGCAAAAGTGGTAGTGATCCCGTTTAGAGTGTAGGTCGCGGCTATCGTAGTCGGACCACCGAACTTTTCCAGCCCGCTGGTGACATCGAGCGCATGGAGCCGATGGATTACATTGCCGTTCTCATAGGTCTCTGCAACCAGGTAGAGGGTGCCGGTTACAGGATCGATTACCGGAGTCGAGACGATGCCTACCTCGGCCCATCCAGTGGTTCCTGAATCCTTCTTCACAGTCGCCGGAACCGACGTCGCGCCCGCGGGGCTGTAAGTCAAGATGCTGGTCATCCACAAGGGCGAGGTATTGGCGCTGTCAGCATCGAATGCGTAGACGCTGTCATGCATAGTGGCCACGTACACGACGTTGTGCACACCTTGCCCAAGAACGTTTACGCTCGGAAGGTATAGTGGGTGTCCTACGACGAAACCATCAACCGGCAAGGTAGTTAGTTTCCCGAAGCCGGCGCTGTTTACATTCGATGGAGTGAGCACGGTCTCGCTCGTATTTGCGCTCGTCCGCGCATTGTCATAGTGCCAGGTTGTGACTGAGGTTTGGGCCAGCAGGTGCACCCGGGGGGCAAGGAACAATGTCAGCAGCAAAACTGACAAAAAACGGACTATGCAAAAGTTTGCACAGAAGGCGAATGATGCAGGCCGCCATTTGGCGGCGGCCAGTTCAGTTGTGATCTCGCACGTGCGAGCGACATTACTATTCCAGGACGGCCGCATGCGTAATCTCCAGCTACCGGTGCAAACCAAAATAGCATCTTTCCGAGCTGGCAATTAATCGACTTATAGGGTATACGACGTTGCCATCCCCAAAGAGTTCCGCCTTTAGCCATGGTGAGCAATTTTGGAACCAAGCTACGCAAGTCGTCGTATGGAAGTAATGGCGGGTCGGTCTGTATTCCGCGCGCTTGACCTTGATGCCGGGCGAGTAGAAGCTGCGGGCCTGTCTTGAGATCGAAGTCAAAGAGGCGGACGTTATCAACGACTTTGGCCGCATTAGGGTGACCGAGTCCAATTATAACCGGCAGTTCCATGAAACTTCGTCCTGAAAGCACACTACTGGTATGCGGACCGACCGGTCCAGCCCAGATGGCACCCGAGTATCTGCGCGGCGTCAAAGCGAATTTTGCTTGAGAACGGCGTAGAACCTTCCGACACTGAACCTGTCAACTCTCGACTATAATCTTCTGTGCCAAGTTCGCTTGCGTTGAGCGAACCGAGAGGACTTGAAATCTGCAACTTCTTGCGCATTTTGAAAGGCAAGCCGGCGGATACACATCGATTGAAATGTAAATTACGCAATATCAGCAACTTACGAACAGGTTTAATGACGGAATTACAGATTCTCCAAATCCGCCTTGGCAGATCAAATGCAGAGTTTTGCCTTGGAGATGCATAACCCAGCTATGGCAAACACGTCCGACGGCCAAGCCTCGGAATCAGGCTCCCACGTGTCAACCGCGAGTGAGACTCAGCGCCGCTCGTTCCCGCTTTCACTTGCGCAGCAACGGTTGTGGGTACTGGACCGTCTGGAGCCCGGCAACGGAGTTTACAACCTCGCCTTCGCCGTGCGGCTGGACGGACCGCTGGACCTAGATGCAGTGCAACGTGCGCTGAATTCAGTGGCCGGGTGGCACGAAATTCTCCGCGCTGAATTCCACGTCGAACACGGCGAACCGGTGCAGGTGATCCTTCCATGCCACGCCGTTGGTGCGACATCGGTCGATCTCAGCGATATTCCCCGGACAATAAAAGATAGTCGTGTTTCGCAAGTGCTGTATGAAGAGGTCGGCAAGCCTTTCGATTTGAGCAATGGCCCGTTGTTTCGGACACAGATTCTCCGGCTCTCTCCGTCAAAACACATTCTGCTGCTGACTGTTCACCGCATTATTTGTGATGATCAGTCGCTGGGGACCTTATTTGCGGAAATCGCAGCTTGTTATTCGGCTAGAGTTCGAGGTGAACCCTGGCATCCTGAAGAAGCATCGGATGGATATCTTGGGTTCGCGAGCGCTCAGCGGGAGCGATTATTTAGTGACGAACTGCAATCGCAGCTCGCTTATTGGAAGCAACAATTGGTGGGAGCGCCATCGAGCGTAGACCTGCCAACAGACCACACCCGCGCCCCCGTGCAGAGCTTCCGCGGCGACACTTCCACCGGGCAGATTTCATCAACACTGTACAAACGTTTGCAGGATCTGAGTCGCAGCCGGCAGGTCACTCTGTTCACCACACTACTTACAGCCTTCAACATTCTGCTGTGGCGGTACAGCGCGCACGATGATCTGGTGGTGGGCACGGAAGTTTCTGGACGCACCAGTCCGGAAATGCAAAATGCCATTGGATTGTTCGCGAATCAATTGGTGCTGCGCACCAATATTTCCGGCGATCCTCAAGTATCGGCTCTTCTGCGTCAAGTGCATGCGACAGTCGAAGCTGCCTATGCGTGCCAAGATATTCCTTTTGAACACTTGGTTGACGAACTCAATCCAGAGCGCGACCTGAGCCGCAATCCGCTTTTCCAAATCATCTTCAACCTGCGAAATGCTCCGCCGGACTCATGGCAGATGCCCAATTTAACGGTCACGCGCGTCCAGGTTGAGAACGCTAACGAGAAATTTGATTTGACGGCCGATCTACTGCAAAGGAGTGACAGCCTCGAGTGCTCTTTCAGCTACAACCCTGATCTTTTCGAGGCTGCAACCATCAGTCGGATGATGGAGAATTACTGCAAGCTGCTGGAAGAAATCTCGGCCAATCCTGAGAGGCGCATCTCTGAGTTGCCGCTGCTGGGAGAGGCGGAACAGCGCAAGATCCTACTGGAGTTCAATGAGACTGCTGCCAATTACCGGCGCGACCTTTGCGTTCATGACTTCCTTGAAGCGCAGGCGAAACGGACTCCGGAAGCAATCGCCCTAATTTGCCAAGCTGATCATCTTACATACGCAGAACTGAACACGCGTGCAAATCGTTTGGCTCACTACCTGCGGAGGCGCGGGGTTGGCCCTGAAGTATTGGTTGGCATCTGTGTGGACCGCACCCCTGAGATGCTAGTTGGAATTCTCGGCGTTCTGAAGGCGGGTGGCGCGTATGTGCCGCTCGATCCTGCGTATCCCTTGCAGCGTTTGTCGGCTATTCTCGAAGATGCGAAAGCTCCCGTATTGATTACGCAGCAGCGGTTGATTGATCTGCTTCCTCAAGGTACGGCGACAACTGTGTCCATTGATGCCGATTGGCCAGACATGGCCCAGGAATCTGGCGAGAATCCAGCTCGTAACACGAAACCTGAGAACTTAGCTTATGTGCTATTTACTTCTGGATCGACAGGTAGGCCGAAAGGAGTCGCTCTCGAGCATCGCAGCGTTGCGACCTTCATTCAGTGGGCGCAGAGCGTTTTCACGCCCGAGGAGGTTGCCGGCACGCTGTTCTCGACTTCTATATGCTTCGACCTCTCCGTGTTCGAAATGTTCGTACCACTCAGCATGGGCGGTAAGGTCATCATGACCGAAAACGCTTTGTTCCTGCCCAAGCTGCCCAATCCGGGCGAGGTTACGCTGATTAATACTGTTCCTTCAGCGATTGCGGAACTGGTTCGGATGAATGCTGTCCCGGCATCCGTGCAAGTAGTGAATCTGGCAGGAGAAGCGCTTCCCACCAGCCTGGCGCAACAGATCTATGACAGCACGCGGGTGCGAAAGCTTTACAATCTGTACGGCCCAACCGAGGATACGACCTACTCGACTTACACTCTGGTTCCGCGAGGAGGCGAAGTCACGATCGGTCGTCCATTGGCAAACACGCAGGTTTACATTCTGGACGCAAACGCGAGGCCAACTCCAATCGGCGTTCCCGGCGAATTGTGCCTCGCTGGGGAAGGCTTGGCGCGCGGCTACTTTGGTCGCCCGGACCTCACGGCCGAGCGCTTTGTTTCTAATCCCTTTAACGCCAATCCTCGTGCCCGTATGTATCGGACGGGCGATCTGGCACGCTTCCTGCCGGATGGAAATATTCAGTATCTCGGCCGCGTGGATAATCAGGTAAAGATCCGCGGGTTCCGCATCGAATTGGGCGAGATCGAAGCCGTGCTGGCGAGACACTCTGCCGTGCAAACAGCCGTTGCAATGGCGCGCGAAGATAAACCGGGGGACAAGCGCCTCGTTGCGTACCTTATCGTTGTTCCAGGCAAAGAGGCATCGAGCGCTAATCTGCACGCTTTCCTGAAGGAAAGCCTGCCCGAATATATGATTCCCAGCGCATTCGTGAAGATGGACGCGCTCCCTCTTACGCCCAACGGAAAAATCAACCGCCGAGCTCTTCCCGCTCCGGATTGGTCAAAGATTGAGACCGGAGCTTCGATTGCTCCGCACGACCAGTTAGAGGTTATGCTGGTCAAAACCTGGCGAAAGGTGCTGGGGATTCCAAATATCAGCGTAACTGACAACTTCTTCGATCTTGGCGGCCATTCCTTGCTGGCGGCGCGGCTGCTCTCGGAAGTGGAGAAGATTACCGGGCGGCAGATTCCTCTTTCGGTGTTGTTCCGCGGAGCCACAGTGGAGTCGCTAGCCCAATTGATCCGCGCGGGCGGCGAGGCTAATCCTGACCCGGTGGTAATGGAGATCCAGAGTGGCGGCGATGGATTACCGTTCTTCGCGGTTGCCCCACCGGGTGTGGAAACGCTCGGTTTCGGTCTGCTGGCCCGTCACATGGGGCCAGATCGGCCAGTTTATAAACTTCAGGGCCACGCCCCGATTGTCGTTGGCAGACCGTTCACCAAAGAAGATCTGCGTTTGCTGTCTCAGGAATACATCGCCGCCATGCGCGCCGTGCAGCCGGAAGGTCCATACTGCTTGGGCGGCATGTGTGAAGGAGTTCAGATCGCTGAAAGGTTGGTTTGCGATCTGGAAGCACAAGGACAAGTGGTCAGCCTGTTCACCATCTTCGACACCTGGGTGCTCCAACACAGTTATCGATTATGGCTGTGGCGGATTGAGTACTTTCGCCAGCGTCTGAGAGAGTTGAAGAACATGAATTTCTCGCAGCAATGGGAGACTTGCAAGCTCGCCGTCAGTACCCGATGGAGAATGCTGACGGGTAAGTTTCAGGGCAGAAGTGAATGGTACCGCGCATATTGGCCTGAGGATTTCGCCCCCAGCCGGTTCCGCGCTCCTGTGGTCCTGTTCAAGCGGCCAAAACAGCCTTTTTATTACGTCGATGATCCCCAGATGGGTTGGGGCCAGCGCAGCGAGAGCGGAGTGGAGATCCACGAAATTGAGTTTGATCACGAAGAAATACTGCGTGAACCGTACGTGCACCAACTGGGGGAGCAACTCGAGGCCTGTATAAGGAGGTTGGACGAGCGGACTGCGGAATTTGCGTTTCAGCCGCCCGAAGCGTCTCTGATCTCCTCATCATCCGGTTAAGTCGTCGCCAGAAATACAAATTCATGAAGAAGTTGGACAAAGTTGAAATCCTGAAGAACGTTGGCTCTAGTTGGTGCGCTCTCGGCGTGAACGTTTTGGTCGGGATCTTTCTCTCGCCTTACATTCTTCATCGTCTGGGAGACGAGGCTTTCGGTCTCTGGGTTCTGATTTTTTCCATCACTGGTTATTACGGGCTCTTCGACCTCGGAATTCGTTCTTCGATCGTTCGTTATGTCGCAAAGTATTCCGCCACAAATAACTATGAAGAACTAAACCGGCTGGTCAACACCGCCATGGCAAGTTACGGCACGGTGGGAATGCTGGCTTTGCTGGTGACATTCAGCGGCGCGTTTTACGTGGCCTCCATTTTCAAAATTTCCCCGAGCTTCCTGAGCACGGCTCGATTACTTTTTCTGATGGTAGGAACGGCTGTATCTCTGGGTTTTCCCTTAGGGGTCTTTGGCGGAATTCTCGAGGGCTTGCAGCGATTTTATCTTCTGAACTTTACCAGCATCTCTTCGACCTTGTTACGGGCGTTGCTGATCGTGCTGGCTCTGCGGCATGGTAACGGATTGCTGACCGTGGCTCTCATTACGGTTTCGTTGCCACTGTTAGCTGCTTTGGTAAATGCGACCGTTGTCCTCCATTTAGTGCCTCTGCGCTTGGGGCCGAGATACGTTGATCGCAGCAGCCTGCGGCGAATCGCGAATTACAGCGGGGCAACTTTCATGATCATTCTGGCCGGGCGCCTCCGCTTCAAGACCGACGCCGTGGTCATCGGAACGTTTGTCTCCTCCACTGCGATCACCTATTTTGCCATCGGATCGCGCCTGGTGGATTATGCCGGGGAGGTCATCAGTAGCCTGGCGCAAATCTTTGTTCCGATGTCGAGCCAGTCGGACGCAACCGGCGACATGGAGCGCCTGCGAAAAATTTTCGTGGCGGGGAATCGCGCCTGCGCGCTGATTATTTTTCCCATTGCTGCGATCTTGGCAATTCTCGGCAAATCGGTGATCGAAGCCTGGGTCGGCCGCCGCTACGTGGCGACCAGCTATCCCGTGCTGCTCGTGCTGCTGATCCCCTCAACTTTCATGCTGGCGCAAGCCGCCTCCGCTCGCACATTGTTTGGCATGGCCAAACACAAAACCCTCGCCGTAGTGACTTTGATCGAGGGCGTTGCAAACCTGATACTCAGCATAATTTTGGTGCGACGATTTGGAATTCTGGGCGATGCGGTAGGGACGGCGATCCCGCTCACTTGCACAACTCTATGGTTCTTGCCTCGACATCTGTGCCGGGTGCTAGGCCTGCGAGTGCGCACCTACCTGAGGCAGGCATTTGTGCTGCCGCTGGCGCTCACGATGCCACTCATCGCGGTTCTGTTGTTGATGCGGCATTGGTTCATCGCCCACAACTATCTCCAGCTGGCAATTCAGCTTCTGGTCGGTTCGGGTGTTTATGCCGTGGGGCTACTCTGGGCCATTTGGACGCGCAAGGCATGGCAGGTGGAAGGCATTCGCGATGAAGAGACAGCCAGAGAAACTGCTATGGCGCTGGTGGAGACCTATCAGCAGGAGGAAGCGTAGGAAAGTCGCGCTCCGCAAATCTGATGGCAAGCAATTCGAAATACCGGCCCGTGCTGATTTTGGGAGCTGCCCCGCGCATCTCTGTGGCCGTCGCACGCTCGCTGCATCGTCACGGAATTCCGGTAGAAGTTGCTTCTTTTTTGGCGACCGAGCCGAAGTTGCGCTCGCGCGCCATTCGTTCCTTCCATCGCCTGCCTCTGAAAGATCTCCATCGAGCAAAATTTCTGGATTCACTGCTGGCCTTGGTCCGCGAGCGGGGATTCGATACGGTGCTGGCGGCTGGCGATCCCGCGTTGTCGGCATTAGCTGAGCACTACGACCAGCTCTTTCCACTTCTGCATGTTGGCTGTCCGCCGCCTGCCATCGTCGAGCGCGTGCTAAAAAAAGCTCTTACTCTGGAAGCGGCACAAAAATGTGGAATCCAAGTTCCGTTCACCTGCACCGTCGCGAATGTCACCGAACTGGAGCAGGTGGCCGCTCAGCTTCGTTTTCCAGTTGTAGCCAAGCCTGGGCAAAAAGGCGCGCAGGTTTTCCGGGTGCGCTGCTTCCCCACCCTGGAAATGCTGTCGGAAGCGCTGCGAATGAATGATCCGGGACCGGTTTTGCTGCAGGAGTACTGCCCTGGAGTTGGCGTCGGAGTAGAGATGCTGCTGCACAAAGGCGAATGTGTAGCGGCATTCCAGCACCGCCGATTGAAGGAAGCACCCGCCACCGGGGGAGTCGCGGTGATGGCGATCGCCGAGGCCCTCGATCCCGCGCTGGCGGAAGCGTCGTTGAAATTGCTGCGCGCACTCGAGTGGGAAGGTCCTGCGATGGTGGAATTCCGTGTTGACCGGGAGACTGGAAACTGCATCTTCATGGAAGTGAATGGACGATATTGGGGGACATCATCGCTTCCTATCCTCGCCCGCGTAGACTTTCATCTTTATCATTGGCAAATCCTGCGAGGCGAACAGCAGCGTGTGCCCGGTCAGTACGCCATCGGCATGCGCTGGCGTTGGACGCCCGGATATCTGGATCGCCTTTACAGCATCATGGCAAGATCCAGCGGAAAAATTGTCTGTAACACTTCACGGATCCGCGAACTCGTTCAGATTCCAATAGATTTCTTACCCACGATTCGCGAGGCATTGTGGTCATGGTCTGATCCGGAGCCGTTCTTCTCTGAGCTGGCTGCCTCGATGTACGAACATCTCACCGCAGCAGTCAGCTGGTTGCTGCGGAAACTTACTCGGGGCAGCACCAGCAGGTATGCGAAAATCTACTTACGCCTGCGGCCGGAGGCCCGCTCTACCTACGCGAAGCTACGGACGGCTGATGCGCTGGGCGCGAATCGGAAATATAGCCAGGCCATTGCTGGCAACATGCGGTCAGTGCTGTTCGTCTGCTATGGAAATATCATGCGCAGCCCGATGGCGGAAGCGATGCTGAAACGCGTGCTGGCCGAGCAAGGGGTTAACGGTGTCAGTGTCCAATCGGCTGGACTGCATGCGCTTGCGGGCCGCGAGGCGCACCCTTTAGCGCTAATAGTATCGCGCGAGATTGGTATTCCGCTGGACAATCATCGAGCGCAGTTGCTCACTCCTGAGATGGTTGCATCCTCGGACGTAATCTTTGCCTTGGATTTTGAGAACCTTGCTGAACTATGCGTGGCCTATCCTGACGCGAAGAACAAAATTCATATGCTTAGCGCCTTTGCCGAAGGAAAGCAGCGCTATCGCGAGATCGCGGATCCGTACTACGGCGACGAGGAAACAACCCGGCAATGCTATACCGTGTTGATGCAATGCGTCAGAAATCTGGCGCAGAACGTTTTGCCTGCTCACGAAACCGCTGGGGCAGTTGATTCTACTCCGGTGCATCATTGAGCGGTCGCTGATTCGCGAGAGAACTGGAGACAATGTCCGACCTTTGGAAATATTTGAAGTACGGTCGCCGGATCTTGATGGGGCAAATCCCCGCCGGCCGGCGGCTGACAGTATTCCCCGATGATGTTTTCCTGGTTTCATACCCCCGCTCGGGAAATACTTGGACGCGCTTTCTCACTGGCAATCTGCTCGATCAGGAAGACCCTGTAACCTTTGCCAACATTGAATCCCGCATTCCCGAGATTTACTTTTTCCCGGATAAGGTTCTTCGACATCTTCCGCGCCCCCGCATTCTGAAAAGTCATGAATACTTCGACCACCGCTACAAACGGGTGGTCTACATTGTGCGCGATCCGAGGGACGTCGCAACCTCCATGTATCATTACAGTGTTAAACGGAGAAATATTCCAGACACTTACCCAATCGAGGAGTTCGTGCCACGATTTATGAAGGGCGAGTTCCTTGAGGACTTCGGCACCTGGGATGAGCACGTTAGCAGTTGGCACGCGACGCGACAGAATAAGGCTGGATTCGTTTTCTTGCGCTTTGAAGATATGCTGGCCGACCCCGGACGGGAGCTAGGCCGGATGGCGCGACTGCTCGAGGTGG
>Ga0209472_1000972_pt1 | contig 16770 bp, 15 predicted proteins | sample GraSoiAngelo_130_FD_185887 | JGI IMG/M metagenome (GOLD analysis project Ga0209472, IMG submission 185887) | Grasslands soil microbial communities from the Angelo Coastal Reserve, California, USA - 14_0929_02_20cm (SPAdes) (version 2) | ecosystem: Environmental > Terrestrial > Soil > Grasslands ...
CGCAGCCATCGCGAGAAAAATTTTCGTACGATTTCGCGGCCGGAATATAAAGTTGCTCGGTGTATTCCTTCACCATTCGCTGCGTGTTGAAAACCGGCGTGACGCTTCGGATCGATTCACGCATTAATTGCAGTCAGGCGAGAGGAAGTTTGCCGTCCGGCTTCGCGTAATAGAGAGGAACGATTTGGTTCTCCAGCAATTGATAAAGACTGCTCGCGTCCACTTCATTTTGAAATTCCGTGGTGCCATTGTTGATTTCTGCGCCGATCGCCCAACCATTGCTGCCGTTGTACCCTTCGCGCCACCAGCCATCGAGGACGCTTAGATTGATTCCGCCATTTGGAGCAGCCTTCATTCCACTGGTTCCGCTCGCCTCGAGAGGACGCGACGGATGGTTCAGCCAAAGATCGACATCATCTGCGTCGCACGGGTAGTCCGATTGATATCACTTTTCGCGCTATTCCAATATGCACTTCGCGATTTCTCCCTCTCTGCACTCGAGCAGTCTCCGCCGGTTCCACCGCCGCGGGTAATGGCAGCCTGGTTCGCTGGATCTGCCGCGCCCTGCCTGTGCACGGGTCGCAACATCACACCATTACGAGCCCGAGACTCTCGAGCACAGATCGCGATTGCGCGGATGTTCTCATTTTTTGGAGAAGAAAATGAAAATCTCATCGCATCTTCTTTGCGGATCACTCAACGCGGCGGTTGTTATGATAGCCGCAGGGTTCATTGTTATACTTGTTAGACCAGAAACCATCTACGGACATGGTTTTGCCGGAAGCAGGTTCTTTCCGGCCACGCTCTCAACCGACGATCCATTTGTCAACGACGAGCTATCACTACCAACTGTCTCAAGCATCGTCACACCTGAGGAAGGCGGAACGCGCGAGGCCGAGATTTCGGTGGATATAGCCAAACGCATCACACCGAACTTTGGGATCGAAGTCGGCGAGACGTTCACCAATCTCCACCCGCCTCGCGAGGGCTCGGTAAGCGGGTTTGGTAATCTTGAGTTCGGGGCAAAATATGAATTTTTAAAAAACTGCGAACATGAAGCCCTACTTTCGTTAGGCGCCGAGGTGGAAGTTGGCGGCACTGGCCGCAAACAAGTCGGTGCGGACACGTTTACCACGTGGACACCGGCGGTGTTTTTCGGTAAAGGCTTTGGCGATTTGCCAGGCGAACTTTCATTTCTAAGACCGCTCGCTGTTACCGGGCTAGTTGGCGTGGCCATTCCAACCAGCGCAAGCTCTGAAACCGTGACCTTGAATGAGACGACGGGCGAGCATGAAATCGATATCGAACGTCACCAGACATGCTGGAATGGGGCTTCGCGGTGGAATACGGTCTTATTTTTTTGCAGGAGCAGGTGAAGGACATCGGATTGCGTGCGCCATTTAACCGGCTCATTCCGCTGATCGAATTTTCGTTTGAAACTGCGCTTAACCGCGGCGAGGAGGGACAGACCACTGGAACTATGTTTACGAAGGCCGGTCCCGTAAAGATCATCGCGGCGTCGATCTAATGTCTGATGCTCTGCCGTTCGGTCGTCTGTGGTACGCTGAGCCAAATGCAGTCGGCTATGCAATCGGCTACCGCCGTCTTTCGGTCGCCGCGCAGACGCGGGATACATTCGCCAGCTCCGCGGTCGTTCCTGAAAGATTCTTCAACTTTCTCCCAAACTTTACCCGGCAGTTTCCGGAGAAGTATGTTGAGGAGGCGCGGGACCGATGCCGGATACATGGCATCGGTTTTGACTTTTTTGACAGTCCCATGAACTTTCCCGGCATTCCTGTTTCGGCACGGCTCCGGAAGGAACCGGACGCTTTCTTGTCGATCCGGATGAAAAGCCAACCGCATCTATGGAACTCGAACCGGCGATTCAAGGAACTTCGAAACATATCAACGTAGGCAAAAAAGAAATCGAGCTGGAGATCGCCTATGTGTTGTTCATCGACACAGTCGGTTATTCCAAGCTGTTGATTGATGAGCAGCGGGACTTAATTGACACGCTCAATCACCTCGTGCGGGATACTGGTGAATTTCGCAGCGCGGAAGCAGCGGGAAAATTGATCAAAATTGCGACCGGTGACGGGATGGTGCTGGTCTTTTATACGCGACCCGAAGCGCCGGCTGAGTGCGCGTTGCAGATTAGTCGTGCGCTCAAAGAGCATCCGGAGCTGCGGGTGCGCATGGGAGTGCACAGCGGTCCGGTCAGCGGCGTTATCGACGTGAACGAGCGCGCGAATGTGGCTGGGGCCGGCATTAACATGGCGCGGCGCGTGATGGAGTGCGGTGATGCCGGCCACATTCTGCTCTCTAAACATATCGCCGATGATTTGGAGCATTACGGCCGCTGGCAATCACGCCTGCATGACTTGGGAGACTGCGAGGTGAAGCACGGTGCGCGCGTTCATGTGTTTAATCTCTACACGGAGGAGCTGGGAAACCCGGAACTGCCAGAAAAATTTAGGCAAGGCGCAACTTTTGGATCTGTCATAAAATCAGCCATTCTTAGGTGGGCATTGATCCTCGGTGCAGGGGGGGTTCTGATTATCGCGGTAAGTCTGTTCGGCTTAAATCGGTTTCGGACCATCCGATTGGAATCCGCCGGCGCTCAAGCAGAGAGAGACGCTTTGTCCTTGCCAACGCCCCCCCAGAAAAGCATTGCCGTCTTACCGTTCGAAAACCGGAGTGAAGACAAAGCGAACGCCTACTTTGCCGACGGCATTCAGGACGAAATCCTGACCCGCTTGTCCAAGATCGCTGAACTGAAGGTCATCTCGCGCACATCAACGCAGCATTACAAAAGCGCGCCGGAAAACTTGTCCGAGATTGCCAGGCAACTCGGCGTAGCCCACATCCTGGAAGGCAGCGTCCAGAAGAGCGGTAATGCCGTGCGCGTGAACGTGCAGCTAATCAATTCAGCCAATGATTCGCACGTTTGGGCCGATACCTTTGACCGCAAGCTGACCGACATTTTTTCGGTCGAGAGTGAAGTGGCCAAAGCGATCGCCGATCAACTGCGAGCAAAACTCACAGGCCGCGAAGAGCGAGAGATCTCCGCCAAACCGACGTACAATCCTGAAGCTTACGATGCCTACCTGCGTGGGCTGGCTTATACACTGAAGAGTGCCGACACACCCGCCAACGCCCTTGCCGCGCAGAAATACCTCAGAGAAGCGGTGCGCTTGGACCCCAAGTTCGCGCTTGGTTGGGCGCTGCTGTCATACGTTGATGCGGCCAGCTATCGCAACCAGGCTCTTCAACCAACGGTCGCACTCCGAGAAGAGGCGCGGCAGGCAGCCGAAACCGCGCTGACTCTTCAACCCAACCTCGGCGAGGCACTGCATGCCAAGGGATATTACCACTACGCCTGCCTGAAGGATTACGACACCGCGGTGCGTTACTTTGAGCAAGCACGCCAGCTCCTGCCCAATAGCAGCCGGACTCTTGAATCGCTGGCCTATTTAGAGCGGAGGCGAGGCCAATGGGACCGGAGCGAGTGGTACTTCAACGAAGCCGAGCGGCTCGACCCGCGCAACCTTCACCTACTCACCCAGCACGCGGTTACCTACATTCATTATCGTCGTTTACCCGAAGCCTTACGAAAGGCTGATCAAGTTCTCAATATCTCACCAGATGACATAGATACTATTGCGCTAAAGGCGGCTATCGCACAAGCCGAGGGTGATCTGCCGCGTGCTGCTGCACTACTCGCTCCGCTGCATCCGAACGCCGACAACCCCGACGCCTTGGGAACACAAGCGTACCAAGCGATCTTGGAGCGGCGTCCTGCACCGGTCATCCCTCGCCTAAAGGAAATACTCGCCAAGCCCGAACCAGCTTTGGGTTTTTCCAATGGCGAGCTGCGCTTTTTTTTAGGCTGGGCGCAGGAAGTCGCCGGCGACCATGCCGCTGCCCAGGAAAGTTGGCGACAAGCGCGCAGCGAACTGGAACCTTTCCTCAAAGAACAGCCGGAAAATTATTACCTCATTGGAGATCTCGCGCTCGTCAATATGGGTCTCGGTGACAAAGCCGCCGCGTTGGCTCTGTCGGAGCGGGCCATGGCCGCGAATCCGATTGAGAAAGACCTCTCGACTGGTCCTTGGTCGCTCGAGATCCTCGCCCGGGTGGCGGCGCAGATGGGAGAGCCCGACCGCGCCATCGCCGCGTTACAGAAACTACTTTCGATACCGTACGCCGGCTCACTGACTACAATTATGCCGCTCACTCCGGCGCTGCTCCGGCTGGATCCGATGTTCGATCCGCTCCGGAATGATCCGCGCTTCCAGATACTCGTCGCTTCACCGCCGCCGAAGTAAACTGCTCCGAAGTGTAGCTCACCAACACGACGCGTATTGAGATTTGGTCTCAATACGGTCGCAACTAGTTCGAACTGCCACTACCGTTAAATCCCAGCACCACCCAATGACAAACGTATCGCATCAAGCCCGCGGCGGCGGCGGTCCTGGCGGCGGCGGCCCTGGTGGCGGCGGCCCTGGTGGCGGCGGCCCTGGTGGCGGCGGCCCTGGTGGCGGCGGCCCTGGTGGCGGCGGTCCTGGTGGCGGCGGCCCTGGCGGCGGCGGCCCTGGCGGCGGCGGCCCTGGCGGCGGCGGCCCTGGCGGTATTGTATTTTGTGTCATACACGGGATGTGACTTATCCTCTACGTTAATGTCAAGCCTCCTTTTAGGTTTAACTAAGATGGCGGCGTCGGCGTAACACGAAAACGCTGTAAGCCATTTCATTATTCGGCGCGAACGGTTTCGCAATGTCGTACCGGAAATCGTAGACGTCGCACGGTTCCAGCGACGGAACCGAATCGAGCAGCCGTCGAAATTGCCTTGCCGTGTACGTGCGCAACTGAAAGGCGTGCTGCAGACGCAATTCTTTCGACTTCATCGAGGCCGCATGCCGAAAATATTGTCCGTTCGAATATAGTAACTGTGAGGATGGCCGCTCATGCTGGTCCAAGAATCGAACTATGTGTTTGCAGAATCATCATGATTGGCATCCCTACGTTTTTGCGCAGCCCACGAGGTTTCATTTGCGAATGGATGCGCGAGCGGTTTTTTGTCTTTGGCAGTCCGCATGTAATCCTTCTGCCAACCTTGTGCTACTACCTCCGGTTTCCCCTTTTCGAACCCTGAGAGAAACCGATCCCTGCTAAAAGACCATTCTCGAAATTTATTTTCAAATTCCTGATTCGCCTCCAACATATGAAATTCGCCGCGGAACATCTCAAGCACACCCCTTTGAATTGGAAAGAATAGGCAGATGGGTTCTCCGATCGCGAACTCGACGGTGCATGCTCTCGTAAAGCGCCAGTTCATCGTGAATGTTGAATGAGCCCAGTCTGTTTCAATAATGCCATCTAGAGCTGCGATTCCGTCTTTCGAACTGTTTGTGGGACCACGGACCATCAAATTCCAGCCATTGGGTGTCTTGAAAAGGAATGGAATTTGAAAAGTTAGCACCCCCTCGCCGAAGTGTGAGTGACAGTGCAGGGGACCATCCCCGTATAGGTTTTCGACGCACAAGCCCTTGGCTTTCGAAGTGCCATCCCAACTCGCGCGGACGTGATAGGTGGACAGGATTTCCCAGCCGTACTGATTCGCAACGACTAACGGTAGGCAACGATACGGAAATTTTTGATATGCATTGTCCATCCACTTTCGTTCGCGGGGCGCAGGGCGTACTGGGGCGGAGTCACTCTTATATATTTGATACGCAATTAACTTGTGGCATGATTTTGCTGGAGGAGTTTCTCCTTTACGCCTCAAAGCCGTCTTCATGCCGACCTCTGGGATATTTTAACCGAGTTTTGATACTGCAAGCACACGTTGGCTACGATATGGCTTCCTCAAGTCCAAGTACAGCTGCGGCTGCTGTAATGCAGTTGAGCGTCGCAGCCGATGCCAACAAAGGGCAGACAAAAGGTTTGGTTAAGGCGGTTGGCATGGCAGAGAGCGACGTTACCTAAGAGTCGCTCTGTTAGTCAACATTGAATCCAAGGCAAATTTCGCCAAGCATTAGTGTCGCCTAATCAACGCGCCGCAGTGAAACTTAAGAACCTGATCAATTTTGAAACGCATGCGATTCCTGACTTAAAATTTCAGATGCGGTAAAAAACTGCCTCGGTTCGCGATAAGGGTCAGCGATTGGCTTGCACGAAACTTGCCAATGATTCTGAAATCAGCAGCCTTTCACAATGGCGTCGTGTTGATTACTTGGGACGAAAGCAAGGGCGGCGACCTCCCCATCGGCATGATCATACTGTCGCCTTTTGCTAAAGGTGGCGGTTAGTTCAACACGATCCACTACACGCACAGCGCTACTCTACAAACACTGCAAAAAATTTTCGGAGTAACGCCTTTCCTTGGAGACGCTGCGAACGGTCCTGATCTGAGCGATTTAGTCGTCGATGGAGCAATTCCGAAGACACACCGGTAACTGGCAATGAACTATTCCGAAACATAAGTCCGGAAGACGATTATTACCCGGACGCCTAACCCCGAATGAACACGAATGTAAACGAAGAGGGAAACTTGCCCGAATCACGCGAGTAGGCTAGCTCCCATGATCATTTGCCTTTGAAGTTCGGATGAGATTCATTGTTCAGCCAATATACGAATCCAGTTCGGATCTTGTCACAACTCGGCGTCACGGAATGAAACGTCGGATCGGCATCAAGATCACACAAGAAGAGCCGATTATAGGCAGGGACAATTTGATCTACGAGAATCATGTCACGAGACTGATGGGGCCAATGGCTTGGCCAGCCGCCTCCTGGCGTGTTCGTCTTCAGTCTTTGATTTTCATTTAAGAAATCAAGACGCTGATCCGACCTGATGTTGTCAAAAATCGTTGATTTGTCGTAAGACGCTTCATCAGGACGCCATAATTGCAGCAAACCGCCGTCAGAAGCTTTCCAGTTCTTGTTAAAGTACATGATGGCGACAATGGAACGCCATACTGAATCGCTATGAATCCAGAAGCCAGTAGCATGAGGTTTGTGCCACCTGAGTTTCAACTCAACACTGGTCCTGCGTGGTTTTAGACGATTCAATAAATAACAGAAGTACTCTTTGACTTCTTCAGCGAAATAAAACTCAGCACCGACGTCATTACCATCCGCCCACTTGACGGCTCCGTCATATGGCAAAATCTCCATATCATGCCCGGTCCTGTCAGCGGCCTCATCAAATTTCAACGTTGCATGGTGAGCTATTATGGCGTCTATACGTTCAGGGAGAAAGAAATTATCAAGCACGCAGTATTTCATCGTCGGCTTGGCTTTTACTGATTCACGAACATCAGCGATGCCTTCAGGCGTCAAGTAATTCGAATTTATCCACTTGCTAAGTTCCATTATCGTTCCTTCTTCTTGTCCCAGAATGAGATGTGCGTCGGCTCTGGAGTGCCGTCTGGATGTAAGCGACGAAAATAATCCATATCCTTCTTGTAATCCGATCTTAGCTCTCTTTTCATCCCAGTCTTTGGTTTCCACCGGCAACCTCTCTACTCTCTTTATTTCATGAAGCCCGGCTTCTGCACGGTACACACACAATTGCGCCACCGGATCGTCACGCTGCACTATGAATTCGCCCGCTCTAGTCAACAGACATACGAGTCCAAATCTCGCTCTGCTCCACCATGCCGCGAACGATTAGCACCGATACCTCAACATTCAGCCTGCAAGTGGTCGCCCCCTCTTTCTGAAAAAATTGAAGAGTTCAAACTTGCATAGCTTTTGCTGAATTCATTGTAAACCAGACTGGCAGAGAGTATCGTTTTCCAGAAAGAACGTTGGGGACTGCATGCACAAATTTGTGATTGCTAGGAAACCCAACGAATAAACCGGGCTTCGGGATGATAACTACATCACGATCCGGAAAAACCAATTCACCTCCTGTAAAGTTGTCATTCAGATAAACAAGCGCCGTGTAATCTCGTTGGGGCGTGTGATTCGGGAGCCACCGCCCGTGTTCTCTTCGCTGATTGTCTGCGTGTGGAATATGCGAATCCCCAGGCAATAAACACGCGAGGAACACCGTTTCGACAAATAATTGCGGGGTCCGAAGATCGACCTCGATCTTTTCCTTGCATTGCAGGCTTACACCATATACCCAGCTAGCTGAGTCGCTGTCTACGTCTCGAAGGCTGTAATAATGGAGAAGGGGCCGACCACTACAATCTCTCGTAGGTGATAGCTCGGAATAGCGATCGTAAAGGTCAATTAGGAATGTACATTCCGTTAAACTGAGAGTATTCTCTGAAACGAGGATTCTACTTAGAGGCTTTTTTCGCGCCACAGATATTATGATTCATGTCCCGCTTTGTTTCTCGCAGGTATTCCCCTGTCGCAGCCTTAGCAGAAAGAAGGGATCGTTGTAAAGCAGAACCGCAGGATCGGGTGCGTTTTTCAGCCGACACGGAAGCGGATGTCGCGAATGGTTTTGCTGCCGAAGCGTTGTTTCAGTTTTCGCAGGATTTCGGACTTGGAGATTTGTTCGAGCTCGTAGTGCAACGCGGGTTGAAGGACGCGGACGCATAGAATTCCTTCGCGCAAGGCCACGGACGTCGAGTGTGCGGCGAGAAACTTTACGACCACGTGATCAGGCGTAGTTCGTGCATTTGCATCAGGCAAGGGTGAGTGGGCACGACGCGCACGCTAAAGCCGTAAGTGCCGCTTTCAGTCGCAGGGACCGTTCCCTGGTAAACATAATTTCCGTCTCCATCCGCGCTACCGTTTTGATTGAGGACGGTCGCCGAAGGATTACGAATGTCACCGTTATCCACTTCGCCATGGTAGGCTTCCACTCGCACATGTTGTGGATCGACCGTGCCGAGATGGACTCGCGCCGTGATTTGCAGCGATTCCCCGACCAAAATGCTTTGTCGATCTTTGTTTCCAATCTAAACATCCGAAATTTTTACTTCCGCCCAATCCTTGCGGATTTGCGTTTTCCACTGGCTCAGGTGCGTGGCAGCGCCGCAGCCATCGCGAGAAAAATTTTCGTACGATTTCGCGGCCGGAATATAAAGTTGCTCGGTGTATTCCTTCACCATTCGCTGCGTGTTGAAAACCGGCGTGACGCTTCGGATCGATTCACGCATTAACTGCAACCAGGCAAGAGGGAGTTTGCCGTCGAGTTTTGCGTAATAGAGAGGAATGATTTGGTTTTCCAATAATTGATAAAGACTGCTCGCGTCCACTTCATTTTGAAATTCCGTGGTGCCATTGTTGATTTCTGCGCCGATCGCCCAGCCATTGCTGCCGTTGTACCCTTCGCGCCACCAGCCATCGAGGACGCTCAGATTGATTCCACCATTCGGAGCAGCCTTCATTCCGCTGGTTCCGCTCGCCTCCAGGGGACGCAACGGATGATTCAGCCAAAGATCGACGCCCTGCACCAGGCGGCGCGCGATGTAGCTGTCATAGTCCTCCAGAAAGACGATGCGATTTTCCAACCCGGCTTCGCGGCTGAATTTGTAAACTTCCTGAATGATTGCCTTGCCCGCTTCATCGCGTGGGTGCGCTTTGCCTGCGAAAATGAATTGCACAGGCCGAGTAGTATCATTCACCAATCGCTTTAATCGCTCCTTGTCGCTGAACAAAAGCGTACCGCGCTTGTAAGTCGCGAAACGGCGTGCAAAGCCCACCGTCAAAATTTCCGGATCAAGGATGCGATTGACTTTGCGAATCGATTCCGGGGATTCGCCCAGTCTTTCACGGCGTTGTCGTTCCCGATCGCGGATAAAGTTGATCAGGCGGAGTTTGAGTTTTTGATGTGTCTCCCAAAGTTCAGCATCGTGAATATCAATGACGCCGCGCCAAAATTCCGGCTCGGTCAAGTGTTCCTCCCACACACCGAGGTGCTTGCGATAAAGCGCGGCGAACTCCGGCGCCATCCAGGTTTTTGTATGAATCCCATTTGTGATGCTGGTGATCGGCACTTCCTGGACGGGCACGCCGGACCAGACATCTTTCCAAAGAGATCGGGTGACTTCGCCATGCAATTTGCTTACCCCGTTGGAGTGCCGGCTAAGACGCAGCGCGAGGATAGTCATACTGAAGGGATCGTTTGGATCGAGGCGGGTCTGACCGAACGTGAAAAGCTCGTCGAACGGAATGTTTAGTTCCTTGGCGAAATTACCGAAATATTTTCGCATCATCTCGCGCGGGAACGAGTCATTGCCTGCGGGAACGGGCGTATGTGTGGTGAATACATTGGCCGCCGCTACCAGCTGAAGGGCTGAATAAAAGTCGAGCTTCTTCTCCACTACATTGAGACGAATGCGTTCGAGTGCCAAAAACGCCGAGTGTCCTTCGTTCATATGAAACACAGCCGGCTGAATGCCGAGTGCCGCAAGCGCTTTCACGCCACCGATTCCGAGCATGATCTCCTGACGCATGCGCATCTCAAGATCGCCGCCATAAAGCTCGGCGGTGATCAATCGGTCCTCCGCGCTATTTTCCGGAATATCGGTGTCCAGAAGATAAAGACTTACCCTCCCCACGCGTAATTCCCAAAGCCTGGCAAAAACCTGCCGATCCAAAATCGGTACGGAAATGAGCGGTTTGCCATTGCTACGGAGGGCCTCGCGGATTGGGAGATGATAAAAATTTTGATTCAGGTTGATCGCTGCTTGAACGCCGTCTTTGTCGATTTGCTGCCGGAAATAGCCATGTCGATAGAGCAGACCAATTGCAACGAAATTGAGGTCGAGATCGCTCGCCGACTTGCAATGGTCGCCGGCGAGTATACCAAGACCCCCGGAATAATTCGGGATCGATTCGTGAAAACCGAATTCAGCCGAGAAATAGGCGATCGGATTCTTAATTACGCGTCCGGCTCCCGTCTTTCCGTAGGTGTTGTGGCGCCCGAGATATTTTTCGAATTCCTCGAAGACTTGCTTTAGTTCGCGCAGGAAAGCTTTGTCCTGTGCGAGCTCCTCAAGGCGGGATTGCCGCGAAAGCTGAAGCATGCGGACGGGATTATGATTTGTCCGGTTCCAGAGATCGGGATCCAGATGGCGGAAGAGCCGACGCGCGGCGGGCTCCCATGTCCACCAAAGGTTGAAGCTCATCTCGCGCAGCGGTTCGAGCGCCGCCGGCAGGATGGGAGTCACGTTATACGTTTGAAAAGTCGGCATGCGAGACTGTACGGAAACAGAGCCGCAGTTAATCGAGAAAACCTTCTCCGGCAAGTAGCGGAACCGATTTCCCGCGCGTCGTAACGCGGAACGACGCGCGGGAAAGCATCCAATTCGTGCTCGCTCGGATGGTGACGGCGAACGGTCATTCCCTGCCTTGGCTCCTGTCGAGGTCGGTGGCTACAGCTACACCTCGTGGCGCGAGGACGAGTCCGAGAAAGAAACCGGCGATCAACCCGCACAGGTGCGCAGCCATGCTGACCTGTGGTGTCGAAAGATCGAAGGCGACTTGAATCACTATGATCATTACGATGTTTGCCAGGCGTTGTTTCGCCTGCGGCGCATGACGATGTCGCACTAAAAATCCCGCCCACGTTCCGACGATTCCCATAATGCAGCCCGACGCGCCAACGAGCTGTGCCACTTGTACGAAACCCAGTACCGTTAAACCCACGACACCCGCGCTGGAGGCAAGGCCTGACGTCAAGTAGCAGACAGCGAATCGGAATGTGCCTATCGATCGTTCTAACGGCGGGCCAAGAATATAAAGTGCGAAAACGTTGAAAAGCAGATGGGTAAGACCCCCGTGCAAAAAGAGCGCAGTGAAAAGCCGCCAGTATTCGACTTGGACTACAACAGCATAGGACTCCAATGCGCCGACTCGATGCAGGACTTCCGGGTCATTCAGATCCCCAACAGAAATTTCGACCAGGAACACAACAGCGTTGAGCAGAATCAACACCAGAACTGCCGGCGCGCTTCGGAGTTGGCTATGCCGAATACGGTCTGCGACTCGGACGGATGCGAAACGAACGGGGTGGTTTTGCCGAGATTCCAAACGCTGAAATAGCTGGACCTGATCTCGCAGCTCCGCGCTGGGGTGTAGAATTTGAAGAATTTTGCCGAGTCTTGCAGCCGATCTGTAGCCTCCTCGAGCGGCCAGCTCTGTCATTTTGCGTAAGCCGATCGCCGGAAGAAAGAGAAGGGCCATCCAAGCCAATCCGCCGATGTACCCAGCCGCACGGGGAGTGAGAATCCATGCTACAACGGAGGTAATCAGCACAACAAGCGCAGCGATACGCCAGCCACGATAAAGCGGTTCTGGACGCCATGCTCGGGCCAGAACCACCAGCGGTGAAATCACCGCGAGAAAGAGAAAAATATGATTCAGGTCCACGGTCAGAGTGAAAAGTTAAAAGAGTTACTTCGTTAAAAGGATTGCATCGTTGGCCTACCGTGGGTTCGTGACTCGTTAAAGCGTTGAAGCGTTAAAGCGGCAACAAGAATCACCCGCTTCATCGCTTAAACGTTTCAACGCCCAAACTTTTTAACTTTGTAACTTTTTCAACCCTTTTAACTTTGAAGCATGCGTATCACTGTAACCGATTATCTCGACGTTGTTTCATCCTGGTGTTTTTGGTCTGAGCCAACGTGGGCGGAATTGAAGAAGCGTTATGACGGCCGCGTCGAATTTCAGTGGAAGATCGCGTTGATGGATCCGAATGGCTTGCCAACTTCGCGGGAACAGGAGCAATGGTTCTATCGGCGCAGCGGAATGATGATGGGTTCGCCATTTATGCTCAACACGGATTGGTACGATCCCAGTCTGCCGGAGTGGCTCCCGCCGAATTGCGTGGCCGAGGCTGCCAAGGACTTTGGTTTCATTGATGACCGCGTTCGGCTAGCGCTGGCTCATGCCGCGCTGCGCGAAGGGAAAAAGGTAAGTGAATGGGAAATCGCCGCCGAGACCGGTGCGGCGGCTGCCAGCGTTGAAAAGAAAAAGCTGCTCGAACTCGCCCGTTCGCCCGAGATCGAAAAGCGCGTTCGCGCTTCGACGGCGGAATTTCATGCCCTTCAGGTCACGCAACGCCCGGCATTCTTGATTGACACCGAAATCGGCGACCGCGCACTGTTTTCCGGGGTTGTAAAACTCGAGCCGTTGGCTGCAACGCTCGATTCGATGCTCGATGACGCTGCTGCGTACGCGGCGCACAAGGCGCATTTTGGCGACCCGCCGGCAAAGTGATCGTTGTAAGATCGACACTTCATTGAGATTCACCTTGCCAGCGCGAAATTGTTGCCTACAACTTCCCTTCGGCTCGCGATTATTAGCGAGCGCTCGTCGCGGTGAATCGCAGCCGTGGCGAGGTTAGAGTGTCCGGGCGTTTGCCGAGTGTGACGCCAGGAATTGCGATAAATGGAAATACGGCGGCGCGGCGCACTCCCGTTCCGTCGGCCAGGAGCTAGTTCGAATCTGCAACCACAAATTCGTGTAAACGGTCGGATCCGCGCCCGAGAAATCCGGGTTATTATGGGGTCTACCGGCGAACAGCTTGGCGTCATGAAGCTAAGTGACGCCTTGCGCAAAGCTCAAAGTCTTGGTCTCGATCTGGTGGAGATCGCCCCAACCGCCACCCCGCCGGTGTGCAAGATCATCGACTTTGGAAAGTTCCGGTACGATGTCTCCAAACAGACCAAGGATAAAAGGCCATCCGGCTCGAAGCTGAAGGAAATTAAGTTTCGCGTTAACATCGACGATCACGATTATCTGACCAAAATCCGGCACGGCGAAGAATTCCTGGATCGGGGAAATAAGGTGCGGGTGCAACTGCAATTCCGCGGCCGCGAAATGGCCCATCAGGAATTTGGCATGCAGCTCGTGCAGAAAGTTCGCGATGATCTCTCGGGAATGTCGCAGGTGGAAATGGACCCAAAAATCACCGGACGCAATATCACCATGACCCTGGCGCCTCTGCCGGCGAACCGCCGGAAAAGGCGATTTACCGCCCCACCACCAAACGCAGCGGAAGAGCAGGAACCCGCTATTTCGCCTACCGGCATGTAATGGCGAGGAGGCTCTTTTCCCCGCTCGAGAGCTGCAACGCGTTTTCCCTAAACGCGCCTCTAAATCCAAACAGCCTTTGCAATTTGCTGTTCCGGGGCGTCCAGTCTGCACCTTTGATCGAAACGCCTCAAGGTTTGTGATGCGGCGTAGGTGACGGTCTTCGGGAGGGCGCAGGAATCGGCGTGAATGGAGCGTTCGCCGTTTCTGAAGCTGACAATCGGCTTTTTCGCGATTTAGCCTCCGGATTGTTCGGGTCGACCTTTAGAACTTTATCGGTATCCGCCATCGAGTTCTTAAGGTCTTTTTTCAGTTCGTAAATATAAGCGCGATAATTAAGGTATCGAGCTTCGTTCGGTTTAAGTTTGATAACCTCGGAGTAATCGGCAAGCGCCTTATCGTAATCCTGGAGTTTCATTTCCACCGCCGCGCGTTGTTCGTACACGCGCACGTCTTGCGGAGTCAGCTTAATGGCTTCGCCGTAATCGTTGATGGCATCCTGAAATTGCTGGTTAGTCGCATCAGCGTAGCCGCGTTGTTGATAAACAGCGGAGAGCTCATCTGCGTATTTGTGATCGAGATCGGTGGCTTTGCGAAGCAGTTCAATGGCTTTGTCCCACTCTTGGTTCTTGGAAGCCTCTGCCCCTTCTCTGGCAAGCTTGTTTGCCTCTTTCGCGTCTTTGGGGGCTTCTGCGCCGGATAACTGCAGAGCACCAAGCGCCAGAGTTGCGATGAAAGTAAAGACAAAGATTTTTTTCATAATTTCTTTTGGACGTTGATGTTCTTAAACAATTCGAAGTTCGGACCGCGAATAGTTGGCCGCAAGCGGAACTGTTTCAAGTTTGTTCTGGAGATGGCGCCTGCTCGACGTCGATCTTTGGTTCCGGTTCCGATGAAGCAGTTGCACCGGGCCCCGGCTCATCGACGCGTGTGATACGCACGGCGCGACCCGTAGTCTCGTCGATTTCGATCAGCGCTCCACGCAGGCGCACTTCGCCGCCGGCGACTGGAAACGACGCCGGTAGATTCGAGATGAACCGGTTCATGATTGGATCAACCGCGCGCCCCAGGATGGAGTTTACCGGACCGCACATGCCCGCGTCGCAGAGGAAAGCCGTTCCACCCGGAAAAATCTGCTCATCGGCGGTCTGAACGTGCGTATGAGTCCCAATGACCGCAGAAACTTTTCCATCAAGGAACCGGCCCATCGCGATCTTTTCACTCGTGGTCTCTCCGTGTACGTCCACGATGATATTCGCAGTCTCGTTGCGCATCTTCGCCACCGCTGCATCGACCGAGCGAAATGGGTTTTCCAAAATCGGCTGCATAAATGTGCGCGCTTGTACGTTGATCACCCCGATTTTTCCTTTCGTCGTTTCCAAGACGATCGACCCGCTGCCAGGCGCGCCATCAGGATAATTCACCGGGCGTAACAAGCGCGGCTCGGTATCGATGAACCCAAGAATCTCTTTTTGGTCCCATACGTGATCGCCTGTCGTAATGACTGAGACCCCAGCGCGCAAGAGATCGATGGTGATTTTCCCCGTTATGCCACGACCGCCAGCTGCGTTCTCGCCGTTAACGATGATGAAGTCCAAGGCGTGCTTCTCTTTTAGTTTTGGCAGCCTGGCGATCACGGCAGTGCGTCCCGGCTCACCAACGATATCGCCAAGAAAAAGGATCGTTAGCATTTTGCGGTCATCGTATTGAAGAGGCTCTAAAGGTCGATGTTTCATTTCAAAAAAAAGCGGAGACAATGACGAAGCCCGAATGACGAATGACGAAGGAATGCCGAAGCACTAATGGCGAGAGTCTGGCACGCGATTTCCTCACTGTTTCACATTTCGTGCTTCGTCATTTGTTATTAATTCGTCATTCCATCATTTGTCGTTCGTCATTTGTTTTGTTGCTCCTTACGCCTGCGCTACAAGCGGCGGACAACCTCGGCGTCCTTGGGAGCAAGCCGAAATGGGGCGTACTCGAACACTATCAGGAGACAATTACCAAAGATGAATTTAGCCAGCTGATCCAGAACGTTTACTGCACGCACGGAATTGCTCCGGATTTGATTGAAATAAACACCGACGCAGCGCGGATTTTGACCAATCGCGAGCCGCAAAAATTCTTCACTTTACGGTTCGCGAAGAATAACACCTCGCGCAATCCGGTGCCGCGTCTTTGGCATCCCGCTAGATCCTTGTCACACGCGAAAGCGGACAAACCGCTCTCAGGCTTGCGGATTGCACTCGACCCGGGTCATCTGGGCGGCAAATGGGCAAGAATGGAAGAACGCTGGTTTCAAGTCGGCAACACCCAGCCGGTTCAGGAAGGTGACCTGGCTTTGAAGGTCGCGCGGCTTCTTGCCCCGCGATTACGCGAATTAGGCGCGAAGGTTTTGTTTGTTCGGAATGGCAACGAACCGATCACGGCAAGACGTCCCGATGATTTTCGGGAACTGGCCAGGAAAATTCTGATTAAAAACGGCGTGCCACAGCCCCGTACTGAGGTGCTTGATCCAAACGATCCGGAGAAAGAGCAAACGATTCGCTGGCAGAGCGAAATCTTATTTTACCGTTACAGCGAGATTCGCCGCCGAGCAGCTCTGGTAAACTTCAAGTTGCATCCCGATCTTGTCCTTTGTTTGCATTTCAATGCTGAAGGCTGGGGCGATCCGAACAATCCGACGTTGACCGACATCAACCATCTTCATCTTCTTGTGAACGGTTCCTATTTAGAGCAAGAGCTTGAATTCGATGACGAACGT
>Ga0209472_1000973_pt1 | contig 16770 bp, 17 predicted proteins | sample GraSoiAngelo_130_FD_185887 | JGI IMG/M metagenome (GOLD analysis project Ga0209472, IMG submission 185887) | Grasslands soil microbial communities from the Angelo Coastal Reserve, California, USA - 14_0929_02_20cm (SPAdes) (version 2) | ecosystem: Environmental > Terrestrial > Soil > Grasslands ...
CCGGTATAGCAGCATCAGGATGGCGAGCAGCACGGCGACCGCTGTTCCCTTGATCGCATAGGCGACCAGCTCCCCCTGGGTGGCGATCACCGGCGCCATGACGTGGTTGAGCTCGGCGTGCTGCAGGGCGAGCCCAATGTGGGTGGTGAGGGAATCCATCACCTGAAAGCCGACAAAGCCGGCCAGGATCAGCGCCTGGTTGAGGCGCGAATTGAGGCTGTTTGGGAGCACCACAGCATCTACAGGTGTAGCAGGCCAGCGCTGCGCGGCACCTAACGAAAACGCGCCTGTTGCTCCCTCGTGATGGGAGCGGACCGGTGACTATACTCCTGTCGTGGTCCGGATCGTTACCGATTCCACGGCGGACCTCAGCGAGGATCAACAGCGGGCCGCCGGCATCACCGTTGTGCCGCTCAACGTTCGCTTCGGGGACCAGGTCTTCAAGGACCACGTGGACCTCACCGGCGATGATTTCTTCGACAAGCTGAAGACTTCGCCGCAACTGCCCAAAACCTCGCAACCGCCGGTGGGGGCGTTCGAGGAGGTGTTTCGGCGCCATCGCGAGGCGGGCGACGCGGTGGTGACGGTGACCATCTCCAGCAAAGTCTCGGGGACCTACGGCGCCGCCGAGATGGCCGCCAAGTCGGTCGACGGCGGCCAGATCGAGGTAATCGACTCGCTGACGGCGTCGATGGCGCTGGGGTTCCTGGCGCTGGAGGGTGCGAAGCTGGCGAAGACCGGGGCCGGGCGCGCCGCGGTGGCCGACCGCATCAGATCGCTCGTTCCCAAGGCGCGCGTGCTGGCCGCCATCGACACCTTGACCTACCTCGAACGGGGCGGCCGGATCGGCCGGGCGCGCGCGCTGCTTGGCTCGCTCCTGAATTTCAAGCCGCTAATCACCCTCCAGGATGGCGAAGTCGCGCCACTCGGTCGGGCCAGGGGGCGGGTGCAAGCCATCGACCGCCTCGTGGAACTCTTGGGCCGGGATGGCCAGCTGAGCAACCTGGCGGTGCTCCACGGCGCCGCCCTGGCCGACGCCGAGCGGCTTCGGGAGCGCGTGGCCGGCAGCTACCCCGGACTCGACATCCCCCTGACAGAGACCGGGGCCGTGATCGGCACCTACACCGGCCCGGGCGTGATCGGTTTCACCTACCTGATCGCCTGATCGTGCCACGGCTGTCGCTCGACGACCCGGTGACCGCCATCACCGGGATCAACACGGCCTACGGCGGCAAGCTGGAGCGGGTGGGCGTGAAGACGGTCCGCGATCTCCTGCTCTACTTCCCCCGAAAACACCGCGACTTTGGGAACGTAACGCCAATCGCCTGGGTCCGGCCCGGGATGCAAACCACCGTCCGGGCGCGCGTCTACCACATCGCGCGGCAGCTCACGCCGCGCAAGCACATGCAGATCGCCCGGGCGACGGTTTCCGACGATTCCGGTCAGCTGAATGTGGTGTGGTTCAACCAGCCCTACATCGCCAACTACCTCCGTGAGGGAGATCAGATTTTCCTCGCGGGTGAGGTCGACCTCAACGGCGGCCTGGTGATGAAGAACCCCGAATATGAAAAGGTATCCAGCGACCCGAGCCACGCGGCCCGGATCGTGCCGATCTACCCGGAGACAAGAGGCCTTACGTCGCGCTGGCTTCGTCCCAAGATCCGGCCGCTGCTCTGGCTGGCCGACCAGCTCGACGAGGTGCTCCCCGCTGAGATCCTGGCGCGCCGTGGCTTCATGCCCCGGGCAGCCGCCGTCAAGCAGGTCCACTTTCCGGAATCGATGGAAGCCCTCGAACGGGCCCGCGACCGGTTCGAATTTGAAGAGATCTTCCTCAACCAGGTCGCGGTGCAACAGGCGAAACGGGCCCGCAAGTCGCACGCCGCCGACCCCATCCCGTTCGATGAAGCCACGGCGCGAGCATTCGTCGCGGCGCTTCCCTTCAAGCTCACCAACGCCCAGCGCAGCGCGGCGTGGCAGATCCTCAAGGACGTGGCGCGGCCGGAACCGATGAACCGTTTGCTGGAGGGCGACGTCGGGTCAGGGAAGACCGTGGTGGCGGCGATGGCCATGCACCACGTGGCACGTGCGGGGTTCCAATCGATGCTGCTGGCGCCGACCGAGATCCTGGCGCGGCAGCACGCCGACGTCGTCGAGTCCCTGTTGCGGCCATTTGGAATCGTGGTCGGCATGCTTTTGGGAAGCACGCCGGCCGCTGCCCGACGCGCCTTGCTGACCTCGGTCGCGGACGGTTCCGTCAACTTGCTGGTCGGCACCCATGCCGTGATCGAGGAGGACGTTCGGTTCAAGAACGTCGCACTCGCCGTGGTCGACGAGCAGCACCGCTTTGGCGTCAGTCAGCGTCTCTCCGTCCGCCAGGGCGATCTCTGGCCCCATTTTCTCTCGATGACCGCGACCCCCATCCCCAGAACCCTCGGGCTCACCCTGTTTGGTGATCTGGACATCTCGGTGCTCAACGAAATGCCGCCGGGTCGACCGCCCGTCACCACTCGACTGGTGCCGCCTGATGAGCGGCAGGCCGCGTATGACTTCATTCGCCGACAGGTCACGGCCGGGCGGCAGGTCTTTGTCATCTGCCCGCTGATCCAGGAGTCGGACAAGCTTGGGGTCCGGTCCGCGACCCAGGAGGTGGAGAAACTGCAGCGCGACGTCTTCCCGGACCTGGCCCCGCGCATCGCCCTCCTCCATGGACGGATGAAGACTGCCGAAAAAGAGGAGGTCATGGGCAAGTTCCAGCGTGGTGAGGTGGGGATCCTGGTATCGACCTCCGTGGTCGAGGTTGGCATCGACATTCCGAACGCGACGGTGATGATGGTCGAGGGCGCCGACCGGTTCGGCTTAGCCCAGCTCCACCAATTTCGCGGGCGGGTTGGTCGCGGGGTACACGAATCCACCTGCCTCCTGTTCACCGACATGGATGATCCGGAGACGATGCGGCGCTTGACGGCTCTGGTCACGCATCACAGCGGATTCGACCTGGCCGAGATCGATCTGCAACTGCGGGGCATGGGCGAAATCCACGGCTTCCGCCAGCATGGCAATGAGTTCAAGATGGCGAGCTTGCTCGATGCCGCGCTGATCAGCGACGCCCAGAGCGAGGCCGTCCGCCTCTTGGACCGCGACCCGACCTTGGCCGGCGAGCCGGCCCTCCGCCGCCAGCTTTCGGCGTATCGTCGGGTGTTCGCGCTGGACTAGCCGGTGCCGAGCCGGCGGGAGGGGACACCCGCGGCGACCGTCGCACTTGCGAGAGGAGCCAACCGACGGTGAGGCCGGCGGCGATGGGCAGACCGAGCACCAGGATGATCCCGAGCACCACGTCGACGACGACTATGCTGCAGCTCCTTCCTCGGCCGGATCCCGTGAACCGGGCCCGCCTGCTTTACTCATCGAATGTCGGGGCCCGCCACCCGCGTCACCGCCGGAGCAAGTCGAGGTCGGGTGCTCAAGACGCCACCCGGTCGAGCAACGCGTCCCACCACCTCACTCGTCCGGGAAGCGTTGTTCAACATCATCGGCGACAGCATACGCGGTGCGCGGGTACTGGATCTCTTCGCCGGGGCCGGCACGCTCGGCATCGAAGCGCTATCCCGTGGGGCCGCGTCGGCGACATTCGTGGAACGTGACCGATCCTGTGCTAACATCGTCGCCGAGAATTTGGCCGCAACCGGCTTCGCCCCCCAGGGCGACGTTGCCAGTGCCGATGCCATCGACTGGCTGAGGGCGCACGCGAGCGACCTCAAGACCTACAACCTCCTTCTGGTCGACCCACCCTACCGCGACGCCAGCGCGCTCAACCTGGCGCTGCAGGCGCTAGACCTCGGGCCGCTGCGTGACCAGGCGCTGGTGGCGGTAGAGCATCATCGCAGTCAACCCTTGCCCGCGCTGCAGCGACTGACGCACGTGCGGGAGCGCGACTACGGCGCCACCCGTCTGACTTTTCTCAGGTACGTATGATCACCGCGCTCTACCCCGGCAGCTTCGATCCCCTGACGCACGGCCACCTGGACATCGTCGATCGCGCGGCGCGAATCTTCGATCGGGTGGTGATCGCGGTGCTCGAAAATCCCAGCAAGCAGCCGCTCTTCACCACCGACGAGCGGGTTCGCATGATCCGCGAGAGCCTGGGCGAACGGCCGGGGGTCGAGGTCAGCACCTTTGACGGGCTGACGATCGGCTTCGCCCGGCAGGTTGGTGCCCGGGTGATCGTTCGTGGCCTTCGCGCCGTGTCGGACTTCGAGAGCGAGTTCCAGATGGCCCTGATGAACCGCCGACTGGAGCCGGAGGTCACCACCGTGTTCATCCCCACCAGCCTGCGGCACTTGTTTCTCAGCTCCAGCCTCATCAAAGAGCTCGCCGAGTTCGGCGGAGACATCTCGGAATTCGTCCCAACCAGCGTCGTCGAACCGCTCAAGCAACGTCTTACATCAAGGGAGCACAAGCATGAACATCCATGAAGCCGTCGACCGCCTCGAGTACCTGATCGCGCACAGCCGGCAGATTCCACTCACCCGAACCGTCGTCATCGACCAGGAAGAAGCGCTGGCCTGCATCGACGACCTGCGACTCAGCCTGCCGGACGAAATCAAGCAGGCCCGCTGGACGCTGCAGGAGCAGCAGCGGCTCCTGTCCGAAGCGCAGTCCGAGGCCGCCCGGACCGTGAGCAAGGCGGGCGAGCGAGCCCAGACCATGATCGGGCAGCACGAGCTGGTGAAGCGCGCCGAAAAGCAGGCGGAGGTGATGCTGCGTGAGGCGGCGGCGAAAGCCGAGGAAACCCGCCGGGCCGCCGACCGCTACGCGTGGGACGTGATGCAGTCGCTGGAGGGGCAGTTGATGCGGACGATCGCCACCGTAAAGAAAGGTGTCGAGTCGCTCCGCCCCGCGGCGGCAAAGCCAGTCAAAGAAGTCGAGGTTGTCAGCGGGAGGTAGCCGCGCGCCCCTTATAATGGGCTGCTCATGGCTCTCCCAAAGACACGATATGCCCATGCCCGCCAGGGCGAGCGGCGCGCCCACCTGGCGATAAAGCGGCCGCCGCTCGTCGAGTGCTCGCAGTGCCACCAGGCGAAGCGGCCGCACGCGATCTGTCGTAACTGCGGCTACTACGACGGGCGCGAAGTCATCAAGACCGACTAGGTCCCAAGCCGATCACCGTCGCCTTCCTGTTCCCAGGCCAGGGCGCCCAATTCGTCGGAATGGCCCGTGACCTGCTGGAAGGGGATCCGGGTTCGGCCGACTTCCTCCGACAGGCCGAGGACCGGCTCGCGATGCCGCTCGGCCGGCTGATGGTGGAGGGGCCGGAGGCCGAGCTGCAGGCAACCGAGAACGCCCAGCCGGCCATCCTGTTCCACAGCCTGGCCTTACTTCGGCGGCTGGTCACGAATGGGATTGAGCCAGGGGCCGTGGCCGGCCACAGCATGGGCGAGTTTGCCGGCCTGGTGGCGGGTGGGGCGCTGGACCCGCTTGATGCGCTGGTGGCGGTTCGGGCGCGCGGTGCGGCGATGTCGGCGGCTGCCCCACCGGCCAGCGGAATGATCGCCGTGCTCGGGCTTCCCGACGACACCGTGGAGCAGATTTGCGCCGCCAGCGAGGGCCTGGTCGTCGTCGCCAACTACAACGCCCCCGGGCAGGTGGTGATCTCGGGGAGCGAGTCGGGGCTGAACGCCGTCAGCCCGAAGTTGCAAGCCGCGGGAGCCAAGCGCCTGGTCCGGCTGCCGGTGAGCGGCGCGTTCCATTCGCCGCTGATGGCCGGCGCCGCCCGGGTGTTTGCCGCCGCCTGGGACCAGATCCCGCTCCGACCACTGCGCCGGCCGCAGGTCTTCAATGCCGATGCGCAGGTCCACCAGGAAGCGAGCGAGCTGCGCCGGCTCATGGTCGGCCAGCTGACCGGCCCGGTCCGCTGGACCCAGTCGATCCAGCGGTTGCAGCAACTTGGCACCGATTCGTTCATTGAGGTTGGCCCGCGGCGGACGCTGACCGGGCTGGTCCGGAAGATTCTCCCGGGGGCGGTGGTCCACAATATCGAGGACGTGCCCAGCATGACCGCCTTCCTGCACGCCGCGCATGCCGGCTGAGCGTTTTGTCGACCAGGTGGCCCTCGTCACCGGGGGCAGTCGTGGGATCGGTCGCGCGGCTGCCACGCTGTTCGCTGCCGCCGGCGTGAAGGTGGCGATCACCTATCGGAGCCGCAAAGCCGAGGCGGACAGCTTTGTCGAGGAGGTTTCGCGCGCCGGCGGCCATGCCATGGCGATGCAAGCCGATTTTGCGGACTCCGGCGCACCCGGCGTGGCGGTCGAAGCCGCGGTGAAAGAGTTCGGCCGGCTCGACATCCTGGTCAATAACGCCGGGCTGACCCGCGACACCTTGGTGATGCGGATGAGCGAGGCGGACTGGGATGTCGTGCTGCAGACCAACCTGAAGGCGGCCTTCCTGGCGAGCAAGGCCGCGCTGAGACCCATGCTCAAGCAGAAATACGGCCGCATCGTCAACGTCTCCTCGCTTGCCGGCGTCGTGGGCAATGCCGGGCAGGCCAACTACAGCGCCTCGAAAGCGGGACTGATCGGCCTGACCAAGGCGCTGGCCAAGGAGGTCGGGTCCCGGAACATCACCGTCAACGCGGTCGCACCTGGCTTCATCGAGACCGAGCTGACCAGCGGGTTGCCGGCCGAGCTGCTGGAGCGGGCTCGCCAGGCCGCGGCCATCCCGCGGATCGGCACGCCCGCTGACGTGGCCCCGGCGATCGTCTTTCTGGCCTCTCCCGAGGCCTCCTACATCACCGGTCAAGTTTTGGGCATTGACGGCGGGCTTACCATCTAGCACCATTTCACGGGGACCTGACGGACGGCTTGGTCTAGAATTTGACCGCACTCGCACTAGCCAAAAGGGGAGTCGGATGGACGGGAGTAGTTACGAGAAGTTCAAGGGCATCATCGCCGAACAGCTCGGGGTCGAGCCCGCGCAAATCACGCCTGACGCCTCGTTCGTCGACGACCTGAATGCGGATTCCCTCGACCTGGTCGAACTGATCATGGAGTTCGAGGAAGAATACGGGATGGAGATACCTGACGAGGACGCTGAAAAGATTCAGACCGTCGGAGCCGCCTGGGACTACGTCCAAGAAAAGCTCGGCATCGCCACCTGAGCCGAAGCTCGCTCAGGCCGACGAGCCTTTACAAAAACTCCAGCGGACGCTCCGTGTCCGATTTCACGACGTCGCCCTGCTTCGGCAGGCGCTGACCCATCGCTCCTACAACAACGAGCACCCGGAAAGCGGATCCGCGGATAACGAGCGGCTCGAGTACCTGGGTGATGCCGTCCTCGAGTTGATCGCCGCTGAGCACCTCTACCACACCTACCAGACATCCGACGAGGGCGAGCTGACCCGGTTACGGGCTTCGGTGGTCAACACCAAAAGCCTGGCGCGGCTGGCATCGCGGCTCAGCCTGGGCGACTATCTGTTGTTGGGAAAGGGGGCGCATAAGACCGGTGCCCGCTCGTTGCAGTCGATCCTGGCCAACACGTTCGAGGCCGTCATCGGTGCGATCTTCCTCGACCAGGGCTACCGCGCCGCCTACCGGCTGTTCAGCCGTAGCTTGATCGACGTGCAGGCGTGGCCGGACGACAACTACAAAGGCCGGCTGCAGGAAGTCACGCAGGAGCGATTCTTGACGACGCCCCAGTACGAGATCGTCGGCGCTTCGGGTCCGGGTCATCGCCGCGAGTACACGGCGATGGTGAGCTTTGGCGACGGCGTTCATGGAACCGGCTCGGGGCGGACGAAGCGCGCGGCGGAGCAGGTGGCGGCACGCGAGGCGCTGGCGACGCTGGGCGCCCTCGACCATCCACCGGCCAGCGACGAGGTGCTGGAAGCCGTCGCCGCCCACGAGGCGAAGCGCACGCCCGCAAACTAAGGCCGCCGCCCCGCGTCCGCGCCGGTCCGGACATTTCCTTGCAATTCCGAGGCTTTGCGATAAAGAATGCCGCGAATGCTAGAGTCATGCCACCCAGCATATGGCGTCCTACAAGATCGGCGAGGTGGCAGAGCTCCTTGGAGTCAGCGTCGACAGCGTGCGCCGCCTGGCGGACAGCGGCCGGCTGGCGACCGTCAGGACCTCGGGCGGACAACGCGTCGTCGAGGGCCGCCAGCTAGCCAGATTCATGGCCGCATCGCCGGAGCAGAAACCGGAAACGACCGTCGGACGCTCGGCCCGCAATCACTTTCCCGGCATCGTCACGCGGGTGGTCAAGGACCGGGTCGCCGCCCAGGTCGAGATCCAGGCCGGGCCGCATCGCCTCGTGGCCCTGATCACGCGCGAGGCGGCCGACGAGCTGGGTTTAGCGCCTGGCGTGCGGGCCGTCGCGGTGGTGAAGGCGACCAACGTCATCGTCGAGCTTCCGAGACGGTAGGCGCCGCATGCGGTCGAGGGTCACGGCAGGGCTGATCGCGATACTCCTCGCCGCCTGCGCCGGGCAGCGCGCACCCGCGGCTCCGACGGCCTCCACCCTTACGGTCTTCGCCGCGTCGTCGCTCACCGATGCCTTCACCCGGATCGGGGCGGACTTCCAGACAGCCCATCCGGGAACGACGGTTCACCTCACGTTTGCCGGCTCGTCCACCCTCGCGGCGCAGATCCAGCAGGGTGCGACCGGCGATGTCTTCGCCTCAGCGGACCAGGCCACCATGCAACGGCTTGTCGATGCCGGTCTCGTATCCGGGTCGCCTTCGATCTTCGCTCGCAACCGCCTCCAGATCGTGGTGGCCCCCGGCAATCCCCGACACATCGGCGGGCTCGCCGATCTGAGCCGAGCCGGGCTGATCGTCCTGCTCTGCGCCCCATCGGTCCCCTGTGGGCGGTACGCGAGCCAGGCCCTGCACGCCGCAGGCGTCACGGTTACGCCCGCCAGCCAGGAAGCCGACGTCAAGGCGGTGGTCAGCAAGGTCGCCCTGGGGGAGGCCGATGCCGGGATCGTCTACGTCACTGACGTCAAGGCCGCCGGGGCGGGAGTGCAAGGGGTCGACATTCCCGCGCGCTTCAACGTCACAGCTGACTACCCGATGGCGGTCTTACAGGACTCACGGCAGGCCGCTCTGGCGAGGGCCTTTATCAACTACGTGCTGGCGGGTGGCCAGCAAATCCTGGCCCGAGATGGCTTTGCCGCAGCCTGACGGCCGCCGCCCGGCCCCGGCACCGGTCCCATTCGTCATCCTGGCCGGCGCCGGCGCCACCTTCTTCGTCCTGCCGTTGCTTGGCCTTCTTGTTGGGGCGCCCTGGAGATCCGCCTGGGTGCTGTTGACCTCATCCGAAGCGCTGACGGCCCTCCGCCTGTCGCTGATCGCCTCGCTTTCGGCGACCGCCATCGCGCTGCTGCTCGGCGTCCCCCTCGCCTGGGTCTACGCGCGGGTTAGCTTCCCAGGGCGCGCGATTCTCCGCGCTCTGACGGTGCTGCCCATGGTCCTGCCACCGGTGGTCGGCGGGGTGGCGCTCCTGCTGGCCTTCGGGCGCCGGGGCCTGCTCGGCGGCTGGCTGGCGGACGTCTTTGGGATCCACCTGCCGTTCACCACCGCCGGGGCGATCCTGGCTGAGACCTTCGTCGCCATGCCCTTCCTCGTCATCACCGTCGAAGCCGGCCTGCGCTCGATGGATACCCGGTTCGAAGATGCCGCGCGAACGCTCGGTGCGCGCCGCTGGACCGTGCTCTGGCGGGTGACGCTGCCCCTCGTACGGCCGTCGCTGGTGGCGGGTACCGTCCTCTGTTGGGCGCGGGCGCTGGGCGAGTTTGGCGCCACCATAACGTTTGCCGACCATGCCGCTGGCGGTCTACCTGGCATTGGAGTCCAGCCCGCAGTCGGCCATCCTGCTCAGCCTGGTTTTGCTCCTGGTCTCGCTCGCGGTCCTGGTCGGGCTGCGTGACCGCTGGCTGGGGACGTCGTGAGCCTTCAGGCGCAGCTCCAAGCACGGGTGGGAAGCTTCGAGCTGGATGTCGATCTCAGCATCGCACCAGGCGAGGTCGTCGCCCTGCTGGGGCCGAACGGTGCGGGCAAGACCTCGGTGCTGCGCGCCCTTGCCGGGCTGCTGACCATCGATGCCGGGCGCATCGCGCTGGACGGCATCGTGCTGGATGAACCGGCGAACGCGATCCGCATGCCCGTGGAGCAACGGCCGATCGGGGTAGTCTTCCAGGACTACCTGCTCTTCCCGCACCTGTCGGTCCTGGAGAACGTGGCATTCGGACTCCGGTCGCGCGGGGTGGGGCGGACAACCGCAACCGCCAGGGCCCGATCGTGGTTGGACCGCGTCGGCCTCGGCCCGGCGGCCAATCGAAAACCCGGCTCCTTGTCGGGTGGCCAGGCGCAGCGGGTTGCGCTGGTCCGGGCGCTGGCAACTGACCCGGCGCTCCTGCTCCTCGACGAACCAATGGCGGCCCTGGATGTCAGCACCAGGGTCGAGCTTCGCCGAGAGTTGCGACAGCACCTCGAGTCGTTCGGTGGCGTGCGGCTGCTGGTGACGCACGACCCGGTGGAGGCGATGGCCATGGCGGACCGTCTCATCGTGCTCGAGCATGGCCGCGTGCTGCAAACGGGATCGCCGGCGGAGGTTACCCAGCGACCTCGCTCGCGCTATGTCGCAGACCTGGTCGGCGTGAACCTCTTTCGCGGCACCGCACGACAGAACGTCATCACGATCAGCGGTGGCGGCTCGTTGACCGCCGTCGGCGTGACCGATGGCGATGTGTTCGCGGTCGTCCATCCCCGAACCGTCGCTCTCTATCGCGCGCGTCCGGACGGGACTCCGCGAAACGTGTGGGAGGGGCGGGCCACCGACCTCGACCTGCAGGGAGACCGGGTTCGTGTCCGGCTGCAGGGTTCGCCGTCAATCGTCGCCGAGGTCACCCCCGCAGCGGTGCGCGAACTCGGACTCGACCGCGGCGACCAGGTCTGGATCGGTGTCAAGGCGACGGAAGTGATCGTGTATCCGGCATAGTCGCCGGTTCCTTCGGGGCGAAGTTACACGGTGCTTGACCGGGCGGTTTGTGCCGAACAGCGCTCATCACGTACTCGGCCGAAATGACGATGGCCTCGTGTTCGTGTACAAGCGCTATTCGGCACCCGCCCTTATGCGCCCGAAAGGGCGGCGCGCTGAAGCGCGCTAGCGCGGCTCGCCCTGCGGGCTCGCGGCGTGGTCTAATACACGGGTGACCCGCGCCGTGGTCCATGTTTACGTCACTGAAGGGCGCGAGAGCCCTGCCATGTCCTTCTTCATTTAGCCTGTGCATCTGAAGTCGCTTCGGTTGCAAGGGTTCAAGACCTTTGCCCGCCGAACCGAGCTGCCATTCAGTCGCGGCATCACGGCCATCGTCGGTCCCAATGGCAGCGGCAAGTCAAACCTGGTCGATGCCATCCGCTGGGCGCTGGGAGAGCGCAACGCGCGCGGACTGCGTGGGCATCGGATGGAAGACGTCATTTACTCAGGCGGGCCGGGCAAAGCCGCGGTCGGCATGGCCGAGGTCACCCTCACCATCGACAACGCGGACCAGCGACTCAACGTGGAGTTCACGGAAATCGAGGTTGCCCGCCGCCTCTTCCGTTCGGGCGAGAGCGAGTACCTGATCAACGGCACGCGCGCCCGCTTGAAAGACATCGATGCGCTGCTGGCCAGCACCGGGCTGCGCCAGGACGGTTACGCCGTCACGGCGCAGAACGACATCGATTTCGTCATCCAGGCTGTGCCGGCGCTGCGCCGCGAGCTCATCGAGGAGGCCGCCGGCGTGCGCCGGCTTCGCGATCAGCGTCAGGAGGCGTTGAACCGGCTGGCCGAGGCGGACCGCGACATGCGGCGGGCCCGCGACATCCTCAACGAGCTCAGTCCGCGGGCTGAAGAGCTCCGCGTGCAGGCGGTGGCGGCCGACGAATACCAGAAAGTGGCCGATGCCCTGAAGGTGTTGCAGGGCAGCCTGGCACGGGATGCCTGGCGGAAGGCGATGGTGCAGTTGCGCCGCACCCAGGCCCGCGTGCACACGGCGGAGAACAAGCGCGCCGCGATGGCTCAGGCGGTCAGCGAGTTCGAGCCGCGCTACGCGGAGCACCGGTCGGCGCTGCTGGCCGCCCGCGAGGCGCGCTGGCGTCATCAGGAAGCCGTGGCGGATGTTCGGCTTCGCCTGGCAGAGAGTCAACATCAGGCGCGGATCGCCCAGGAGCGGAACGCGGCGGCGGTCCAGGCCCTCGAATCGCTGCAGCGGGAGCTGGCGCAGCTGACGGCCTCGGAGCGGGCCGGCAGCCGCGTCGTCGATGAGCTCGCCCGCGCTGTTGAGGCCGCCCGGATTGAGCTCGGGGCCGCGGATGCGGCACTCCAGACCGCGGCGGACGGCGAGCGTACCGCGCGCGAGGCACAGGCCGGGGTCGAGGCTGAGCGCGCCGCCGCGCAGCAGCGGCGACAGGAACTCCAGCGCGAACGCGTCGCGATCGACGCCGAGCTTCGCCAGCTGGAAGGGCGGCTGCAGTTTCTCGGCGAACAACAGCAGCAGCTGCGCACGCAGCTGGAAGCCTGGTCGATCCGGCAGAGCACGCTGACCGACGAGCTCGAGCGGCGACGCGGCAACGTCGAGACCGCGGATCGCGAGTTGCGTGACGTCGACGCCAGGGCAGCGATCATCGAGGAAGGTGTGGGCGAGGCCGACGCCGGCCTCGATGTGGCCCGCAAGGCGGTGGTGGAGCATGAGGCTCAGCTCAAGGCCGTCGAGGCTGAACTCGTGGCGCTGCGGACCCTGCTCGACCATGCCCATCGACGTGGCCCCATCAAGCGGGGTGACAACTGGGAGCGATTGCTCGAGCTCATCGAGGTCGATCCGGTCAATCGGGCCGCCGTTGAAGCCGCGCTGGAAGGATGGCTCCATAGCTGGGTGGCGCGTGATCGGGATGGCTTCGAGAGCGCGGCGACGGCACTGTCCGGCGCCGAGGACGCCCGCGAGACGCTGCTGTACGGCGAAGAATTGGATCCGCCGCTCGCGGTGCCCGGTGGCTTCACAGCGGTGGTCGACCTCGTGCGTGCCCCGGACCAGGTCGCCCGGCTGGTTGCGCGCTTGCTTCGCGGTGCGGTGCTGGTGGCGGATCGAACGGCGGGCACGCGCGCCGTCGCCGACCATCCCGAGCTCCGGGCGGTGACGCCGGCCGGTGAGATCATCACCGCCGTCTCCTATCGCGGTGGCATGGCGGCGGACGCGCTGTTGGAGGTCCAGGCGAGGATTCGTGATGCGGAGAGTGCGCTCGATCGCGAACGTCAGGCTGCCCTTCAGGCTGCGGATGAGGTCGAGCGCCGCGCGACACAGCGGTCCGCCCTGGCGCGCGAGCGGCAGACCATCCTCGCCCGGATCGACGCGCTGCGCACGGCGACCGCCCAGGCGGCCGGGGCTCTGGCCGCGGCAGGCGAAGCGGTCCAGCGCGAAACACACCAGGAAGCGCAACTCCGTCAGCAGCTGGTTCGCATCGGCGGACTGGTTGAGCAGGCCGAGCAATTACAGCTGGCAGCCCGAAGCCGGCAGGGGACCGTGGCCGAGGCGGAGACTGCCACCGCGCACGACCTGGCGCAGGCGGAGCAAGGGATTCACGAGGCGTCGGTGACGATGTCCACGCTGGTGGGGCGGCGCCAGGAAGCGGAACTTCGGGCGGCGCTCGCACACCAGCGGTCCGATGACCTGATCCGTCAGCTCGAGCGAGCTCAGCAGGTGCTCAATTCCCATGGCAGCGAGCTGAACCAACGCCGCGCCGCCGAAGGCGACCTTGCGGTGCAGCCGGCCATCATCAATGAGGAGCGGCGCCGCTGGCTCGAACAGGCCGAGATCTTGCTTGCCGAACTTGCGTCACTGGAGGCTGCGCAGCTGCCCGATAGCGCCTCGCTCACGGCGCTCGAGGCGCAGTTGCGGGAGGACGAGCAGGCGAACGTCGCGCTACAGGTCGAGCTGGCGCACGCCGACGACGCCTGTGCCGCGGCCGCCGGCGAGCGTGAGGCGGCGCAGACCGAGGTGGAACGCTGTTCCAGCGCGCTGCGCGAAGGCGGCCAGCTGGTCGACGATGGCGAGGACACCATCGAGGAGGTCGACTGGCAAAAGACCGAGCGCGAGGTATCCAGACTGCAGCGACGCCTCGACGCGATGGGCGCCGTCAACCTGCTGGCGCCCGAGGAATATGCGCACGTGCGCGAGCGCTGCGAGGGGCTAGCCGGGCAGCTGGCGGACCTGGAGGCGGCGTCCGCCCAGCTGGGGGCGTTGCGGGAACGACTCGAGGCCGAGATCGATAGCCGGTTCCGCACCGTGTTCCAGGCGGTGGCTGTCAACTTCCAGGAATTCTTTGGAGAACTCTTCGAGGGCGGGCGAGCCACCTTGCGGCTCGAAACCCAGCCGGACGGCAATCCGCTGGATGACGGCGTCGAAATCCTGGCGCAGACGCCGGGCAAACGGTTGCAGCCACTCACGCTTCTGTCGGGGGGCGAGCGAGCCCTGACCGCGCTGGCGTTTCTGTTCGCCCTCCAGGCGGTCAACCCCAGCCCGTTCTACGTCCTGGACGAGGTGGATGCGGCCCTGGACGACGCGAACGTGGTCCGCTTCAACCGGGTGCTCAAACGCCTGGCCGCCGACCAGCAATTCCTGATCGTGACCCACAACCACTCAACGATGGCGCAGGCCGAGGTGCTCTATGGGGTGACCCTCGCCGAGCACGGCATCTCGCGCATCGTGTCCGTCCGCCTCCAGCAGGACGCCCTGGTCCCGGTGGCTGAGCGCAGTGCGTAGGCTGCCGGGTGATGCCGGCTGAGCCGGAGACGACCGAAAAACCGGGCTTCTGGAAACGCTTCTCGAAGAGTCTCGAATCCGGCCGGCAGGCGTATGTCGCCGACCTCAAGGAAGTCTTCGGCCGACCGGCGCTCGATGCGGCTTTCTGGGACGACCTCGAAGCCGCGTTGATCGCCGCGGACGTGGGCGTTCCCTTAACCGAGCGCGTGGTCCAGGGCCTGCGTCGCGAGGCGGCGGGCGCGCACCTGCGCTCACCCGAGCAGGCGCTGACCCATCTGAAGGCCGCGCTGCAGAAGCAGATGGGCTCGAGGCCGCGTGCCCTCAACCTCGAGGGATCGCCGGCGGTGCTGCTCGTCGTCGGCGTCAACGGGTCAGGCAAGACGACCACCATCGGAAAGCTCGCGTCCTTGCTGCGGCGCGAAGGCCGGCGTCCGCTGCTGGCGGCCGCCGACACCTATCGCGCCGCCGCGATCGAGCAGTTGCAGCTCTGGGGGCAGCGGGCACAGGTCGAGGTCGTCGCCCATCGACCAGGCTCCGACCCCGGTGCGGTTGCGTTCGACGCCGTCCAGGCCGCACGCGCCCGCGGCGCCGACACGGTGATCATCGATACCGCCGGGCGGCTGCATACCCGGACAGACTTGATGGAGGAGCTCAAGAAGGTTCGCCGCGTGCTGGAGCGCCTGGACCAGCGGTCGCCGCAGGAAGTGCTCGCGGTGCTCGACGCCCATATCGGGCAAAACTCCGCCCAGCAGGTTAGGGTGTTCCAGCAGGCGATCGGGCTGACCGGCCTGGCGGTCACCAAAATGGATGGCAGCGCCAAAGCCGGTGTTGTGCTTAGTATCGAGGAGGATCTTGCGGTGCCGGTGAAGCTGGTCGGCATCGGCGAAGGCCTCGACGACCTCGATCGGTTCGACCCAGGACAGTACCTTGATGCGCTGTTGCGGATGGAGGAGAGCCCATGACGCAAAAGCCGATCACGCAAAAGCAGGACTCTGAGGCGTTTGTCAAGCTGGTCACGGCCAATGGCTTGCCCGAAGCCGACCTGTGGAAGGCGGTGCTCGAGTCCTCGGGCATCCCGGTCTACTTTCGGAACGAAGCCGCCGCGGCGGTGATCCCGGAGACGGTTGGCGAGCTATCTGCCGTTGATCTCTGGGTGGCGCGCGAGCAGGCGGCCGAGGCACTCGAGATCCTGCAGGACGAGCGCGTCGAGCCGACCGACGAGGACGAACACACCTGACCGTTCTCATCCTTGGGGTGTTCGTCGGCCTGCTTGGGCTGCTCGCTCTGGGCGCCGCGGTGGTCGGCATTCTCTGGCTGATTCAGTTCATCGTCAGGAACGAGGAGCGGGGAGCCCGGGAGCGCTGAGGATATACTGTCAAGGCTAAATGCTTGACAGAACCCGCCAGCGGCAGCACCAACTGCGGCTGCTCGACCTCTACGGCGCCTTACTGACCGAGCACCAGCGTCGCATCCTGCACCTGGCCTGGGAGCTGGACTGGTCCTACGGCGAGATCGCGCACCGAGAGGGCGTGACCCGGACCGCCGTCTACGACGTGGTTCGGCGGACGACGACCAACCTCAACGACTACGAGAGCAAGCTCGGGTTGGAGCGAGCCCAACGTGTTTGATTCCCTGACCGAGCGTCTCGACCAGGCGCTGAAGAAGCTCACCGGCCGCGGCAAGCTGAGCGAAGCCGACGTCGATGCCGGACTGCGAGAGGTGCGGCTCGCGCTGCTCGAGGCCGACGTCAACTACAAGGTCGTCAAAGACTTCATCGCCAGCATCCGGGCGCGCGCCGTGGGCGCTGAAGTGATGGAAAGCCTGAATCCCGGCCAGCAGCTGGTCAAGATCGTCGACGAGGAACTGGTGCGGTTGCTCGGCGAGCGCGAGCCAATGAACTACGCCCCGTCGCCGCCCACCGTCATCGTGCTGGCCGGCCTGCAGGGCTCGGGCAAGACGACGACCGCAGGAAAGTTG
>Ga0209472_1000975_pt1 | contig 16740 bp, 21 predicted proteins | sample GraSoiAngelo_130_FD_185887 | JGI IMG/M metagenome (GOLD analysis project Ga0209472, IMG submission 185887) | Grasslands soil microbial communities from the Angelo Coastal Reserve, California, USA - 14_0929_02_20cm (SPAdes) (version 2) | ecosystem: Environmental > Terrestrial > Soil > Grasslands ...
CGCCCGACTTCCGCGTTCCAGTATTCTTCCTCCGCTCGGGCAATCTCCGCTGTCTCCGCCAAAATCTCGCGGACCGCTGGATTCAGATTTCGTTCAAGCCGGGGCAAAATACCGTGCCGCACTCGATTGCGCGCATGCTGCAGATCTCGATTGCTAGAATCCTCTCGCCACTTCTGCCCTTCAGCGATGAGATATGCCTCTAGTTCCTTGCGTCTGACGCCAAGCAGCGGCCGAACAATCGAACTGCACACCTGCTGCCGACCGGCGACTGATGCCTGACCACCAACTGAGAACTGAGAACTGGAAACTGACAACTGGGGATAAATTCCCGCGATACCGCGCGTACCAGCCCCCCTTACCACCCTCAGCAGCACAGTTTCTGCTTGATCATCGAGAGTATGCGCAGTGGCGACGCGATTCCCTCGACCTTCAGCCAGCAATTGATTGAAGAACCCATACCGCATCTCGCGCGCGGCGGTTTCTAGACTCAGATGCTTCGCTGCAGAGTATGCCGTGACATCGCCGCTCTCACGATGAAATTCCAGCTTATTTTGCGAGGCGAGTTCGGCGACGAATTGCTCGTCGGCGTCGGCTTCTAACCCGCGCAGCTTGTGATTGAAATGGACGACCGACAGGACAACACCCAGTTCCGTCCGTAACTCCATGATCAACCGAAGTAGAGCCACGGAATCCGCGCCGCCAGAGACAGCCACGCCGACACGGTCTCCGGGATTCAGCAGCTTGTATCGCCGAATGTAGCGCGTGACGCGCTGCGCCAGGGTCTGCACCGCTCCATACTACATCCGTGAGCCAGCGGTTTAGGACGCGACATAGCGCTTCCAGTCTCCTTCAGCCGTCTCCCGAATGCAACGATTTCTTCGCTCCAGCAGGCTCCGCATGTGCCGCGCGCAAGAACAGCCCACTCCACCACCCTTCCGATTGGCCAAAGGGGAGCTTCAAATTTCATTTCGTCTCGCATGAGCGTTCCGCCGTCGCGAGCTTCAAAATAATGATCGTGGCAGAAGCGCCGAAAGCGGCCGCGCACCATGCAATCCTGAAAATAATTCGGGCGCTCATAAGCCATGATGCGACTTGTATGTGTCAAAGTGAATCCGAAGTGGGTGCCTTGCCACGTAACCTCTTGCCCCGCGCCGATCAACCCGGAGGTCACGCCGGCAATGGCCCGCTCGCCGCTCCAGTTTGTCGAGGCCATGTGCAAATCAACGCTGCGCGCGAGATCGAAGCAGCGCTCGATTGGCGCCGCAATTGATGTGAGCAATACGATGCGAGTCATCCCATCATCCGGTTCACATCGGCGTGGGAAGGCGCACCTTCCATCGTGCGATACGTTCCTGAACCCTTCAGCTCCTCGGCCATCCTGCGAAGCAAGCCGAGGGTGGCGCGCATCGGAGCGGAGCCGAGGCTGACTCGCGCCACACCCAGCTTCTCCAGCTCAGGTATCGAAGGCGAGCCCGGCCCGGCGAGAATATTTATCGGATGCTGCAAGTCAACGACGAATCGCCGGATCGTCTCCGAGTCGCGGACGCCCGGGACAAAAAGGCAATCCGCGCCGGCGTCACGAAATGCCGCCAGTCGCTTGAGAGCTAATTCGTAACGGCGTTCTGGCGTTCCCACCTGGAGAAGATAAACATCCGTTCGCGCATTCAGCACAATCGGCACTCCGGTTCGTCGCGCCTCCTCGAGGACGGCTTTGATTTTTTCAATTTGTAGGGACAAATCCAGCAGGGGATTCTCCGGCTGGCCGGTTGCATCCTCCAAATTCATTCCGACAGCGCCGGTTTCGATGACCACCCGCGCAGTGAGCGCCGCATCTTCTGGACGATTGCCATAGCCGGCCTCGACATCGGCCGTGACCGGGACCCGAACGGCGGCTGCAATGCGCTCAACCGCAGTCAGCATTTCTTGGCGGGAGACGCGCTCGCCATCCGGATACCCCAAAGTGAACGCAATCCCGGCGCTGGTCGTGGCGATTGCGGCGAAACCGCCGTCCTCAAATATGCGGGCGCTGGCCACGTCCCAGGCATTCGGGAGCAGCAGCAACCGTCCTCGATGCATGTTGCGAAACGCTTCAGCTCTCGCTCTTTGCTGTGCGATGTCAGGCATTCAATTCCCAGGCGGAACTTCCGTCTGCGAAGCTCGCGGCTTGGCGATCCGTTCTAAAAATTTTTCCACGCTCACCACCGCCCGCCCCACAGTTCCCCGCCCTATTTCCTGGAGATCATCGTGCGCCGTCACGCGAACCGTGTAGAAGCGTCCATCGAAGGACTCGACAATCGCTTCCGCCCGAATCCGCGCTCCGACCCCGCTGGCGGCGCGATGCTCTATGTGAATCGACGTCCCCACCGTGATTTCATCATTTGCGCAATACGGTTGCAGAGCGTGGAATGCAGCCGTCTCCATCAGACGGATCATGTCAGGAGTGGAATATACGGGCGGTAAGGAGGAGTGATGCGCCGTCAGCGTGTGCCTAAAATCGACGGTTTCTTCGGCTTCGCCGCGCGCTCCGATGGGAAGTGGTTTGGACATGCCTCGATGGACAATGAAGAGCCGCTGACGAACGCCAGCAGCGGATGAAGTGCTTCCGATTACGCTGTCGGCGTCAGGCGCATCGCTTCTATCCCGTCCAGCGCACGCCACAGTGCCCCAGCCGCCGCTTCAGCCGCATCCAGCGCCTTCTCCGTCGCGCCCGGGTTCGACTCCACACGCTTTTCCAACTGCTGCCGCCAGATTTGTGCGTGGTAGAGGTCTGCCGTGGTATGAAGGGCGAAGTAACGGCAGGCCTTTTCATCAGCCGCGTACATCTCGCGGAGCCCGCGCGCTTTCTCCCCGGCCAATCTCGGGATCTGCGACTCATACGAGTAAAAAGCGGCAAGCGCTTCTTCCGGCGTGCCTTCACTCGCAATGTGATGGAAGAAGGCGATCAGATCCCTGATCTCTGCCTCTGGCTGATGCCGTCGCAGATCACGGCTGGCGCCCATGCCTTCGGCAAAATCCAGCCACAACTCAACATGTGACCCCTCGTCAGCGTTCAATCCCTTCTCATCGGCCATGTTCGCCAGTACGGCCTGCCGCAGTTCGCCGTCTTCAAGACGCATAGCTAGCTGGGCTAGATAGGTGGGAAACGCCGCCACGTGGTGGTAATACTGGCAGGCATACTCGCGCAAATCATCACGGGACAACTCGCCCGCGCTCCAGGCTTTGTAAAAAGGATGGCTCAGCAAGTCGTACTTCGCGATGCGTGCTTGTAGTTCCTGGGAAAACGGCATGCTGTTCATAATGTCCCCCCTCGAGAAATAAATATTTAGGATTGCCCACGGAAAACGTGTGACATCGATCACAGAACATTGCTCCCCAAGTGCAGTAGCTTAGGTTGGGCGCAAGGTGCGGGCATTCTACCAGAAAGTTCAAAGCCGGGTTATTGCCATAGCCGGGATGGCGATGGCGATCACTTTCTTCGGTCTGGTCATAACATTAGCGGCCCTCCCAGTCTCGTTTTCAGGCCTTGCTCAGGTGGAACCGCCTGAGATCACCGCCATATCACCAACGAGTGGCCCAGAGGGCACGCGAGTTGAAATCACAGGGATAAATCTTGCAGGTGCAACCACAGTTTTGTTCGGGGCCAGCCCGGCGGTTTTCAAGCTGATCTCACCCGAAACAATCGTCGCGATTGTGCCTCACAAAATCTCTACATCTACGATCACGGTCAGCACGCCCTATGGACACAGCTCCAGCCCATTTCCTTTTGTCATTTGCAACGACCCGCGAATTCCCGAGGAAGTCAGCTACAAGGCTGGATACGTAAACCCTGTGCCGCGGCCAGCGGATTTCAACTCCGCTCGCCTGTGGGGCATTGCCATCGCAGACACGCGCGTGCCGGGGCACGAGGCGGCTCAAGTAGAAATTGCCTGGACTCAGCTTTCCTGCCGAGTCAACGGCAAGAACGCTGTGCTCAACGACGACCTTGGCCGCGTGGCTGGAGGTCTGTATATTCGCCATCCCTGGTTCGGCGGCCACGACTACCACGAACCCATGCCGAGCACCTATGACGAAGCCGAGCATGCCACCATGATTCGCGTAGGTGAGCGCACGGATCGCGTCTGGCATTTCTGGAGTCCTTCGCCCAGAGCCACGCTTCCCCCTGGCGAGCTGGAAGGATGCACGGTCAAGGCTCGCTTAAAGATTTCCTCCGGAGCTTTGTTGCAAATTGGATTCGATTACTGGCGGAATGCGACCATCGGGTACGGCTCCGGCGGAAACAATCACGAAGCCGGTGTCAGCAACTGGTATTTCCCTTCTTCGCAGTGGCAGGAAGCGACTTTCACGGACATCGGCGGGCCGCAGTTCTGATGCGCAAAGCAAAAAACGTGCGGCAGGATAGGTCGCTTCTCAACTGGTTTGGCTCCAATTGGGCGGCGAATCTGCTTTCTAAAGTGTCTTGGCAAATTCGGGCGTCCGGGCGGACCATTCGCCGAGAAGGGCCTCGGGCAGAACAAAGACCCCCTTTGAATCTCCGCAGATATAGTGCTGCGTTTGGGAGGCTAACCCTAGACTTGCCAGTAGTTATGATCGCGCAAAAAATGCTGCTCGTTCCAATAATTAAATGCTGTTTTCAGGAAGAGCCGGGCCACGCGGAAGTGTCCCATCTTTTGGAAACGCCGGTTGGTTGTGTACACGCCGCCGCGCACGATGGCGAATTTACTCCTCGCCACCTGCTTGCTTAACAGGTAATCCTCAGCGAAATGAACCTGTTCATGAAATCCGCCAAGCTCATCGAAGCGGCGTTTATCGAAGAGCATGAACATGCCGGTGCTGAAGGGATGATGGATGAGAGAAAGATACTGAAATAAGTTGTTGCCGAAATAGAGGAGGTTATCCATGGTCCCTCCGCCGCGGCAAATTATGTTTGTGGTAACGCAATGCAGGTTCTTGCGCTGCGCCAGGTCGATAGTGCGCCGGATTAATGAAGGACTGGCCGGCTCTATGTCGGCGTCGATAAACAATATGTAAGGCGTATCCGCCAGCGCGGCGCCGGCGTTGCGCCCAACCGACGGCAATCCTCCCGGAATCACTCCAATGTCAAGCCGGTCGCGAAAGCTCATGACAATGTCTGGCGTGCCATCGGTGGAGCTGGCGTCAGCTACCAACACTTTGGTATTCCGCATCTTCTGATAATCCTGATTCAGCAGCGACGTCAGAAGACGAGGAATGAGCTTCGCCTCGTTCTTGGCGGGGATCACGATCGTTAGTTCGCTCAGTGTATTCATGGACGCGCACTCCTTCTTCGCCGATGGTGATGTAAGTCGGGCGCGAATCGATCCATCCACCCGAATTGTAGTAGCAGATATCATCTTGCTGTTGCTGCATGGCCGCGTGGGTATGGCCGCAAAAAATCCGGTGTACACCGTGGGCACGCGCGTGAACGAGAGCGCCTGACGCGACTTTAGCGGACATCCGCAGCCAGCGCGTATTCAGGCGATCGAGGAAGCGCGCCACCGGTTTGTTTTTCGAATCGAGTTTCTGTAATTGGAGATAGAACAAAGTTGCCAGGTAATTCATGCGAACGTTTTTTATAACGAAGCGGTCGAATTGGTGACCGTGTATCGCAAGGTGGCGCAGACCTCCATACTCCCACACATACTCCTGATACACCTTGATGCCCACCAGGTGCGACATCACGTCAGTCAGCCCGTGATCGTGGTTGCCTTCGACCCACACCACTTCCACTTGCCGCTTGGGATTCGAGAGCTTGCGAATGTAGCTAAGAAACCTCCAGTGCTGCTTGGTAAGACGTCCGAAGTTCAGGTCGGAGAAAATGTCTCCCAGTAGGATCAATCGGCGAAAGCGGCGCTGCCGCAACATTCGCCGGGCTTCATCGGCACGGCTCATGTCCGACCCAAGGTGCAAGTCGGAGAGGATGAGCGTGTCGTAAACGGCAGAACTCATCACTCTAATTTGTATAGAGCGAATGTTAAGGCTTGATGAAAGGGTTATTACAAGATGGTTTCAGGGTACCTCTTTGGGTACTGCCTTGGGCGGGTGAGGACACCCGCCTCTACGTGAGCAGTGGTATTTCTGGGCGGGTGAGGGCACCCGCCCCACGTAAGCGGTGGTAGCATCGAGCGGGTGAGGTCCCCTACGTAACACTAGTTACTTCTCGGCGGGTGGCACGTACTCCTTGGGCGGCGCTACTCCTTCTCCAAAGAAATACTGCTCCATCTGCTTGACGATGACTTCCTGATCTTCGCGCCGCGCAGGATTCAACCGGTACTCATTCAGCAGCATCTTGCAGAATTCTGTCCACGCGTTCCACGCCTCCTGCGAGACGTTCTCGTAGATTTTCTTGCCCAACTCAGTATCAAAAGGAGGCTCGTCCAGTCCCGGGAGTTCCTTCTTAAGTTTGACGCAGAAAACTTTTCGTTCTGCCATGACGTTCCTCGCAGCAGGTGTGAAAGAAAATTATCTCACAGGCAGAGGAATGCCTCGCGCGGGCAAAACTTTGGGCCCATCAAAGTGGGCCCAGAATTGTTTTTAACTCATCCAGCCTTATCGCTGTGGCGGAGGAGTGCTAGTTGTAGGTGCGGTGTTGCTCGGAGGAGTCGTTCCATTCGGGGGAACGGTCCCCGGAGCAGTCGAGTTAGCCGGAGGCATGGTGCCTGGAGATGTAGTCCCAGGATTCGACCCTGCCGGTGGCAACGTGCCGGGAGTCGTGGTCGTTCCCGGAGCTGTGCTCGGCGTGGTGCTGCTTCCCGGCGTGCTGCTTGGAGCGGCTTCAGGTGTGGTACTCGGCGTAGTTCGCGGCGTAGCTGTGCTCGGCTGCGGCGTGGCAGTCCCCGGCGTTGGTGAGGCGGTGCCCGGCGTCGGCATGGCAGTACCCGGGGTCGGAGTTACTGCGCCCGGCGTGGTCTGTGCGCCCTGAGAATTCATGTCTGGAGTCTGAGTTGTATTCGGGGCAGTTCCGGGCATTTGTGACGTAGAAGGAGTGGTTTGCCCAGGTGACATCGCAGTCGGTGACGTCGTCGTTCCGGTCTGCGGAGCTGCGTTATACGCCATCAGGACGCGGGATCCCAGCGACGCGGTCGGACCTCTGCCAGAAGTGGAGCAGTGGTCCGCAATTTTTGTGACGTCGCTCACCCGGAATGAGTTCGTGCCGGCGGCGGTGGAAGTGTTGTTTCCAGCGCCCATGCTACCCGCGGTTCCAGTGCGATTGCTGGTTGCTCCAGCCTGGTCGCTAGGGCTGCTGGCACCCGTGGCGGAACTCGAGGCCGAAGTTCCATTTGGCGAAGTGTTCGCAGAGGCGCTGGCGCCGGCCATCGGCTGCCCGGTGATCTCGACCTGCTCTCCGACATGCGTGCGGAGAGCATCAGTGTTCCCCGTCAGCGTGTAGGTGGCGTCAGTCTGGCTATCTTTCAGCGCGTAGTTGCCGCTGGCGGCGGAGCCGCTCAAGCATCCCCGAATAGAGTTGCCCCCAGCATTAGTGCCCGTGTTCGCGCCGCTCTGATCGCTGGAGCTGCTGCCAGGCGTCGCGCCGGTCTGGCCGCTCGGGCTCGGGGTTGCACCGCTTTGAGTGTTCGGGCTGCTTGTGCTTTGACCATAGGAGCCTTGGTTTGCATTCGTATCGGTTTGATTGGGCGATGAAGTCTGAGTGCTGGATGTGCCCTGACTGGAGGTGGATCCACTCGGTGATGTGCTTCCAGGAGCTGTGTTCTGAGCTACCACCCAACTCGCTCCCAAAAGCAGCACAGACAATAATGTTGTTCTGGCTGTCATAAACTTATTGCGCCTCCGAAAGATATTTGCAATACAACCGTAAAGCTTAGGCAGACTGGAGGACGGCGAGAATAGGGTAGACGGGGTACGTCCAATCAGGTATTAGGGTATGACGAATTTTCCGGGCTTATGCAACTATTACCCCATTCAGACTAGGCTCCCAATTCTGGGTGCCGGCTAATTCTCTGGCGGCCAATGAATTGGAAAATACCTGACCTGAGTTCAGAAGTGGTGCTCTGCTTAGGAGGGTGACTATGGCGAAGAAGATCACAATTTTCCTTGTGGCAGTGCTGATAGCGGGGCTAGGTGCATTCAGGATCGCATCAGCCTTCAAGGCTCACGGTCACCATCGTGTGAACCTCAACTGGCAAGCGCCAGCCGAGAAGCCCGGCGTGGCTGTGAAGAGTTATAACGTGTATCGCAGCACGACTTCAGGCGGCCAGTATGCGAAGATCGCTTCCGGAGTGCCAGAACGACGGTATTCCGACACGACAGTGAACAGCGGCAAAACTTATTACTACGTTGTGACCAGCGTAGATGCTGCGGGCCACGAAAGCGGATTCTCCGCGGAGATCAAAGCGACAGTACCTTGAGGGTACCCGCCCCGAGTTGGTGAAAGCGGCGTGGCAGTTTTGGTGGGCCCTCCAGGATTTGAACCTGGGACCAACGGATTATGAGTCCGCTGCTCTAACCGCTGAGCTAAGGGCCCGGGATCGGGGCTTGTCATTCGAATTCTAACAGGGCCAGGTTCGCGGGATTTACCGGTTCCAAGAGCGGGGCTGAATCGAATGGCAGCAATTGACATCGTGCCACATAATGTGTCACATTACTAATATGCCTTCTGTGAACATCCGCCAGCTTCGCGATACCCGCCGCCTCAAGGCGTGGCTGCGCGCCGGGAAGACAGTCGAATTGCGGGAACGGGACCACGTCATCGCGCACATCGTTCCTGAGAAGCAGGAGCAATCCCCGGTTCAATGGCCGGATTTTGCTGCCCGCGCGAAAAAGATCATTGGCGACCGAATTCTGCCGGGAGCAGACATCGTTATTGAGGAACGGGGACGTTATTGAGCATCTATGTGGACTCGAGCTTCGTGGTCTCGCTATATGTGACCGATCAGCACTCTACCGAGTCCCGCCAGCGCATAATGCCAGCACCACGTCTCTGGTTCACGCCGCTGCACAATGCCGAATGGACGCATGCCCTCGCCCAGCATGTCTTCCGCGGGAAACTGTCTCCGGCGGAGGTGCAGCAGATGCATGCACGATTGGACGATGACAAGGCAGTTGGACGCTGGCTGTCAGTAGCAATGCCGGAACACGCCTTCGATCTCTGCGCTGACCTGGCCCGCCGCTATGGGCCGAAACTCGGCGTGCGCACTCTCGACAGCCTGCACGTCGCCTGCGCCCTCGAACTCAAAGCAGAACGATTCTGGACTTTCGACGAGCGCCAAGCCAAGCTGGCAAGAGTGGAAGGGTTGAAGACGACTTAAAGCGCTTCCGCATAGCCGAATGCGGCGCGAGGGTTCCGACGACAAACGAGAAATGCCAATTAGCTTTTTGTTTTGTGTTCATTAACAGCTCTAGGCATATTTCTATATGAAAGTATTCTCTGCTATAATCTCACGTATGCCGCTCAGCATCAAAAACGCAACCACCGAACGTCTTGCCAGACAAGTAGCAGGAGAGACGGGCGAGTCCATCACAGAGGCAATCCGGAAATCTCTTGAGGAGCGTTGGGAGAGGTTAAAAGCGCGCCGTCGCAACCGGGTTTTGACCGGGCAGATAGAAGATCTCTTGCGGCGTGTTGACGCGCTGCCAACGCTTGATGATCGATCTCCGGACGAAGTTCTTGGTTACGACGAGCACGGGATGCCGCGCTGATGGTGATCGACACTTCAGCTCTGCTGGCCATTTTTCTGGCCGAGGCTGAGCGCACGACATTTCTGGACTTGATTCTTCAAGCTGGAAAGCGCCTGATCTCGGCTGCCAATGTTCTTGAAACGGGAATTGTGCTCGAGACCAGACGCGGCGAATCCGCTGGGCGCGAGTTCGACCTTTTTGTGGTCCGAACAAACCTGGAAATTGTTCCGGTCGACGCCGAGCAGATCGAGATCGCTCGTTCCGCTTGGCGCAGTTTTGGAAAAAGCCGCCATCCGGCGGCGCTCAATTTCGGAGACTGTTTTGCGTATGCTCTTGCTAGGGCTTCGGGCGAGCCAATCTTAGCAAAGGGGCAAAATTTTGCCCTGACGGACATAGAACTCTGCACAAACTGAGAGGACGAATCCTACTCTTCCTCTTCCTTCACCTCTCCTCTTTCCGCTTTCGCCTTCTCGATAATCTTTTCCTGCAACTGCGCCGGCACGACGTCGTAATGATGCATTTCCATATTAAAGCTGCCTCGGCCCTGGGTCATCGAAGTCAAATCCGCGCCGTAGGTTAACATCTCCGACATCGGCACTTCCGCCTTCACAATTGTGTTACCGCCTTTGTTGTCCATGCCCTGAATGCGGCCACGGCGGCTGTTCAGATCGCCCATGATCGAACCGGCAAACTCGTCGGGCACGGTGATCTCGACATTCATAATCGGTTCAAGCAGTGTGGGTTTGGCCTGCTCCATGGCCTTCTTGAACGCAATACGTCCGGCCAACTGGAATGAGAGATCGTTCGAATCCACGTCGTGATACGAACCGTCATAGAGAACCACTTTAAAGTCCACCACCGGATATCCGGCCAGATAACCGCGCGAGGCAGCATCTTTAATTCCCTTTTCCACCGCAGGAATAAAGTTTCTAGGAATCGCGCCACCGAAAATGTCGTTCACGAACTCGAATTCAGAGCCGCGCGGCAGCGGTTCCATTTTGATCTTGCAGTCGCCATACTGACCATGGCCGCCAGTCTGCTTCTTGTGACGGCCCTGAACGTCGGCGCGTCCGCGAATGGTCTCGCGATAAGGAACCTTGGGCGCCTTTAAATTCACCTCAGTGTGGTACCGCTTCTTCATCTTCGCCACGGCCACTTCAATGTGCTGCTGCCCTGTGCCCGCGATGAGGAATTCCTTGGTCTGCGGATCACGAAAGAAGCGCAGCATGGCATCTTCTTCCATCAGCTTGTGAATACCTGGGCCAAGCTTGTCTTCATCGGCGCGAGTCTTCGGCTCGATCGCGAATGTGATGGCGGGCTCTGGCAGTTTCACGCGCGGATATTGAATCGGCGCCGACTTGTCGCCCAGCGTGTCGCCAGTCAAAGTGTCTTTCAGCTTAGCGACTGCCCCAATATCGCCCGCGTGCAACTCGGTCACGGGCACAGCGGTCTTCCCCTGCATGATGGAAATGTGCGCCAGCTTTTCTTGCGTGTTGCGGGTGAAGTTTTGCAGCGAGGTGTCATTCTTCAGCACCCCAGAAAAAACTTTGAAGCATGAAATGCGGCCGGCGAAGGGATCAGATACCGTCTTGAACACATACAGCGATACCGGCTCGGAATCCGCTTCCTTGCGCTGCGGGGGCTCGCCGTTGCCGGAAGTGACCTCGCCGCGGATGGCTTCATGCTCGGACGCTGCGGGAGTGAACTCAACAATGAAATCCATCAGACGGTCAGTGCTGATGTTGCCCAGACCCGAGGCAAACAGGACAGGAAAGATTTTGTCCTCGCGAATGGCATCATGCAAAGCCGGGATCAGGTGCTCCTCAGGAATCGTGCCCTTGTCGAAGAACTCCTCCATTAGCGCGTCGTTGCCCTCGGCGATCATCTCCACGAGTTTTTCGTGGGCTGCCTGAGCGATATCTTTCATGTCAGCGGGAATCTCGCCCTCCTTACCTTTGCCATTCCCGCCAAGTTCGTAGCTATACGCTTTCATGCGGACCAGATCGACCACGCCGCTCAAGTTCTTCTCTTTTCCGATCGGCAGCTCCAGAGGAATAACAGTTCTTCCAAACGCGTTGGTGAGCGAGTCCAGCACTCTTTCCGCATCTGCTCGCTCACGATCCATGCGGCTCGCCACAATGACTCGCGGCGTCTTATATTCCTCGCAATAATTCCAAACTCGCTGCGTGACCACTTCCACTCCGGCCACGCCATCAACGACGATTAAAGCCGCATCGACGACGGGCAAGACCATCTTGGCTTCGTGGACGAACATATTGAAGCCAGGTGTATCAAGCAGATTGATCTTGGTCTTGCCCCACTCCGCGTATGCCAGGCCCGTCGAAATCGACATCTTCCGCACAATCTCTTCGTCGTCGTAGTCGGTGGTAGCGCTGCCATCATCAACGCGGCCCATGCGTTGGCTCGCGCCGGCGGTGTACAACATGGCCGAGACGAGGGAGGTCTTTCCCGCGTGCCCGTGCCCCATCACGGCTACATTACGGATATTCGCGCCTTCATAAACTTTCATGAGTTCGCTCCTTCGGCAGGCCCCCTCTATAGACCACGTAGGGACAGCCGCCCTCGGCTGTCCGGCCGAGCGAAGCTCGGCATGTTTCTCGGGAAACAGGATCTAAACAACGGCGGGGCATAGGATCCAGAGACGAAGAGGACGATCTGCCTACCGCAATCAAACCGTCTGCCAAAACTCAAGATGCTAACACACGGGAATTTAGCGGCTCAACTACAGGGCGCAACTCAGAAGCCTCTGCGCGGGTGCAGTTTTGGCTTCTGGCCACCCAATATCGATATTCGCGCCAGCCCGAGCGGCGCCGTTTTTCAGACGGGGCGAAAGTCGCCTGCAGTGCACTCGAAAGGGAGTCTCGCGTATGTTGCCACTGGATGCTACTGTTCTGATTTCATGAACCACGAAGGACACGATCCACAGAGGGTGGAATCCTAGAGGATTTCCTTCGTGTTCCTTCGTACCCTTCGTGGTTAAATCCTGACGCGACCCGAGGATTGCTCACAATCACCTTTAGGCGTATAGGCGTAGTCTTGATGTCTGCGGAATCCGCATGTTTCCCCAACTTGCCCGCTTCACCGATCTCGGACTGTTGCTGCTTCGCCTGATGGTCGCCATCGTTTTTATCAGCAGCGGCTGGGCCGACGTCAAAGATCCTGAGGCACGCAGCAAGAGCATCGGCTTGAGCAGAGGGCTCACCGTCTTGCTCGGCATCGCAGAGATCGCGTGCGGCCTGGGTGTAGCCTTCGGAGTTTTAACGCAACTTGCAGCCATTGGCCTGATCCTCATTATGCTCGGCGCCATCCATCGCAAAATATTCGTGTGGCACACCGGATTCTGGGGTGAGAAGGCCTCAGGCTGGCATTACGATCTGATCTTTGTTGTTATGAGCCTCGTTATTCTTTTTACCGATGGTGGCCGCTGGGTACTTTGGAAATAAATTCCGGCGGCGGAATATTTCGCGTTCTCAGAGCGTTGTACAACCTGGAACAAAGTTGCACCGCCGCCGTGTGTAACCTATCCTTGTGTTGTTCGTCTTTCAGTTAGTGCGCTTCTCGTACATATGAATCGCTGGATAGCCAGAGTTTTGCTCTTGTTGTTGCTGATGGGCACATTCGGCCCGGTAGCTCTGGCAATTTCCGCATCCGCGCCGCACGCCTGTTGCATGCGCAAGCCCATGCGTCGTTCTGGGCATGAGAATGCGTTTCAATCTGTTTCACACCACGATCATCGTTGCTGCACGCCCCTTGCGAGCACACATTGGGCGCAGGCCGAGACAGTTCGCCGCGTCCACGTCACGCTTCCGGCGACCGTTTTGAATTTAGGAACGCCGCCAGCCGCTCCCAAGCGGCACGTTGAGAGATCTCTTTCCGTCCGCGCGCCCCCGCAATTCTCCGTCGCGTAGCTGAACTTAATCTTCGAATACTGACGATTGGCAGTCTGTCGCCTCTTTGGGCGACCAGAGGGCTCAGCATCTGCCCTCGATCCCCCGAAAGGCTGCCGCCCCTACGCAGTCATTGGAGACCTCATGCTTACAGTTCGCATTCCGCTCCTCGCTGTCCTGCTACTCGTAGCGGGCTCGGCCAGCGCTACGATTTTCGGGTCAGTCAGCGGCCTCATCCATGACCCGCAGCATCGCCCCGTTCAAGGCGCGCAGGCCACTCTGCGTTCGACCACTTCGGATTGGAATAAGTCGGCTGCATCCGACAACTCAGGCGAATTTCATTTCGACAGTGTGCCCCTGGGAAATTACCGCATCACCATTGAGCTCGCTGGCTTCGCAACCCAAGCGCTAGAGCTCACTTTAAGTTCCGCTCGTGATGCGCGCCTGCACTTCTCTCTGACCATTGCTCAGACCAAAGAGACTGTCGAAGTGAGAGATACAGCGTCGACGGTTAATCCCGAATCTTCGACCACGCAGAGCGTCATCAGCCGGCAACAGATTGCCTCAACCCCAGGCGCCGACCAGACCAACAGTCTGGCCATGATTACGGATTATGTCCCCGGCGCATACATGGTGCATGACCAGCTTCATATTCGCGGCGGACATCAGGTGAGCTGGCTTCTCGATGGCGTGCCCGTTCCTAACACCAGCATCGCCTCAAATGTGGGCCCGCAATTCGATCCAAAAGATATTGATTATCTCGAAGTGCAACGCGGAGGCTATTCGGCAGAATACGGCGATCGCACTTACGGAGTGTTCAACGTCGTAACCCGCTCCGGTTTCGAGCGCAATCGCCAGGCTGAGCTTGTTACTAGCTATGGAAAGTTCAACAATACAAATGACCAGATCAGCTTTGGCGATCACACCGAGCGATTTGCTTATTACGGAAGCCTTTCAGGCTATCGCACTGATTTGGGCCTCGAGACGCCGGTCCCGCGCATTGTCAATGACCAAGCCGCAGGATTAAGCGGGTTCGGGTCGATCATTTTCAATAAGACGCCCACCGACCAGCTTCGCCTGACTACTTCGGTCCGCGGCGATCACTACCAGGTTCCGATAGATCCTGCTTCGAGCAATATCCTTCATGATGTCGAAAACGAGCGTGATGACTTCGTCAACTTTTCCTGGCTGCACACGGCTGCGAATGGAGTGCTGATCACCGTCTCGCCGTTCTATCACTTCAATCGTGCCCACTATAGCGGAAGCCCGGAAGATGCGATTCGTTCCGAGTACGATCGCGGCTCAAACTTCATAGGTGGCGTTACGACTCTGGGCGTCAGACGAGGACGTCACAATTTCCACGCCGGCTTCCAGGTCTTTGGAGAGCGCGACAATCAGCTCTATTCCGTGGTGGATAACTCCGGAGCTGGCGGAAATGTCGCTCCACAGCGAACCATCCCCTGGGCCAACGTGGAAGCGGTTTTCCTGGAAGATCAATTCAAAGCGACAAGCTGGCTTACTCTCAACGGCGGGCTGCGGCTCACGCATTATGGAGGCCCTGTGAACGAGAATGCCGCTGATCCCCGCATTGGCGCCGCCATCCAGATTCCACGCCTCAATTGGGTTCTGCGCGCTTTTTACGGGCGCTACTATCAAGCCCCGCCGCTGGTCACAGTCACGAGCCCTGCTTTGAATTCCGATCAGTCATTCTTGCCGCTGCATGGCGAGCACGACGAACAGCGCGAGTTCGGCTTAACCATTCCTCTGTACGCCTGGACATTTGACATAGCCAATTTCCGGACTGGTGCCAGAAACTTTTTTGATCATGACGTGCTGGGGGATTCCGATGTCTTCTTTCCACTTACAATCGCGCACGCGCGGATTCGCGGCTGGGAAGGCAGCGTCAATTCTCCTATCATCGCCGGCCGCGCAAAATTCCACCTTGCTTATTCGCATCAGTACGCGCAAGGCGCCGGTGCTGTCACCGGGGGTCTCACTGACTTTTCTCCGCCCGAGCAGGGTTACTTCTTTCTCGATCACGATCAGCGCGACACTCTTTCGACTGGCTTCAACCTCCAGCTTCCACGGCGTGTGTCGGCCGATTTCAATACCAATTATGGCTCCGGTTTCCTCGATGGAGACGGCCCCGCTCACCTGCCCTCGCATACCACGTTCGCTCTGGCTCTGGGCAAGTCCTTCGGAGAAAATTGGTCACTACGGTTGACTGCCCTGAACTTCACAAACCATCGCTTCATGCTCGACAACAGCAACACTTTCGGAGGCACGCATTTCGTGAACCCGCGGGAAATTTCGATTCAACTCAGATATGGATTTCATTATTAGCAAGAGTATTTCAGATCGGTCCGCAACCGTGTTACTAAGGTCATGGCTATGTGATCGCGATCACGTCATTTGCGCTACTCCTCGCCGACAATAATTGGTAACAAGGGGAGGCTTCGCGTGATCCGGCTCGACTACTTGTCCTGCTTACTGACGATTTGTTCGACCATTCTGGTCGGAAGAAGGTGCTGGGAAGGATGGGTGCTGGCGGCAATCAATAGCGTGATCATTTGCCTCATTGGCCTCAGAACTTCGCAGTTGGGATTCATTCCCGCCAACGTATTTTGCATTGCACTGTATGCGGTAAACCTGCGCACCTGGCGACGTGCCGAGTAAATTCCAAGCGGTGTAATCGCCTAGTCGCATCGCCCGGTTGGCTGCTTCTTGCATTATAATTGATATGTATATAGGCGAGACACCATGAAGCTCAAACTCCGCTCGGTGGGAACCTCCACGGGTGTTCTTCTACCGAAGGAAATGTTAATTCGGATGAAAGTTAAGAAGGATGACACACTGTTCGCCGTGGAAACGCCTGAAGGTTACCTGCTAACCCCCTACGATCCGGATGTAGAGGAACAACTCGCGAAAGGCCGGGAGTTCATTGCGAAGCATCGTGCCGCATTTCGGGCGCTGGCCAAGTGAAGGAGCCGAGGTGGATCAGCAGGCGTGCGCTCATCCTGCTGCACGCTGAGAGTCTCGCCGAACACGGCGGCTTGCCGGGATTGCGCGATGAAGCAGGGCTGGCAGCGGCGCTTGCGCGAGCGCACCACGTCTATTCGTACGAACCAAAGCTCGATCTGGCTCGTCTGGCCGGTGCCTACGGTTTTCGCATCGTTCGAGG
>Ga0209472_1000976_pt1 | contig 16703 bp, 13 predicted proteins | sample GraSoiAngelo_130_FD_185887 | JGI IMG/M metagenome (GOLD analysis project Ga0209472, IMG submission 185887) | Grasslands soil microbial communities from the Angelo Coastal Reserve, California, USA - 14_0929_02_20cm (SPAdes) (version 2) | ecosystem: Environmental > Terrestrial > Soil > Grasslands ...
CGGTTGGCGCCAACGTCAGGACGGCCCAGGCCGCCACCGGCGGTCTCGACCGGGCCCTCCGCCTCGCCTTTCGCGGCGGCGCGGTCACCGGCTTGTTTGTCGTCGTGCTCGGCCTGCTCGGCGTGGCCGTTTCCTACTGGATCTTTCGGAAACCGGAATCCCTCGTCGGGTTGGCGTTCGGCGCGAGCCTGATCAGCGTCTTCGCCCGACTGGGTGGCGGCATCTATACGAAGGCTGCGGACGTGGGCGCCGACCTCGTCGGGAAGGTCGAAGCCGGCATTCCCGAAGACGATCCACGCAACCCAGCGGTGATCGCGGACAACGTCGGCGACAACGTGGGTGACTGCGCCGGCATGGCCGCGGACCTGTTTGAGACCTACGCCGTGACCGCGATCGCCGCGATGCTGCTCGGCAGCCTGCTGTTCCCGGGCCAGCTCCGCTTCGTGCTCTTTCCGCTGATTCTCGGCGCGATCTCGATCATCGCGACGGTGATTGGCACCTTCTTCGTCCGGCTGGGCCGGAGCACCTGGATCATGGGCGCGCTGTATCGAGGCCTCGGCGTGAGTGCCGTGCTGGCATTGGCGGGTTTCCTGGCCGCGACGCTTCTGTTCGGCTTGAACATCAATCTCTTCTGGGCGGCCGTGACGGGCGTCGTCGTCACCGTCGCGCTGGTTGGCATCACCGAGTTCTTCACCAGCGCCGACTATCCGCCGGTCCGCCTGATCGCGCGCGCCTCGACCACGGGCGCCGCGACGAACATCATCGCCGGACAGGCCATCGGCATGATCAGCACGGCCCTTCCCGTCCTCGTCATCGGCGCGGGCATCCTGGTTTCGTATTTTCTTAACCAGCAGCCGTCGGCGACGGGCAACTTCGGCCTCTACGGCGTGGCCATCGCCGCCATGGCGATGCTGTCGATGACGGGCATCATCGTCGCCATCGATGCCTACGGCCCGATTACCGACAATGCCGGCGGCATTGCCGAGATGGCCAACCTGCCGGAATCCGTGCGCAAGATCACCGATCCCCTTGACGCCGTGGGCAACACGACGAAGGCTGTGACCAAGGGCTACGCGATCGGCTCGGCCGGCCTGGCGGCGCTGGTCCTGTTCTCCTCGTACACGCAGGAAGTCAGCAAGGGATTCGCCGCACCGGTGGCCTTCAGCCTGACGGATCCACTGGTGATCGTCGGCCTGTTCTTCGGCGGCATCCTGCCGTTCCTGTTTGGCTCGCTCAGCATGCTGGCGGTCGGTCGCGCCGCCGGCCAGGTCGTCGTCGAGGTTCGCCGGCAGTTCCGCGAGATCGCGGGTCTGATGGAAGGGACCGCGCAGCCGGAGTACGGGCGGGCGGTCGACCTCGTGACCCGCTCCGCGCAGCGCGAGATGATCATCCCCGGTCTGATCCCGGTGGCAGCGCCGTTGCTGGTCGGCTTCATTCTTGGGCCGAGGGCGCTGGGCGGCCTGCTGATCGGCAGCATCGTGACCGGCATCTTTCTTGCGATTCAGATGACCTCGGGCGGTGGCGCGTGGGACAACGCCAAGAAATACATCGAGGACGGACACTATGGCGGGAAGGGCACCGAGACCCACGCCGCGGCCGTCACCGGTGACACGGTGGGGGATCCGAACAAGGACACGGCCGGGCCGGCGATCAATCCCATGATCAAGGTGGTCAACATCATCGCCATCCTGATCGCCCCCATGATCGCCGTCCATTCGCTGATTCGCTAACCCGCTTGCGCGTGGCTAGACTTAATCCATGGACGAGTACATGCTCGAGATCAACGATCTGCGCCGACGGATCGCAACGCTGAAGTTCGAGCGGGCGTCGCTCATCATCATCGAGGAGCTGGAAGCGCAGCTCAGGATTCTCAAGGCGATCTACGACTCCGCTGGAGCGCTGTTTGCGGCCGGCGAGAACGACCGGCGGCTGCAGGCCAGTTTCAATGAGCGCGAGCTCGGGGACTGGAGCTTTGACAATGTCTACGCCTATGTCTACGACCAGGCGGTTGCTCTCGAGCCCGATGGCCACGATCTGGCGGCGCTCATCTGGCAGCAGGACTACGCAGCGCCGCTGCTCGGCGCGGTTCCGGCGAAATAAAAAAGGGCTCCCAGACGGGGAGCCCTTGGTGCGTTCTTGGCGTTAGTCGGCGACGTGCTTGCTGTGGCCGTATGCGTGACCGTGCCCGTGCGATGCGCCGGACTGCGAATCCGTCGAAGCGCTATCCGACTCGGTCGCATCCGGGGTCTCGGTCTTGGCGCTGTCAGTCTTCGTTGTGGACGTCGGCTGGGCCTTGCACCAGGCATTCGCGCCACTCATCAGCTTGCCATGGTAGTTCTTCGAAAGCTTCAGCGAGCTACCCAGCGATCCCTGGGGCGCCACCGCATAATTCCGATTCTTCGCGAGCCACGAGACGCATTCGCCCGTGTTCTTGAAGCCATTCGCCGGGAGCGTCAGCGCCGCCGCCCCGTTGAGCGGGACCAGCGTCAGCTGGTTGTCGCCAGTGCCCAGCGTGAACGAGGTCGGATTGTCAACGGTAATCGTGTTGTTCGCGTTCGCGGCGGCATACGCGCCGGCGCCGCCCAACGTGAGGGCGCCAGCCGCCAGGCCGGCCGCAATCTTCAACTTCGCCGTAATGCGAAACATTTCTTATCAGGTCCTCCTTGAATGAGATCAAGACCTGCTTAGTACAACGCCGGGTGTGTTCAGCCGCATATGGACAGCGGGCTCGTCGTTACAGCCGAACCAGCAGCGATCTTCAATCGGTAACAGGGCGGTCGCAGCGCCGCGCGTATTCTGAATCGGACCGTGCGCTCCGAGATCGAGGTAACTCCCACGCCGTCTGGGGCGGCCAACGCCTGGCGCCCCCGCCTGCTGCTACCGCTGGCCTTCACGGGTGGCCTCGCCAGCCTGGGCATCGAGTTCGCGGCAGCCCGCCTGCTCGCCCCCTTTTTCGGGCAGTCCCTCTTCATCTGGGGGACCTTGATCGGGCTGATCCTGATCTACCTGACGATCGGCTACTATGCCGGCGGCCGGCTGGCCGATCGGCGCCCCGACGCTCGCCTGCTGTATCAGATCGCCGCCGCCGCCGCGCTTTTGACCGCGGCGATCCCGATCGTCTCGCGGCCGATCCTCTCGCTGGCCCAGACCGGCTTCGCCCAACTCTCGGTGGGGCTCGTGCTGGGCTCGCTGATCTCGGTCATCATCCTGTTTGCGGCTCCGGTGATCCTCCTCGGGATGGTCTCGCCGTTCGTGATCCGGCTTCGCATCCGGCAGCTCGAGACCGCCGGCAATGCGGCCGGCGCGGTCTATGCGCTGTCGACGTTGGGAAGCATCCTGGGGACATTCATCCCGGTGTTCTGGCTGATTCCCACGTATGGGACCCGCCCGACCATCTTTATCCTGGCGTTTGCGCTCGGCACGATTTCGGCGGCGGGCCTTCTGGGCGGCGGCCGCCGCCGGCTCTATCTGCTGCTCCCGGTCCTGATTGCAGTGCTGGCGCTCTTTGGTGGCGGGTCGATCCGCGCGGCGGCGTACGGCGTCCGGCTTTACGAAACGGAGTCGGCTTACAACTACATCCAGGTCGTCAAAGTCGGGAACGAGACCCAGCTCGTGCTCAACGAGGGTCAGGCCGTGCATTCGGTCTACAACCCGACCTCCGAGTACACCCACGCCTACTGGGACGAGGTGCTGCTGGCTCGGTACTTTGGCTCGGGCCAGACGCCCAAGCGGGTGGCGGTGGTGGGCCTCGCCGGAGGGACGATCGCCCGCGAGCTGACGGCGATTGAGGGTCCGGTCAGCATCGATGGTGTCGAGCTGGATCCCAAAATCGTCGACGTCGGCCGCAAGTACTTCGCGATGACGGAGCCGAACCTGCGGGTGACCGTGGCCGACGGGCGCTACTGGATGGCCACCCAGGCCGGCAAATATGATCTGATCCTGGTCGACGCCTACCGGCAGCCGTACATCCCCTTTTACTTGACGACGAAAGAATTTTTCCAAAATGCTCGCGAACACCTTGCCCCTGATGGCGTGCTGGCCGTGAACGTCGGGCGCACGCAGACCGACTACCGGCTGGTCGACGCCCTTTCCGGCACACTGAGCGCGGTCTTTTCGAAGACGTTCATCATCGACACCGCCGGGCGCTTCAACAACAGCGTGGTGTTTGCCACGGACGCGCCCGCCTCACTGGAATTGTTCCGTGCCCGTGCGGAGGCCGAGGCGAATCCCAAGCTGCAGCCGATCATCCGCGATGCCCTCGCGCTGGGGAACCTCCGGCGTGGGCGTCCAAACGGGATTGTCTTTACCGATGACCTGGCACCCGTAGAACGCCTGATCGACGACATCATCGTCAGTTACGTCCGGGCCACGAGGTAAGATCGATTCGATGGCCGTCACGCAGCTGACTGAAGAGATTGTGCTCGCGGCGCTCGGCACGGTGAAAGACCCGGAGCTCCACCGCGGGATGATCGAGCTCAAGATGATCCAGGACGTCGCGCTCGTCGATCCCCGGACCGTGGCGATGCGCGTGGTGCTGACCACGCCGGCCTGCCCCCTGAAGAACAAGATCCACGACGATATCGACGCCGCCCTCGCGACGCTGCCCGGGGCGCCCAAGGCCGAGATCAAGTGGGACGCTCAGGTCTCCCGCACCGGTTCGATCCCGCAGATGCAGCAGATCGAGGGTGTCAAGAACATCGTGTCGGTTGGCGCCGGCAAAGGTGGCGTCGGAAAGTCCACCTCCGCCGTGAATCTGGCCCTCGCGCTGGCTCAGCTGGGTGCCAGGACGGGCGTCCTCGACGCCGACGTCTACGGGCCGAACGTGCCGATCCTGCTCGGCGCCGAGCGCGAAAAGCCGTACGCGCAAAACGACAAGATCATTCCCATCCAGCGCTACGGCATCAAGCTGATATCCATCGCGTTCTTCATCGAGGCTGACAAGCCGGCCATCTGGCGCGGGCCCATGCTCTCCGGCGCCGTCAGACAATTCCTGTTCGACGTCAACTGGGGTGAGCTGGATTATCTGGTCGTCGATCTGCCACCCGGAACTGGCGACGTGCAGCTGACCATGTCGCAGAGCATCCCGATGACGGGCGCCGTTGTGGTCTCGACGCCGCAAGACGTGTCCACGGCCGACGTTGGCCGGGCCATCCAGATGTTCAACACGCTCAAGGTGCCAAACCTGGGGCTGATCGAGAACATGAGCTACTTTACGTGTCCTCACTGCGGCGAACGAGAAGATATTTTCGGCCACGGCGGCGCCAAAATGCTGGCCGAACGGATGAAAATCCCCTTCCTGGGCGAGATCCCCCTGGACCGGAAGATTCGTGAAGGCGGGGGCCCCGGTGTCCCGCTGATGGTGACCGAACCGGACTCGCCGCTGGCTTCGGTCTATCGCCAGGTCGCCTCGCAGCTCGCGGCCCAGGTCAGCATCCGGAACTTCAAGCAAGCGAGCGTCATCCCCTTACGGACAATCTAGATATAGTTCGTACTCGTTGAGTTCACGACGGCGTCTGGTCGCGGTCTGTGGTGAGTCAGACCCGCGGACGTCACTCGCCGGCCTGGCCTTCGAGCTGGGCCGCGGCATTGCGGAACGAGACGCCGTGCTGATCTGCGGCGGGCTTACCGGTGTGATGGAGCACGCCGCCCGCGGCGCCCGATCTGGAGGCGGCTTGACCATTGGCCTGCTGCCCGGCGACGACCCGAACGACGCGAACGAATACATCGACATCGCGATCGCCACCAGCCTCGGCCATGGGCGCAATGCGGTGCTGGCCAAAACGGCCGACGGCGTGGTCGCGCTTGGGGGTGGGCTGGGAACGCTGTCCGAGATCGCGCTGGCACTTAGAAATGGCCGGCCCACGATTGGCATCCGGACCTGGCGATTCGATCGCGACGGGCGCACCGAGCCGGAGCTTCCCCTTGCGGCCAGCCCGAACGAAGCACTGGACTGGCTCTTCGCCCGGATGGCGCGCGCCCCGTGAGCGCATCCCATCAGCTCGACCAGCGTGCCCGAACGGCGTTCCGCGAGGCGTTCGGCTATCCGGCGGGGGCCGTGGCGGTCGCACCGGGCCGCATCAACATCGTCGGCGAGCACACCGACTACAACCAGGGTCTCGTCTTGCCAGCGGCCATCGATCGGCACATCGCGGTCGGGCTCCGGCTCCGGCGTGATGCGCAGGTCGCCTTGCGCAGTGATCGCTACGGTGCCTCCGTCACGCTCCAACGATTGCCCTCTCGGCGACAGGGGAACTGGGCCGACTACGTGCTGGGGGTCGCGCGCGAGATCAACAGTCGTTTTGGCGACGGTCCCGGCTTTGAGGCGGTCGTCGCGTCGGATGTGCCCGTTGGCGCCGGGCTGAGCTCATCCGGCGCGCTCGAGGTCGCGCTGGCGGTCGCATTGCTGGCGGCACGCGGGATTGAGATGGCGCCGCTTGCGATCGCGCAGCTCTGCCAGACGGCGGAGAACGACTTCGTTGGTGCGCGGACCGGCATGATGGACCAGTTCACGGCACTGAAGGCGCGCGGTGGCAACGCCATCCTGCTCGATTGCCGCAGCCTGGAGGACGAGTACGTCCCCCTGCCCGATGGACGGCTGGCCTGGCTGCTGGCGGACACCCGGGTTCGTCACGAGCTGGCCTCCTCGGCCTATAACCGGCGTCGAACCGAGTGCGAGGCCGCCGCCCGTGTCCTCGGACTCAGCAGCCTGCGCGAGGCAACGGCGGCTGACCTGGAGCGGATCGCCGACCCCGTGGAACGGCGGCGCGCCCGCCACGTGATTACCGAGAATGCCAGGGTGGTTCTGGCGGCGGACGCCCTGCGGCGCCGGGCGCCCCGCGGCCTGGGCCCACTTCTCTACGCGTCGCATGAGAGTCTTCGACTCGATTTCGCGGTAAGCTGCCGGGAGCTTGACTGCCTCGTGGAGCTCGCCGCCGGGATGCCGCAGGTGATCGGCGCACGGATGATGGGCGGCGGCTTTGGGGGATGCGTCCTGGTCCTTCTCGAGTCGGCCGGTACTGACGACGTTGAGCAGCATCTCAGTCAGGGGTACGCCGACGAATTTCATCGATCCCCGGAGTTTTACCGGATCCGATCTGTCGACGGCGTCATGCCAGAACGGGCATCGTGAAGGACGTTCCATGCCTCTGAACGACTGCCTCTCGCTGTTTCCATCTCAGGCCCTGAATCGACAGGAGCTCAACGCCGGCTGGCGCATGGCGATCGCGACGCTCGGCGAGGGCGAGGATCGCGGGTTTCCGAGACTTGACTGCGACGACGATGCCTGGGCGCCGGTGGAGGTGCCGCGCCTGCACGGCGCCACCAGCGGCAACGAAGCGATCTGGTATCGAACGCGTTTTCCGCGACCCCGTCATCGGCAACGAACGTTACTCAGATTCGACGGCGCCTTCCTGGTGGCCAACGTCTGGCTCAACGGCCGGCTGCTCGGCAGCCACTACGGATATTTCGCGCCGTTCAGCTTCGATATCTCATCGTTCTTGCTGGAGGAGAACGTGCTCGCGGTCTGCGTCGAGGCCCCGGTCGAGCTGGATCTTTCGGCGAAGCGCCACCTGATGGGTCTCTTCAACGATTCGGAGACCAAGCCGTACCCCAGCCGGGAGCTCGGGAGGCTTGGGGAGCAGTACGTGTGGCACGTGCCGATGGGACTCTGGCGTCCCGTGTCACTGGAGCAGGTCGGCCATGTCGTCGCGGAGTGGCTGCACTGCGAGTCCCGGGTGGAGCAGGGCAACCTGGCGCGGCTGGCCTTACGCCTCCGGTTGCGCAACCTGGATGGGCGGATCATGACCGGAGAACTGGCGATTCGCGTCGCGCCCGAGAACTTCGAGGGCGGCACGCCGCTTGAGATGCGGCGCGCCTTCCGGTTGAACGGCCACGACGTCCAGGATGTCCTCGTCGAAGTGGGACTTACCGACCCGCAACTCTGGTGCCCTTGGACGCAGGGCGAGCCGGCCCTCTACCGGGCCGAGCTGGAGGTCACCGCCGACGAGCGCCGGAGCGCCAGCCTGCGCGAGACGTTCGGGATCCGCGACGTCAGCTTGCAAACGCGGGCCGAAGGCTGGACCTTCGCCGTCAACGGCCGGCCGATGTTCATGCGGGGCGCGAATTATGGCTCGCAGTTCTTCCTCGATGCCGCCGCAGACGACCTGATCAAGTCAGATCTCGATCTGGCGAAGCAGGCGAACATGGATCTGCTGCGGCTCAACGCCCACGTCGAGCCGCCAGCGCTGTACGACAACGCCGATCGATCAGGCATATTGCTATGGCAGGACCTGCCCTTGATCGGGTCGTATGTCCATCGGGCGGAGGCTCGCTCACTGGCGTTCTTTCGGGAGGCCGTCCTGACCCAGGCCGAGGAACTGATGCACCTGGGGTACAACCACCCATCTATCGTCACGTATGCGATCCACGCCGACCCACCCTGGAGCCACTCGCTCAGATGGCTGGGCGAGCGTCATACGGAGCAACTCAATCGCGACGTCGACGAGGAAGCCGCCGCCCTGCTGCGTTCGCTGGATCCATCGCGCCCGGTGCTGCCGGGGTCCGGTGACCAGGACCTGCATTGTCAGCTCGGCTGGTCGCATGGCCACTGGCGCGACCTGGCCGACCTCAGCCCCGCGTTCGTCAGCGAGGTGGGGGCGCAGGCCCTACCCAACGGCAATTCGCCGGTCTGGCGACACTTGAACCGGGGTTGGCCGGTCGCCGACGACGACGAAAGCTGGCGCTATGCCGGCTACCAGCCTGATGAGTGGTCGGCAAGTGGCATCGGCCGTCCGTCCGCGCATCCCAGCCGGGACGCCTGCATCCGGGCGAGCCAGGAATACCAGGCGCATCTTCTGCACTTTGCCGTCGACCGGTTTCGGCGCCAAAAGTTCGCGCACTGCGGCGGGGTGCTGGTGTCGCAGCTCGTCGATGGTTTCCCGGCGATCAGTGCCGCGCTCCTGGACCATGCGCGCCGGCCGAAACGTGCCTATCGGCGTGTGGCCGACGCCTTTGCGCCGCTATATCTGACGGTGGACCTGCCCGAGAACCAGGCGGCCGTCGATGGTTTGCTACTCCGCCTCGCCCGCGGCGAGCTCCAGCACTTACGGATCGTCTGTATCAACGACGATCCGACGCTCGAGGGACGGGCCCACCTTCGCTGGCGCATCGAGCGCGAACGCGCGCACGAGACGTCCGTCTGGCGGGAGCTTCGTGGCTGGTTCGCCCGGCGACGATTCTCCGGGAACGACTGGATCACGATCCCCGACCAGCGCGATCCCGCCATGGTCGTTGCCGAGCCGCTGGTGCGGCTACACGCCGACGGCCTGTATCGCGTCACAGCCGAGCTTGACGTTGCCGGCAAGCCGATTGCCCACATGGAGCATCGCTTTCTCGTTGGCGATCCGCCTCGACCGTCCGAGCGGGTCAGCGCAACTCGGCTGGGCCGGCTGGCTCCACGCGATCAAGAGGCGCTGGCGGAAGCTCGGCGCTAACCGGGAGCCGGTTGGTTCGGCAAATTTCGGCGTACAGCCGCGCACTGGGTCGCAGCCGGCGTTCCTGCGTGACCGGATCGCATGCGATGAGACCGAACTTCGCGCTATAGCCCTCCGCCCACTCGAAATTGTCGAAGCCCGTCCAGTGAAAATAGCCGCGCACCGGGACGCCCTCATCGATGGCGCGAAGCATCGCCGTGAGGTGCGTTAGCACAAATTCTGGCCGTCGAGCGTCAGCCCGATCCGCGATGCCGTTCTCGGTTACGAAAATCGGCAGTCGCTCTTGCTGGAGCGAACGCAGCACCCGGTACAGACCTTCGGGATACAGCTCCCAGTTCAGGTCCGATCGCGGCGCTCCAACCGGGACAACGCGTTCTCCGAATAGCTCAGCGCCATAACGATGATTGAACCTGACGAGCTCTCTGGTGTAGTAGTTCAGCCCGAAGAAGTCCTGGCTCCGAATCGGTCCGCTGGCCTGGCCGGCGCGGGTCAGGGGGAATACCAGCCGGCCACGCCGCAGTGATTGCAGGATCGTGTGATTGAACACGCGATTGAATGCCGCCGCCACAACGCGATCCTGGGGCGCGAAAGGGCGGGCCGGGTCAAAGACCCGTAGGTGATGGGCGAACCCGAGCTGGAGGTCGGGGTGGCGCGTCTTGATGCGCTCGTATGCCAGCCAGTGGCCACGCAGCAAGGTCACCAGGGCGCGGGCGGCGGCGCCCAGGTTACGCTTTCCCGGCGGCCACTCGCCGCGAACGTAGCCCTGGTAGGCAATGACCGTCGGCTCGTTGATCGTCACCCAAAAGCGCGCCAGCTGCCCCAGTTCGTTCGTGACGCGTTCGGCGTAACTGGCGAAGCGCTCAGCGGTCTCGGGCGCCTCCCAACCGCCGGCGTCGGCAATCCAGGTCGGATTCGTGAAGTGGTGCAGCGTGACCATCGGCTCCATGCCGCGATCGCGGAGCGCCTGCAGCACGTCGGCGTAGTGCCTGAGAGCTGTCCTGGAAAACTGGCCGGGCGCCGGCTCGATCCGGCTCCACTCGAGGGACAATCGATGCGCGTTCTGGTGCAGGCTCTTGAACAAGTCAAAGTCCGACGCGAAGCGCTGATAGTGATCGCACGCCGGATCGGACCGATCGCCGTTCTTGATATGCCCGGGCGTCTGCTCCCAGGCCCACCAGTCGTTGCCATGATTGCCGCCTTCGACCTGGTGTGCTGCGGCGGCGGTGCCCCAGTAAAAGCCCTCGGGAAATCCTCCGGTGCTCATAGGGCTGGGGCCGGGCGGCTGATGATGGCGAAGACGACGGCCAGGATTACCAGGGCAAGGACCAGGACGACCACCACGCCGATGGGACCGACGACGGCGGCAACGGCACGCTCGGTCGACAAGCCGTAATGCTGTCGGGCGGCGAGCACCAGCAAGGCATTTTGCCAGAGAAAGATCGCGAGCCCGAGCAGGCCCAGTAACTGACCGACTTGCAACTCCGGGCGCGCATCGCCTCGGATCTTGAGCAGTGCATCGAGGACCGCGAGAGGCAGGGCGATCACGCCGACAAACGCGGCGTAGCCAACGAGTTTGAGATACCCGGAAAAGTCGCCCCGGCCGCCCAGCGCGCGCGCAATCACGTGGATCAGGCCGGCCGCGAGGAGCCACACGGCGCCGCTGAACAGGAGGCCGTACAAGGGTAGGACAAAGCGATTTTGATAGACCCAGCGCGCATAGATATCGGCCCCCTGCGCCGTGAGCGAAGGCAGGGAGCCGAGATTGGCTGGCGGACGAAACGGCCCCAGCGCCCCCAGCTCGGACAGGACTGCCGGCAGTGCCAGCGAGAGGCCCAGGGCGGCCAGGCCGTCAGCCAGGCGCCGGCGGGCGTCGATCGCACCAAGTGCCGAAAACGGATGACGGACCAGCTCGCGAAGGTCCGCCCAGAGGAACATCGCCCGGCATTGTAGCCGGAAGCGCCCTATAATCCCGCGAGGCCATGGCGTCTGTCGATCCTAGCCGTCAGATCGCCGGGCTGGCGGATCGCACGACGGCCCTCGTCGGCTGGACGATTGCCTGGCGGGCCACCAGTGCGATTGCGACGCTCGCCCTGGGGGCGCTCTTGATCCGCCAACTCCCTGCTGACGAATACGGCCGCTACACGTTCGTCCTTAGCGTGCTGGTGTACATCGCACTGCTGGCCACCTTTGGCCAGGACCAGGGCTTGCTCCGTTATCTGCCGGAGGTGCTGACACGTGGAGACCGTGCCGCGGCAAACGATCTTTTGCGCAAGAGCGCCATCGCGATTCTTGCCGTCTGGCTGCTGACCAGCGGCGCCGTCTGGGTGTCGCGCCCGGCGATCGACAGCCTTCTCCATGCGCACGTCGCCGACCTGCTCGCACTCGGGACGTTCTTGTTGCTGGGTGGCATTGCCGCCGGGGTTCTGTCGTTTGCGCTGGTGGCGATCTACGACATGCGCAGCCAGGCGATCGCCACGCCCATCGCCGGGGCACTCACGCTCGCCCTGGCTGTCGTCTTCCTGCACTTCGGTCAGGGTCTCGGTGGCGTCCTGGTGGCGGGTGCCGTTGGACAGTCCTGCCTGGCGGCTTTTTATCTAGCCATTCTCTTGCGGCGGGTCCGACGGGCCGAGGGCGTGCGGGGCGACCGGGTGGGCTGGCGACGGTTGCTGATCTATGCCAGCGGCTGGCTGCCGAGCCTGTTGATCGCGTCTGCGGTCGGCCTGCAATTCGAGAATATTTTTCTTCTTCGATTTGCTGGCGCGGCGACGGTCGCCTACTACGACACGGGCTACAGCATTCCACAGCGCCTCGTTTCCTTGATTCCCAGTTTGCTGACCGGCGCCTGGGTGGTGGGCACGCTGGAGGGCTGGCGCCGAGAGTCCGAACGGGTCCGCGCGTCGGTGACGGCCTTCTATAAGGGCATCTTCCTGGTGGCGTTCCCCCTCGCTTTTGCGGGAAGCGGGCTGCTGGCGCCGGTGATTCGTCTTTATACGGCTGGCCGCCTGCCACCGGCCGAGCAGATCGCTCCGGTTATGCTGCTATTTTTTGTCGCGGCTTTGCTGGCGACGCCCTGGGGCCTGGTGGTCCGGGTCCGGGAGCTGGCCTGGTTGAACGCCCTGATCACCATCGCGCAGCTCGGCTTCGCGGCGGTGGCGGACTTCTGGCTGATTCAGGTATTCGGCCTTTGGGGTGCGGTCGCGGCCGTTGGCCTGACCACGGCACTGACACTGGCCTTGACGTTCGTTGCGTGGCGGGCGTTCGATCGCGCGACGCTGGCGATTCCCTGGGGCTATGCGGCCCGCTGCCTGGTGGCCGCGTCGCCATATCTCCTGCTGCTGCCGTTCGCGATCACCCGGCTTCCGGCGCGCATGCTGCTCCTGCTCGCTTTGCCGGCGACCGTGCTGACGACGGCAGCCTGGGGGTACATGATTCGACGGCTGGGCTTACTTTCCGAACGCGAAGTGCCGCTCTTGCATCAAAGCCGGCACGCGCCGGTCAGGCTGGCCTTGCGCTACCTGGCTAGCGAAAAATAACCGCCATGTTGCCGAAGTCGCGCCAGACAGTCTCGAACGTCGCCTTGCTCACCCAGTACTGAGAGCCGAACTGCGGGTCGTTGACCCGAACGGACGTCGCCGAGACGCCGCTCAAGATGACGGCGTGTTCCGCCAGTGAATACCGGATCCGTCGGCCATCCCAGGCCGTCCATGTTCCCAACCGCGGCCGGCTCCAGCGCGCCTCAACCCAGACTTCGACGGGGTGGCGGGCGGCCAGCTCGGCGTAGATCGTTGTGGGCGAAAATCCCTCGCCGCCGTAGGCGTTGGGCAACCCGTGCGAGTGCGCAATCGACAGGATCACCGGGTAGTAGACGCCGTAGCCCGTAAGTCCGGACTCAGTGCCGTTCACGCTGCCGACGAAGTTCGTGTAGGGGTCGCCCCATTGCGAGACTGTGCCATTCGCTCCGACCAGGGCGCGACGTAGATCGGGCTTCTCGTAGGCGAACAGAGAATCCTGCGAGAAGTAATGTCCGTAGGCGGCGAGGCCCATCTGGAGCGCGCCGGTCTCGCAGTTCAAGGCCCGAGTCTGGCGATAGATGGGCACCGCGATCGTGACGTAGCCCGCCGGCGGGATGGCCTGGGCAGCGACTACCGGTGCCGGTGCCACGTACTGTTCGTAAATCTCTGTCGGCGCCGGGACCGATTCGACGTCGTTCGCATGTTTGATGCGAAGAACAGGCGTCCCCGAGCCCGTCACTGGTAGCGATGCGGGGCTCGCGATCGCCACGGCGGCCTCATGGTGAACCGGGCTCAGCAGCAGGCTGCCGCCGAGCGTGCTCGCGATGACGGCAGTCGACGCGATAGTCAGGACTTTCATGAAGGCTTGCGTTCAACCTAACGGCGATCCCTTGCGACGCCGATTTCGAGTCTTGACACGTCGTTGCTGCGTGACCCCGGCGTTTCGCCCGATACCGGTGGCGTTACTATCTGGAGACTTGCTGACAGACAAAATCGCGATTGTTACGGGCGCGGGCCGGGGGATTGGCGAAGGGATCGCCCGCAAACTGTCGGAGGAAGGCGCCACGGTCGTCTGTGCAGACGTGAACGAGGCCGATGCCGGAAACGTGGCGTCGAGCCTGGCTCACGGCGCCATTGGTGCGCGGCTCGACGTGTCGAACTCGGGCGCGTGCGATGCGCTCGTCAACGACGTTCAAGCTCGTTTTAACCGGCTTGACGTTCTGGTCAACAACGCGGGCATCAACCGAGACGCCATGCTCCACAAGATGACGGACGAGCAGTGGCAGCAGGTCATTGCCGTGGATCTGTCCGGCGTGTTTTTCATGACCCGGGCTGCCAGCCGGCTCATGCGCGCGGCCGGCCGTGGCCGCATCGTGAATATTTCCTCGGCCAGCTGGATGGGCAATATCGGCCAGGCGAATTACGCCGCCGCCAAGGCCGGCGTCGTCGGCTTGAGCCGCACGGCCGCCAAAGAGCTGGCCCGCTCGCAGGTCACCGTGAACGCGATCTGCCCGGGATTCATCGACACGCAGATGACCCGCGGCATCCCGGACACGATCCGGGAGCAACAGGTGGCGAAGATCCCGCTGGGTCGCATGGGGCAGCCGGCCGACGTGGCCGCGGTGGTCGCGTTCCTGGCGTCGGACGAGGCAGGCTACGTCACGGGCGAAGTCATCAACGTCGGCGGCGGGTACGTGCTATGAAATCTTGCGGCTAGCCTCCGTCTCGGAGGCGGTCGACGCCATTCCCGACGGCGCGACGGTCGCCGTCGACGGCTTTACCCTGATGGGCGTCGCCGAAGCCCTGTACGAGGGCATCGAAGAATCGTTCCATAAATCCGGCCATCCGCGAGATCTTGTAATCGTGCACGCGGCCGGTCAGTCGAATCGCAAGATTGGCTTCGAGCATTTCGCCGTCGAGGGCCTCGCGAAGCGGATCGTTGGCTCGCACTGGGGCCTGATGCCTCGGATGTCGGCGTTTCTCGGCGAGGGCCTGGCCGAGGCCGTGTGCTTGCCGCAAGGACAGCTGTCAAGTCTTTATCGCGCCATTGCGGCCGGCCGCCCCGGAAACCTGAGTCGTATCGGCCTCGGGACATTCGTCGATCCGCGGATCGAAGCCGGGAAAGTGAATCAGCCGGCCCGCGACCGCGCGCCCGACTATGTCGCGATCGAGCGCATCGACGACCAGGACTTCATGTTCTATCGAAGTTTCAAAATCGACGTCGGCATTTTTCGCGCCAGCAGCGTCGATCCGGCTGGCAATTCTTCCCTTGAAGAAGAAGCCGTCACGCTGGACGCACTATCAATCGCCCAGGCGGCCCACAACTCCGGCGGCCTCGTGATCTGCCAGGCTAAGAAACTCGTCGCGCGCGGAGCCATCCCACCCAGGCAGGTCACCGTCCCGGGCGCCCTGGTCGATCTCGTCATCCAGGCGCCCGACCCCGAGCGTCAGCACCGGCAGACGGACGGGACGTTTTTTGACCAGGTCTATATTTCTGCATCGTCGGCCAGCGAGCTGCCCCAGGCGCGCTACTCGAGCAGGCTCGTGATCGGCCGGCGCGCCATTCGCTTCTTGCATCGAGGCGACGTGGTGAACATCGGCACCGGGATCCCGGGCGACACCGTCGGGCCGGCGCTGGCCGAAGCCGGTCTGTCAGAGGCGATCACGCTGACTGTCGAATCCGGCGTCTACGGTGGTGTGCCGGCAGGTGGTGTCGACTTCGGCATCACGGCGCACCCGACCGCGATCATTTCGCACGCGGCGCAGTTTGATTTTTACAACGGTGGGGGACTGGACGCCACGTTCATGGGCGCCGGCCAGGTGGATCGCGAAGGCAATGTCAATGTCAGCCGGCTGGGTGGCCGCGTCATCGGCGCCGGCGGATTCATCGACATCACGCAGAGCGCCCGGCTTGTTTGCTTCTGTTTTACGCTCGAAGGCCGCAACGAGAAGTTCGTGAACCGCGTCGATCACCTGACGTTCAGTGCCGATCAGGCTCGCAAGAACGGGCAGCAGGTCCTGTATGTCACGGAGCGCGCCGTCTTCAGACTGGCCGCCGATGGCCTTGAGCTGCTCGAGATCGCACCCGGCCTGGCGCTCGACGATGTCCTCATGCAGATCCCGTTCCCCGTCACGATGCGGCAACCCGTCGCCCGGATGCCCGAAGATATCTTTCAGCCCGCAGTCAGGCCGTTTGAACTTTCCGCGCGGGCAGCAGGCAAAATACAGGAGTTATCGAAGGGCCGTTAGCTCAGGCGGTTAGAGCGGCCGGCTCATAACCGGTTGGTCGAAGGTTCGAGTCCTTCACGGCCCAAATCAGTCTCTCGCCCGCTAGCTCGCTCCATGAGCTTGAGCCTGCTGATCCTGTAATATGACTGATAGTGCCGAGATCACGTTTAGTGTTATCACTAGGCGTCAGCCAGTCGGCATCGATTAAGGGAGGTAGCGGGGGCAGCCAGCGGCAACTGCCAGGAGCAATGTGTTTTCACCCTGCCCGGCAAAAGCCGCGGCGTTTGGGAGATCCATATGAAGAAAGGAAGGTTGCTCGTTGCGCTTCTCGCCGCGGTCCTCGTCGGGGCTGTGGTCGGCCCTGGAGCAACGGCTGACACTGCCCCCAACATCAACGTGGCGCTCAATCTGGCGATCCTTAATGCCATCCCTCCGCCCGCCGATGATCCTCTGCTCGATGCGAATGGGAACG
>Ga0209472_1000977_pt1 | contig 16702 bp, 16 predicted proteins | sample GraSoiAngelo_130_FD_185887 | JGI IMG/M metagenome (GOLD analysis project Ga0209472, IMG submission 185887) | Grasslands soil microbial communities from the Angelo Coastal Reserve, California, USA - 14_0929_02_20cm (SPAdes) (version 2) | ecosystem: Environmental > Terrestrial > Soil > Grasslands ...
AACAGATCTCTTGAGCTATTTGACCCGGCGGAACTCGACGTAATCCCGCCCCGCATACAGCCGGTAGCTTCCCGCTTTTGCGGAAGCAACCACTTGCAGGGGCACGGGGCGTTTCATTTCCGCGTCGTGCTGCGAAGCGGTTTGGAGCACGTCGTTGGCTCCGAGGTCCATCACCACGAACTTTCCCGCGTTGAGGAAACCGATGCCGTACGCGCCGGGTTTCAAAGTTTGGCCGTCGATTTCGAGCGTGACTTCATTGAGCAGATAAGCCTGGTATTTCTCCTTGACGGCCGTAGAGTAGCCGGAACTGTCAACCATGCCCGCGAGAACAAAGAGATCGTCGGCAAAGTGCACGCCACCGCTGTTGCGGAACTGGACTGGAGCGCTCTGACCGCGGAAGAAAACTCGTTCCGGGAAAATTTTGGTGGTAATGTCTGCCGCTTTGAGAATAACTTCCTTCCCTTCAGCTGAAGGATTGCCGGCCATCGCCGTTTGCAGGTGCCGGCTGGAAAACGTCAGAAGCAATACAGACAGCACAACAAAGGACTTCACGAAGCGCGCCATAGAAACTCCTTTCGGGATGCGTGCATCGTACAACATTTCTTTTCGCTCCAGAATAAAGAAACGAGCGCCATCCGCGCCGCTCTGATCCCCGCGCTCATAAGCCGCAAAAAGCTGCGAGTGGGCCGGAGGGCGCTGTGATATCTTAGCGCGCGCCTGCGGGATTGCTTAATGGGGAGGATGAAAATGCTGGATCGGCGGTATTTCATGAAGACGTGCTCAGGAATGGGTTTGGCCGGAACACTCTTTCCGGGAGTGTTGTGGGCGCAAGCAAGAGCCGAAGGCGCGAAGAAAATCACCAAGGAAATGATTGAAAGTGCCGCGGCCATCGCGGATGTGCCGATTTCCGAAGAATACAAAGAGATGATGCTCGAAAACCTGAACGATCGTGGGAAAGGCTACGAGGAGATTTACAAGCTGCACATTCCAAATTCTGTCGATCCAGCGCTGATTTTTGACCCCTTGCTTCCCGGGATGAAATTCGAAACCGCGCGGAAGCCCTTGAAGATTTCCAAAGCCGGAAATTCCGCGACCGCAAGCGCGCCCAAGAATCTCGAGGACTTGGCATTTGCGAGTGCGCGCGAATTGAGTGAACTCGTTCGAACAAAAAAAGTTTCCTCGCTCGCGCTTACCGAAATGTACGTGGGGCGGCTAAAGAAGTATGACCCGACGCTGAAATTTGTCGTAACGCTGACGGAAGATCGGGCGCTTGCGCAGGCCAAGAAAGCCGATGCCGAAATTGCCGCAGGAAAATACCGAGGGCCGCTGCACGGCTTGCCCTGGGGCGCGAAAGACTTGCTGGCGACAAAGGGCTATCGAACCACGTGGGGTGCCGGCGGATTCGAAAGCCAAATGATCGATGAAGATGCGACCGTCGTGAAGCGGCTCGACGAAGCGGGCGCCGTGCTGGTCGCAAAGCTGACTCTGGGTGCGCTCGCTCTAGGCGACGTGTGGTTCGGCGGGGTGACACGGAACCCTTGGAACACAAATCAGGGATCGAGCGGTTCCTCCGCAGGTCCAGCGTCTGCCACTGCTGCGGGCTGCGTGGCGTTCAGCGTCGGATCCGAAACGCTCGGATCGATTTCCTCGCCATCCACGCGTTGCGGATGTACGGGACTCCGGCCGTCGTTCGGCCTGGTGCCGAGGACGGGGGCGATGGCACTTTCCTGGAGCATGGACAAGCTGGGGCCGATTTGCCGAACCGTGGAAGACTGCGCGCTCGTTTTGGACGTGATTCACGGGAGCGACGGCAAAGATCGCACCGTACAACCAGCAGCTTTTAATTGGGACGCCAATCTGGATTGGCGAAAACTGCGCGTCGGCTATTTGAAATCGGCGCTCGAACGCAAACCAGACGAACAACAAGAAGCCGCGAAGGAGGAGCCGCCCGCAACTCCGGAAGAACAAAAAAAGCGCGAAGAACGGAAGAAACGGCGAGAGGCCGCGCGCGTGCGTGCTGAGTACGACAGAAGATACAACGATGCCGCACTCGCGAAACTGCGCGAAATGGGAGTAAATCTCCTTCCCGTGGAGATGCCCAAGTTTCCTTACGACGCCATGATAACCATGCTCACGGCGGAATCCGCCGCAGCCTTTGATGAACTAACGCGCACCGGAAAAGACAAACTGTTGACTTCGCAGAAAGACTACGATTGGCCGAATACTTTTCGAACGGCGCGGTTCATCCCTGCCGTCGAATACATCCAGGCCGCGCGAGCGCGCAGGATGGCCATGGATGCCGTCGCTAAAGTGTTCGACGATTTCGACGTGATCGTGGCCCCTACGAGCGGCCAACAATTGGTAATCACAAATCTAACCGGCCACCCGGCGATAATCTTGCCGAACGGTTTGCGCGGAAGCGATGCGCCGAAATATCCTTCAGACGACCCGAGCGATTTCCAGAACGCGGGCGGCCCGGGGACACCGACCAGCCTGACTTTTCTCGGGAAATTGTACGGCGAGGCGAAATTGCTCGCGTTTGCGCGCGCCTACCAGGAGGCCACGGGCTTCCATCTCCAGCATCCCAAGCTGATGCCAGCATCGTGATCCTATCGAACGGATCGTGGCCGCGGCGGACTACATCCCTTTCTGAATGGGATAGCCCTTGTCAGCCCAGTCCGTCGCAAAATTTGTGGGAAGAACGAGGACCCGCAATTTCTTGAATCCCATTTTGTCGAGTGCGATGAACGCAGGCCGAATGTTGGGACACTTTTCGAACGGACAACAACCGCAGTAAATGACCAGACTCGTCGTTCGCGGAATTTCTTCCGCCCATTTTTTCAAATCGGAAAGACCTTGCTCTGTGGAAGCGGAGCCATGGAATGTAGCTCCCGGTATATGACCGCCAGCGAAAAGCGCGCGGAATCCCACATAGACAATGGTGGGCGGCGTTCCGTTCTTCTCTCCGAGTTCACGAGCAAGATCGGCAGGCTGGACAGTCTGTGCCGCAGTCCACGGATCCGGTGGCCGCTTTTCCTGTCCTCGGATGGCTGGAACAGCGACCAGGGCACCGGATGCAGCAAACAGAATAGCAACGGCTGAAACCAAAAAAACAGCTTGGAGACGGTTTGTCTCCGGCGCCAAAGAATTACTCAAGAGACGCTCGATTCTTGGACGAGTGGATTTGTGGATTCAAAGAAATTGCCGCCTATTTCTTGAGGTCGGCCCGCGTGCGCTGGAGTTTCATGGCTGTGGTGCGGAGAGTCTCCGGAACGTTCTTATTGGAGGTGAGGCGCTTGAGGTCGACGGCGTTGAGCATGGGGAGCATGTGAAGGGTGACGTCCAGCGGCGACTTGGGATTGTTGATGAGATTGCGTACCACGGTATAGTTCTTGCGGAAATTGCGGTTGCCGGCGATGAGGCGAAGGATTTCATCGGTAAGGCTGGACATCGCAGCAAAAGCCTCGACTTCCTGATCGGTGAGGCGTGGAGATTGCAGCACGGCGCGCTGCACAACTTTGTTGCTGTCGCGGATCAGCGTGCGGCGCGCTTCTGAGCCGCCCTTTATGGCGAACTGCACGCGCTGCGCGACGCTCATTTTCGCCAGCCGCTGAATCAGCGTCTGGCGCCTGACAGCATCTGGTTCAATTGCGGCCGCGGCCTCGGCAAGCGCGGCTTCATCGATAGGATTGCCCGGGCCGTGAAGTTCATGGAGCTGATTTTTTTGATCGACAGTCAGCGAAGTGGAATGCTCGAGAGCGGCGGCCAGTGCGGGAGATTCGCTTACCCTCTCGAGCTCCTCCATTAGCGCCTGGATGCCCAGCGTCGACAGGTGGCGAACAATAGGCACGAGGTATTCTGCCGAACAGTTTTTGTTCTGTACCATGGCGTCACAGACGCCAGGCTTGTCCGCGAGATTCCTTGCCGCGTAAGAGAAAAGCGGGGGGATAGCCTGCTCCCGTTTCAGTGCCTCCACGAAGGATTCGATGGGTTGCGAGAGAATCGCATCCTGCGCGCGAGAGGCGACCATTTCGTCGGCGTCACCTGCGAGAACCGCAAGAATCTCCGCGCGATCCGCGGGCGAGAGATGGGCGCCTCCGGTGCACACGGCCATCTTTCGTTCGCGCGTCGCGCGGCCGTGGCGCAGATCTTCGAGAACTTCAGGGCTCAGAGCTTCCACTGGATTTACGGCCTCAAGTCCTTCTGGCTTAGCACTATTGTACCGGACGCACCGGGCGCGCCAAGCGGCGGCATGGTTTTGCCGTTCAATTGCAGCAACACCGCCGTAGAGTCTCCGGCAGTCACTTCGAATTGTTGATGGGCTGAAAAGTGGCGATTCTTCCAAGCAGGCAACTCAGCGTCGAAAACAAGTTTGTTATCGGCGATTATGCGGACGTGAGTGGCGGCAAAAGTAGAGACAGAAAGATCGAGAAGGGCCGGGGTGGAAGACTGCTTCGCTGGGCCAGGCGAAGGGGAGCCTGATTGAGGCTTCGGCTGCGCTGACGACAGGGAAGCGGCGGCGGATTCTTTTTCGCCGTGATGCGCCCCGTAGCGGTGCCAGACGTAACGGATCGTAAGGAAGAATCCAATGACGAAGAGAAGAACGACGAGAGCGACCGCAGTCGGAAGCCACTTCGGCGGCGAGGGAATGCGTTCCTCGGTCTTCGGAGCGGGCGGGGGCGAATGTTCCGCGCGAGCCGAGTCATACTCGCCCAGAAGCGCTTCTTCATTGAGGCCCAGGTAACGCGCAATGGTGCGCACGAAGCCGTGGCCAAAGACGCCGCCGGGCAGCTTGGCCCAATCTTCATTTTCAAGGGCTTGGACAAAACGGGCGCTGATGCGCGTGGCCTTGGTGAGTTCGTCCATGGAAACTTCGCGCAGTTCGCGCTCGCGCTTCAGGCGTTCACCAAAATTTCCCTTGGCCATGAACCAGAACCGATCCTTGACGATCCAAGTGCAACCGCGCAGCGGTTGACACGGCGGGCGCTCGCGGAAAAAAAACAACTCGAGGTCCCTGAACCGCACTATAGGCGGAGCAATCCAACGCTGTCAAACAGCGAGGAAAGCGCAACGACGGGGTTAAATGCGACCGGAGGATGATATGGGCATTGAGATACGAGGGATGGCGCCGCTGCTGCAAGTGTTTGACATGGCTGCGTCCATCGCGTTCTACCGCGATGTGCTGAGGTTCGACGTGGTGACTACGTCCAAGCCTCAGGGAGAACACTTCGATTGGGCGTTGCTGCGGCTCAAAGGCGTGGAGTTGATGCTGAACACGGCCTACGAAAAAGACGAGCGACCCCCGGCTCCTGATCCGGCTCGCATTGCTGCGCACCACGATACTTGCCTCTACTTCGGATGTCCGGATGTAGCTACGGCGTACGTTTACCTGTCCGGGCGCGGCCTTGCTTTGAAAGAGCCCGAGATCGCGCACTATGGCATGAAGCAGCTGTATCTCCACGATCCTGACGGATATAGCTTGTGCTTCCAGTGGCCAGCCAAGTAGACCCTCCATTATTCTGTCTGAACTCAGCATTGTCTGCCGTACCAGGTCAGGATGGCGACGTAGCCACACCTGTACCACGACCGGGTTGCGTACCTTTTTGCGGCAGGCCTATACTGGCAGAGGTTCGCGGACGTGCGCGAGAATCCCGCGGATTTGTGTTTCTTCGCGCCAGTACGATGCCTAGTGATGTGACGCGAGCATTTAGCGGGCTTATTCGTATGCGAGAGGAAAAGACCGAGTGGAGGATGTGAATCAGTTTCCGGCCGTCGAACGGCGCCGCAATCCTGCGGTGCCTTCCGACCAACGCGTAAAGGGAGAGATTGCCGTCTTCCAGGAGTTGGGGAAGGCGCTGACGTCTTCCCTGCAGCTCGACCAAGTTCTCCGCACGATTATGGAGAAGATCGACGAATTCCTGCGCCCAGACAACTGGTCCCTACTTCTGCTGGATGAGGCCAAGCAGGAATTGTACTTTGAGCTGGCAGTAGGAAAAGCTTCACAGGCGCTAAAAGACGTACGCATCAAGATGGGGCAGGGCATAGCGGGCTGGGTGGCGCAACACGGCGAGACCGTGGTGGTGCCCGATACAACGAAGGACACGCGCTTTTTTGCAAAGGTGGACGAGAAAACCAAGACCGAGACGCAGTCGATCGTCGCTGTGCCGGTGAGATTCCGCGACACTTGCCTCGGGGTCATCGAGCTGATTAATTGCATGGGTCCGGATGGATTCGATCCGCGCGACCTGAAGCTGCTTGAAGCGCTTTCGGATTTTGCGGCGATTGCGCTGGAAAATGCGCGGCACGTTAAGAAGATTCACGAGCTGACCATCACCGACGATTGCACGTCGCTCTATAACGCGCGGCACATGGGCTTTATTCTTGAGACGGAGATTTACCGCTCGCAGCGCTACAACTACGAATTCTCGATCGTTTTCATCGACCTGGACCATTTTAAACAGGTGAACGATACGCATGGACACTTGGTCGGCTCGCGGCTGCTGGCCGAAATCGGAAATGCCCTGAAGGAGCATTGCCGGCTGATCGATTTCGCGTTCCGTTATGGCGGAGATGAGTTTGTGATCCTGCTGCCGCAAACTTCGAAGGAGAACGCGTTGAACGTGGCGCGACGTTTGCACAAATTGGTGCGCGAGGGCACCTGGCTGGTGCCGGAAGGATTGAACATCAAGCTGACGCCCAGCGTGGGTGTGGCATCGTACCCCGTAGACTCCCGGACCAAGGAGGGCTTGCTGCACCTCGCCGACGAGGCCATGTACCTGGTCAAGAATACGAAGCGCGACAGCGTCGCCGCGGCGAATATCGGAATTTTGCCGAACGTGGCGACCGCTGAATCCGCCGGGTAATCCCTGCCTTCCGCTAACGAACCTCTAAACGAATATTCCCTCTTCTATACACTCCATCGAAATTTTGCTTAACTGAAGGCATGAAGAGAAGCGAAGCGGCGAAGTACGCGCGCTGGTCGGCGTTGGCAGCATTTCTGCTGGCAAGCCTGACAATAGGCGTGTATCTCGAACGCAAGTGGGTCGCTTACCGGGAGCAGCAAAAAGCGCCGCCGCCGGCGCCTAAGGATGTAACGCGTAGCTCGAACGGCCTCACTTTTTCCAAGATGGACGGAAATCAAAAGATTTTCACGGTGGAAGCCTCGAAGGCCACCGATTTCAAGGATAAAGACGCCAGTTTGCTGGAGGATGTGAAGATCACCATCTTCGGAAAAACAGGAGAGCGGCACGACACGATTCATACACAAAGCTGCCAATACGAAAAAGAAGGCGGAAGCATCGCATGCAGTGGCGAAGTGCAGTTTGACCTGGAAAGCCGGCCGGAATCCGAGCGGGCGGCAAAAAATCCGGATGTAAGAGCGGCGCAGACCGTACACGTGGAAACCCGCGGCGTGGTGTTTAACCGCGCCAATGGAATGGCGCGAACGGACCAACCGGTAAAGTTTGTCTTTCCGAATGGGACGGGTGAAGCCCTGGGAGTTGAGTATCAGTCCGAAGAAGGGACGGTGCGGCTACTGGGAAACGTGCAGTTCTCCCTCATGGCGCCGGAAAAAGCTGCCGCGGGGAAAAAGACGGCGAGCGGAGGTGCGAAAGATCCTGTTCGCGTGAAAGGGAAGAGCCTCGATTTTGACCGGGAATCTCGGACGATGCAGCTGTACGGACCGGTGGAAGCAGAAACTCGCTCGGCGCACTTGCGCGCAGGAAAGCTGACGCTCACGCTGGACGCTGCGTTTCGCGCGGAGAAACTGATAGTTACGCCGGGGCCGGATAAGAAGAACCCGGAATTGGAGTCTCAGGGCGCGGATGGCTCGACAAACTTGAGTGCGGCGACAATCACGGCACAATTCACACCCGAAGGGTGGCTGACGAAAATCGAGGGAGCAGGGAACGTTCGTGGTTCGCGGCGCACCGGAAAAAAGATAGACAACTTTCGCGCGGAGCGCGGAGCGATGGAGCTGTGGCCAAAGGTAAACCAGGCGAAAGAAATGAATATGAAAGGTGGCGTCGAGTTGAAGACGCAGGCCGGCCCGACCGGGGAATCGAGAATGCTGCAGACTGGCGAACTGCTCGTGGAATTCGCCGATGGCAAAAAAGGTGAGAGCGGCAAGCTCAAACGAGCGGAGACTTTGGGAGCGGGAAGTATCGAATGGACGGATACCACGGCGCAAGGCGGTACTTTGGGAAGTGCCACGAACGGCGACGCTGTGCGCACAAAACTGCAGGCGGACAAGCTCGAAATGGAATTCGGCGATGAGGGTAAGGCCAGGCGGTTGGTAGCCACCGGCAATGTTTTGACGGAACGATCCGTGAGCGGCAAACCCACGCAGACGGCGATGGCGCAGTCCGGAGTGGCGCAACTGCTGGCAAGCGGTGGGTGGTCGCAGATGGATCTCCAAGGAAGTGTGAGACTCAAAGAAGCTGACCGGAGCGGACAAGCCGATCACGCGACATTTGTGCGGGTAACGCAGACGGCTTTGCTAACGGGAAAAGCGCTCGCGCGCGACGCAAATACAGAGACGCAAGCGCCGCGAATCACCTTTGCGCAAACTACTGGGGAGATTCGTGCCGAGGGAGGCGTCCGCTCGACGGATTTCTCGGCCAAGGGGAGCGGCGCACAGCTTGCCCCGGCTCCGGCAAATATCTCCGCGGACGCGATGCAGGCGAATGCCAAGACGGGCAGGGCCCTGTACACCGGCCATGCGCGTTTGTGGCAGGGCGATTCGGTGATGGAAGCAGATTCCATCGAGTTATTGCGTGAAGCGCGGGTCATGAATGCCACCGGAAATGTCCGCGCCATATTTCCCCAGGCCGCCGGTGCATCGGCACCTCAGGCGATTGCCGTGCAAGCCGGGCCGAGGAAGGCGAGACTGTGGCATGTCGCGGCGGGGACGCTGTCCTACCATGACGCGGAGAGCCGCGCGCACCTGGAAAAAAACGTAGTGGCGCAATCGGCCGAGCAAAAAATGCGCGCCACCGTCGTAGATCTATATTTTACGCGCGCCGAGAAGCCCAATTCGAACGCAACGAGCGGCTCTACGTCGGCAAATCCCGCGGCCGGAGCCCAGCAGATTGCCCGGGCCATCGGCACGGGCGGAGTGATCGTGGAACAAGGGTCGAGGAAAGCCACAGCGGAACGCGGCGAGTACGACGCCACAGACGGAAAATTCATAATGAGCGGCGGAAATCCCACGATTTATGACGCTGCGGAAGGAACCACCACCGGCCGTCAATTGACCTTCTTTTTAGCGGATGATACGATCATCGTCGACTCAGAAAATGGATCGCGGACGTTGACGAAGCACCGAGTCGAGAAGTGACGCCACTGCTCCGCGGCCGCCCGTGAGAGGTATGCTGAAGCTCCAGGCCGTCGATCTAAGCAAGTCGTACCGTGGCCGTAAGGTTGTTGATGACGTTGAACTGGAGATTGGACAGGGTGAAGTCGTCGGGCTGCTCGGCCCCAATGGCGCAGGCAAGACGACGACGTTTTACATACTGGTAGGTCTCGCCCGGCCCGACTCCGGCCGCGTACTCCTGAACGACGACGAAATCACGGACCTCCCCATGTACCTCCGGGCCCGCAGTGGCATTAGTTACCTTCCTCAGGAACCCTCGGTCTTTCGCCAATTGACCAGCGAAGCGAATCTGCTCGCGGTGCTGGAAACGCTTCCGTTAACCCCGGAACAGCAGCGCGACCGGCTCGAGGAGCTCCTGGTGCAAATGGGCTTGGAAACGGTGAGGACCAGCAAGGCATATACGCTCTCCGGCGGAGAGCGCCGCCGGCTGGAAATCGCCCGCTCTCTTACACTGCAGCCCTCGTTTATTCTTCTCGACGAGCCTTTTTCGGGAATCGACCCTCTAACCGTCAAGGATCTGCAGGAAATTATTCGCGAACTAGCGACATCGGGAATTGGCGTGCTAATTACGGATCATAACGTCCGGGAAACTCTCAGCGTCACGGATCGCGCATACATCCTGAAAAGTGGCAGAATATTCCGGAAGGGCCGCCCGGATGAATTAAGCAACGATGCGGAAGTCCGGCGCGTCTATCTGGGCGATCATTTCCGCCTAAACTAGGATTAGAACAAGGAACACGGGACATCCATGGCCTGGCAAGGACTCAAACTCAATCTCCGCGTGGCGCAGAAGCAGATTCTGACGCCCGGTCTCGTACAGATGGTGAGCGTCCTCGCGCTGAATCGCCTCGAGCTGCGCGAAATGATCAACCAGGAGATGATTGCCAATCCCGTCCTTGAAGAGCAGAGCGAAGAACCCACGCAAACCGATAACTACAGCGACGAAACCTTCCTGAAAGCAGAAACCGAAAAAGTTCCGGAGAAACCTGAAGCGAATCCCTTTGACGAGTTCGATGTCGGAACTTTCTTCAACCAGTACTTGGATACTGGCGGCGACGGCGGACAATCGCAGGAGCGCGAAGTATCCGAACGGCCTTCCTTCGAAAAGTTCCTCTCTTCCCCGAGCGGCTTGACCGATCATCTCCAATGGCAATTGAGTGTGACGATCTGCTCGGACGCTGTAAAAGAGATCGCTGACAGCATCATCGGTAATCTTGATGAGAACGGCTACCTGACAGCTTCTACGGAAGAGCTGACCCAGAACGGAAAATATTCGCAGGACGATCTGGACGACGCGCTGGCGGTGGTGCAGGACTTCGACCCCATCGGAGTGGGTACCCGGGATTTGCGCGAATGCTTGCTCCGGCAATTGAAAGCGTTTGATCCGCAGAACACCCTGGCTCAGCAGATCGTTTCCGAACACTTGAAGCAGGTGCAGTCCAATCAACTCAAGGAAGTGGCGCGTGCGCTGAACCGGCCACTGGAGGTTGTGAAGCGCGCGCTGGACGTGATCAAGAAGCTCGATCCCCGGCCCGGCCTGCGGTACAACAAGACGGAGCCACGCCTCGTCGAGCCCGATGTCTACTTCCGCAAAGTGGATGACCAGTGGCAGGCCTTCCTGAATGAAGACGACATGCCGCAACTCCGGCTAAGTCCTACTTACCGCCGCCTGCTCGTTAAAGATGCCGCCGACCGCGACGTGCGTAACTACGTGAAGGAACGTTTCACCGCCGCCGTGCAGTTGATGAAGAACATCGAACAGCGCAAGCACACCATCTTGCGCGTTTGCCAGTCCATCATCGCGCGCCAGGGCGAATTCCTCGATCACGGCCAGGATGCGCTAAAGCCCATGATGATCAAGGAAGTTGCGGAAGAAGTTGGCGTGCATCCCTCCACGGTAAGCCGTGCGGTGGCCAGCAAGTACGCGCACACGTCGCAGGGCGTGTTGGAGTTGCGCTCATTCTTCAGCGAGTCCGTGAACGGGCCGGAAGGCAGTGGCATGTCGCTGCTGACGCTCAAGCGCCTCGTCAAGAAAATGATTGAAGAGGAAGACGCCGCGCATCCGCTGACCGACGAACAGATTGCCAAGAAGCTGGATGACGCCGGCATTCACGTCACCCGCCGCACCGTCGCGAAATACCGCGAAGACATGAGAATTCCCAGCACCCACCAACGCCGGGAAAAGAGCTGAGCGGCTCGCACGTGAAGCCGCAAGCGCGACACGACACCAGGCAACTCGTTATCCTCACAGGCCTTTCCGGTTCCGGAAAAAGCACCGTCCTCCACGCCTTCGAAGATATGGGCTTCTACTGCGTGGACAATCTTCCCGTAGAGCTCATCCCTATTTTTGCGGAGCTGCACGCGGCCGGTGAAGGAGATTTCGCGCGCGCGGCCCTGCTGGTGGACGCACGCGAGGGCCTGCAACTTCAGAAATTGCCGCCGCTTTTGAAACACCTGAAGAAAAATCATCCCATCACGCTTGTTTTCATCGAAGCGAACGAGGATGCTCTCCTGCGGCGCTACAGCGAAACGCGCCGTCCGCATCCTTTGGGAAAGAACTTTTCCGTCCGCGAAAGCCTATTGCACGAACGTGCGCTGATGGCGCCGATCCGCAAGCTGGCCGACGTGGCCATTGACACCACGCAATTCAACGTACATGAGCTGCGCCACTTCGTCACCGAGCGGTTCAAAAATCCGGACAAGCGCCCAATGCTGGTTTCCGTTGTGAGCTTCGGGTACCGCTATGGAGTGCCGTCGGATGCGGACCTCGTTCTCGACGTGCGGTTTCTGCCCAACCCCCATTTCGTGCCGCGCCTGCGGCCTTTCACCGGCCAGGACCCGAAAGTGCGCAAATATATCCGCTCGTTTCCCCAGACCGGCGAATTCCTGCGGCGCATCGAAGGCCTGCTCACCTACTTGATCCCTCATTACATCCGCGAGGGAAAAAGCTATCTGACCATCGCGTTTGGCTGCACCGGCGGGAAGCATCGCTCTGTCATGCTCGCGGAGTCGGTGAAGGAATCGCTCGTGAAGCGCGGGTTTTCCGCCAAAGTTATTCACCGCGATATTGAGAAGTAAGGATATGAAGGCAGATATGGCGGCAACGCCTGAACGATTAGATGCACGAGCGTGCCAAAGTTCTTACGTCGTTTTGGGAGTGATATTCGGCTTCCTCTTCGTTATGGGGATCTGGCAGATTACAGTCCCGGGGGGGGACTGGAGACTCACTCTGCTGACGGGCACCGCCTTTTTCTTGTCCATGTTATGGGTCGGGACTATTCGGATCCAGTACTCCGAAGGTAGGTTGTCTTATTACACTTTGTTTCGCGGAACCCAATCCCTAATGCTGGAGGACATCGAGAGCGCGGAAACAAAAGTGATCGGAACCGGCAAAGGTTCGTGCCGATTGTTATTGATTTATCTTCGGCCGGAAAAAGTGCAAAAACCAATTGCTGTGAAAATCAAACCGTTCTCCAAAGAGGATGTGGGGCGGCTCTTTGATCTTCTCGGTCCGAAACTTAAAGGTTCGCGCCGGATTGGTGTCTATACTGATGAGAGCGCCTGAAAGTGACCCGCCGAAACTTGACACGCCGCAACGCGGCGAATAGCGTACCAAGTGGACAAATCAGGGAGCCCGCAGCGTGGCCTTGTTGTTGACACCACAATGGAAGCGATTGCTCAGTTACGTGCGGCCGTACTCGCTCCGGCTTTCAGCGGGCGTGGTGTTGCTGGCGTTTGTCGCGCTTGCCGAAGGCGCCGTGACTCTGCTGATCGTGCCCATTTTTGATCGCGTTCTCAATCCCACCAGCAGCGATTCCAATGTATTGCTCTTCAAGGTGCCCTTCGGTGGCCCCCCGCTCTATGTGAACCACCTCTTTCCGCACCGGATTCACAACGTCTGGCCCGTGGTTTCCATTTCTTTGCTCGTGCTCTTTGCGTTCAAGTCATTGTGCGAGTTTGGCGGCGTGGGGTTGATTCAATACATGGGACACCGCGCCATCACCGATTTGCGGAACAGCGTCTACGCAAAAATCATCCGCCAGCCGATTGGATTCTTTCAGCAGCAATCCGCGGGGAGAATATTCTCCGCAGTCATCAACGATGTGGAGCGCGCCCGCCTGGCGATTTCCGAATATCTTGCGGAATTGTTTCGCCAGGCCTTCCTGTTTCCTGTCTTTTTGTTCATCTTGTTGTACATCGATTGGAAGATGACGCTCGCTTGTGCCGTCTTTCTTCCTTTAACGATCTGGCCTATCGGCAAACTAGGCCGCCGCATTCGCCATTCGGTGGAGACCAGCCAAACCCGCCTTGGCGAACTTACGCAGATTCTTCAGGAGACCGTCGGCGGCAACCGCATCGTAAAAGCCTTTGGCATGGAAGATTTCGAAATCGCGAATTTCCAGGCAGCTTCGAGGCGGCTTTTGCGCGAGACCATGCGCTGGGTCCGAGCGCAGGTGGCCACATCGCCGCTCATGGATTTGCTTCAGCCGATTATCATCTCTTTGCTGCTGCTTTACGCCCGCGACAGAATAAAGCTGAACTTGATGACGACGGGAATGTTCATTACCTTCGTTTACGCGCTGTTCAAATCCTACGAGCCCGTCAAACGAATTGGCGCCGTTTATCAGCAGTTCCAGCAAGCCCAGGGAGCTACGGCCCAGGTCTTTTCCTACCTCGATCTTGCTGAAGAACGGCAGGACGCTCCCGGCGCCATCGAACTTCCTGCTTTTTCCCGCGAGATTCGCTTTGAAGACGTCGGTTTCTCTTACGATTCCACTCCCGTCCTGCGCAACGTTCGATTCAGCGCCCGCAAAGGCGAGCTGGTCGCCTTTGTCGGTTCAAGCGGCGCGGGCAAGACCACGCTCGTCAATCTCTTGCCTCGATTTTATGACGTCACTTCCGGCGCCATTCGCATGGATGGCCGCGACGTCCGGGAAGCCAAGCTTCGTTCTTTGCGTGGGCAGATCGCCATGGTGACGCAGGAAAACATCCTGTTCCATGACACCGTTCGGAACAACATCTGCTACGGCCTGGCAAATATTCCCAAGGAACAAATCGTCGCTGCGGCGCAAGCAGCGCTGGCGCACGATTTTATCATCGAGCTGCCGCAAGGTTACGACACCGTGATTGGCGAACGCGGCACACGTTTAAGTGGCGGACAGCGGCAGCGCATCGCCATCGCGCGCGCGATTTTGAAGGATTCGCCCATTCTCATTCTCGATGAAGCCACTTCCGAACTCGACGCGGAGTCCGAGATGTTCGTTCAGAAGGCGCTCGCCAACCTGATGGTTGGGCGAACTACTTTCGTCATCGCGCACCGTCTCGCCACCATTCGCCGCGCAGACAAGATTCTCGTCTTGGAAGACGGAGAAATCCGCGAAAGTGGAACGCACACGGAATTGATGGCCCGCGGCGGAACGTATGCGCGTCTCCACGATTTGCAATTTGCCGATGACGACATGCTCGCGCAGGCCGCACCGGCAAAGTTGAATGACGCATCGAACTCTTTATGACCCAAACGACCCCGGCAACGAAAAAAATCGAATGCTTCTCCATGACCGGCTACGCGCAAGCGCGAGCGGAGCAGGACGGCTGGGCCGTGCGCGTAAGCGTGAAAAGCGTCAACCACAGGTTCCTGGACCTCAAGCTGCGCATTCCGGAGGGATTTGACCTGTACGATTTGCGGTTGCGGCAGATCGTGCGCGAAAAAATTCATCGCGGGCATGTGGAAGTAACCATCGGAGTCGAGCCCGGAAAAGCCGCCCCGGTTCAGGTGAACAAAGAACTGGTGCAATCGTATTTGAAGGCCGCCGAAGCGCTGCGGCAGGAGACGCGCGCTGCTACGGACATGGATGTGGTCGCGCTCTTGCGTTTGCCTGGAGTGATCACCGGCGTCGCCGCCTCCGTGCCGGAGACGGAGGATGAGCAAGAGCGGCTTGGAAAATTGCTGGACAGCGGCTTGCGTGACGCGCTGGCAAAGCTGGATGATATGCGGCGGACGGAAGGCCGTCACCTTGTCGAGGAGTTGCGAGATCGCCTGGCGCGCATCGGCGGTTATGTGGATCAGGTGCGCGGGCTGGCGGCCACGCTGCGCCCGGCTTTCGCGCGGCGGCTGGAAAGCAGGCTCAAAGAGTTGCTCGGCGGAATCGGCATCGAGCCCGCGCGGCTCGCGCAGGAAGCGGCGCTGCTTGCGGAACGCAGCGATATCAGTGAAGAATTAGACCGGCTGAAGAGTCACCTGCAGCAGTTCACCAAGTTGCTGGATGGAGCCGGAGAGCTGGGAAAGAAACTCGATTTTCTTTTGCAGGAGATGCATCGCGAGGCCAACACCATGCTCTCCAAGACACCCGGCGTGGAAAGCGAAGCGCTGGCGATCACGGGAGTGGCGCTGGAAATCAAGGCGGAGATCGAGAAACTGCGTGAGCAGGTGCAGAACATCGAATGACCACGCAGACTGAGATCGCGCCACTGGTGTTGATCGTGTCGGGGCCGTCGGGATCGGGGAAATCGACTTTGGTGCAGCGAATCCTGGAGCTGCCGGGCACGATGCCTTCGATCTCATGTACTACACGGGCGCGCCGCGCGACCGAGGCCAGCGGGAAATGCTATGATTTTGTAACGGAAGCGGAATTCGACGCCATGATCGCGCGCGGCGAATTTCTGGAGTACGCGCGGGTTTTCGGAAAACACTCTTACGGCACGCCATTGAAATGGCTGGAGGAATCGCGGAGGAAAGGGCTCGATCTGGTGCTGGAGATCGACGTCCAGGGCGCGGCGCAGGTAAAGCAAAAGCTCCCGGAGTCCGTCGCGATTTTTATTTTGCCGCCGTCGCGCCAGGAGCTGGAGCGCAGGTTGCGCGACCGCGGCCAGGATTCGGACGAAGAAATTGCGCGGCGGCTTGCCAAGGCGCGCGACGAGATCGCGCAGTTTGGCAAGTATTACGATTTTTGCGTGGCGAATGAGGATGTGGAACGCGCGGGCCGCGAAGTGCAGGCGATTGTGATCGCCCTGCGCTGCACGAGCGCGCGGCGGAGGGCGAGAGTGGAACAACTTCTGGCATCGTTTGGGAGGGAATGATAGAGATGACTGTGCAGACGAAAGCTCCGGAGAGCCAGTTTGCGTACGTAGTGCTGGCGGCCAGGCGCGCCCGGCAGATTATGGCAGGCGCACCACCGCTGATTGAAAACCCCAGAACACTGAAGGCCACGCGGATCGCGTGCGAAGAGCTGGAGCACAGCCTGATCGAGTACGACTTCACCGAGCCGTCCTCGATCGACGTGGATAAGGAAGGAAATAAGCGGCGGAAGTAGCGGGCCGCGAAGGGCAGCG
>Ga0209472_1000982_pt1 | contig 16684 bp, 17 predicted proteins | sample GraSoiAngelo_130_FD_185887 | JGI IMG/M metagenome (GOLD analysis project Ga0209472, IMG submission 185887) | Grasslands soil microbial communities from the Angelo Coastal Reserve, California, USA - 14_0929_02_20cm (SPAdes) (version 2) | ecosystem: Environmental > Terrestrial > Soil > Grasslands ...
CCTTCCTGTACCCGGGAATGTCCAACTACGGGCTGATTCTCCCGGCGATGCTCATCGGCGGGGTGCTCGCGTGGTGGAGCGGCAAGCGCGTGGCCATGACCAACATGCCGCAGATGATCGCGCTGTACAACGGCATGGGGGGCGGGGCGGCGGCCGCCATCGCGGCGGTGGAACTGTATCGCGGCGGAACCGAGGGCTACGCCAGCACGACGCTCGCGGTGGCCGGCGGCATCATCGGCGCGGTGTCCTTCAGCGGCAGTGCGATCGCCTTCGGCAAACTGCAGGGTCTGATCACGCGCAGCATCCGCTTCCGCGGCCAGCAGCTGCTCAATCTGCTGCTGCTCGCCGCGGCGCTGCTGCTCGGTGCGCTGGTCGCCGCACAGCTCAACGCCTCGCTCGCCGTGGTCACCGGATTCTTCCTGCTGGCGCTGCTGCTCGGGCTCACCATGACGCTGCCGATCGGCGGCGCCGACATGCCGGTCGTCATCTCCCTCTACAACGCGCTCACGGGACTCGCGGTCGGCCTCGAGGGCTTCGTACTCAACAACGCCGCGATGATCATCGCCGGCACGGTGGTGGGCTCGGCCGGTACCCTGCTCACGCAGTTGATGGCGAAGGCCATGAACCGCTCGCTCGGCAACGTGCTGTTCTCGGGCTTCGGCGATACCGGCGCCGCCGCCACAGGCGAGGTCAGCGGGAGCCTGAAGCCCATCGAGGCCAGCGACGCCGGCGTGATGATGGCGTTCGCTAGTAAAGTGATCGTGGTTCCGGGTTACGGCATGGCGGTGGCGCAGGCCCAGCACAAGGTCTGGGAGCTGTGCCAGCTGCTCATCGATCGCGGCGTGCAGCTGCGGTTCGCGATCCATCCGGTCGCCGGGCGCATGCCGGGGCACATGAACGTGCTGCTGGCCGAAGCGGGCGTGCCCTACGACCTGATTGCCGATCTCGATGAGATCAACGCCGAGTTCGAAACCGCCGACGTCGCGCTCATCATCGGCGCCAACGACGTCGTGAACCCGGTGGCGCGCACCGACAAGTCGAGCCCGATCTACGGCATGCCGATCCTGAACGCCGACAAGGCGAAGAACGTCATCGTCATCAAGCGCGGCAAGGGCGCGGGATTCTCCGGCATCGAGAACGCGCTGTTCTATCTGGACAACACGCGCATGCTGTACGGGGATGGGCAGAAGGCGGCGGCGGAGCTGATCCAGGCGATCAAGGCGGTGGAGTGAGGCGCGGGCACGTGCCCCTGTACGAACACCGCCGTCAGCGCCCACTGCCGCCGGCTGCCTTTGTGGTGCGGTTGCTGCGGCACTTCGCCCTCGCCGCACTGCTGCTCGCGGCTTCCCTCGGGCTCGGCATATTCGGCTACGAGCACTACGAGCATCTCGAGTGGCATGATGCGTTCGAGAACGCCTGCATGCTGCTGGGCGGCATGGGGCCGGTGAGCAATCCGCTAACCCCCGCGGGGAAGCTGTTCGCGGGCTGCTACGCGCTGTACGCGGGACTGGTGTTCATCGTGAGCGCGACCATCATCCTGGCCCCGGTTCTGCACCGCATGCTGCATCTGTTTCATTGCGACGAGCGCGACCCATGAGCCATCCACTTCGAGCCCCGGTCGCGGCGTGCGCGGGCCTGGCCCTGGCGCTGCTGCTTCCGGCGGCGCTGCGCGGCGCGACTCCCGCGGGCGAAGCGCCGCCAAAGCCGCTCACCGGCGCGCAGGTGCTGGCCGCGTCCACGGCCGCGGACTGGCGGGCACTCGATCCCTCGAACACCCTCTACCTGGAGCTGCCCACCGGGCGCGTCGTGATCGAGCTCGCACCGCAGTTCGCCCCGCACCACGTCGCCAACGTCCAGGCGCTCGCCCGCGGGCATTACTTCGATGGCTTGTGGATCATGCGCGCCCAGGACAACTACGTCGTGCAATGGGGCGATCCGGACGGCAAGAAGCCCGTCGGCGCCGCGCACCGCACCGTGGGCGCGGAGTTCGAGCGCCCGCTGCGGGGTCTGTCGATCACGAGGTTCCCGGACCCGGATACCTATGCGCCGGACGTCGGATTCGTGGACACCTTTCCGGTCGCCGCCGATGCGGCGATCGGCCGCGCGTGGCTGGTGCACTGCTACGGCATGGTGGGCGCCGGGCGTGACAACGACGTCGATAGCGGCGGCGGCACCGAGCTGTACGTGGTGATCGGCCAGGCCCCGAGACACCTGGATCGCAACGTCACACTCCTCGGGCGCGTGGTGTCGGGCATGGAGCTGCTGTCGGTCATGCCGCGCGGCAGCGGCGCCCTGGGGTTCTACGAGCACCCCGAGCAGCGCACGCCGATCAAGTCCCTGAGGTTGGCCGCGGATGTGCCGGCCGCGCAGCGCACGGAGCTGGAAGTGCTGCGTACCGACACACCCACTTTTCTCGCCTATGCCGAGGCGCGGCGCAGCCGGCACGAAGAGTGGTTCAAGGTGCCGGCCGCACGCCTGGACGTGTGCAATCTGCCCATCCCGGCGCGGCCACGCGGCAACGGCGGCGCCGCGAAATAGCCCCCGGGGGCCGGATCAACGGTGCGGCCGCGGCGCCTGGGGCGGCCGCGGCATCTGGCCCTTCTCTCTCCGCTCGCGCGCGTGCTCGATCATCTGCTGGCGCTCGGCGGGGCTCGCTTTGTGCCATTGCTCGCGCAGCATCTGGCGCCGCGCCGGCGGCAGCTGCTGAAACTTGTGAAAATTCTCCCGCACCCTGGCCTGCTCGTTCGGCGGCAGTTCCTGGAACTTCTGCCAGCGGCTGCGCAGCGCATGGCGCTCCTCGGGGGGCAGCCCCTGCCAATGCGAAAAGCGCTCGCGCGCCTTGTCACGCTGCTCGGCGGACATTCCCAGCCAGCGGTCGGAGCCGTGCGCGAGCGCCTGCTGGCGCGCGGGCGGCAGGCTGTCCCACTGGCCTGCGTATCGCGACAGGAGCTTGCGCTGCTCGGGCGCAAGGCTCGACCAGGCGAGCGGGGCCGGGGGACTGGCACCCGCCGCAGGCGCTTGCTGCGCAACGGTGGGGGCTTGCTGCGCAACGGCGGGCGCTTGCTGCGCAAACGCGGGAGCTGCCGCAAGCAGCAGCAGGGCGATGCAGGCGCGCGTGGCGTTACTCATTATTTTTCACTCCCGCTGCCCTCGGCGGCGGAGGCGGGGTTGCGCGGGGCGGCCGACCCTTCACCAGCCGCTCCGCGCGCGGCGGATCGGCCTGCGCGAGGTAGTCCGGGTTCACCTCGGCCAGCCGGTCGACGCTTCCCAGGAACTCGAGAAAGCCGGGGTCGGGGTCCGCGGCCTGCGGCGTGCGCGTGTCGTCGCTGTGGGCCAGCGCGCAGGCGAGCGCCCATACCGCCAGCACCGCGCCGCTCGCGCGAGCTGTACCCATCAGCCGTCGCTCTGGACATTGTCGGTCTGCGCGGTTGCCCATTCATAGAACGGGCCGTCCCAGCCATCCAGCAGTTCGAGTGCTTCACTGTCAGCCAGCAAATCCATGTCCTCCGCGTGCTGTGCCTCGAGCACCGGGGGCTCGCCGGCGGGCTGGCGGTGCCACAGCACCACCGCCACGAGCAACGCGGCCGCTGCCGCGCCCACGGTCGGCATGAGTGTCAGGCTGCGCCACCACGCGGGGCGACGCGCGCCGGCCGCCTCGAGCGCCGCCTGGCGCGCCTGGTTCAGGCGCGAGCGGGTGCGCCCATCGATACGCGACAGGCTCTGCTCGAGCACCACGCGCGCGTTGCGCTCGAATTGCGTCAGTGGCTCATTCACCGCGCTCATACGTAGAACTCTCCGAGTTGCGCGCGCAGCCTCTGCAGCGCGCGAAAGTAATGCGTCTTGACGCTGCCCTGCGAGCAGCCCATCGCCGCCGCGGTCTGGGCCACATCCAGTCCCTCCAGCGTGCGCAGCAGAAACGCCTGCTGCTGCCGGCGGGGCAGCTCACCGAGCGCCTTCTCCAGCGCCCCCACCGCCTGCTCGAGCTCCAGCCGCCGCGGGGGTTGCGGCTCGGGGCTCGGCGCCTGGGCGATGGGATCGGGCTCCTCGTCGTCCTCGTCGCCGCGAAACGGCAGCCAGGCGATCACCCGTCCGCGCACCGTGCGCCGGCGCTGCATGTCGCGAATGCGGTTCTCGAGAATGCGGTAGAAGAGCGGCTTCCACTCCTGCGCCGGGCGGTCGGCGTAGGCGCGGGCCAGCTGCAGCATCGCGTCCTGCACGGCATCGAGCGCGTCGTCCTCGTGCCGCAACGCCGCTTGTGCGATCTTGAACGCCTTGAGCTCGACGCCGGCCAGGAACTGGTTCAGCGCACGGGATCGGGTCTGGGCTTCAGGGTCCGTCAGGTCCACGTCGCCGTGTCGTGCGGCCGGCATGCTATAAGGCGACGCGAGCGTAGCAAACCCGGACATGGCCTGTATAACGCGCGCGCGCGCGACCTGGTTGACGGCCAGGATGAGGCGCAAGCCGCTGATTTGACTTACACGTGAGACCTGGCTCCGAAGTCTTTCGGGTGGCGCTCGACACCCCGCTCCGACGGCTGTTCGATTACCTTCCTCCGGCGTCCCCCGGCGCGCATCCGCCCGCACCCGGCGCGCGCGTCCGGGTGCCCTTCGGCCGCCGGCGCCTGGTGGGCGTGATCGTGGCGAGCGCCGAGACTTCGGAGCTTCCACCCGCGCGCCTGAAGCCGATCCTCGAGGTGCTCGATTCCAGGCCGGTGCTGGATCGGGAAGCGCTCGAGCTCCTCGGCTGGGCCGCGCACTACTACCACCATCCGATCGGGGAGGTGCTGGCCGGGGCGCTTCCCAGGGCGCTGCGGCTGGGGGCCAGCGCCGCCGGGAGCGAAGAGCGCTGGGTGGCGACCGCCGCCGGGGCCCAGGCGCGCGCGGCGGGTGAGCCGCGCCGCGCCGCCAGGCAGCGCTCGCTCCTCGAGTTTCTGCTGGCAGAGGGTGGCGCTGCGGCCGCCACCCTCAATGAGCGCCTCGGCTCATGGCGTGAGGCCGCCCGCTCGCTCCACGCGCGCGGCTGGATCGCCCGCACCGAGCGCGCACCCGAGGCGCAGGCACAGGCCCCGCGGGTGCGCGCCGCAGGTCCTGCGCTGCTGCCCGAGCAGAGCGCGGCCGTGGAGGCGGTGACGGCCTCGCTCGGGCGCTTCGGCGCGTTCGTGCTGCACGGCATCACCGGCAGCGGCAAGACCGAAGTCTACCTGCGCCTGATCGAGCGGGTGCTCGCGCGGGGTGAGCGCGCGCTGGTCCTGGTGCCCGAGATCGGGCTCACCCCGCAACTGCTGGGCCGGTTTCGCGAGCGTTTCGACGCGCCGATGGCGGTGCTGCATTCGGCCCTGACGGATCACGAGCGCCTGCTCGCCTGGCGCGAGGCCTTCAGCGGCCGCGCGCACATCGTGCTCGGCACGCGCTCGGGGGTGTTCGCCCCGGTGCCGCAGCTCGGGCTGATCGTGGTCGACGAGGAGCACGACGCGTCCTTCAAGCAACACGAAGGGGGCTTTCGCTATTCGGGGCGCGACCTGGCGGTGATGCGTGCCCGGCGCACGGGCGTGCCGGTGCTGCTCGGCTCGGCCACGCCGGCGCTGGAGACCCTGCACAACGTCGCCGCGGGCCGCTATGCGCTCCTGCGGTTGCAGCGCCGGGCGGCACAATCCCAGCCGCCGCGGCTCGCGCTGCTGGACCTGCGCACCAGCGCCGTGCGCTCGGGGTTGGCGACACCGGCGGTGCTGGCGATCGAGCGGCATCTCGCCGCCGACGGCCAGGTGCTGGTGTTCCTCAACCGCCGCGGCTACGCGCCGACGCTGTTGTGCACGGCGTGCGGCTGGATCGCGCCCTGCCGCGAGTGCGACGCGCGCCTCACCGTGCATCTGGCCGCGGGCCGCCTGCGCTGTCATCACTGCGGCGCCGACGCACCGCTCCCGCAGCGCTGCCCGCAATGCGGTTTCGCCGTGAAACCGGTCGGTCAGGGCACCCAGCGCATCGAGGAGACCCTCGGCACCGTGTTCCCAGGCGCGAGCATTGCGCGCCTGGACCGGGACGTGGTGAGAGGGCGCGGCGACCTGGAGGAGGTGATGCGCCGCATGTCCTCGGGCGAGGCGCGGATCCTCGTGGGCACGCAGATGGTGACCAAGGGGCATGACTTTCCGAACGTGACGCTGGTGGTCGTGCTCAACGCGGACCAGGGCCTGTTCAGCACCGATTTCCGCGCGCCCGAGCGTCTCGCGCAGACCATCGTGCAGGTGGCAGGACGCGCGGGGCGCGGCGCGCGCCCCGGCGAAGTGCTGATCCAGAGCGAATTCCCGGATCACCCGCTGCTCACCAGCCTGCTCGCGGAAGGCTACGACGGCTTTGCGCGCACGGCGCTCGCCGAGCGCTCCCAGGCGGCCTGGCCGCCGTTCAGCCGCCTGGCGGCGCTGCGCGACTCCGCCACCACCGCGCAGGCCGCGCTCGGCTTCCTCACCGAGGCCCGCCAGCTCGCGCAGGGAGCGCCTCGCGGGGTGCGGCTGTTGGGCCCGGTGCCGGCGGCGATGCACAAGCGCGCCGGACGCTACCACGCGCAGCTGCTGGTGGAGAGCGCGGAGCGCGCGCGCCTGCACGAATTCCTCGATGCCTGGCTGGCGCAGGTCGAGCAGCTCAAGAGCGCGCGCGCGGTGCGCTGGTCGCTGGACGTGGATCCGATCGAGCTGTTCTGAAAGCACCGAAGCGCCGATGCGCCGTGGCGCTCGGCAACGGTGTCAGACCGTGGAGAATACTGTGTTGGCTTCCAGTGGCCTGTCGCCCGCCTTGTAACCCAGCGGCGCGAGATTCGCCTTGAGCCACGCATCCGCGGGCTTGGTTTCGACGATGATAATCGGACGGCAGCGGCGGATGGTCTCGAGCGCACCCTCGAGAGCAGGTGTCTCGTAACCCTCGACATCGAGGTGGATGATCCCGATCTCGGATGTCCGGCACAGGTGGTCGATCGACTGAACCTGCGCTGTCACCAGGCGTTCGGGCGCGATCTGGGCCGTCGGCGCCTTCACACTGCTCCAGCCTCCCAGGGATTGACCCGCCTCGTCCTTGACGATGATGTCTGCAGTCGACGCCGAACGCCCGAGAGCGCCGCGGAAGAGTTTGACATTGCGCAAACCGTTGATCCTGACGGTCCACAGGGAGCTGGCGTGGTTTTCGGGATTGGGTTCTGCCGCATACAGCACGGCATCGGCGACGAGGGCCCGCGAGACGGCGGGCAGAAAGTCCCCAAAAAACGCCCCGGCATGCACCACGCTGCGGTCCACGCAATGACGTACGACGAAGTCGATCGTTTCGGGCTCCCACACCTCCCCATTGATGATCTTCCGAGCCGCCGGTCGCTGCACGGCAGCGCGCGGAACGCAGTAGAACCCGTGAGCATTCTCGGCAATGACGACTTCGGCAGCCGGCAGCATCGTCTCTCCTTATAACGTACGCAATTTGCAGCGCCAAGTATGCGTCCGCACCGGATGGACTTGCCCGATAACCCCGCACAGCGCTTCGGGTACAGACGTGGATCCGATCGAGCTGTTCTGAGCGCTCTTGATTTTTAGATCAACGAGAGTAACTATTTGTTGATGTCAAAGTCTATCAGTCCGCTGGGGCAGGCCGTGGCCGCCCTCACCCGCCGGGCGCGAGCGCTCGGATTGACCGATAGCGAGTGGGCGAATCGCGCCGGGCTGTGGCAGGAGACCCTGTCGCGCCTGCGCCGCCGCGAGGCTTGCGATTTCGAAACGCTGCGCTCACTGGCGCACGCCGTCGGCGCGCGCCTGGGGGTCCTCGAGATGCCGCCGCCCGAGGCTACGCCCGACGGTCATTTCCCGGCGCGTGTGGATCGGGATTACGAAGAGCGGCTGCTGCAACTGTGCGCCTCGGGCGAGCTCGATGCGGCGCGCTGGGCGAGTGCGGGACCGCGCTTTTTCATGGCCGGCCTTGCCGTCATGCTCGCGAGCGCGCGCGAGCGCGATCGGCGCGGCTTGCTGGCCCTGGCAGAGCGGCTCCACCCCGGCGCGGCCGAGGTGGCGGTCTTCGAGCGCTGGCTGGCGCGCACCCCCGTGCGACCCACGCGCTTCCTGTCGCTCCTCGATGCCCGTCCCGCACATGCGGCCTGACCCCAACGCGCGACCGGAGTACCTGGCGGCGTTTCGCGAGATCATCGGGCGCATTGCCGCCTCGCTGGCGGGATCGCCGCCGCGCGCGTTGCCGGTGCAGATGTACGTCGCCGGCGGCGCGGCGCTCCCGGGACATCGATGCCACCTTTTCTCATCGCATCGCACTGCCGGAGAATCTGGAAGTCGCGTATCGCGACGCCGACGGGGCCGCGCGCCTGCTGTACTTCGACCGCCAGTTCAACGACACGTTCGGGCTGCTGCACGAGGACGCCTACGAGGATTCGGTACCGCTCGCGCTCGAGGGCCTCGATTCCACCGCCCTGCAGGTTCGTCTGCTCTCGGCGCTCGACCTGGCGGTGAGCAAACTCGGCCGCTTCTCCAGCCAGGACCAGCAGGACATCGAAAGCCTGGCGCGACACAAGCTGGTGAGCTCCGTGGCGCTGCGGCGACGGGCACAGGGGGCGCTGCGCGGCTACGTGGGCGATACCGCCCGGGTTCAGGGCGCGATCGAAGTGGCGGTGCGGGTGGTGGCCGACCTCGAGGCGCGCGGCGGCAGGGCGCGCGGCCGGTAGCGGCGCTACGCGGCGAGGCGCGCCGCTTCGGGTACACTTGCGCGCCTGCCAAACGCGCGGATTTCCCTATTGAAGCAGGAACTCGAGCAACTGCTGCTGGCCTCCCTCGCCAAGCTCACCGGGAGCGTGCTCACCGAGATGCCCGCACCTTCCGCGGTGGTCGTCGAGCGCACCCGCGACAGCGGGCACGGCGAGTTCACCACCAACCTCGCGCTGCGGCTGGCCAGGGCGGCACGGCGCGATCCGCGCGAGCTGGCGGCCGCCATCGTGGCGGCGCTGCCGGCGAGTCCCCTGCTCTCGCGCACCGAGGTGGCGGGCGCCGGATTCATCAACTTCCACCTGGCGCCTGAGGCGTACGCGCGCGAGCTCGCGAGCATCCACGCGCTCGGCAGCGCTTACGGTGAGAGCCGGCTCGGCCAGGGCGAGCGGGTGCTGCTGGAGTTCGTGTCCGCGAACCCGACCGGGCCGCTGCACGTGGGTCACGGGCGCCAGGCCGCCTACGGCGCCACGCTCGCGAACATTCTCGCCGCGGTAGGCTTCGAGGTGGCGCGCGAGTACTACATCAACGATGCCGGGCGGCAGATGGACATCCTCGCCGTCAGCACCTGGCTGCGCTATCTCGGCCTGTGTGGCGAGGAGTTGCCGTTTCCGCAGAACGGTTACCGCGGCGACTACGTGCTCCCGCTGGCGCACAAGCTCAAAGCCTTGGTGCGCGAGCAGCTGCGCCGCCCGGCGGCGAGCGTGCTCGCGCAGCTGCCGCAGGATGCCCCGGCGGGCGACAAGGAAGCCTACATCGATGCACTCATCGCGCGCGCGCGCGAGCTGCTGGGGGCGGAGGGCTTCGGCCGGGTGCTGGAGCTGTCGCTCGGCGAAATGCTGGCGGACATCCGCAATGACCTCGGCGAATTCGGCGTGGTGTTCGATCACTGGTCCTCCGAGCGTGCGCTCGCGGACAGCGGCGCGATCGATCACGCGCTGGCGGTGCTCGAAGCGCGCGGCCGGCTGCAGCGGCGCGACGGCGCGCTGTGGTTCCGCGCCAGCGAGTTCGGCGACGAGAAGGATCGCGTGGTGGTGCGCGAGAACGGCCAGAAGACCTACTTCGCCTCCGATATCGCCTATCACCTGCAGAAGCGCGAGCGCGGCTTCGCGCGTCTCATCGACGTGCTGGGCGCCGATCATCATGGTTATGTCGCGCGGGTGCGCGCGGGGCTCATCGCCATGGGTGAGCCGGGCGAGTGCCTGGAGGCGACGCTGATCCAGTTCGTGAGCCTGTTCCGCGGCGCCGAGAAGATTCCCATGGGCAAGCGCGAGGCGCAGTTCGTCAGCTTGCGCCAGCTGCGTGAGGAAGTCGGCAACGACGCCTGCCGCTTCTTCTACCTGATGCGCAGCCACGATCAGCCGCTCGACTTCGACCTGGAGCTCGCCAAGTCGCACAGCAACGACAACCCGGTGTACTACATTCAATATGCGCACGCGCGCGTGGCGAGCGTCATGAAACAGCTCGCCGCCCGCGGCCTGTCCTTCGATCGCGATGCCGGGCTCGCCGCCGCCGCCATGCTCGACGACGCCCACGAGCAGGCGGTGCTCAGCTCACTCACGCGCTACCCGGAAGTTCTGGAGCAGGCGGCCGTCAACCGCGCGCCGCACGCCCTGGCGCACTACCTGCGCGATCTCGCCAACGTCTTTCACACCTACTACAACGCGCAAGCCTTCATCGTCGGCGAGACCGCCTTGCGCAACGCGCGCCTGACGCTGGTCCTCGGGGTGCAGCAGGTGCTGCGCAACGGCCTCACGCTGCTCGGCGTGTCGGCGCCGCAGAGCATGTGACGCATGGCGAAACTGACGACCCGCGACTACAAGTCCACGCAGCGACGTGCGCCGGATCTCAGGCGCCTGCGCGAGTTCGGTTACGGCATGCTGGCCGGAATCGTGCTGGCGAGCACGGCGTTCGTCTACCTCGGCGGCACGCCGCGCAAGAGCCGCGACACCGCCGATGCGCCGCGGCCCGATCCTTACCGTGCCGCCCCTGCCGATGCCGACAGCGGTGGCGTGGGCCCGGGCAGAACTGCCGAAAAATACGACTTCTACCAGATGCTGCCGAACTTCGAAGTGGTGGTGCCGGAGAAGGACAAGGACGTCAAGCGCGATCCGCCGGCGGCGGCGAAGATCGAACGCCCCGGCGTGTACGTGCTGCAGGCGGGCTCGTATCGCAACGAAGCCGACGCCGATCGGGTGCGCGCGCAGCTCGCGCTGCAGGGCGTCGACGCCAGGGTACAGCGCGTCGCGGTGGACGCCGATGTCTGGCATCGCGTGCGCATCGGCCCGATCAGCAACCTGGAGGAGCTCAACAAGGTGCGCCGGCAGCTGCGGGCGGCCGAGGTCGATGCGCTGGTGATCCGGGTGGGAGACTGAGGAGCACTCACATGAAACTCGTCGTGACTCTCGTGTTCGCGGTGTTCGCCGCTCAGGCCGCACTGGCGCAGGAGGCGAAGCCCTCGGAAGCATCCGTCCGGCAGCTCTTCGAGGTGATGCACAGCAGCAAGCTCCTCGACGCCTACATGACCCAGATCGACACCACGGTGCGCGCCTCGATGCAGCAGGCTCTCGCCGGGCAACAGCTGAACCCGAAGCAGCAGAAGATCCTGGACGACATGGGACGCCAGATCGGCTCGCTGGTGAAGGCGGAGCTGAACTGGCCGGCCATCGAGCCGTTGATGATCGACGTGTACCGCAACACCTTCAGTCAGCACGAGGTGGATGGCATGCTCGTGTTCTATCGGTCCGAGGCCGGACAGGCCGTCATCGCCAAGCTGCCCACGGCCATGCAGCTGTCGATGACCGGCATCCAGAGCCATGCGCAGGCTCTCACGCCCAAGATCGTGCAGCTGGAGAAGGATACGGCCGCGCAGCTCAAGGCGGCCGCCGACCCGCAGCCGGCCGCGCCATCCGCGCAGGGCGCGCAACCGCCGCAGCCCCAGCCGCAGCCACAACCGCCGCAGTCGCCTCACCGCTAGGCGAGCGCATCCTCTCCCGCCCAGGGGCGCGGCAGAGCAGCGCGGAGATTCCCGCACTGGCTCGCAGCCGACGTCGGTGTTAGCTGCTGTAATGCGCGGCATGAAACCGCGGTCGAGGAGATTCTTCGATTCCCAGCCAGAACCTGTGATCGACGTCACACGGCTGGTCGCGCGCCTGATGAAGGGAAGACTGCCGACCGGCGTCGACCGGGTGTGTCTCACCTACGTGCAGCGCTATGCCAACAGAGCCCGCGCCGCCCTGCACCGCGGGCCGTTTAACATCATCCTGCCCGCCGCGGCCTCACGCGAGCTCTTCGCGCTGCTGCTCGCGCCGCCGCGCAATCTCACCCGGCGCGTCGTAGCTCTGGTCGCGAAGGCGGCGCTGTTCGCATGGCGCAAGCGCAGTTGCGCGGGCTCGATGCTGCTGAACATCGGCCACAGCGGGCCGGAGCAACCACAATATGTCGCCTGGCTGCGTCGCCGCGGGCTGCGGCCGGTGTTCATGATTCACGATGTGATTCCCGTCACGCACCCGGAATACTGCCGTCCGCCCGAACAGCAACGGCATATCCGGCGCTTGGATGCCGTGCTGCGCAGCGCCGCCGCAGTCATCACCAACTCCAGGGCCACGCTGCACGCCGTGTCGGAATACGCACTGCGCCGGGGACTCCAGATGCCGCCGGCGATCGCAGCGCCCCTGGCGGCGGCCGCTTTCTCCCCCGACTCGGACCAGCGGCCGCTGACGGAGCCGTATTTTGTGATGCTCAGCACAATCGAGCCGCGCAAGAACCACTGGATGATCCTGCAGGTGTGGCGCCGTCTGGTGGAGCGACACGGCGCGGGGGCGCCCCGTCTGGTTGTGGTCGGGCAACGCGGCTGGGAGTGTGAGAACGTTCTCGATCTGTTGGAGAGATGTGAATCATTGCGTGGCTTTGTCCTGGAGAAGCCCGTATGTTCCGACTCGGAGTTGGTTACATATCTACGTCACGCCCAGGCGCTGCTGTTTCCCTCGTTCGTGGAGGGCTACGGCCTGCCGCTGGTCGAGGCGCTCTCGCTGGGAGTCCCAGCGATCGCGAGTGATTTGCCCGTGTTCCGCGAGATCGCCGCTGACATTCCCGAGTACCTGGACCCGTTGGACGCCATAGGCTGGTTGAGATGCATCGAGTCCTTTTGTCAGCCCGACAGCCCGCTCAGGCAGAACCAGCTCCTGAAGATGTCGCGTTTCATCCCGCCCGCGTGGGCCAAGCACTTCGAGACCTTCGAAGGACTGCTGCGCCAGGTGTGAAGCTGCCGGCGCGCGTCTTCGCCTGCGGCTTCTCGCTCAACAAACGACGCATCCTGCGGCGCTTCGCCGGCGACTCGATCGTCCACTGCGTCCGGCACGCGCGCCGCATACCGCCGGGCTCGACCCTGCTGCTGTGGGGAAGCACCGCCGCGCCGCCGGGCCTCACCGCGGATGTCGCGCTCATCCGGGTCGAGGACGGATTCCTGCGATCCGTGGGCCTGGGGGCGGAGCTCGCCCGTCCGGTGTCCTGGGTCATGGATCGCACCGGCATCTATTACGACGCCACCCGCCCCTCGGATCTGGAGCAGCTGCTGCAGAGCTGCGAGTTCACGCCGCAGCTGCTGGCGCGGGCCGCCGCGCTGCGCGAGCGCATCGTTACATCCGGCATCACCAAGTACAGCGTGGGGGAGCGGGCCTGGCGCCGGCCGGCGCGCTCGCGGGTGATCCTCGTGCCGGGGCAGGTGGAGTCGGACGCGTCGCTCCGCCTCGGTGCGCCCTCGCTGCGCACCAACATCGGCCTGGTACGGGCGGTGCGCGAGGCAAACCCCGACAGCTACCTGCTGTACAAGCCGCATCCCGACGTGGCCGCGGGCCTGCGGGCGCGCGGCGAGGGCGAGCGGCAGGTGCGCGACTGGTGTGACGAGGTGCTCACCGAGGTCGCGATGGGCAGGCTCCTCGAGCAGGTGGACGAGGTGCACGTGCTGACCTCGCTCGCGGGATTCGAGGCATTGATGCGCGGCAAGTTCGTGGTCTGCCACGGCCTGCCGTTCTACGCCGGCTGGGGACTCACCCAGGATATCGAGCCAGTCGGGCGGCGCCGGCGGCGGCTGACCATCGATGAGCTGGTGGCGGGGACCTTGCTCCTCTACCCGACTTACGCGAGTCGCCGCACCGGCCGCTACCTCAGCGCCGAGCAGGCGCTCGATGAGCTGCTGGCATGGCGCGAGGCCGCGGGTACGCCGAATCGAGCCTGGCAACAGCTGCGCCGGGCGGTGTTGCGGCTGACCGTGGCGCGCCCATGAGGGATGCCCGCCGGGACACGCTGCGCGCCAAGAAGGTCCTGCTGCTGCAGGGCCCCGTGGGGCCTTTCTTCCGACGGCTCGCGAAACTCCTGCGAGCGGGGGGCGCCGAGGTCCACAAGGTCAACTTCAACGGCGGCGACTGCCTGTTTTATCCGACCAACGCGCTGACCTGGCGTGGCCATCCCGGCGACTGGCCGCAATTCCTCGCCCGTTTCCTGGAACAACGGCAGATCGACATCGTGCTGTTGTTCGGCGATTGCCGGCCGATTCACCGGGTGGCCCGCACGGTCGCGCAGCAGCATGGCGTCAAGGTCGGCGCTTTCGAAGAAGGCTACCTCCGGCCCAACTTCATTACCTTCGAGCAGTTTGGCGTCAACGGCTATTCGCGGATTCCACGCCGGGCAGAGTTCTATCGCCATCTGGCGTGCGCACCGGACAAACCGGAGCTCGACGTCGGCAACACGTTCCGGTACGCGGCTTTGTGGGCAGCTCTGTATTACGTCGCCGCCGCCATCGGGCGTCCCTGGTTCGCGCGCTATCGACATCATCGCCGCCTGAGGCTGTCGGAGATGTTCCCCTGGCTGCGCTCGGCATGGCGCAAGGTGCTCTGTGCTTACAGGGAACGCGCGATGCTCGGGGTGCTCACGCGCGCTCTGCATAAGAGATTCTTCCTCGTGCCCCTGCAGATATCCGTCGACTCCCAGGTCCGGCAGCATTCCGACTTTCGCTCCGTCGCACAGTTCATCCGCCACGTGGTGAGCTCATTCGCCGCACGCGCGCCGGCTGACGTCGCACTGGTGATCAAGCACCATCCGCTCGGCCGTGGATCCCACGATTACAGTCGTCTGATCGGCCGACTGCGAGAGGAGTTCGGGCTCGGCCAGCGACTGCTCTACATCCACGATCAACACCTGCCGACCCTGCTGGAGAGCATGCGCGGCGCCGTGGTGATCAACAGCACGGTCGGTCTCTCAGCCCTGTCGCATGACGCGCCCGTCAAGGTCTGCGGCGTGGCGATATACGACATCCAGGGCCTCACGTTTCAAGGATCGCTCGATGACTTCTGGCAAGGGGCGGATTCGTTTCGACCGGATCCCGACCTGTTGCGGCGCTTCCGCGCCTATCTGATCGAGCGGACGCAGATCAACGGCAGCTTCTACGCCGGCAGGATCGAGGCCACCGCAGGCGCCGCGCTGGCCTTGGTCGCGCGGGCACTGCGCGCCCCGGAGCAGAGCGACTCAGCGACGCTGCAAATCTACGCGTCACGCGCCACGGATACACAGCCTTCCGCCGCGCTGGAACGGGTTTCTGCTGTGTCGGAGCCGAGCGACTCCGCGACGCTGCAAATCTACGCTTCACGCGCCACGTAACGCGAACCTGAGTTCATCGAGAAACCAGCTTGGACGCCTTCGTTGAAACTAACCCCATAGACCGCGCCCGCCGGCTCGCAGCGCGTGCCCGCCGGCTCGCCGCGCGCGCCATGCATCTCAACAGGCTGTTCGTATGCCTGGTGGTCGTTCCCACCGCACTCGCGGTGCTGTACTTCGGGGTGCTCGCGCATGACGTGTACGTTTCGGAGTCGCAGTTCGTCGTACGCACCGTGCAACATTCAATGGCGAGCGGCCTCGGTAGTCTCCTGCAGAGCACTGGACTCACCCAGGGAAGTGAGGACGTCTACAGCGTCGAGAATTTCCTGATCTCCCGCGATGCATTGCAGAGCCTCGAGCAGCGGCATCACCTCAAGCGCTCCTTCGGCAGTCACAAGATCGATCTGCTGGCGCGCTTTGACCCGCTGGGATGGGACGGCAGCTTCGAAGCTCTGCTTCGCTACTTTCAGAGGTTCGTCGCCAGGCCCGACCTCGATTCGACCTCCTCGATCCTGACACTGACGGTGCGTGCCTTCAGCGCCCGAGAGGCTTATGCCATCAATGAGGATCTCCTCAGGATGAGCGAGGATTTCGTCAACCGGCTCAATGAGCGTGCGCGCCGGGATCTGGTGCGCTTCGCCACCGCGGACGTGGACAGCGCCGAGCAACAGCAGCGCGCGGCGGTCCTGGCCCTTTCCAAGTACCGCAACGCCCAATCACTGTACGACCCCGATAAGCAGTCCGACCTGCAGCTCCAGGAGGTCGGAGCGCTGCAGGCTGAGCTCGTGGCGACCCGCAAGCAGCTCGCCGACGTGCGCGCGATGGCCAGGGACAATCCGCAGATTCCGGTTCTGGAGAACCGCGTTCGCGTCCTGTCAGGCGCGATCGGGTCGGAAATGGCGAAGGTGGCGGGTGACCGCTCCTCACTATCGAGCAAGACGCCCCAGTACGAAGGCATCACCCTCGATCGGGATTTCGCCGCCAAGTACCTCGGGGTCGCTCTGGATTCGCTGGAGCAGGCACGCGCAAATGCCATGAGTCAACAGCTGTATATCGAGCGCATCGAGGAGCCCAACGAGCCGGACGTCGCGATCGAGCCCAAGGCGCTGCGCGACATTGCGGCAACGATGCTGCTGAGCCTGATCGTCTGGGCTCTGGCCTCTCTGCTCGTCACGGCGGTCAGGGAGCATGCCGACTGATGGACCGCACGGCACCACCGCCGGACTTTCTGCGCTCGCTCGCGATTCAGACCAGGGTCATCGGGGCGCTGGTCATGCGCGAGATCATCACGCGCTACGGCCG
>Ga0209472_1000987_pt1 | contig 16645 bp, 18 predicted proteins | sample GraSoiAngelo_130_FD_185887 | JGI IMG/M metagenome (GOLD analysis project Ga0209472, IMG submission 185887) | Grasslands soil microbial communities from the Angelo Coastal Reserve, California, USA - 14_0929_02_20cm (SPAdes) (version 2) | ecosystem: Environmental > Terrestrial > Soil > Grasslands ...
CGCGTGAGCGCGGTACGGCGCCGTTCGCCCTTCCGAAGCTCGACTTCGACGGGTGCCTGTTCGGTCCGGCGATCGGCACCGCTGCGCCGATCCGGCTTCTTGCGGCGATTCTTGCGTTGGGTAGCCATGGGCTCCGAATCTAGCCACCTGCCGGATGGACGCGCGAGCCTCGCGCGCACCCGATTGTGTAGTCGCTGACCTGCCGCCATCTTGAAAGTGTCATGGTCGCAAGCGAGCAGCACCGCAGGGCGGAGCGGCGGCTCCTGCCGCCCCGCCGCACTGAGAGCGAGCGCCGCCTGGGCGAGCGCCGTCTGCGAGTCATCTCACTCGACGAGGAGCGGCGCGACCAGACCGAGCGACGCCGGGCCACCGATCGGCGCCAGCCCACCGGCCGACGCCAACCGGAAGCGCGCGGCGACAAGCTCGTCGTGCTGGTGGTGAGCAGTCAGGAGGACGCCGCACGACAGGTCCGGGAGCTGCTGGAAGGCGCCGACCCGGACCGCTTCGGCGTGGTAGCGGCCGAGCCGCAGGCGTCGCTCGCGCGACTGGCGCGGGGCGGAGTGGACGTCGTGCTGCTCGCCATGTCGCTCTCCGCCCGCCGCGGTTTCGCGACGTTCACCGAGCTGCGGGCGCTGGCACCCGCAATCCCATTCCTCTTTCTCTCCGATTCGGTCGATGAGCGACACGGGCTGGAGGCGGTGCGCGCCGGGGCGCAGGACTTCCTCGTCCAAACCGACCTCGACGGTGAGCACCTCGCCCGCGCGCTCCGCCACGCGATTGAGCGGAACCGGCTCCATACCGCCCTGTTGGACCTCGCTCTCGTGGACGATCTGACGGGCTTGTACAACCGACGGGGCTTCCTGACGCTGGCGACCCGGGACCTCCGCCTGGCGCACCGCGGCAATGAGACCCTGCTGGTGGCGTTCGCCGACTTAGACGACCTGAAAGGCGTGAACGACACCGCGGGCCACGCGGTGGGCGATCGCGCCTTGCGCGACACCGCCGCCCTCCTGCGGCAGACGTTCCGGGACTCGGACCTCGTGGCCCGGATCGGCGGGGACGAATACGCCGTGCTGGTGCGCCACGCGGGACCCGAGAGCGCCGGCGTCCTGGCCGAGCGATTGAAGCGACAGCTGCGCGACTTCAACCGCCGCGCGGGCCGGCCGTATCAGCTCGCGATCAGCCTCGGCTTCGCGGCGCACAAAGCCAGCACCCTGGGCTCCGTGGCCGGCCTGCTCGACCGGGCCGATCGGGCGCTCTACCGGGACAAGCGGCGCAAGCACGACGCAGACTGACCGAACCCCCCCCCATGGCGGTCAAGCGCAAACCTCGTCGCTCCGATCCCCAGCGCTCGCTCCGCGACCATCTCGTCGAGCTGCTCGATGGGGGTCACGCCCATGTCACCTTCGAGGACGCGATCGCCGACTGGCCGCCCGAGATCCGGAGCGCCAAACCCGCGGGGCAGCCCTTCACCCCCTGGCGTGTGCTCGAACACATCCGCATCTCGCAATGGGACATCGTGGAATTCACGAAGAGCGCGAAACACGTCTCCCCGGAGTGGCCCGCAGGCTACTGGCCCGCGAGCGACGCGCCACCCGACGCCGCCGCCTGGGACAAGAGCGTCGCCCAGGTGAACCGCGATCTCCAGGCCATGCGGCGACTGGTGCGCGACCCTGCGACGGACCTGTTCGCCCGCCTCCCGCATGGCACCGGGCAGACGGTGCTGCGCGAAGCGCTCGTCCTCGCCGACCACAACGCCTATCACCTGGGGCAGCTCGTGTTGATCAGACGCCTGCTCGGCGCCTGGAAGACCACCTAACGCGTCGGCACCTCCACCAGAAACACGTCCGTGCGGCCGGAGCCGTTCATGTCGGACGTGAACATCACGTAGCGGCCGTCCGACGACTGCCGCACGAACGACGCAAGCGCGTAATTGGCGGCCTCCGTGATGGTCGTGTACGGATGGCCCAACAGCCGCCGCTGCCCGTTCGCCGTGACGTATACCATCCCGCCCGGCGCGAGCCAGCCGCTCCCGGAGGGCACGAGGCCTTCGAAGTGACTGAACAGCGCCCACTGGTCGTCCAGATCGGCGGGATGCTGGATCCAGTTCCCGTTGCCGTACTCGTCGCCGGAGTTCGTGGGCCCGCCGAGCAGCGTCTGCGTCCGCGCGACGGGATCGAACACGACGTACTCGTACGGCTGCGACAGGTTCCAATCCACGCCGTACCAGCGATCCCGTAAGCTGGCCACATGAATGAACGGAATGCCGGGATCGCCCGTGGTCTGCAACACGATGCGGTCGGCCTGCCAGTCCCACAGGTACAAGGCCTCCGCGGGCGTCGCCATCGTCAGGCCGATGTAGCGGCCGGCGCGGTCGATGCGCGGCTCGTCGATGCCCGTGTTCGTGTACGTCTTGAGCGTGCCCGTCGCCGGCTCGTACCCCACCACCGTCGGCCCGCTCGCCCCGCGCATCCACGCGAACAGGCCGTCGTTCTCGCTCTGCTGCAGCCACACCGCCACGGGCTCGTTGTTCACGGGCCAGCCGTCCCCTGCCGCTTCTGTCATCGTCCGAATGTCGAGCCGGCGCACCGACGTGCCGTTGCTCACGTACGCGTACCACGGCGTGGCGGGATTAGTGGAGAACGCAAAAGCCTGGTCCTGTACCGGCGCGAGGTTGCCGCTCAGCTGGCGCCCATTGCCGACACCGACACCAGGCGTGAAGTCGACGAGCCAATACGCGCCGCCGTGCACCAGAACGGCCCGTGTGGCGCCACTGTAGGGCAGGGAGACCTCATCCCCGCCCTCGGCGTAATCGTGGCCCCAGTTCGCGCTGGTGGCCGGGAAGGTGGCGGAGGTGACCTTGTACACCTTCACGCCCGTCGTTGGGTCGCGATACGAGCCCCCGGCCGCGATGGCCGGCACGTTGAGGACATCGTAGGCCGCGGTGAGCGGCGCTTGCAAGGTCGTCGCCACGGGCAAGAGGGTGGGATCCGGCGTGCCGCCGCTGCCCGGCGTGGTGACGGTGATCCCGGCGCCGGCACTCTTGCCCTCGCTGGTGGCGGTAATCGTGGCGCCGCCCACTGCCACGGCGGCCACTAGACCGCTGCCACTGACGGTCGCGACTGAGGCGTCGCTGGTCGACCAGGCGACCACCCGCCCCGCCAATCCGTTCCCTTGCGAGTCCCTCGGCGTTGCTGTGAGCTGCACCGTCTGTCCCAGCGCTATACTGACGACTGCGGGGCTCACTGTCACAGAAGCCACCGGCACCGTGGACCTCGGGGCGGTGGACTTGTCACACGAGACGACCAACGCCACCGCCACCAGGACGATGTGGCGAACGGCTCGGTGGCAGTGCATGGAGAGATGATACCGCGGCTCACGGCGAGAAGGGTAGGGCGACCCCGTCCTCGCCGACCAAGAGGGGGCGCCGCTACATTCCACGATGCCCGCGACTTTCACCCGCGTCCCCAGCCCCGTCGGCGAGCTTGTGCTCGCAGCCTCGGGCACCGCCCTCACGGGGGTCTACTTCAGCATCTCCCGCCATGGACCGCCCCCCATCGAGCGGGCGGGATGGATGGAGGACGACGGCCGCGGCCCCGCGGGCGAATTGCTGGCTCGCACTCGACAGGAGCTGGCGGAGTACTTCGCCGGGACGCGCAGGACGTTCGACGTTCCATTGGACCCGCCCGGCACGGCATTTCAGCGGCGCGTATGGGATGCCCTGCGCGCCATCCCGTACGGGACGACGCTGAGCTACAGCGAGCTGGCGCGCCGGCTGGGCGACTTGCGCGCCACCCGCGCCGTGGGTGCCGCCAACGGCAGGAACCCCATCCCCATCATCGTCCCGTGCCATCGCGTCGTCGGCGCCAACGGCGCACTCACCGGGTTCGGTGGCGGCCTCGATCGCAAGCGCTGGCTGCTCGAGCACGAAGGAGCGCTCACGCGCGCTATTTTTTCGTAACGGTTATCGTGACACGCAAATGGCTCCTCCCCGTTGGCCTGATCGTGCTGCTGGTGGTCGGCGTGGCCGTGCTGTGGCACACGGGCGTACTGCATCGCATCTCGAACAAGGACCACCTGATCGCCCTGCTGCGCGAGGGCGGCCCGACCGGCGCGCTGTGGTGCATTGCCGTCCAGTTTCTGCAGGTCGTGATCGCCGCCATCCCCGGCGAGATCACCTCGTTCGCCGCCGGCTACGTCTTCGGGGCGTGGCGAGGGTTCCTCTACTCCGCCATCGGCGTCACGCTCGGCTCGGCCTTCAACTTCTGGTTCGCCCGGGTGGTGGGTCGGCCCACGCTGGAGCGGCTCATCGGGCGGGACACGCTCGCCAAGATCGACCGCTCGCTCGGGAGCGCCAGGAACAAGTCGGCGATGTTTCTCCTGTTTCTGCTCCCGGGTCTGCCCAAGGACCTCCTGAGTTACGCGGCGGGCTTCTCCGGAATGACCATCATCGAGTTTCTGGTGTTGTCGGGTCTGGCGCGCTCGCCGGCTCTGCTCGCGAGCGTCATGATCGGCGCGGGCGTGTCACGGGGCGCCTATCGATCCGTGATTGCGATTTCGCTGTTGGTGTTGCTCGCGATCGGCGGGTACTACTGGTACCACCGTCGGAACCGAGCGCCTAGCTCTGCCGCGTCAGCGGTACGTGCCGAGCCGCGGCTTGAGCCGCGAATCACGGGCGATGGGATACCGCCTCCCGGTCGAACGCTTCGATACGCTCCCGATGCGGAACTGCGTCTGGTGCGTGACCGGCCGCATGCGCGCGGCGTCGGCGTACCCGAACCCCTCCGACCACACCAGCTTCCCGTTCACCGCCACGGCCACTTGCACCCCGGGGATGCGGGTCGCGAGCCGCTCGCACACGAGCATGCGCTCCCGGGCAACCGTGGCCGCGTAGGCCGCAGGAACGCTCCCTGAGCGTCGAGAGACGCAGGGCGTCCCCTGGGCTACGAGAGTCGTGGGGACGAGGAGACCGGCGCAGGCAAGGCGGCCAAGCATAGATAGCTTTCCCTCCATGGAGCGCGTGCGGGAAGCCCTCTCGGCCGCCCTCGGCGACCGCTACAGGATCGAGCGGGTCCTGGGTCGCGGCGGCATGGCGACGGTGTACGTCGCCGAGGACCTCCGGCACCGCCGCCAGGTCGCGATCAAAGTGCTGCGGCCCGACGTCGCGGCCGCGATCGGCGCCGAGCGGTTTCTGCGCGAGATCGCGATCGCCGCGCGGCTGACCCATCCTCACGTCCTGCCCCTCATCGACTCCGGTCAGGCGGACGGATCTCTCTATTACGTGATGCCATATGTGCGCGGCGAAACACTGCGGGAGCGTCTGGTGCGCGAGCAGCGGTTTGCGCTCAAGGACGCGCTGAGGATCGCGCGGGAGGTGGGCGCGGGCCTCGACTATGCGCACCGCGAGGGATTCGTCCACCGGGACGTGAAGCCCGAGAACGTGCTCCTCGCCGACGGGCACGCGGTGCTCGCCGACTTCGGGATCGCGCGCGCCATTTTCCAGGCCGGTGGGGAGCACGTCACCGAGGTCGGGCTCGCCATCGGGACGCCCGAGTACATGAGCCCCGAGCAGGCCGCGGGCGATCGCGAGCTGGACGGGCGGTGCGACGAGTACGCCCTCGCCTGCGTCGTGTACGAGATGCTGGCCGGGGAGCCGCCGTTTTCCGGAGACAGCGCCCGGGCCATCGTCGCCAAACACTTGAGCGAGCCGCCGGCGCCGCTTCGCGCCCGCCGTCCCGACGCGCCGGCCGCGGTCGAGCAGGCGCTCGCCCGCGCGCTCGCGAAGGCGCCGGCGGACCGGTTCGCGAGCGTCGCCGAGTTCACGGCGGCCCTGGAAGAGACGCGACCCGGAGCCGCCCCGTCGCTGGTCGGCAGGACGCGCTCCATCGCGGTGCTGCCGTTCGTGAATGCCAGCGCCGATCCGGACAACGAGTACCTGAGCGACGGCATCAGCGACGAGCTGATCAACGCGCTCACCAAGGTCGACGGCCTGCGCATCGCCTCTCGCACGTCCGCGTTCGCCCTCAAGGGCAAGCCGCAGGACATCCGGGGGATCGGCGCGCTGCTCGGCGTCTCCGCCGTGCTGGAGGGCACGGTGCGGCAGTCCGGAGACCGTCTGCGCATCACGGCGCAGCTCGCTGCCGCCGACGACGGACGCACGCTTTGGTCGGAGCGCTACGATCGTGCGCTGGACGACGTGTTCGCGATCCAGGACGAGATCGCCCGCACCATCGTCAGCACGCTGCGCACGACCTTTCTGGCCGACATCGCCGACCCCACGCCGCAGCGCTATACCCACAACCTCGAGGCCTACTCGCTGTACCTGAAGGGCCGTTTCTGCTGGAACAAGCGCAGTCAGGAGGGTGTGCTCGAGTCGATTTCCTTTTTCAAGGAGGCGATCGACCACGATCCCGACTACGCGCTGGCGTACTCCGGCCTCTCGGACTCGTACGCGCTCCAGGTGGACTACCGCAGCGTGCCGGTCACCGAGGGCTACCGACTGGCGCGCGAATACGCGCTCAAGGCGCTGGCCCTGGACCAGAGCCTGCCTGAGGCGCACACGTCGCTCGCCTGGGTGCTGCACGTGTATGACTGGGACTGGCCGGGAGCGATGCGCGAGTACGCCCGAGCGCTCGAGCTGAACCCGGGCTTCGCCACGGCGCACCACTGGTATTCGTACGTGCTGCTCGTGAACGGGCAGTCGGAGCAGGCGATGACGGAAGTGCTGACGGCGCTCGAGCTCGACCCGTCGTCGCTCTCGGTGCGGCGTGGCGTGGGCTGGATCAGTTACTACACCCGCCGCTACGAGCAGGCGCTGTACCATCTGCGGCGCGCCGTCGCGATGAACCCCACGTCGGAAGACACCTATCGGGTGATGGGCCTCGTACTGATGCAACAGGGGGCCTACGCCGAGGCCGAGCGCGCATTCCGCGAGGCGATCACCCTCTCACCCGACTTGTCGTACGCGACCGCGGGCGTGGCCCACGTGCTGGCCCTGAGCGGCCGGCGGCGCGAGGCGGAGGCCATGGTGGCCGAGCTCGAAGCCCGCGCGCGCGAGCACTACGTGACACCGGTTGCGCTCTGCATCGCGCACCTCGGCTTGAGGAATGTGGACCAGGTGTTCCACTGGCTCGACCGCGCGTACGAAGACCGGCGTGGCTGGCTGACCTACATGAAGGTCGACCCGATCTTCGACCCCGTGAGGAATGAGCCGCGATACACCGCCTTTCTGAAACGGATGAGGTTGTAGGTGCCGAGCCGCGGCTTCAGCCGCGCCACCAGGGAGGCGCACCGGTATGGATTTCTCACTCACCACCGCGCTCGAAGTCCTGAACCGCACGCCGGGCACGCTCAAGAGCATGCTGAGCGGGCTCCCCTCTCCCTGGACGAGCGCGACCGAGGGTCCCGACACGTGGAGCCCGCAGGACGTGGTCGGCCACCTGATTCACGGCGAAGAGACCGACTGGATCCCGCGGGCGAAGATCATCCTCACCAAGGGGGAATCGCAGGCGTTCGAGCCATTCGACCGATTCGCGCAGGCCCGGCGCTTCACGGGCTGGTCGCTCGAACGACTGCTGGATCGATTTGCTGAGGCACGCGCTGAGGGTATCGCGACGCTGCGAGGCTGGCATCTGACCCGGGAGCAGCTGGCGCTCTGCGGCCAACATCCCGAGCTGGGCCAGGTGACGCTCTCCCAGCTGCTCGCGTCGTGGGTGGTGCACGACCTGGGCCACATCGCCCAGATCTCGCGCGTGATGGCGAAGCAGTACACCGCGGCCGTCGGGCCTTGGAAGGCCTATCTCCCGGTGCTCACGCGCTAGCCGGTTGACACGGCGGCCGTGTGGTGCGAGCCTACCAGCGAGCGTCGAGCCCCTTCATGCACCCTGTCAGCCGAACCGTGATTCAGACCGTCCCCGTATCGATCGAGCGGGTCTTCGCGCTGCTCACCGACCCGAGTCGTATGGCCGAGTGGCTCCCGGGATGTGCCGGAACCCAGAGCGACAAGCCGCTCAGGAAGGGCGTGCGGTTCAAAGTACGGTTCGGTCAACGCATGACCGAATTCGAGGTCGTAGACTTCACGCCGCCCACCACTTTCGGCTGGGTGGAGCGCGGTGAGCGGAACGGCTGGAAGACGTTCTTCCGGCTCGATCCGACGGCCGAATCGACCGCGGTGACGGTGCGGGACGTGTGGGCCCCGCGTTCACTGGTGGCCTGGCTCCGCGGCCGGCTCTTCGAGAAGCGCCGGGTGGACAGCCAGCTCGACGCGATCCTCTCGAACGTCCGAAAGATCCTGGCGCCTTGAAGGGTCGGTCATGACCGAGCGAGAGGCGTTTTACTCGGTCGATCGCCTCGAGCGCGCGGTCGCGGTGCTGGTCGGAGACGACGGCGTCGGGCTGGACGTGCTCAAGAAGACGCTCCCGGTCAAGGTGCGCGAGGGCGTGGTGCTGCGCGTACGGCTCGACGCCGCCGGCAATCCCGACTGGTCGAGCGCCACCATCGACGACGCCGAGCGCGAGCGGCGACTGCAAGAGGCCCGCGAGCGCCTCGACCGGCTGCGCGGCACCGACCCGGGTGGCGATGTCGTCCTCTAGCGCGCTTCGGGTGAGGACCACGTGCTGCTCCACGACCTCGTCCAGACCTCGCGTCGCGTTGCGGCAACGAAGGGCCGGCTTGCGAAGATCGACCTCGTCGCCGCCCTCCTGAAGCGGGCCGGTCCGGACGAGATCGAGATCGCGATCGCCTTCCTGTCGGGCTCGCTCCGCCAAGGACGGATCGGGATCGGCTACGCCACCCTGCAGGCCGTCCAACCCGAGCAGGCGGCCACCGCTCCTACCCTCGAGCTCGCCGCGGTGGACGCGGCGCTGCAACGCCTCGCGACGACCACCGGCAAGGGCTCCACCCAGATGAAGCAACGCCTCCTCGGTGAGCTGTTCGCACGCGGGACGGCCCAGGAGCGGGAATTCCTGCTTCGCCTGGTCAGGGGCGAGCTGCGTCAGGGGGCGCTCGAAGGACTCGCGGCCGAGGCGGTGGCTCGGGCGGCGGGACTCGAAGCCGGGGCCGTGCGCCGGGCGACGATGCTCGCGGCCGACCTGGGTCGCGTGGCACACGCCGCTCTCACCGAGGGAGCGGCGGGTCTCACGAGCTTTCGCGTGCAGCTGTTCCGCCCGCTGCAGCCGATGCTTGCGCAAGCCGCCGATGATGTGGGGGATGCGTTGACCCGTCTGGGGAAGGGGCAGGCGGCGTTCGAGTACAAGCTCGACGGCGCGCGCATCCAGGTCCACAAAGCGAGAGACGAGGTGCGGGTGTTCTCTCGTCAGCTGAACGACGTCACGCAGGCGGTGCCCGAGGTGGTGGAAACGGTCCGGCGCCTCCCGCTCGACGACGCCATCCTGGACGGCGAAGCGATCGCGTTGCGCCCGGACGGGACCCCGCTGCCGTTCCAGGTGACGATGCGGCGCTTCGGACGGAAGCTCGACGTCGAACGGTTGCGCGCCGAGCTGCCACTCTCGCCGTTCTTCTTCGACATTCTTTACGCCGACGGCGCGCCGCTCCTGGACGAGCCCTACGCCCGGCGGTTCGCCGCCCTCGCCGCGGTCGTGCCGGGCGAGCAGCGCGTGCCCCGGATCGTGACATCGGACGCGGGCGAAGCCGGGGCGTTCTTCGAACGGGCGATCGCGGCCGGACAGGAAGGGCTGATGGCCAAGGCCCTGGACGCGCGCTACGACGCAGGCGCGCGCGGCGCCGCATGGCTCAAGCTGAAGCCCGCTCACACCCTCGACCTCGTCGTGCTCGCCGCCGAATGGGGCCACGGCCGCCGCCGCGGCCGGCTCTCCAATCTTCACCTTGGGGCCCGTGACGGTGGAGGCTTCGCGATGCTCGGGAAGACGTTCAAAGGGATGACGGACGAGATGCTCGAGTGGCAGACGGCGAAGCTGCTCGAGCTCGAGACGCGACGCGACGGACACGTGGTGCACGTGAGGCCCGAGCTGGTGGTGGAGGTCGCCTTCAACGGCATCCAGGCGAGCCCGACGTATCCGGGCGGCCTGGCGCTGCGCTTCGCGCGCATCGTGCGCTACCGCCCGGACAAGGGCCCGGACCAGTCGGATACCATCGAGACCGTCCGGGAGCTGCATCGGCGCGAGGTGGGCGAGACGTAGACGCTCGAGGGCCACGGCTTCACTCAACGCAGCAGCGCGCCCGCACGTAATTCCACCAGATCATGGCATCGATCAAGTGGCTGTTACTTCTCGGAACGGCGGCAGCGGCCGCGTGCACCAGCGACTCTGCCGCTGGCCCTCCCGCGCCGCCCTGTAGCGCCACCTTGGCTACCGACCTCGCCCTGGCGGTCGGCGCCTACACCGCGATCGACCCGGCGGCCGACTCCGGGTGCGTGTCGTTCCCGGCGAACGCGTCCAGCAATTCCGCCGAGTACGTGGTGGTCGCCCAATCGGCAGGGGGCGTCCCGGGCGATACCGCGCCGTTCGCGCTTCAGAGTGCCTCGCTCGTGGCCGGAGCCGCGCCCGTGACGGCGCGCCGCGCCGCGCTGCTCGGCCGGCGGGGGTCGATCGCCGCGCGATTCGACGGCATGTTGCACGAGCGCGAACGTTCCCGGCACGCGATCGCCCGGACCAGCGCGGTCCGACCCTCCGCCGCGGGCACCGGGGTCGCGGCCGTGACACCCCCCACGCTGGGCAGCCTCCGCACCTTCACGGTGTGCGCCAGCCTCGATTGCTCTACCTACAAGCCAGTGACCGCGCGAGCCCAATCGGTGAGCGCGCACGTCGCCGTCTACGTGGACACGGCGGCGCCCGCGAACGGGCTCACCGCGACCGATATCGACACGCTCCAGCAGGTGTTCGACACGCACGTGTATGTGGTCGACACGACCGCGTTCGGCAGCGTGTCGGACATCGACAGCAACGGCGTCGTGCTCACGTTGATGACCCCCGTCGTCAACTCGTTGGTCACCAACGCCGAGTGCCAAGCCGGAGGGTTCGTCGCCGGATTCGCCGATCCGGCCGACCTGGACCCGTCCGCCGCCGCGCAGCACAACCAGGGCGAGATCTTCTATACGGTTGTGGCGGACCCGAACGGGGCACTGAGCTGCGCGCACAGCGTCGCCGATGTGCAATCGTTCCTCCCCGGCACATTCCTGCACGAGCTGCAGCACCTCATCAGCTTCAACCAGCACGTGCTGATCCGAGGGGGGAACCAGGAGGACCTTTGGCTCGACGAAGCGCTGTCCTCGTTCGCCGAAGAGCTCGGGGGACGGAGCTTCCTCCCGGACTCGACGACATTCGAGACGTACGTCTCCTCGGACCTGGCCGACGCCTACGATTATCTCGCCGACCCCGGCGATCATTTCCTGCTGCAGGCGAGCGATACCGTCCTTGCGGACTTCGGCGCGGGATGGTTGTACGTGCGCTATCTGGTCGACCAGTTCGGCGACTCACTGACCGACCGGCTCGAGCAGACCGCGCTCACCGGAGCCGACAACGTCGCGGGGCAAACCGGGCTCTCGTTCGAGACGACGACGACCAGATGGGCCCTCGCCAACTGGGTGTCCGACCTTCCCGGGTTCGCGCCACCCGCCGGGGTGTTCTACCGGTCATGGTCGTTCCGACAGGAGTTCGCATCGCTCTCCGCGCAGGACCCGTTCGACTTTCCGCTGCCGTTCCCACTGGTGCCACCGGCGGGCGCCGGCACGCAAGTGAACCTGGGCGGCACGCTGCACGCCGGCTCGGGATTCTACGTCGACATCCTCCAGGCGCCCGGCGCTGGCGGGTTCGCCCTCCGCCTGGGCGGCGTGATCGGCCTTGCGGCGACCACGGTGGACCCGCGGCTCGACGTAATCCGAATCCGCTAGGCAACTCGGGGGAGTGGCGGTGCGGCCGATTTGACCCGGCCCCCGCCGTGGGCTACTCTCGCGGGCACCATGCTCTTCAAGAGCCCGCATCCCGACATCGCGATCCCGGACATCGTGGTGCACCGCTTCGTGCTCGCGCGAGCAGCGGCACTGGGAGACAAGCCGGCCCTGATCGACGCGGCGACCGGCCGAACGCTGACGTACGGACAGCTCGCCGGAGGGGCGGACCGGGTCGCGGCCGGACTCGCCGCCCGGGGCTTCGCGCCGGGCGACGTGCTGGCCCTGTTCGCGCCCAACTGTCCCGAATTCGCGCTCGCGTTCCACGGTACGCTCGCCGCCGGCGGCGTCGTGACCACGATCAACTCGCTCTCGACGGTCCAGGACGCCACCCATCAGCTGCGTGATGCCCGCGCCCGGTTCCTCGTCACGGTGCCGTCATTCATGGATCGGGCCGCGCCAGTCGCGCAACAGGTGGGCATCGAGGAGATCTTCGTTCTGGGCAGCGCGCCCGGCGCCACGCCGTTCGCGACCCTGCTCGAGACCGCCGCGCCTGCCCCGCGCGCTCCGGTCGACCCGGCGCGGGATCTCGCGGTACTGCCGTACTCGAGCGGCACCACGGGATTCCCCAAGGGCGTGGTGCTGACGCATCGCAATCTCGTGGCCAACCTGCTCCAGACAGCCTCGGTGCACCATGTGGCGGAGCAGGATCGCATCATCGCGGTCCTGCCGTTCTTCCACATCTACGGGATGCAGGTGGTGCTGAACCTGGCGCTGTGGCGTGGCGCGACCCTCGTCACCATGCCCAGGTTCGAGCTGGAGCCGTTCCTCGCCACCGTGCAGCAGTATCGCATCACCCGGGCGTTCGTGGTGCCACCGCTTGTGCTCGCGCTCGCCCAGCATCCGGCCGTGGACCGCTACGATCTGTCGAGCCTGCGGGCGATGATGTCCGGCGCGGCACCGCTCGAGGCCGACCTCGAGACCGCATGTGCCCGGCGTCTGCGGTGCGGGTTCATTCAGGGGTACGGACTCACCGAGGCGAGCCCGGTGACCCACGCCAATTCGGACGAGCCCGGCAAGTGCAAGCCAGGAACGGTGGGACCGCTGGTGCCGAATACCGAGTGCCGGATCGTAGATGCGGCGACCGGCGCCGACCTCGGGCCGGACGAGGACGGGGAGCTCCTGATCCGCGGCCCGCAAGTAATGGCGGGATACCTGAACAACCCGGAGGCCACGGCGGCCACGCTCGACGCCGCCGGGTGGTTGCACACGGGAGATATCGGGCGCGTCGACCGGGACGGGTACTTCACGATCGTCGATCGGTTGAAGGAGTTGATCAAGTACAAGGGGTTCCAGGTCCCGCCGGCTGAGCTCGAGGCGTTGCTGCGGGGCCATCCTGCCGTGGCCGATGCGGCGGTAGTCCCGCTGGCGGACCGGGAGTGCGGCGAGGTGCCGAAGGCCTTCGTCGTGCTGCGAGGCGACGTGTCGGCGGCGGACCTGATGGCCTATGTGGCCGAGCGTGTCGCGCCCTACAAGAGGATCCGCGCGCTCGAGATCATCGACGCCATTCCCAAGTCACCCTCCGGGAAAATCCTGCGACGCGTGCTGAAAGAGCGAGGCCAAGCGGTCCGAGCGTAACGCCGCGCGGCGCCGCCTGGCTCAAGCTCAAGCCCGCTCCTAGGGGTGTACCGTATCCACCACCGCGCAGGGCACGCCGGCTTTTCCAAGGGTGTCGCCGCTTTGGATGCACACCACGAACCGATACTCAGTCGGTATCTGCATACACGCCGCTGCGACTGCGGCCGCCACGACGACCAAAACAGCGATGGCTTTGCGCATACTAGGATCCTCCGTCCGTAATTGGTGGCAAGGCCTAGGGCGCAACCAGTCGAGTGCAACGGCTTCTTCATGGGTCCATGAAAACGAACAGGCCGTCGCGGGACTGGAACCTATCGTCCGCCTTTCTCGGGATCGGTGATCTAGATCAACGTCGCTGGCGACGGTATCGGGCGGGCGGCGTATGCTATTGGAGCCAAGGACGATAGGAGCGGGGCGAAACGGTCCGAGTGTAACGCCGCGTCATATAGTCCAGCCCCAGAAGACACTCATAGATCGATACGAGTCTCCATGGCTGCCGACCTGACCGCCGAGCTGGAGCAGCTGCACACCGCCGCCTTCGGGTGGGCGTTGAGCTGCTGCGGCTGGGATCGAAGCGCGGCCGAGGACGTGCTGCAGGCGACCTACCTGAAGCTCCTCGACGGCCGCGCGCGCTTCGACGGGCGCTCGACGTTCCGCACGTTCGTGTTCGGCGTGATCGCGCGGACCGCCCGGGAAGCGCGACGCCGGGCAGCGCTGCGGCGCTGGCTTCCGCTCGCGGCGTTGCTGCTCGGCCCCGAGGCGGTGGACGGCGGGCCCGATCCCGCGGCGGCGCTCGTCCGGGCCGACGAAACGGCCCGGCTGGTGCGCGCACTGGGGCGGTTGTCGGGGCGCCAGCGCCAGGTCCTGCACCTCGTGTTCTATGAGGGCCTGACGATCGCCGAGGCGGCGGCCATCGCGGGCGTCTCCGTGGGCACCGCCCGCACTCACTACGAGCGCGGGAAGACCGCGCTCAGGACCCTGCTGGGGGAAGAACGAGAATGATCGAGCAGGCCTTCGAGGCGCTACGCCGGGAAGATGCGGCCGGCACGCCGCCGTTCGCTGCGACCATTGCTGCCGCACGCGCCCGGCGAACGGCTCGCCCGCGACGCCGGGCGCTGGGGCTCGCCGCCGCCGTCATCGTCGTAGTGGCCGTCGTAGTCATCTCGCTCCGGCGCGAGCGCGATGGCGTTCGCCTGGAGATCGATCTCGCGACCGTGCGGTGGCAGGCGCCCACCGACTTCCTGCTCAACCTCCCCGGTGATGAGCTGCTGCGCAGCGTGCCGCAGCTCGGACCCCGGGGCCTCGACCGGAGGACGCTGTGAAGACACTTCGTTCATGCTTGGTTCGGACCTTCGTCTTGCTCGCGCTCGCGACGGCGCAAGGGGGTGCACAGCAGCCGCCGCAAGCTCCTGAGGATCCGCTCGCACGAATCCTGTTTCCACCGGAGCTCGTGATGCAACACCAACAGGACATCGGGCTCCGACCCGAGCAGCGTGCCGCCATCACCAAAGTGATCCAGGATTTCCAGAGCAAGGTGGTGGATCTGCAGTGGCGCATGCAGGAGCAGTCGCAGCGCCTCGCGACTCTCCTCGACAAGCCGGCCATCGATCAGACCGCGGCGCTGGCGCAGGTGGACGAGGTGCTCGGCGTCGAGCGGGAGGTGAAGCGCGCCCACATCACGCTGCTGATCAACATCAAGAACACACTCTCGGCCGAGCAGCAGGCGAAGCTCGCGGCGGCGCGGGCGGCGGCGATGCGCTGAGCCGGGTGTCGTTCAGGGCGTGACGGTCGCGCTCCCAGTCTCCTCGCAGGCGGGCGCGCCTTCTCTGATCGCTGGCCTGGCGGGCGTCGAGCCCATGAAGACCGCGCACGTCTGCCCCACGCCGACGTTCGTGAGCGTGGCGGTCCAACCGTCCCCGGTCAGCGTGATCGTCGGCATGGGGTTCCCCGCGGATACGGTGTAGGCGCTTCCCAGGTCGGTCGCGTACTTCTGGTTTTGAGCGAAGTAGCTCTCCTGGATCGTCACGAGGTTCCGCAAATCCGATTTTATGGCGGCGACCTGCGCTCGCGTCTTGAGGTGGGTCAGCTTCGGAATCGCGATGCTCGCCACGAGGGCGATGATCACGACCACCGTCAGCAGCTCGATGAGGGTGAACCCGGCGCGTTTCATGGGGCTCCGCGTTCCCGGAACCGGACGCGCCACGTGGGTGTTAACGTCGACATGACATCTTCCCTCGGTGCTCAACCCGCCGGCAACGCCGGCCTTGATACTCGTCCCGCCGCCCGGAGCGGCACCTTTCTCCTGGGGGGCGACCTGCCCGTCCACCGCCTCGGCTTCGGCGCGATGCGGCTCACCGGCAAGGGCATTTGGGGCGAGCCGCGCGACGCGCGCGAAGCGATCGCCGTGCTGCGCCGTGCCGTCGAGCTCGGGGTCAACCTGATCGATACCGCCGACTCTTACGGCCCGGAGGTGAGCGAGCGGCTCATCGCCGAAGCGCTCTACCCCTACCCGCAGGGGCTTGTGATCGCCACCAAGGCGGGCTTCGAGCGCCCCGGGCCCGACCAGTGGAAGACGAACGGGCGACCGGAGCACCTCCGCGCGGCGTGCGACGGCAGCCTGCGCCTGCTCAAGCTCGAGTGCATCGACCTCTACCAGTTGCACCGCATCGATCCTAAAGTGCCCTTCGCCGACCAACTTGGCACGTTTAGGCGGCTTCAGGAAGAGGGGAAAATCCGCCACGTGGGCCTGTCGGAGGTCTCGGTGGGTGAGATCGAGCGGGCCCGGAAGATCGTGCCGATCGTCTCGGTGCAGAACCGCTATAGCCCCACCGACCGCCAGCACGAGGGCGTCCTCGACCACTGCGAGCGCGAGAAAATGGCCTTCCTGCCGTGGTACCCGCTCGGTGCCGGGGCGGCGCTGCGTTCGAGCAGCCCGCTGGCCCGGGTGGCGGCACGGCTCCACGCCACCCCCGCGCAGGTGGCGCTCGCCTGGCTGCTACGGCGGTCCTCGGTGATGCTCCCCATCCCGGGGACCTCGAGCGTGAAGCACTTGGAGGAGAACGTGGCCGCGGTCCTGCTCGAGCTGCCGACGGGCGACTTCGAAGAGATCGCGCGCGCGTCCTGAACGCGGTCTATCCGCTCACT